>Ga0325354_100227_pt1 | contig 10886 bp, 10 predicted proteins | sample SM_ome_19_FD_205725 | JGI IMG/M metagenome (GOLD analysis project Ga0325354, IMG submission 205725) | Metatranscriptome of lab enriched sorghum-adapted microbial communities from California, United States - SM_Day2_9 (Metagenome... ... | reverse complement strand
CAGGGCTGCAAAAACAGCTTGTGGCGATTGCCGCCTTGATCACATCATTGACATTCACCTTCAGCCCGACCGGCATGACCGCGTTGATGGGGGAACTTATCGGATCGCGCCTCAAGGGGTTTTATAAAAAGTCAACGACGACCCTCTCGGTAATGAACGGTGTGACGGAATCAACATATATCGCCGAGACAATCATTCCTTTGGCGGCGTTCGGGATTCCTTTAAGTCCTATGGCATTGGGACCGGCATCCCCGCTGTTCAACGCTCCGCCGGTTTTCTCGACCAAGCATAATCTCCATCATGTCATGTCGTATTGGGACTTTTTCATTTACGGAGCAATCGGGCTTATCATCGGGGCTTTAATCGCTTACCCGCTCGTCATGAACTATGCCCGGAAAGCCACGGTCTTTATTTTGAAACATATCAGTCAGGAAGCGATCATCGGTATGTTTGTCGCCATCGTTTGCGTGATCGCGTTTTACGAAGGCGGATTAGTTGGCCTCTTTGTCACATTCACGGTGGCATCCGTCGGCGGCCTATTGAACCGCATCCTCGGCGTCAGTTCCGGTGTGCAGTTCATGATTTATTACAGTTCCTCCTGGCTGATGGCAACTCTCATCGGTTTGGGGGCTTAACAGCGGAGGTTTGCTGTATCGATGCCTTCACTGCTGAAGGCGTCCTTTTCGTTTGAAGATTCATGTAGAAAAAAACGCCATCCTTTTCTCGATGGCGTTTTTTTCGCTTATATTTGCAGAAGAGCCAAGTCCTATTTTGCCATGGGCTCAAAGCCTGGCATTCCATTTGTGATTTCTGAATGACAAAGGCAGTCGTCATGAAAAGTGAATTGAATTTCGAGGTCCTCCAACGCAAAGCAAACAATCATATGGACAACAACAACCGTGAAGAGTCTCTGCGCCCTTCTCTAGAAGCTGGGCGGGGTCATTGCCCAGATAGAAATCGATTTATTACTACTCGTATTTATTAAACGATAAAATGACCTATTATCCCATAAGGAGTAAAAATATTTTCTCATTTCGATTATTAAGTAGGTGTAATTACATTAAAAAGATTGGCAGTACAAAGAGGGATAATTTTCATACCACCTCGTTGATTGATTATTCATAAACAAAGCAAACGTCTGTTCCTAATCTACAGCCGCTCGAAATTTTGCAGCAAGTTCCCTCATCTCTTTTAAGCGAGATTCGGTTACACCTTGTTTCAAATTAACAAGGGAACTGCCTAAACCGACGGCTACAGCGCCGTTTTTAAAATATTCCCGAACATTAGCCAAATTCACACCACCGGTCGGCATTAAAGGAATATGTGGTAGCGGGCCGTGAACGTCTTTTAGATAACTCGGTCCTAATATATTTGCTGGAAAAACTTTTATAATATCTGCGCCGCTTTCATAAGCTGTGAGAATTTCAGTTGGCGTCATCGCCCCCGAAATGCTAACAACATTATACCGCTTTGTTAATTTGATCGTCTCCGGATTAACAATGGGGGAAATGATGAATTTAGCACCCGACAATATCGCTACTCTAGCGGTTTCGGGATCTAACACTGTTCCCGCCCCTACCAATATATCATCAAAGGCACCAGCTACCTGCTCAATCATTGATAAAAAGCCTGGTGTTTCCGCAGTAATTTCCAAGATATTAATGCCGCCTTCCCGCAATGCACTTGCCACATCAACAATATTCGATGGGCTTGCCCCACGAATAACAGCGACGAGTTTGTTATCATATATGAATCTCAAGGTGCTCATTTCTAATTCCTCCTTAGCGATTGACGTCTTTTTGGTAGGATCCGCTGATAAACCTCTCCAATTTTTCCCTTTCAGGAAGGCCTTCAATATCGCCATTAATTTGGGTAACCATTGCTCCTACCGCGCAAGCCCTCTTAACCGCTTCAACAAAAGTAAGTCCATCAAGGAGTCCTGAAATGAAGCCAGCGGCAAACCCGTCTCCCGCACCCACAGGGTCTACGACACGCTCAACAGGAAATGCTTTGACGAAACCGGACTCTTTGTTTGTTTTATAATAAGCTCCCTCAGCTCCCAGCTTAAGGACAACACTACCGACACCATGATCAAGGAATTGTTGTGCCATATCCTCGGGTTCATATTCTCCAAACAGGACCATTGCCTCATCCTGACCTGGTAATACAATATCAACATTAGAAATAATATCAAGCAACACTTCTTTTGCTTCTTTTTCCGACCATAATCGCCGACGCATATTCGGATCAAAAATCACAGTAACGCCATTTTTTTTGGCCATTTCTATTGCAGCATATACTGTTTCTTTGCAACCCTCACTCAAAGCCGGTGTAATGCCGGTGAGGTGGAGATATTTGGCCTGAGCAATATATGCCTCATTTAAATCAGAGGGTTTCATCCGGCTCGCGGCGGAATCTTTTCTGTAATATTGAATATTGATTTCTTTGTCCGATACGATTTCTTTAAAATAAAGACCTGTCGGTGCCGAAGAATCAAAACTCACACAACTGACATCGACACCTTCACCACGAATAAAATTTAAAATCTTCTTACCAAACTCATCTTTACCTAGGCGGCTCATCCATCCACATTGATGGCCAAGCCGTGCCAATCCGATGGCCACATTTGATTCAGCTCCCGCAATTTTCAAAGAAAACATCGACGCATAGCGCATGTACCCTTGAGTTATGGGAGTAAATAAAGCCATGCTTTCTCCTAGTGTCACTACATCCATAAATAAATCCCTCTCATTTGATTGCACAAGCAGTCTTTTTTTCTGTTAAATAGAATAACGGGGCACTAAACCCCGGAATATGCTAAAAATCCGCCGTCGACCGGCACGGTAATGCCTGTTACGAAACCGGACATTTCCTCACTGACAAGCCAAATCAATGTTCCAAGGAGATCCTTTGGTTTCCCGAATCTCCTCATTGGCGTATGCGCAATAATTTTATGGGATCTTTCGGTTAGCGAACCATCCTCATTGGTTAATAGGGTTCTGTTTTGCTCGGTTAAGAAAAATCCGGGTGCAATTGCATTAACGCGAATGCCTGATTCGGCAAAATATACCGCCAACCATTTTGTAATGTTTTCTATGCCTGCTTTGGCAGCGCTATATGCTGGAACTCGAGTCATCGGGCTTGGCGCGCTCATAGAAGACATATTGATAATGACTGCTCCAGGACGGCCGATCATTTGCTTCGAAAAAATTTGAGTTGGAATAAGCGTGCCGAGCAAGTTCAAATTAAAAACGAAGTTGAATGCTTCCTCATCAAGATCGAAAAACGTTCTAATCCCACTGTCATATAAATCATCGCTATTGAACACATCGCGGGTGGTTGTACCTTTGGGATGATTACCCCCGGCTCCGTTGATTAAAATTTCATACGTGCCGAACGCTTCTCTGACAACTGACTCAGCCTGGATGACACTATCGCGATTTGTCACATCACAAGGCACGGCAATGGCTTCACCGCCAGCACTTCTGATATCGCTCGCGACCTTCTCTCCTTTTTCTTTTCGCAAATTTAAAATAGCAATCTTTACGCCATGCCTTGCCAGTTCCTTTGACATAGCGCTGCATAGTACTCCGCTACCGCCGGTAACAACCGCTACCTTCCCCTTTAAATTCTCGTTAATGGTGATCATGCCTTTTTTCCTCTCCTCTCTCGAGAGCATCCCAGACACCCCAGAGATACATGATGCCTAAAGCACGATCATAAAGACCATAACCTGGACGGCATTTTTCACCCCAAATATGACGGCCGTGATCGGGTCTTACATAACCAGTAAATTTGACATCGTGATAAGCTTTTACAATTCCAGCAATATCAACAGACCCATCCTGTGTACGATGGGAAGTTTCTATGAAATCACCGTTTTCATAGACTTTAACATTCCTAATATGGGCAAAAGGAATGCGATCTGCAAATTCATAAACCATCTCAACAATATCATTTTTGGGATTCGCTCCAAGGGACCCGCTACATAGGGTGATACCATTATAGGGACTGTCAACCAGTTTTAAAAACCTCTTGATATTTTCTTTATTTGTGATGATTCTTGGCAGTCCAAAAATCGGCCATGGCGGATCGTCTGGGTGAATTGCCATTTTTATTTCATTGGCCTCTGCAACCGGAATGATTTGTTCCAAGAAATATTTAAGATTATTCCAAAGATCTTCCTCGGTCACATTTTTATATGCTTCAAAAAGCGCGGACAGTCGACTCAATCTTTCAGGTTCCCAACCTGGCATTGTAAAATCCGGATTGTTAGCGATGGTGTCCACCAACTCATTAGGATCAATGCTTTCAGCTTTTGCCTTCTCATAGAAAAGAGCTGTAGAACCGTCCTCCATCTCCTTATTTAAATCCGTTCTTGTCCAGTCAAAGACGGGCATAAAGTTATAGCAAATCACTTTAACTCCGACTTTAGCCAATTTCTCTATCGTTCTTTTATAATTTTTAATGTAAAGATCTCTCGTCGGCAACCCGAGCTTGATATCTTCATGGACATTGACGCTTTCCACAACATCAATATTTAAATTATATCTGTCAGCTTGTTCTTTCACTTCGAGGATTTTGTCCAACGGCCATTCCTCGCCGGCGGGAACATCATGAAGCGCCCAAACAACTCCGCTGACACCAGGGATTTGCTTAATCTGACTGAGCGTAATTGAGTCATTTCCTTCGCCGTACCATCTGAAGGTCATTTTCATGGCTATCTCTCCCTCAATCTATCTCTCACTCATTTACTCTTAACACGACTTTACGCACAACATTAGGATGATTTTCTATAAATTCAACCGCTTTTTGAAATTCCACTAATGAAAAAGCATGCGTAACAAAGGAATCAGTTTTTATAACACCATTATTGAAATACGAAATGACTTCTTCAAACTTGTGACTTTGTAAACGGGAGCCGGCAATAGTCAATTCCTTCTTAGTAATTTCCAACTGTGCGATTTGTGACGGATTTTCACTAAAGCCCAAAGTCACAACCCGGCCTGCTTCCGACGTTACTTTAACGGCATCTTCAAATGTTTTAGGTGTCCCAACCGCGTCAATAGTAACATTAACACCTTTGCCATTTGTGATTCTGTCAATTTCACTATATATATCATCGGTAGTAGCGTTTATGGTAAAATCAGCACCTTGGGTTTTTGCAAATTCAAGTTTTTCGGCGCTCAAATCCGAAATAATGCAAATTGCACCTTTCAACTTAGCCACTTTTAGAACCGTTAAACCGATTGGACCGGCGCCTGTGATAAAGACTGTGTCTCCTTTTCTTACATCACCTCGCCAATTCGCTTGAACACCAATCGTAAAAGGCTCAACAAGGACAGCTTCTTCCCATTTTAAATTTGTGCCGACTTTATGCGCATTTTGTTCTGGTAATACTATATATTCTTGATAGCCGCCATCTCTGTGAACACCATAAACTTCTAGTTTTTCACAAACGTTATTCCGGCCGGATCGGCAGGCATAGCAATTTCCACATGTTTTGATTGGTTCTAGAACCACTTTATCACCGATGTTCAGATCTTTCACATCCTCACCGATTTCAACGACCTCACCGGCTACCTCATGTCCAATTATTATTGGGTATGTCGCCATTGGGTTTTGACCATGGTAAATGTGTATATCCGATCCGCATATACCTACCATGTGCACCCTGACCAAAACTTCATTCCCATGTTGAATTGCTGGTATATTCTTTTCTATTATTTCGATACGACCCGGTTCTAAAATTTGAACTGCCTTCATGTACAATTACCACCTATCCTAGTAAATTGGATAAAAACAATGTTAGTTGCGGTATAAATGCGACTAAAAATAGAACACCTATCGATACGATTAGAAAAGGGACCATAGCTTTGGTTGCCTGTCCGATAGTAACCCGTCCAATACTTGATGTAACGAACAAACAGACACCAAGTGGAGGAGTTGATAAACCAATCATCAGGTTAAGAACGGCCATTACTCCAAATTGGATCGGATCCATTCCAACGCTTGTAGCAACCGGTAATAATACCGGGAACAAAATAACAAGCGCTGCAATAGTCTCCATGAACATACCGACAAATAATAGGAAAATGTTAATCAAAATAATAACAATTATTGGATTATGTGAAATCCCCAAAATAGCTTCTGCAATGAGTTGTGGAATCTGTTCACTGGCTAAAATCCAGCCGAACAAACTCGCCAATCCGACAAGGACCATAATCCCTGCGGTTGAAACCATCGAAGAAACAAAAATTTTAGGAATGTCTTTCATTTTTAAGTCTTTATAAACAAATTTGCCGATAATAAATGCGTAGACAACCGCAATAATAGAAGCTTCTGTAGGAGTAAAAATACCCCCTAAAATTCCAATCAAAATAATAATAACTGTTAAAATAGCCCAAAAGGCATCAAGAAAGGCCTTGAAAATCTGCTTTACTGGTAATCTTTCTTCTTTTGGATATTTTCTTTTGACTGATATGATGTATGCTGCAATCATCAATGCAATACCTAAAAGAATACCCGGTACAGCACCGGCAATGAATAATTTCCCGATTGATAGCCCTGTTAATGTCCCAACAATAATTAGTGGAACACTTGGAGGAATAATCGGACCTATCGTTGATGACATCGAAGTCACCGCAGTGGCAAAACTCGCATCATATTTATCTCTTTTCATGGCAGGAATTAGTACAGAACCAAGACTAGCAGCTTCCGCCAAAGCCGTTCCTGTAATGCCTGCAAAAACCATGGATGAAAGGACGGTTGCAATCGAAAGACCACCCCTAATAAAACCAACAACGGATTTCGCGAAATGAACAATTCTTTCAGTAATACCACCGACATTCATTAAATTACCGGCCAAAATAAACCCCGGAATACTCAGTAGCACAAAGCTATCCATACCCCCGTACATTTTTTGCGGAATAATATTAAGTGGAATATCATTCAATAATAAGTATATGAGAGAAGATAAACCTAAGCAGAAGGCGATAGGTAAACCCAAGAAAACCAATACGACAAATACGAGAAACAAAATAAGGGCCATCATTGATGATCACCGTCCTCTTTGCGGCCTGTAAAAATATCATAAATATATAAACCGGCATAAATAAACATTAAAAATGCAGAAATAAAGATACTTGCATATGGAACGGACATTGGAATAGGCATTGTTCTTGAATACTGCGTGGCCCCCAACTGCATATAGGATAACCCTTGGATTCCTATAATTAATGTAACGAACATAACAACTAAGTAAATGATGGTTTCATATACTTTCCTCAATTTTCTAGGTAAGAAGTTCAATATGATATCCACACTAACAAATTCCCCTCTGCGTATGGCAAGTGGAGCCGCGAAGGCAATGGAATAAATAAACAAATAACGAGAAAGCTCAACAGACCATATAAAAGAAAATGGCAAGAAGCGCGTGATAACTTGGATGACTACGACAATAATGAGAACAAGGAACGTAATAAATGTCGCAATCTCAAGCACTTTATCTAACATATTAAAGCGTTTCATGAGTTCCCCTCTCCGATATAAGGGGCACACGCTTTTAAATCCTTGCTTATCCAAGGTACGACTAAATACGCATGCCCCAATTTTGCACTTGTGGAAAACTTCCAAACTTATAAATTACTTAACCGCTTGCATTTCTTCATACAATTTATATTGTTCATTGGTTAAACTTTTCTTAATGGCCGGAGCCATGGCTTTCTTAAAGGCTTCTTTATCTACTTTGTCATTGATTTTCATGCCTTTATCCAACAATTTTTGACGATATTCTTTACCTTGTTCCTCAAACAACTTATCACCGTATGCTTGAGCTTCAGTAGCAGCCTCTTTGACAGCTTTTTGCAGTTCAGGGGACAAGGATTCAAACTGTTTGTTACCTATAACAACATAAATCCAGGAACGGACATGTTCTGTTTGGTTAACATACTTTTGCACTTCATAAAGGCCGTTATCATAAATCAAGTCGTATGGGTTTTCTTGACCATCAATAACATGTTCTTGCAAAGCTGTAAACACTTCATCAAACGCCATTGCTTGCGGTTTGGCACCAGCAGCTTTCCATGAGTCAAGGAATAATGGCACGTCAGGCACCCTCATTTTGAAACCTTTTAAATCAGATGGGGAATTAATTGGTTTATTTGATGTTAAGTTCCTTGGCAAACGCATATGGTAGTAGAGCGGTGTTACACCTACTTTAGCTTTGATGTCATCTGTAATTTCTTTTCCAACATCACCTTCGATAACTTTTTTCATTTGTTCATCACTGTTAAGTGCATAAGGCACAGCCATAAGTGCGGCTTTTGGTGCCCAGTTAGCCATTGTTTCACCACTTATTGTTAGATCTGCTGTTCCTGCCTTGATTTGGTTAAGGGTATCAACTTCGGACCCTAATTGACTATTCGGATACAGCTTTACAGTAATTTGACCGTTTGTTTTTTCTTTAACTAAATCGGCGAACTTCTGTGCTGTTTTACCCCAAGGATGATCTAAGTTATTGATAAAGCCGAACTTCCAAACAATTTTCTTACCACTGCTCGAAGAATTATTAGAGCCGCCGCATGCACCAAGTAACAACACTAAGATTAATAGGACTGGAAGCAATAGTTTCCTTTTTTTCAATTTAAACACCCCTTTAGTTTTTATATAAAACTCTTGTCTCCGCAATTAAATGCCCCCTGCTTCATCGACAGCATTTTATAAATGAGAATTATACTGTTCTAAGAAATTCATAAACAGACTCCGGGAGTGGAATTCCATTTTCATTTCTCCTCTTTTCTTGGAGCTGCTCAGGTTCTCCCGGAACCATTACCTTATCAAATCCCGGCGCCGGTGGTAATTCATGGATTTCATCAATCATTTGATCTATTTGTTCTAAAAATAGGTCTGTATTCGTAAAAACGCCAGGGTCAATAACACATAAAAAATGACCAAGACCACGATATTTATCGTAATCACCATACATCATAGAGATGTGTGGACCAAAAGCCGAACCTGTTAGGATACCAGATAGAATATCAACCACCATGGCTAATCCGTACCCTTTTGCACCTCCCATCGGAAGAAGGTGAACGATTTGGTGTGGATTTGTGCTCGGATTTCCCTTTTCATCAACACCCCAGTCCATAGGAACTTTGTTCCCTAACTCACGAGCATGCAAAATTTTCCCTAAGGCTACATTGCTTGTAGCCATATCCAAAATGATCGGTTCGTTACGTTTAGCCGGGAATGCGAACGCTAGTGGATTTGTTCCGAAAAATGGTTTTACACTGCCAAACGGGACAACGGATTTATCAGTGTGAGTCAGTGCAATCCCAATCAAATTTTCCCTCGCAGCTACTTGCACAAAATATGAGAGTGCCCCACAGTGTGAGCTGTTTATGACAGCAACCATACCCACACCGTTTTCTTTTGCCGTTTTAATGGCATATTCCATAGCCTTCTTTGCAATAACATGGCCCATCCCGTTATCTCCATCAAAAATAGCAGTAACCGGACCAGTTTGTTTTATAGTGTAGTTAGGGGAAGGATTTAGTCCCCCTTCAGTTAAGCGTTTAACATAATGTTTGGTTCTCAATACTCCATGTGAACTGACCCCTCTTAAATCGGCGTGAATCAAGACATCAGCAACAATATTCGCCTCTCCATCATTCAGTCCGCCTTTGATCAATTTCCTCACGACAAGCTCCCTAATTTTATCTTTTTCTATTAACACTTCACCCATTTGTGTAACACCCTTCCTTTATTAAAAGGAGCTGTGATAGATGGTACATCCACTTACATTACTGTGATAAAAGCAATTCTTCAAGTTTTTTTTAAATTCTTAACAGAGTCTCGAATAATAAGTTTTGGTTCAAAACGATGGGTTTTAGCAACTGGGCTTTTCTTTGACTTAATTTTTTTTATCAATAGTTCAGCAGCTTCTTTTCCTATTTCGAAAGCCGGCTGTGCAATCGTAGTTAGTGGTGGGTGATAGATATTTGCAAAAGATACATCGTCTATACCAATTAGGGAAAAATCATCAGGTATTTTGATCCCCTTACTTTTGGTGAACTTTAAAATTTCCATAAGTACCAAATCATTTCCCGCTAAAAATGCTGTCGGTGGATTTGCCAAGGATAACATTCTAGCAAATCCATTCTGTATTTCATTGAAATTAAAACCTTTTGCGTATTCATTATTAAATGGAAGACTATGTTCTAATAGAGCTTCTTTAAATCCCTCAATTCTTTCCACACGGGGGGTAACATTTCTAATTAAAGAAGTCGTAATGATACCAATATGCTTATGCCCCATTTGTGCGAAATGTTGAACTGCCAACTTGGAAGCCGCTTTGTTATCAAGCAAAAAAGCATCAACTTGAAGTCCATCAATTAATCGGTCAACAAATATTAACGGATAATTTTCCTGTATCATCCCCTCATATAAATCAGTATTTCCCCCTGTCGGAAATGCGATGATGCCATCCACCTGTTTAGCTCGTAACATGTTTATATATTTCTTCTCTTTTTCAGGGTCATCATCAGCGTTACAAACGATCACATGGAAATCATGTTCATTACAAACATCTTCAATAGCCCGAATAATTTGTGTTGAAAAATTGTGTAATATATTTGCCACAATTACACCTATAGTGGATGTTCGCTTTTGCTTTAAACTCCTGGCAATAAAATTAGTCTGGTATCCAAGCTCTTTTATAGCGCTTTCAATTCTTTGTTTAGTATCTTCACTCATATAATCGAATCGCTTATTAAGATATTGAGAGACAGTACTTTTTGAAACACCTGCTAATTTTGCAACATCAGTAATTGTAACGTTTTTCATGTTATCTCCTTTGCTAAACCGGTTTACTAAATCGGTTTACT
>Ga0325354_100217_pt1 | contig 11197 bp, 11 predicted proteins | sample SM_ome_19_FD_205725 | JGI IMG/M metagenome (GOLD analysis project Ga0325354, IMG submission 205725) | Metatranscriptome of lab enriched sorghum-adapted microbial communities from California, United States - SM_Day2_9 (Metagenome... ... | reverse complement strand
TCTGGCTCTTTCTTCATTCGGCATTATTGGGTTGCGGCAGGCGGCGCGAAACCGCCCCGGCCCGGCAAAGGCCTTCCCGGAAGATGCGCCGCTTGTCGGACATTACTTGTCCGACGACTTCGCGTTCAACGTCGCCTTGCGGGACAGGTTGACGCGGCCCTGCGCATCGATTTCCGTCACCTTGACCGTAATTTTGTCGCCGATCTGCACGACGTCCTCCACCCGGGCCACCCGTTCGTTGGCCAACTGCGAAATGTGAACCAGTCCTTCCCTGCCCGGGAGCACCTCGACGAACGCCCCGAATTTTTCGATGCGCTTGACGGTGCCCAGATACGTTTCGCCGACGACGACTTCCCTGACGATGTTTTCGATCAGCTGCTTCGCCTTTTCGTTCATCTCCTCATTGGCGGAAGAGATGTAGACGGAACCGTCCTGCTCGATATCGATTTTCACGCCGGTCTCCTCGATGATCTTGTTGATCACTTTTCCGCCCGGGCCGATCACATCGCGGATTTTATCGGGATTGATGTGGATGGTGACGATTTTCGGAGCATAGGGCGACAGCTGTTTGCGCGGCTCGCGGATGCATTCCAGCATTTTGTTCAGGATGAACAGCCTTCCCACCCTCGCCTGTTCCAAAGCCTGGGTGAGAATCTCCCGACCGATGCCGTCGATTTTGATGTCCATCTGCAGCGCGGTCACGCCTTTGGCCGTGCCGGCCACTTTGAAGTCCATGTCGCCGAGATGGTCTTCCATGCCCTGAATGTCGGTCAGGATGGAGAAATGCTCTCCTTCTTTGATCAACCCCATCGCCACGCCGGCCACCGGCGCCTTGATCGGCACGCCCGCGTCCATCAACGCCATCGTGCTGGCGCAGATGCTCGCCTGCGACGTGGAGCCGTTCGATTCCAGCACCTCGGATACGAGCCGGATCGTGTAGGGAAATTCTTTCTCCGACGGGATGATCGGCAACAGCGCCCTTTCCCCGAGCGCTCCGTGCCCGATTTCCCTGCGGCCCGGCGCGCGGATCGGCCTCGCTTCCCCGACGCTGAACGGCGGGAAGTTATAGTGATGCATGAACCGTTTGGACTCTTCCAGGTCCAATCCGTCCAAAATTTGCACGTCGCCGAGCGCTCCGAGCGTGCAGACGCTCAATGCCTGCGTTTGCCCCCGCGTGAACAGCGCGGAACCGTGCGTGCGCGGCAGCAGGGCGATATCGCATTCGATCGGCCGGATTTCGTCCAGCGCGCGGCCGTCCGGACGAATTTTCTCGTGCGTGATCAGGCGGCGCACTTCTTCCTTGACGATGTTGTGCAGCACTTCCTTGACGTCGGCCAGTTTCTCCGGCGTCTCCTCATACACGGCGGTAAAGTGTTCGATCGCTTCCGCATTGATCGCGTCGATCGCATCCTGCCTCGCCTGCTTCTCGGGAATGCGGATCGCCTCGATCAGCCGGGCTGCGGCAAAATCGCGAACCGCCCGGTTCACTTCCTCGTCGACCGCATGCAGTTTCACTTCCATTTTCGGCTTGCCGGCTTCCAGCACGAGCTGCTCCTGGATGGCGATAATTTTTTTGATTTCCTCGTGCCCGAACATGATCGCCTCGATCATCACTTCTTCCGGCACTTCGTCCGCTCCGGCCTCCACCATCATGATCGCATCCTTCGTGCCGGCGACGACGAGATGAAGATCGCTTTCTTCCGCCTGCTTCGTCGTCGGATTGATGACGAATTCCCCGTTGACCCGGCCGACGATGACGCCGCCGATCGGACCGGCAAACGGCACATCGGAGATGCTGAGCGCGGCGGAAGTGCCGATCATCGCCGTAATTTCGGGCGAGCATTCCTGGTCGACGCTCATGACGAGCGCGACGATCTGCACCTCGTTGCGGAACCCTTCCGGAAACAGCGGGCGGATCGGTCGGTCGGTCAGGCGGCCGGCAAGAATCGCCTTTTCGCTGGGGCGCCCTTCGCGCTTGATGAATCCGCCGGGAATTTTGCCGACGGCATAGAGCCGTTCTTCATAGTTGACCGTCAGCGGAAAAAAATCGAGCTCCTTCGGTTCGCTGGAAGCGGTGACCGTGCAGAGCACGGCCGTGTCGCCGTAGCGGGCCATGACGGCGGCGTTCGCCTGTTTGGCCAGCCTGCCGGTTTCCAGGACGAGCGGCCTCCCCGCCAAATCCATCTGCACTTTTTTTTCCATACAATACCTCCTGTTCGCTGAACATATACGAAAAAGCAACCATGTTGCCGAACGGACCGCGCGAAATTCACCCGGCTCCGGACAAACAACGGTTGCTTCGATCCCTCGCATACTATCGGCGCAGACCGAGCTTCTCGATCAGCGCGCTGTATCGCTGGATGTCTTTCTTCTTCAAATAAGCGAGCAATTTGCGGCGTTGGCCGACCATCTTCAACAGACCGCGACGCGAATGGTGGTCCTTCTTATGTTGACGCAGATGATTGGTCAAATTCTCAATGTTTTCCGTGAGGATAGCAATTTGCACTTCGGGCGATCCGGTATCCGTCTCATGCAACTTGTGCTCCTGAATCAATTGCTGCTTGCGTTCTTGCGTAAGCGCCATCCTGTTCACCTCCCTTATACGGATCATCCCCTGTGGCCCAGAGGTCGTCGGTGAGCTCGAGCCTCCGCGCCAAGGTTCTTGAAAAAGCGGCGAAAATCGCCATACAACGGTAAACAGTATATCATAACGGACATACAAAAGTAAATGTCACCGTACCGCTTTTCCGGACTCCATTTATTCGCCGTAACGGCGCGCGACGCATTGCGCGATATCGCGCCGGATTTGCTCGATCAGTTCGGAGACGGACGCGAATTTGCGCTCCGGCCGAAGAAAAGCCATGAACTCCACGGCGACGCTCTCGCCGTAGATCGTGCGGTTGAAGTCGAAAATGTGCGCTTCCAGCGAAGGTTTCGTTTCGCCGCCCTCGAAGGTGGGGCGGACGCCGATGTTCATGATGCCTTCGTGGGCGCGTCCGTCCAGGTGCAGGCGAATCGAGTAGACGCCGTTGCGGGGCACGACATAAGGTTCCGTAAGCTCGATGTTGGCGGTCGGGAAGCCGATCGTTCGTCCCCGGGCCATGCCGCTGACGACCGTGCCGCGCAGCCGATAAGGGCGGCCCAGCAGTTCGTTGGCCAACCCGATGCGGCCTTCCCGCAAATACTCGCGCACGAGCGTGCTGCTGACCTTCCGCCCTCCGGAATGGAACGGGCGGACGACCTCCACCGCGATGGCGCCGCGTCCGAGCTCGCACAGCGTATCCGGCGTGCCTTGCGCCCGATGGCCGAAACGAAAGTCGAAGCCGACGACGACCGTATCGATGCCGAGCGGATGAACGATCCGCTCCACGAATTGCCGGGCATCGACGCGCGAAAACGCGTCGTCGAATTCGACGACGTAGACGTGGTGAATGCCCAGGGCGGCGAAAAGCTCCATCTTGTCCGCAAACGGCGTCAATACTTGCGTGTACTGATTTTGTCCCAGCACTTCGCGCGGATGCGGGTGAAACGTCATGATCGACGCGGGAACGCCCCGCTCTTTGGCGCGCGCAATCGCGCGGCGAATAACCTCTTGATGACCGAGATGAATGCCGTCGAAATCGCCGATGGCCGTCACCTGCGACGGAAAGCGAACCGCCTCCGGAGATTCAAGCGGATACGTCAGTCGAATGATTTGCATGGCTGTTGTTCACCTTCTGATTTCTTCAGCATGAGCGATCGGACGCACGGTCAGGAAAACACTTTGACCGGAACCGCGAAGCGGCGCGCCGCAGCGGTTCCCCCGTCGCCGGGCGTCCGCTCCAGGCGGAAAATTCCCAAAAAGCGCTCGTTCGTATCGTACAGGCGGATCAGCTCGGTTTCGGCTTCGTCCGGCGAAGGAGCGACGAACAGGGAAACCGGTATTTTGTGCCCTCTCAGCGCCTGCTCGGCAAGCCGCTGCGGCAGTCGAGCGGCCGGCAGATGGCCGATCGCCCGGTCGGCCGGGATCATATGCCGCCAGAGCGTGCCGTCGGCGTGCGCCGCGGCGATTTGTTCCAGCGCAAGACATTGGTCCAGACGGATGGAGCCGCTCTCCGTGCGGACGAGTTCCGCCATGACGGCGGGGTAACCGAGCGTCCGGCCGATGTCGGCGCAAAGCGTGCGGATATACGTGCCCTTCGAACAGCGGACGGAGAACGTAATTTCCGGATGGGGCGGTTCGAGACGCAGTTGTTCGATCTCGATGCGGTACACGGTCACCCGCCGCGGCTTGCGCTCCACTTCCTTGCCTTGGCGCGCCAGCTCGTACAGTTTGCGGCCGTCGACTTTCACCGCGGAATACATCGGCGGAATTTGTTCGATTTCCCCGACGAACGAGCCGACCGCGTCGCGGATTTGCCGTTCGCTCAAGGCGACGTTGTCGACGCTTTGCAGCACGTTTCCGGTCAGGTCCTGCGTATCGGTGGCCAGTCCGATGCGCATCGTCGCGCGGTACACCTTGGGCAAATCCTGTATGTACTCCGCGAGGCGGGTGGCGCGGCCGATGCACAGCGGCAGCACGCCGGTCACCTGCGGATCGAGCGTGCCGGTGTGCCCGATGCGTTTCTGGCCGAGGATGCGCCTCACTTGCGCCACCACGTCGTGAGATGTGACGCCCCGCGGTTTCAATACGGGAAGAACGCCTTCGATCGTCATTTCAAAGCCAACCCTACTTCCTTCACCGTTCTTTCGATCGCCTCGCCCAACAGACATTTCAGCGTGCAGCCCGCCGCGCGCGCGTGCCCGCCGCCGCCGAACGACTTGGCGATGAGCGACACGTCCGCCCGCCCGGCGGAGCGCAGGCTGACCTTGATTTCGTTGGCGTTTTGCTCCTTGAACAAAATCCCGACCTCGACGCCTTCGATATTGCGGGGGTAATTGACCAGACCGTCCGTATCGTCGCCGTCCGCTTCGGTTTCGGCCATGTCGGCGGCGGTGACGCTGATCCAGGCGATTTTTCGGTCCGGCGAAAAGGACAGGCCGGCGAGCGCCTTTTTCAACAGCAGCGTTTGCCGGTAGGACATGCGCTCCAGAAGCCGCTCCGCCAACAGGTTGCCCTCGACGCCGCGCTCCAGCAGTTCCGCGGCTGCTCTCAGCGTCTTGGGCGTCGTGTTGGCGTAGCGGAACCCTCCGGTATCGGTGATGAGCCCCGTGTAGAGGCACTCCGCAAACGCGCGGTCCCAGGACAGGTCGAACCGCTTCACCAGATCGTAAACAATTTCCGCGGTCGCCGCCGCGTCCGACTTGACGACGTTCACAGCGCCGAAGTTGTCGTTCGTCGGGTGGTGGTCGATGTTAAGCACCGCCGCCGCCGCGGCGATATTGTCGCGGACGCTGCCGATTCGGGAAAAATCGGCGCAGTCGACGGCGATGACATGCGAATATTCGCCCTCCAATCCGGACACGCGGTGCGCGACGACGGACGCGCTTTGCCACAAATAGTCGAATTTCGCGGGAACCAGGTCTTCATTAGCGAGCCGATACGACTTCCCCAACCGCTCCAAAAGCCAGCCCACCGCCAGCATCGAACCGATCGCGTCGCCGTCGGGATGAACATGGGAGACGACGAGAAAGCGGTCGTTCTCCACAATGAACTTCCTTGCGTCCTCCAGCAGCTGTTCGTAATGGTTCTCTGACAAAGGCAGGCTCATTGTTCCTTGTTCCCTTCTTGGAGCGATTGCAGCAACTGTTCGATTCGGCTGCCGTATTCGATGGAGGTGTCGATTTTGAACAGGAGTTCCGGAACGACGCGCAGCCGGATCCGCTTGCCGATTTCGGAGCGGAGGAACCCTTTGCCGCGCTCCAAAGCTCTGAGCGTCTCCGCTTTTTCCTGCTCGCTGCCCATGACGCTTAAGAAAATTTTCGCCTGCGACAGGTCGCCCGTCACCTCAACGCCGGTGACGGTCATAAAGCCGACCCGCGGATCTTTCCATTCGGTCTGAAAAATGTGGCTGAGTTCCTTCTTGATTTGCTCCGCCACTCTTCCGGCGCGTATGTTGGCCATCCCGCATCACCTCTCGACGGTTTCCATCACAAATGCTTCAATAATGTCTCCTTCTTTAATATCTTGGAAGTTCGACAGCGTCATGCCGCACTCGAATCCTTGCGCCACTTCCCTGACGTCGTCCTTGAACCGCTTCAAGGTTTCGATTTTTCCTTCGTAGATGACGATGCCGTCGCGGATGAGCCGCGCTTCCGCCGAACGGGCGATTTTGCCCGAGGTGACCATGCACCCGGCGATCGTGCCGACGCGGGAAATTTTGAAAATGTTGCGCACCTCGGCATGGCCGATGACGTTTTCCTTGTATACCGGGTCGAGCAACCCTTTCATCGCCGCTTCGATTTCTTCGATCACATGGTAAATGACGCGATGCAGGCGGATGTCGACTTTCTCCTGTTCCGCCGTCGCTTTGGCCGCCGGCTCGGGCCGCACGTTGAAACCGACGACGATGGCGTTGGACGCGGATGCGAGGGAAATGTCCGTTTCCGTAATGGCGCCGACGCCCGTCTGCAAAATTTTCACGCGCACGCCCTCGACCTCGATTTTTTCCAGCGCGCCTTTCAGCGCTTCGACCGATCCTTGCACATCCGCCTTGATGATGACGTTCAGCTCCTTGATGCCGCCCTCCTGAATGTGCTTGTACAGATCTTCCAGCGTGACGCGGGTCGTGGTTCCCAGTTCGTTCTGGCGATAAGAAGTCGCCCGCTTGTCGGCGATCGCCCTCGCCTTGCGCTCGTCCTCGAACACCATGAATGGATCGCCCGCCATCGGCACTTCGGTCAGGCCGGTAATTTCAACCGGCGTGGACGGAGGCGCCTCCTTCAGCCGCTTGCCGCGGTCGTTCACCATCGTCCGCACCCGTCCGAAGCAGATGCCGGCCACGAAGGCGTCGCCCACTTTCAGCGTGCCGTGCTGGATCAGGACGCGCGCCACCGGACCGCGGCCCTTGTCGAGCTCCGCCTCGATGACGGTGCCCCGCGCCCGCTTGTTCGGATTGGCTTTCAACTCCTGAACTTCCGCCACCAGCAAAATCATCTCCAGCAGCTGGTCGAGGCCCTGGCGCTGCTTCGCCGAAATGTTGACGAAGATCGTGTCGCCGCCCCATTCTTCCGGAACGAGGCCGTATTCGGTGAGCGCCTGCTTGATGCGCTCGGGATTCGCTTCCGGTTTGTCGATTTTGTTGATCGCCACGATGATCGGCACGTTGGCCGCCTTGGCGTGATGGATCGCCTCCACCGTCTGCGGCATCACGCCGTCGTCGGCGGCGACGACGAGCACCACGATATCGGTCACTTCCGCGCCTCTCGCCCGCATCATGGTGAACGCCTCGTGGCCCGGCGTATCGAGGAAGGTGATTTTTTTGCCGTTGATCTCCACCTGGTACGCGCCGATGTGCTGGGTGATGCCGCCCGCTTCGCCCGCGGTCACATTCGTATGGCGAATCGCATCAAGCAGCGTCGTTTTCCCGTGGTCGACGTGCCCCATGATCGTGACGACCGGAGGCCGTTCGCGCAAATCGGCTTCGTCGTCCTTCTCCTCGATCAGCTCGAACCGGTCTTCCTGCACCGGAATTTTGAGCTCCACTTCCACGCCGTATTCCGCCGCGACGAGTTGGATCGTGTCCAGATCGAGCTCCTGGTTGATCGTCACCATCGCTCCCAAAAAGAGCAGCTTTTTGATCACTTCCGAAGCGTCCTTATGCAGCGCCTTGGCCAACTCTCCGGTCGTCATCGTGCCGCGCACGATAATTTTCTTGGGCGTGTTGTCGACTTTCTCCTTGCGGGCCGCTTCCGGCTGCCCTTTGGCTTTGCCCTGCTGCTTGCCCGCCTGTTTGCCCGGATGGCCGCCGCGGACGGAACTGATTTTGTTGTCGTCGAACCGCTTCTGGTTCGTTTTCGTTTTGCGATGCGTCTTGCCTTTCGTCAAACCGATGTCGTCCGCATCGTCGAACAGATCGCGATCGGCGAACCGCTGCGGCGGTTTGCGCGAATCCTGCCCCCTCGCCGGCGCCGTCTGCTGCACGTTCTGCGAGCCGCCGTTCGGCCGGCCGCGCTGGGCGTCGACGGTGGCGTGATTCCCCTGGCGCGGATTCGCGCGGGACGGATCGTCGTGCGCGGCGCGATCGGCGTGCATTTGCCCCGCGGCCTGCGGCTTTTTCGGCTTCTTGTCGGCTTTCGCTTGCTCCGCGCGCCCCGCGGCCTGCTGCCCCTGCTGCTGGACAGCCTGTTGCTGGGCGGCCGTCTGGTTTTGCCCGTGCCGTTTGCCCTGCTGCTGGTTTTGCGGGGCGGTTTGGGTAGGCCCCTGCTTAACCGCCTGCTTTTGCGCCTGTTTTTGCCCTTGCTTTTGCCCCTGCTGCGCGTCGCGGCGGTCGCGCGGGTTCACGCGCGCTTCCTTCGCTTCGGCGGTCTTTTTCGCGTCCGCATTCCCCTGCGCCGCTCCCGCGTTTGCCTGTCCGTCTCGCGGTTTGCCCTGCGCGTTGCCCGGCGCCTGCTGGCTGGGAAGCACCGCCGTGGCGGAAGCCGGCTTGCCTTCCGGTTTGCCCGCGTTTTTCGCGGCGTTCTCGCCGGCCGCCCGCTTCGCCGCGGCGCTCGCCTTGATGTCGCGGAAAAACTGTTCGACCGCCTCCACCGCTTCATTCTCCATGACGCTCATATGGTTGTTGACGGGAATGTTCAGTCTCTTCAGTATCGTAATGATCTCCTTGCTGCTCATATTTAATGATTTCGCGTATTCGTACACACGAAGTTTGTTTTCCTGTTTACTCAAACTGCTTCACCTCCGCTGGGTTTTCCTGACACTGTTCCAACATCCGGGCAAGCCCGGAGTCGCACACGGCGACGACCACCCGTTCTTCCTTGCCGATGCTTCTGCCAAGACGGAACCGCGTGCCGGCGACGATGAGCGGCACGCCGTAAAAAGCGCACTTGTCCCGGTATTTTTTGCGCGCGTTGTCCGAAGCATCCGCAGCCAGCACGACAAGTTTCGCCTCGCCTGCGCGAATCGCTTTCATCACCCCGCTGTCGCCCGTCACCAGTTTGCCGGCCCGCATGGAAAGTCCAAGATAGGAAAAAAATTGATCATTCATCCGCATCCGACGCCCGCGACGCCAAATATTCGTCTTCCACGCGGATAAAATCCTGTTCCAGCCGGTCGTAAATCTCCGGGCCGACCTGGTGTTTCAGCGCGCGGTCGAACGCGCGGCTTTTTTTGGCAAGCCTGAAACATTCCGCTTTTCCGCACAAATACGCGCCCCGTCCCGACTTTTTGCCGGTCAGGTCGATTAAGATTTCATCCTGCGGCGTCCTGACGACGCGGATCAATTCCCGTTTCGGCTTCATTTCCTGACAAGCGACACATTTGCGCAACGGTACTTTTCTTGGCCTCATCTCAATCACACCCGTTTATGGAAGGCGCGCAAGTCGTCATTCGGCGATGCCGGATTCCTCGCGCACTTCTCCGGATTCTTCGCGCACTTCGGATATTTCCGCACTTTCTCTCCCGAATTCCTGCTCCGCCTGCGATTCGCTCTTGATGTCGATTTTCCAGCCGGTCAGCTTGGCGGCCAAACGGGCGTTCTGGCCTTTGATGCCGATCGCCAGCGACAGCTGGTTGTCGGGGACGATGACGCGAACCATTTTCTCGCTCTCGTACGCAATCACTTGCAGCACCTTGGAGGGGCTCAAGGCGTTGGCGGCAAATTCCTCGATATCGGCCACCCAGCGGACAATATCGATTTTCTCTCCGCGCAGTTCGTTGACGATCGCCTGCACGCGCATGCCTTTCGGTCCGACGCAGGCGCCGACCGGATCGACTTCGGGATTTTTGGAGTAAACGGCGATCTTGGAGCGGAAGCCCGCTTCCCGGGCGACGGAGCGGATTTCCACGATCCCCTGGTAAATTTCCGGTACTTCCAGTTCAAACAGCCGCTTGAGCAGGCCCGGATGCGTCCGCGACAAAATGATCTGCGGTCCTTTGGTCGTATTTTCCACCTTGGTGATGTACGCTTTCACCCGATCTCCCGGACGCAGCTGATCCGTCGGCATCAGCTCGCCGAGCGGCAACACCGCTTCCACCTTGCCGAGATCGACATAAATGTTCCGCGCATCTTGCCGCTGCACGAGACCGGTGACGATATCTTCCTCTTTATCCAAATACTCGTGATAAATTAACCCCCGCTCCGCTTCGCGAATGCGCTGGGTGACGACCTGTTTGGCCGTCTGCGCGGCGATGCGGCCGAAGTCGCGCGGCGTGACCTCGATTTCCACGATGTCGTTCAGCTGGTAATTGGGGTTGATTTCCCGCGCTGCATCCAGCGAAATCTCCAGCCGGGGATCCAGCACGTCCTCGGTGACCGTTTTGCGCGCGTACACTTTGATGACGCCGGTGTTCCGGTTGATATCGACACGGACGTTCTGGGCCGTGTTGAAATTTCGCTTGTAGCTGGAAATCAGTGCCGCTTCGATGGCTTCGAGCAGGACATCTTTGGAGATGCCTTTTTCTTTTTCCAGTTCCGTCAGCGCTTCGATGAAATCGATATTCATTTGAATGGAGTTCCTCCTTCCGTTAAATCGGGATGAAACCGGCGGTCGCCGTCCGCGACACCGGCTAAAACACGATGGCGAGCCTCGCGCCGGCCACTTTGCCGAGCGGAATCGCGTGATCCTGCTTTCCGACGCGCACGACCAACTTCTCCTCATCGTACGAAAGCAGCCGGCCTTCGAATTCTTTCGCGCCGTCGACCGGTTCGTACGTGGTGACATAGACGTGCTTGCCGACCGCCCTGCGGAAATCTTCGGCTTTTTTCAGCGGACGCTCCGCGCCGGGAGAAGAAACTTCCAGAAAATAAGCGTTCGGAATCGGATCTTTCTCATCCAGCCTCGCGCTCAAATATTCGCTGATGCGCCCGCAATCTTCGATATCGATGCCGCCTTCCTTGTCGACGAACACGCGCAAATACCAGTTGCTGCCCTCTTTGACATATTCGATGTCGACCAGTTCGAATCCGTTCTCCTCCAGGTAAGGCCGCACCAGCTGTTCCACCGTCGATTTGATGTTCGCGCTCACTACGTTCCACCTCCCCGTCGCGGTTCAAAGCGTTCTTGCAAAATGTAAAGAGTGGGTTTCCCCACTCTTCCTGTCAGAACAAGTATTCTTAGG
>Ga0325354_100208_pt1 | contig 11516 bp, 6 predicted proteins | sample SM_ome_19_FD_205725 | JGI IMG/M metagenome (GOLD analysis project Ga0325354, IMG submission 205725) | Metatranscriptome of lab enriched sorghum-adapted microbial communities from California, United States - SM_Day2_9 (Metagenome... ... | reverse complement strand
TGATGGAATAATAAACTGAGATTCATCACATTCCCAATACCACCCATAGGATTCATTGTGATGGAACGGTATACTAAAACATGAAGGCATCAAGCTTATTGGGAACTTGATGAGTATACAACGATGATCGTGATGGAAAGAGATACGCCACTGAAGAGGTGAACACGGTGAGATATGATGTGATTGGAGACATACATGGCTGTTTTGAGGAATGCCGCGAGCTCCTGATCCGGCTGGGTTATCAATGGGATGGCCATTGGCCCGTTCATCCCGAAGGCAGGGTGCCGGTGTTCATCGGCGATTTAACGGATCGCGGGCCAAATTCCGTAAAGGTGATTCAGCTCGTTACAGCGATGGTTTTTAATAGACTAGCGCTTTATGTTCCGGGAAACCATTGTGACAAACTCTACCGCTACATGAATGGGTCAAATGTGCAAATCAAGCATGGTCTGGAAACGACCGTGAAAGAGCTACAAGAGTTGGACGCTAAAGAACGGGCTCGCGTGATTCATGATTTTAAAAAGTTATATCAGGAGGCACCGCTTTACCTTACGCTAGATGACGGACACCTTTTGGTCGCTCACGCCGGCATCAAAGAAGCCTACATCGGCAAACACAATAAAAAAGTCAAGACGTTTGTCCTTTATGGTGACATTAGCGGTGAAACCGATGAGACAGGCTTTCCGATTCGCCGCGATTGGGCGAAGCACTACCATGGCGCGGCTTGGGTCGTTTACGGACATACACCAGTTTCTGAACCGAGGGTTGTCGGAAGGACGATCAATATTGATACCGGCTGTGTATTTGGGGGTCAATTGACCGCTTTTCGTTGGCCGGAAAAAGAAACCGTATCCGTCCCATCCCGACAACCGTACATCGCAGAAAAATTCCGCCATTTCGATGACTAAGCGCCACCTAGAAAATTTCTTTAATTGTCGCAAGCGCCTGTAATAGCACTATACCAATCAGTGTTCGACAAGCCTTTTCATATCTTCAGGTAATGGTGCCGTAAACGTCATCGCTTCTTCCGTCACCGGATGGTATAAAAAGAGACGGCTTGCGTGGAGCGCTTGGCGCGAAATCGCTTCGCGGCTTCCGCCATAAAGATCGTCCCCAACAAGTGGATGGCCGATATGTGAAAAATGCACGCGAATCTGATGGGTACGCCCCGTTTCTAGCCGTACAGCCACAACCGAAAAAGCCTCTGTTTCTTTGATGACTTTATAGTGAGTGATGGCGGGGCGGCCATCGCTTCGCACGCATCGTTCAATGATGCTCTCTTCCTTCCGACCGATCGGGGCATCGATCACACCTTCATGCGTGTCCAAATGGCCATGGACGATGGCGATGTACTCCCGTGATAAGCGGTGCGCCTTCCGCATTTTCGTAAACATTTCATGGAAAAATCCGTGTTTGGCCACAAGGATTAAACCGGATGTGTCACGGTCAAGTCGCGTCACCATATGCGCAGTAGCCTCTACACCTTGTTGTTTTAAATAAAAAAGCACGCCCCCTGCAAGCGACCTCTTCCAATCTTTTCTGGATGGGACGGTCTGAAGGCCAGCGGGCTTATTGATGACCATAAAAGCGTCATCTTCATAAACGATGGTATAAGGCACGGGTTCGGCTAAAAGCCCGGCGCTTTCCTGCTCTTTTGGGAACGTTACAGTTACCTGGTCATTTTCTTCAATGACACGCCGAACGGTGACGGGGAGCCCATTGACCTCGAGATGGCCATCTCGTTTAATGGCGGTTACAGCCGCACGGGACAGGTTCATCTTTTCCCTTAAAAACTGCCGGAGCGGCTCGCCTGCATCATCCGCTCCGACTTTTTTTATCCAAACGAATTGTCCACTAAAAAGATGCAAACCTTCATTCATCACTGGGACTCCTCTAATCACCGATAAAGGATTGCCGGACGCGGACCCAGAATGGAAAAGGCCGGAGCCGAGCAAACCGGACGCGTTCTTCAGCCACCCGGTATTGAATCGATTTCACATCCTTGTGGACGAGAAACAAATGATCAATCGTGATGTTGTAATCGACATCATTTACCGGCTTGATCACGCATGTATGATGTTCGGGCAAAACGAGCGGTGAGCCGATCGTCCGGAAGACGCGATTGTTAATCGAAGCCATTTCGGCGATTTGGATGGCGGATAAAGAGGGGTGTAAAATTGCACCGTTCAATGCCTTATTGTATGCGGTGCTCCCTGTCGGCGTGGAAATGCATAGACCATCACCCCGAAACGTTTCGAATTTATCGCCTTTAATAAAAACATCCACCACGAGTGATCCTTCTGTCGCTTTGATCGTACATTCATTAAGCGCAAGATAGCGTTTCTCCCGACCGCCGTCATTAAAGCGGACGATCACTTCCAACACGGGATATTGGACTACTTGAAATGGGGTTTTCGCCAGATGAATGACCAATTTTTCCAACTCATCTGGTGTCCAATCTGCATAAAAACCGAGGTGACCTGTATGGACGCCGACAAAAGCGGTTTCCGCCAATCGGTCCACATATTGATGGAAGGCATAGAGAAGCGTGCCATCGCCACCGATTGAAATAACAATATCCGGTTTTTTCTCATCATATACCAAATCAAACTCTGTTAAATAATGTGTTATTTGCCTTTTGATTTTGTCCGAGGTGGCATCTCCTTTAGAGATAATGGCGAATTTCATGGCATCACCTTCAGTTATTTTCATCATATAAATCGACTTGCTTTTTCAATGCAAAATGTTTTTGAGCTTCCTGTACTTCACCGCGAATTTTCGACATCTCTTCATCGAGAAGAAAAGCGGCTTCGGCGGCCCGTTGAAGCCGTTCTTTAATATCTGCAGGAATACGGCCTTCATATTTATAATTCAACGAATGCTCGATGGTTGCCCAGAAATTCATCGCTAAAGTCCGAATTTGAATTTCCACTAATATTTTCCGCTCACCGCCGATGGTTTGTACCGGATAACTAACAACTAAATGATAAGAACGATAACCGCTTTCCTTTTTTTCCGTTATGTAATCGCGCTCTTCAAGGATGGTTAAATCCGTCCGCTTGCGAATCAATTGAAGGACGGCCTTAATATCGTCAACGAACTGGCATATAATCCGCAAACCTGCGATATCCTGCATGCTGGTTTGCAACTGATCTAACGGAATGTTTTTCCGCCGGGCTTTATCCAAAATGCTCTTTACTGGTTTAACCCGTCCTGTGACAAATTCAATGGGCGAGTGTTCTGCGGTTTTTTCAAACTGCTCGCGATAGCCTCTGAGTTTTATTTTCAGTTCATCAACCGCCTGTTTATACGGTGCTAGGAAAAGATCCCAATCCAAGACTTACACCACCCTCTGAAACAAAACGTTTTGCGCCGAAGTCGATCTCGTCGAGCGGGATCGCCTCGCCCGAGCCCATGCCGAGCGGCGGGAAGTCGATCTCGTCGTACCCGAAGGTCGGGTAGAGCTCGGCCTTCGCCTCCTCGGTGGGCTCCACGGTGACGTTGCGGTAGCGGCTCAGCCCGGTACCGGCCGGGATGAGCTTGCCGATGATGACGTTCTCCTTCAGGCCGAGCAGCGGGTCGCTCCGGCCGCTCATCGCGGCCTCGGTGAGCACGCGGGTCGTCTCCTGGAAGGAGGCGGCGGACAGCCACGAGTCGGTCGCGAGCGACGCCTTCGTGATGCCCATGAGCTCCGGACGGCCCGACGCCGGCTGGAGACCCTCCGCGATCGCCTTGCGGTTCGCGTCCTCGAACCGGCCGCGCTCGGCGAGCTCGCCCGGCAGCAGGTCCGTGTCACCCGAGTCGAGCACGGTCACGCGACGCAGCATCTGCCGCACGATGACCTCGATGTGCTTGTCGTGGATGTCCACGCCCTGGCTCGAGTAGGCCTCCTGGACCTCGTCCACCAGGTGCTTCTGCGCCGCGCGCGGGCCGAGGATCCGCAGGACCTTCTTCGGGTCGACCTTGCCCTGGACCAGCTGGGTGCCGACCTCGACGTGCTGGCCGTCCTGGACCAGCAGGCGCACGCGCTTGCTGACCGGGTACGCGATCTCCTCGCCGCCGTCGTCGGGCGTGAGGATGATCCGGCGCAGCCGCTCGGAGTCGTCCACCGTGACCCGGCCGGAGTACTCCGCGATCGGCGCCTCGCCCTTGGGGGTGCGGGCCTCGAAGAGCTCCTGGACGCGGGGCAGACCCTGCGTGATGTCGTCCGCGGAGGCGACACCACCGGTGTGGAAGGTCCGCATCGTCAGCTGCGTGCCCGGCTCACCGATCGACTGGGCGGCGATGATGCCGACCGCCTCGCCGATGTCGACGAGCTTGCCGGTGGCCAGCGAGCGGCCGTAGCAGAGGGCGCACGTGCCGACCCGCGACTCGCAGGTGAGGACCGAGCGGACCTTGACCTCGGTGATGCCGGCCGCGATGACGCGGTCGATGATGACGTCGCCGACGTCCTCGCCCGCGTGGGCGATGACCGTGCCGTCCTCCGCGACCACGTCCGTCGCCAGCGTCCGCGCGTACACGCTCGTCTGGACGCGGTCGTGGCGGCGCAGCGTGCCGTCGGGGCCCACGGTCGCGACGGGCAGCGTCAGGCCGCGCTCGGTGCCGCAGTCGTCCTCGCGGATGATGACGTCCTGCGACACGTCGACGAGACGACGCGTGAGGTAGCCCGAGTCGGCGGTCCGCAGAGCGGTGTCCGCCAGACCCTTGCGGGCGCCGTGGCTGGCGATGAAGTACTCCAGCACGGACAGGCCCTCGCGGTAGTTCGACTTGATCGGCCGCGGGATGATCTCGCCCTTCGGGTTGGCCACGAGGCCGCGCATGCCCGCGATCTGGCGGACCTGCATCCAGTTGCCTCGGGCGCCCGAGCTCACCATGCGGAAGAGCGGGTTCCCCGTGGGGAACGCCTCCTGCATGGCCTGGGCGACCTTGTCCGTCGCCTGGGTCCAGATCTCGATGAGCTCCTGGCGGCGCTCGTCGTCGGTGATCAGACCCTTGTCGTACTGGCCCTGGATCTTCGCCGCGCGGGCCTCGTACTCATCGAGGATCTCCTGCTTCGACGCCGGGGTTGCGACGTCGCCGATCGAGATGCTCAGACCGGAGAACGTCGCCCAGTGGAAGCCGGCGTCCTTGAGCGCGTCCAGGCTCGCGGCGACCTCGACCTTCGGGTACCGCTCGGCGAGGTCGTTGACGATCGCCGAGAGCCGCTTCTTGTCGGCCACCGTGTTGACGTACGGGTAGTCGACCGGCAGCAGCTCGTTGAACAGCGCCCGGCCGAGCGTCGTCTTCATGAGCACCGGGTCACCGGGCTGCCAGCCCTCCGGCACCTCGTACCCCTCGGGCAGGACGACGTCCGTCATCCGCAGCGTGATCCCGGCGTTGAGGTCCAGGGTGCCCTGGTCGAACGCCATGATCGCCTCGGCCACCGACGTGAACGCCCGGCCCTCGCCGACGGCGCCCGGCTTGTCCGCGGTCAGGTGGTACAGGCCGATGATCATGTCCTGCGAGGGCATGGTCACGGGCCGGCCGTCGGACGGCTTGAGGATGTTGTTGCTCGAGAGCATGAGGATGCGGGCCTCGGCCTGCGCCTCGGCGCTCAGGGGCAGGTGGACCGCCATCTGGTCGCCGTCGAAGTCCGCGTTGAACGCGGCGCAGACGAGCGGGTGCAGGTGGATGGCCTTGCCCTCGACGAGCACCGGCTCGAACGCCTGGATGCCCAGGCGGTGCAGCGTCGGCGCGCGGTTGAGCAGCACGGGGTGCTCGGAGATGACCTCCTCGAGCACGTCCCAGACCTGGGGCCGGGCGCGCTCGACCATGCGCTTGGCGCTCTTGATGTTCTGCGCGTGGTTGAGGTCCACGAGCCGCTTCATGACGAACGGCTTGAACAGCTCGAGCGCCATCTGCTTGGGCAGGCCGCACTGGTGCAGCTTGAGCTCCGGGCCGACGACGATGACCGAGCGGCCCGAGTAGTCGACGCGCTTGCCGAGCAGGTTCTGACGGAACCGGCCCTGCTTGCCCTTGAGCATGTCCGAGATGGACTTCAGCGGCCGGTTGCCCGGGCCGGTGACCGGACGACCGCGGCGGCCGTTGTCGAACAGCGCGTCGACGGCCTCCTGGAGCATCCGCTTCTCGTTGTTGACGATGATCTCGGGTGCGCCCAGGTCGAGCAGCCGCTTGAGGCGGTTGTTCCGGTTGATGACGCGGCGGTACAGGTCGTTCAGGTCGCTCGTCGCGAAGCGGCCACCGTCGAGCTGCACCATCGGGCGCAGGTCCGGCGGGATGACCGGGACGGCGTCGAGCACCATCGCCTGCGGGCTGTTGTTCGTCGTCAGGAACGCGTTGACGACCTTCAGCCGCTTGAGGGCACGGGTCTTGCGCTGGCCCTTGCCGTTCTTGATGATCTCGCGCAGCGCGGCCGCCTCGGCCTCGAGGTCGAAGTTCTCGAGGCGCTTCTGGATCGCCGCGGCGCCCATGGCGCCCTTGAAGTACACGCCGTAGCGGTCGACGAGCTGGCGGTACAGCGCCTCGTCACCCTCGAGGTCGGCGACCTTGAGGTTCACGAAGCGGTCCCAGATCTGCTCGAGCCGCTCGAGCTCGGCGTCGGCGCGCTTGCGGATCTGCGCCATCTCGCGCTCGGCGGAGTCGCGCACCTTGCGGCGCGCGTCGGCCTTGGCGCCCTCGGCCTCGAGCTGGGCGAGGTCCTCCTCGAGCTTCTTGGCGCGCGCCTCGATCTCCGCGTCGCGGCGGTTCGCGATCTCCTGCTTCTCGAGGTCGAGCTCGTTGCGCAGGTTCGGCAGGTCCTCGGCGCGGCCCTCCTCGTCGACCTCGGTGATCATGTAGGCCGCGAAGTAGATGACCTTCTCGAGGTCCTTCGGGGCCAGGTCGAGCAGGTAGCCGAGGCGCGACGGGACGCCCTTGAAGAACCAGATGTGGGTGACGGGCGCGGCGAGCTCGATGTGGCCCATGCGCTCGCGGCGGACCTTCGAGCGGGTGACCTCGACGCCGCAGCGCTCGCAGATGATGCCCTTGAAGCGCACGCGCTTGTACTTGCCGCAGTAGCACTCCCAGTCCCGGGTGGGACCGAAGATCTTCTCGCAGAAGAGCCCGTCCTTCTCCGGCTTGAGCGTGCGGTAGTTGATGGTCTCGGGCTTCTTGACCTCGCCGTGGGACCACGCGCGGATGTCCTCAGCCGTGGCGAGGCCGATGCGCAGCTCGTCGAAGACGTTGACGTCGAGCAAGGTGTCCTACTTCCTTCGAATGATGATCACCGGTGGCCGGTGGGCCGGAGGCTGACCCCCCGGGCGGGCCGCGACGGGCCCACCCGGGAGGCCGGCGAGGTCAGATCTCCTCGATGCTCGAGGCGTTGGGACGACGGGACAGGTCGATGCCGAGCTCCTCGGCAGCGCGGTACACCTCGTCGTCGGACTCCTTCATGTCGATCGCCATGCCGTCGGAGGACAGGACCTCGACGTTCAGGCAGAGCGACTGCATCTCCTTGAGGAGCACCTTGAACGACTCCGGGATTCCCGAGTCGGGGATGTTCTCGCCCTTGACGATGGCCTCGTACACCTTGACGCGGCCGGGGACGTCGTCGGACTTGATGGTGAGCAGCTCCTGCAGCGTGTAGGCGGCGCCGTACGCCTCGAGCGCCCAGACCTCCATCTCGCCGAAGCGCTGGCCACCGAACTGCGCCTTACCACCGAGCGGCTGCTGGGTGATCATCGAGTACGGACCCGTCGACCGCGCGTGGATCTTGTCGTCCACGAGGTGGTGCAGCTTCAGGATGTACATGTAGCCGACCGCCACGGGCTCCGGGAACGGCTCGCCGGAGCGGCCGTCGAAGAGCAGGGCCTTGCCGTCCGGGCCGACCATGCGGTCGCCGTCGCGGTTCGGGTGCGTGACGCCGAGGAGGCCGGTGAGGACCGACTCGGGGACGCCGTCGAACACGGGCGTCGCGACCGGGGTGCCCGGCTCGCTGCGCCGCGCGGCCGGCGGGACCTCGGCCAGCCACTCCGGGTTGCCCTCGACCTCGGAGACGTCCCAGCCCTGCTTGGCCACCCACCCGAGGTGGGTCTCGAGCACCTGGCCGACGTTCATGCGGCCGGGCACGCCCAGCGGGTTGAGCACGATGTCGACGGGGGTGCCGTCCGGGAGGAACGGCATGTCCTCGACCGGCAGGATCTTCGCGATGACGCCCTTGTTGCCGTGGCGGCCGGCGAGCTTGTCGCCGTCCGTGATCTTGCGGCGCTGGGCGATGTAGACGCGGACCAGCTCGTTCACGCCGGCGGGCAGCTCGTCGCCGTCCTCGCGGTTGAACGTGCGGACCTCGATGACCGTGCCGGACTCGCCGTGGGGCACCTTGAGCGAGGTGTCGCGCACCTCGCGCGCCTTCTCGCCGAAGATCGCGCGCAGCAGGCGCTCCTCCGGGGTCAGCTCGGTCTCACCCTTCGGGGTGACCTTGCCGACCAGGATGTCGCCGGCCGAGACCTCGGCGCCGATGCGGACGATGCCGCGCTCGTCGAGGTCGGCCAGGACGTCCTCGGAGACGTTCGGGATGTCCCGCGTGATCTCCTCCGGGCCCAGCTTGGTGTCGCGCGCGTCGACCTCGTGCTCCTCGATGTGGATCGAGGTGAGCACGTCGTCCTGCACGAGACGCTGGGACAGGATGATCGCGTCCTCGTAGTTGTGGCCCTCCCACGACATGAACGCCACGAGGAGGTTGCGGCCCAGGGCGAGCTCGCCGCCGTCGGTCGCCGGGCCGTCGGCCAGCACGGAGCCGACCTCGACGCGGTCGCCCTCGTCGACGATGACCCGCTGGTTGTACGAGGTGCCCTGGTTGGACCGGCGGAACTTCGCGATCCGGTAGGTGCTCGTGGTGCCGTCGTCGTTGGCGACGACGACGAGGTCCGCGGAGACCTCGGTCACCACGCCGGCCTTCGACGCGACGACGACGTCGCCCGCGTCCACGGCCGCGCGCCGCTCCATGCCGGTGCCCACGAGCGGGGCCTCGGTGCGGACCAGCGGCACCGCCTGGCGCTGCATGTTCGCGCCCATGAGCGCGCGGTTCGCGTCGTCGTGCTCGAGGAACGGGATCATCGCGGTCGCGACCGACACCATCTGGCGCGGCGAGACGTCCATGTAGTCCACCTGGTCGGCGGGGACGAGCTCGATCTCGCCGCCCTTGGTGCGCACGAGGACGCGGTCCTCGGCGAACGAGCCGTTCTCGGTGAGCGGCGCGTTCGCCTGGGCGATGACGTAGTTGTCCTCGTCGTCGGCGGTCAGGTAGTGCACCTCGTCGGTGACCCGGCCGTTGACGACCTTGCGGTACGGCGTCTCGACGAAGCCGAACGGGTTGATCCGCCCGTAGCTCGCGAGCGAGCCGATGAGGCCGATGTTCGGACCCTCAGGGGTCTCGATCGGGCACATGCGGCCGTAGTGCGAGGTGTGGACGTCGCGGACCTCCATGCCGGCGCGGTCGCGGGACAGACCGCCCGGGCCCAGCGCGGACAGGCGCCGCTTGTGGGTCAGGCCGGCCAGCGGGTTGTTCTGGTCCATGAACTGGCTGAGCTGGGAGGTCCCGAAGAACTCCTTGATGCTCGCCACCACGGGCCGGATGTTGATGAGGGTCTGCGGCGTGATCGCCTCGACGTCCTGCGTCGTCATGCGCTCGCGGACGACGCGCTCCATCCGGGACAGGCCCGTGCGGACCTGGTTCTGGATGAGCTCGCCGACGGCGCGGATGCGGCGGTTGCCGAAGTGGTCGATGTCGTCGATCTCGACGCGCACGTCGACCGGCTCGCCGTTGCGCACGCCCGGCAGGGTCGGCACCTCGGCGTGCAGGGCCGCCATGTACTTGATGGTCGCGACGACGTCGGTCGTGGTGAGCACCGAGTCGGTGAGCGGCGCGTCGATGCCGAGCTTCTTGTTCAGCTTGTAGCGGCCGACCTTCGCCAGGTCGTAGCGCTTGGGGTTGAAGTAGAAGTTCTCGAGCAGCGCGCGGCCGGCCTCGACGGTCGGCGGCTCGCCCGGCCGGATCTTGCGGTAGATGTCGAGGAGCGCCTCGTCCTGCGTCTGGACGTGGTCCTTCTCGAGCGTCTCCAGCACGACCGGGAAGTCCTTGAACTCCTCGCGGATCTCCTCGGTGGTCATGCCGAGGGCCTTGAGGAAGACCGTCACCGACTGCTTGCGCTTGCGGTCGACGCGGACGCCGACGGCGTCGCGCTTGTCGATCTCGAACTCGAGCCACGCGCCGCGGCTCGGGATGATCTTCGCCGTGAAGACGTCCTTGTCGGAGGTCTTGTCGGCGGCGCGCTCGAAGTACACGCCCGGCGAGCGGACGAGCTGCGAGACGACGACGCGCTCGGTGCCGTTGATGATGAAGGTGCCGCGCTCCGTCATGAGCGGGAACTCGCCCATGAAGACCGTCTGGCTCTTGATCTCACCGGTCGTGTAGTTCACGAACTCCGCGGTCACGAAGAGCGGGGCCGCGTAGGTGAAGTCCTTCTCCTTGCACTCCTCCGGGGTGTACTTCGGAGGCTCGAACCGGTGGTCCCGGAACGACAGCGACATCGAGCCGCCGAAGTCCTCGATCGGGGAGATCTCCTCGAAGATCTCCTCCAGGCCCGAGGTCGTCGGGATGTCCGTGCGCCCCGCCTCGAGAGCGGCCTGCACGCGCGCCTGCCAGGCCTCGTTCCCGAGGAGCCAGTCGAAGCTCTCGGTCTGGAGGCCGAGGAGGTCGGGGACCTCGAGGGGCTCGTGGATCTTGGCGAAGGAGATTCGGCGAGATGCTGTGCGGTTCGCGATGGCGTCGGCGGTAGGAGCAGAAGGGGTGCGCGAGGCAGCCAAGAGGGGTCCTTCCCTGCGGATCGTGTGCACGCGCGCCGCGTTGTGGCCTACCCTGCTCACCTGTCCCGCACGGCGGGGCCTGACGGCCTCGACGGGCGGTGACCGTCACGAGCCCATGACGATCGGTTCGGAACCCGGGCAGCGCTCGGGACCGAGGGGCGGATGAGGGGTACGGGCACAAGCCAGCGCAAAGCGCTAGCGTACTCAGGTTGACCAGAGGTGTCCAGGCGCGCGTCCGTGACCTGGGTCACCGGGCGGCGCGTCCCCTTGACCGCCGGCCCCGCCGCCCCGATCCTTCCGCTCCCCCGCGCCCGACGCCGTCGCGCGCCCCTGGACGCGCCGAGGGCCCGCCCCCACGGGTGGGGACGGGCCCTCGGAAGGTCCTCACGTCGGCGGCGGCTCGCGCCGCCCGCGACGACCGGTGGCCGTCAGGCCAGGGTCACTTCAGGGTGACGGTGGCGCCGGCGCCCTCGAGCTGGGCCTTGGCCTTGTCCGCCGTCTCCTTGTTCACGCCCTCGAGGACGGGCTTCGGGGCGCCGTCGACCAGGTCCTTGGCCTCCTTCAGGCCGAGGTTGGTGAGCGCGCGCACCTCCTTGATGACCTGGATCTTCTTGTCGCCGGCGGCCTCGAGGATGACGTCGTACTCCGACTTCTCCTCGGCCTCCTCGGCGGCG
>Ga0325354_100207_pt1 | contig 11536 bp, 6 predicted proteins | sample SM_ome_19_FD_205725 | JGI IMG/M metagenome (GOLD analysis project Ga0325354, IMG submission 205725) | Metatranscriptome of lab enriched sorghum-adapted microbial communities from California, United States - SM_Day2_9 (Metagenome... ... | reverse complement strand
TGATCGAAATCTATGAACGGCTGCGTCCGGGGGAACCGCCGACTCCGGAAAACGCGAAAAATCTGCTCATTTCCCGGTTTTTCGATCCGAAACGGTACGATTTGGCCAATGTCGGCCGTTACAAAATCAACAAGAAGCTACATATTAAAGAACGGCTGTTCGGCCAAACATTGGCTGAAACCCTCGTGGATCCCGAAACGGGGGAAATCATTGCCGAAACGGGCACCGTATTGGATCGGCGCACCCTCGACCGCATCTTGCCCTATCTGGAAAAGGGAATCGGCGTGAAAAAATTGCAGCCGAACGGCGGCGTGCTGGATGAGGAAGTTTTAATCCAGTCTATTAAAATATTTGCCCCTTCGGAAAACGGACAGAAGGTCATCAACGTCATCAGCAACGTTGTCGATGACTCGGTAAAGCATATTACCCCGAGCGATATTATCGCATCGATCAGCTATTTCTTCAACCTGCTTTACAACGTGGGAAGAACGGATGATATCGACCACTTGGGGAACCGGCGCCTCCGTTCGGTGGGCGAACTGCTGCAAAACCAGTTCCGCATCGGCCTGTCGAGAATGGAACGCGTTGTAAAGGAACGGATGTCCATCCAGGACACGAATACGATCACGCCGCAGCAATTGATTAACATTCGTCCGGTGATTGCGGCGATCAAAGAATTTTTCGGAAGTTCCCAGCTCTCCCAATTCATGGACCAGACCAACCCGCTCGCCGAATTGACCCATAAACGGAGACTTTCCGCATTGGGGCCTGGCGGATTGACGCGGGAAAGGGCCGGGATGGAAGTCCGCGACGTCCACTATTCCCACTACGGAAGAATGTGCCCGATTGAAACCCCGGAAGGTCCGAATATCGGGCTGATCAACTCCCTGTCCACCTACGCGCGGGTGAACCGTTTCGGGTTCATTGAGACCCCGTACCGGAAAGTCGATCCGGAAACCGGCCGGGTCACGGATGAAATTCATTATATGACCGCCGATGAAGAAGATAACTATGTGATCGCCCAGGCGAACGCCCGGCTGAACGAGGACGGAAGTTTTGCCGACAAGGAAGTCTTCGCCCGTTTCCGCGGGGAAAACTTGGTCGTGCCCGTCGACCGGGTGGATTACATGGACGTTTCGCCGAAACAGGTCGTATCCGTCGCCACTTCCTGTATCCCGTTCCTGGAAAACGACGACTCCAACCGGGCCCTGATGGGTGCCAACATGCAAAGACAAGCCGTTCCCCTTTTGGTTCCGGAAGCCCCCATCGTCGGCACCGGCATGGAATACGTAGCCGCACGCGACTCGGGAGCGGCGGTCATCTGCAAGCACGACGGCATCGTCGTTCATGTGGAAGCGCGGGAAATCCGGGTGCGCCGGATTGAAATCGTCGACGGAAAAGAAGTGGAAGGGGATATCGACCGCTACAAACTGCAAAAATTTGTCCGGTCCAACAACGGGATGTGCTTCAACCAAATCCCGATCGTGAAAGTCGGCGAACGGGTATCGAAGGGCGATATTTTGGCCGACGGGCCCTCCATGGAAAAGGGGGAACTCGCCCTTGGCCGGAACGTGCTGGTCGCCTTTATGACCTGGGAAGGATACAACTATGAAGACGCGATCATCATGAGCGAAAGGCTCGTTAAAGAAGACGTCTACACCTCCATTCATATTGAAGAATATGAACTGGAGGCCCGCGACACGAAACTCGGGCCCGAAGAGATTACCCGGGACATCCCGAACGTCGGGGAAGATGCCCTCCGCAATTTGGATGAACGGGGCATCGTCCGCATCGGGGCCGAGGTGAAAGACGGCGATATTTTGGTCGGAAAAGTGACGCCGAAGGGAATGACGGAACTGACCGCGGAAGAACGGCTCCTCCACGCGATTTTCGGGGAAAAGGCGAGGGAAGTCCGCGACACGTCGTTGCGGGTTCCCCACGGAGGCGGAGGAATCGTCCTCGACGTGAAAGTCTTCAACCGGGAAGACGGGGATGAAATGCCGCCGGGCGTCAACCAGCTGGTCAGGGTGTACATCGTCCAAAAACGGAAGATTTCCGCGGGGGACAAAATGGCGGGGCGCCACGGGAATAAAGGGGTTATTTCGCGGATTTTGCCCGTGGAAGACATGCCCTTCCTGCCGGATGGCACGCCCATTGACATCATGTTGAATCCCCTCGGTGTCCCGTCCCGGATGAACATCGGCCAAGTTTTGGAGCTCCATCTCGGAATGGCCGCCAAAAAACTCGGCATGTATGTCGCGACTCCCGTCTTTGACGGGGCGACGGAGGACGATGTTTGGTCGATGATTGAAGAAGCGGGGATGGCCAAGGACGGAAAGACCATCCTCTACGATGGCCGGACGGGAGAACCCTTTGACAACCGCGTGTCCGTGGGCGTGATGTACATGATCAAGCTGGCGCACATGGTCGACGACAAATTGCATGCCCGCTCCACCGGACCGTATTCCCTGGTCACCCAGCAACCGCTGGGCGGGAAAGCCCAATTCGGCGGGCAGCGGTTCGGCGAGATGGAAGTGTGGGCGTTGGAAGCCTACGGCGCGGCTTATACCCTCCAAGAAATTTTGACCGTCAAATCCGACGATATCGTCGGGCGCGTCAAAACCTATGAAGCGATTGTAAAAGGAGAAAACGTCCCTGAACCGGGTGTTCCGGAGTCCTTTAAGGTGTTGATCAAAGAACTGCAAAGTCTGGGTCTGGACGTGAAAATCCTCTCCAGCAACGACAAGGAAATCGAAATGAAGGAATTTGAAGATGATGACGATTTCCAACAAACGGACACGTTCCCGATCCAGTCGGAACAGGCGAAACAGGAAAATGCCGGCGGTGAAAAAGTCGGCGCCGCCGATAAGTAACGGCCGGCCGCCGACCCCTTTCCGACGACTGGAAGATCTCCGGCTAAATGCCCCTCAAATGCTGGAAAATCTAGATGAAATGGGAGGTAATCTCCTTGCTGGATGTCAATAACTTTGAATATATGAAAATCGGCCTCGCTTCGCCGGACAAAATCCGTTCCTGGTCTTACGGCGAAGTGAAAAAACCGGAAACGATCAACTACCGGACGTTGAAGCCCGAAAAGGACGGATTGTTCTGCGAGCGGATTTTCGGTCCCACGAAGGACTGGGAATGCCACTGCGGAAAGTATAAGCGGGTCCGTTACAAAGGCGTCGTCTGCGACCGGTGCGGCGTTGAAGTGACCCGCTCCAAAGTCCGCCGGGAAAGGATGGGGCATATCGAGCTGGCCGCTCCGGTTTCCCATATTTGGTATTTCAAGGGGATCCCGAGCCGGATGGGCCTCGTCCTCGACATGTCTCCGCGGGCCTTGGAAGAAGTCATCTATTTTGCGTCCTATGTGGTCACCGAGCCTGGGAACACCCCTCTGGAAAAGAAGCAATTGCTGTCCGAAAAGGACTACCGCATGTACCGGGAAAAATACGGAAATAAATTCCAGGCGGGCATGGGCGCGGAAGCGATCAAGAAGTTGCTCCAAGATATCGATTTGGAAAAGGAAAGCAAGATGCTCCGGGAAGAATTGAAGACCGCCCAAGGGCAGCGGAGAACCCGGGCCATCAAACGCCTGGAAGTCATTGAAGCCTTCCGGAATTCGGGGAACGATCCGGCCTGGATGATCCTCGACGTGCTTCCGGTCATTCCTCCCGAGTTGCGCCCCATGGTTCAGCTGGACGGCGGCCGGTTCGCCACTTCCGATTTGAACGACTTGTACCGGCGCGTCATCAACCGCAACAACCGGCTGAAGAAATTGCTTGATTTGGGGGCGCCCAGCATCATCGTCCAAAATGAAAAACGGATGCTCCAGGAAGCCGTCGACGCCCTGATCGACAACGGCCGGCGGGGCAGGCCGGTCACGGGTCCCGGAAACAGGCCCCTCAAATCCCTTTCCCATATGCTGAAAGGGAAACAAGGCCGATTCCGCCAAAACCTGCTCGGGAAACGGGTGGATTATTCCGGGCGTTCGGTCATTGTCGTCGGGCCGAACTTGAAGATGTATCAATGCGGCCTGCCGAAGGAAATGGCCATCGAACTGTTCAAGCCTTTTGTCATGAAGGAACTGGTGGCGAAGGGCTACGCCCACAACATCAAATCGGCGAAAAGAAAGATTGAACGTCTCCACCCGGAAGTTTGGGACGTTTTGGAAGAAGTCATTAAAGAACATCCGGTTCTCTTGAACCGTGCCCCGACGCTGCACAGACTGGGGATTCAGGCCTTTGAACCGACCTTGGTGGAAGGCCGGGCCATCCGCTTGCATCCGCTCGTATGTACGGCGTACAATGCGGACTTTGACGGCGACCAGATGGCCGTGCACGTTCCCTTGTCGGCGGAAGCCCAGGCCGAGGCGCGCATGCTGATGCTGGCCGCCCAGAACATTTTGAACCCGAAGGACGGGAAACCGGTCGTCACGCCTTCCCAGGACATGGTCTTGGGCAACTATTACTTGACGCTGGAACGGGAAGGGGCAATCGGCGAAGGGATGGTATTTAAAGACCGCGACGAGGCGCTTCTCGCCTATCAAAACGGCTATGTCCATCTCCACAGCCGGATTGCCGTCCACGCCGGATCGTTAAACAACCCGACGTTTACGGAAGAACAAAATAAAATGCTGCTTTTGACGACCGTCGGAAAATTGATCTTTAACGAGATCTTGCCGCCTTCCTTCCCGTACATCAACGAGCCGACAAAATACAACCTGGAGCATGAAACGCCGGCTAAATATTTCATCCATCCGAGCGAAAACGTCAAAGAAGTCATCCGTTCCCGTGAGCTGGTGCCTCCCTTCAAGAAAGGGATTTTGGGGAGCATTATCGCCGAAGTGTTCAAACGCTATAAGATCACGGAAACTTCCAAGATGCTCGACCGGATGAAGGATCTGGGCTTCCATTACTCGACGAAGGCCGGGATCACCATCGGCATTTCGGACATTATCGTGTTGCCGCAAAAGCAGGAAATTTTGGATGAAGCCCAGAAAAAAGTGGACAATGTCCAAAAACAATTCCGAAGAGGTTTAATCACGGAAGAAGAACGCTACGACCGGGTCATTTCCATCTGGAGCCAGGCCAAGGATAAGATCCAAGGCAAGCTGATGGAAACCTTGGACCGCTTGAACCCGATCTATATGATGAGCGATTCGGGGGCCCGGGGGAACGCCTCCAACTTCACCCAGCTGGCGGGGATGCGCGGCCTGATGGCCAACCCGGCGGGAAGGATCATCGAACTTCCGATCAAATCCAGCTTCCGCGAAGGGCTGTCCGTCTTGGAATACTTTATTTCCACCCACGGCGCCCGGAAGGGTTTGGCCGATACGGCGCTGAAAACGGCGGACTCCGGGTACTTGACAAGACGTCTCGTCGACGTGGCGCAGGATGTCATCGTGCGTGAAGAAGATTGCGGCACCGACCGGGGCCTCCTTGTCCGCGAGTTAAATGACGGCACGGAAGTCATCGAAACCCTGGAAGAACGGGTGATCGGACGCTTCGCCCACAAGACCGTCAAGCATCCGGAAACCGGCGAAATCCTCGTCAGACGCAATCAGATGATCACCGAAGAAATCGCCGAGAAGATCGTCGAAGCCGGCATCAAAGAAGTCTGGATCCGTTCGGCTCTCACCTGTAACACCCGCCACGGGGTTTGCAGGAAATGTTACGGCCGGAATCTGGCGACCGGGGAAGAAGTGGAAGTCGGCGAAGCTGTCGGAATCATCGCCGCCCAATCCATCGGCGAACCGGGAACCCAGCTGACGATGCGGACGTTCCATACCGGCGGCGTCGCCGGCGACGATATTACCCAAGGTTTGCCGCGGGTCCAAGAGCTGTTTGAAGCGAGAAACCCGAAAGGGCAAGCGACCATTTCCGAAATCGACGGCAAGGTCATCGCCATCAATGAAGGGCGCGACCGCCAACAGGAAATTGTCGTCGAAGGGGAAGTGGAAACGCGGACCTATACCGTCCCCTATACGGCAAGATTGAAAGTGTCCGTCGGCGACACGGTCGAACGGGGCCAGGAATTGACGGAAGGATCCGTCGACCCGAAAGAATTGCTGAAGGTGAAGGACGTCCAATCCGTCCAGGAATATTTGCTGCGTGAAGTCCAGAAGGTTTACCGGATGCAAGGCGTGGAGATCGGCGACAAACACATCGAAGTGATGGTCCGGCAAATGCTCCGGAAGGTGCGGATCATCGATTCGGGAGACACGGATCTCCTGCCGGGCACCTTGATGGATATCCACCAATTCACGGACGCCAACGCGAAGGTTTTGAAGGAAGGGAAGCTTCCCGCCACCGGGAAACCGGTGCTGCTGGGGATCACGAAGGCATCCCTGGAAACCGACTCCTTCCTTTCCGCCGCATCCTTCCAAGAAACGACCCGGGTGCTTACCGATGCGGCGATCAAAGGGAAAAAGGATGAATTGCTCGGCTTGAAGGAGAACGTCATCATCGGAAAACTGGTGCCTGCCGGAACGGGCATGCTCAGATACCGGAAAACGAAGATCCGGAGAAAAACGGAGGAAGAGGCGGCGAACGAAGTGAAGGCAGAATGACTTTTCCAAGCCGGCGGCGCCGGCCGCCGGCCGCCTCTTGATGTTTTATGAAAAATATTGACAATTAAATACGAAGGTGATACTATAGCAAAGGTGCTCCTAACAACCTGTTGTTTTGGAGGATATCCTCATGTCTTATGAAAAAATCAAACAGGCGAAAAAAGTGGTCGTTGGCATGAAGCAGACGATCAAGGCGTTGAATTCCGGGACCGCAACCGAGGTGATCGTCGCCGCCGATGCGGACAGCCAGATTTTGACGAAGGTGAAGGAGCTGGCCGCGGAAAAGGGCGTTCCGCTGACGGAAGTCGGGTCCATGAAGGAGCTGGGCAAGGCGGCCGGAATCGACGTAGGAGCAGCGACTGTAGCTATTATTGAATGATGGTTGCCGGAAAAGGTTCGGCAACGGCGCTAATTTTTTGTCCAAAAATGAACCGCCTGGCTATGTGGGCTTAAACTTTTTTTGAAGGGAGGACGATTTGAATGCCTACAATGAACCAATTGGTGCGCAAACCGCGCAAAAAAGTGAAGGAAAAATCAAAATCCCCTGCGCTGAATAAGGGATGGAACAGCTTCAAAAAGGTGCTGACGAACGTACCGTCTCCGCAAAAACGCGGCGTATGTACCCGTGTCGGGACGATGACGCCGAAAAAAACCGAACTCTGCGCTGCGGAAATACGCCCGTGTTCGTTTGTCCAACGGGATTGAAGTGACCGCGTACATTCCCGGAATCGGCCATAACTTGCAAGAGCACAGCGTCGTTTTAATCCGCGGCGGCCGGGTTAAAGACTTGCCGGGTGTCCGCTACCATATCATCCGCGGTGCGCTGGATACGGCCGGCGTCGAAAACCGCAGACAAGGCCGTTCCAAATACGGAGCGAAAAAACCGAAAGAGAAAAAATCATAAAATGAAAGCATAAGGTGCCGTTGATTCCTTCAGGCACCGGCAGAACGACGAGCGACAGACGTTTGCAAATCATGCAAAAACTGCTGAAAGGAGGAACGATCATGCCACGTAAAGGTCCGGTACCAAAAAGAGATGTGATGCCAGATCCGATCTATAATTCCAAACTCGTTACCCGTTTAATCAATAAAATCATGATCGACGGAAAGAAAGGAAAAGCGCAAACGATCCTGTACAGAGCCTTTGACATCATCCGCGAACGCACGGGGAAAGACCCGATGGAAGTGTTTGAACAAGCTTTGAAAAATGTCATGCCTGTATTGGAAGTTCGCGCCCGCCGCGTGGGTGGCGCAAACTACCAAGTTCCGGTGGAAGTCCGTCCGGAACGCCGCACGACCCTCGGGCTCCGGTGGCTGGTCCACTATGCCCGCTTGCGCAATGAAAAAACGATGGAAGAACGTTTGGCCAACGAAATCATGGACGCTGCCAATAATACGGGCGCGGCGGTGAAAAAACGGGAAGATACCCACAAAATGGCCGAAGCGAACAAGGCGTTCGCCCATTACCGCTGGTAATGGCCTTGCGCCGAATCATTTGGCGGACGCCGCTTAACGCAGATCGATTTTCAGTAGGAAGGAGAAAGAGGGATGCCAAGAGAGTTCTCCTTAGAAAAAACAAGAAATATCGGGATCATGGCACATATTGATGCCGGTAAAACGACGACCACGGAACGGATCCTGTTTTACACCGGAAAAATCCATAAAATCGGTGAAACCCACGAAGGCTCCGCCCAAATGGACTGGATGGAACAAGAGCAGGAACGCGGGATTACGATCACGTCCGCCGCGACTACGGCTCAGTGGAAGGGGCATCGGATCAACATCATCGATACCCCGGGCCACGTCGACTTCACCGTGGAAGTTGAACGGTCGTTGCGCGTTTTGGACGGGGCGATCACGGTGCTCGACGCCCAATCCGGCGTTGAACCCCAAACGGAAACCGTTTGGCGTCAGGCGACCAACTACGGGGTGCCCCGGATCGTATTTGTCAATAAAATGGATAAAATCGGCGCCGATTTCCTTTATTCCGTAAAAACGCTGCATGACCGGCTCGATGCCAACGCCCATCCGATCCAATTGCCGATCGGTGCGGAAGACCAATTCAAGGGCATCATCGACCTGGTGGAAATGAGGGCTCACTTCTACAAAGACGAGCTCGGAACGGTTGACGAAATGACCGACGTTCCCGATGAATATAAAGAGATGGCGGAAGAATACCGCAACAAGCTCATCGAGGCCGTTGCCGAATTCGATGACGAGCTGATGATGAAGTACTTGGAAGGGGAAGAAATCTCCGTCGAAGAATTGAAAGCCGCCATCCGGAAAGGGACGGTATCGGTTCAATTCTACCCGGTGTTGTGCGGATCGGCATTCAAAAACAAAGGAATTCAGCTGATGCTTGATGCGGTCATCGATTATTTGCCCGCCCCGGTCGACATTCCGGACATTAAAGGGGTGGATCCGCAAACGGATTCGGAAACGACCCGTCCGTCCAGCGATGACGCTCCCTTTGCGGCGCTGGCCTTCAAGGTGATGTCCGACCCGTACGTCGGAAAACTCACCTTCTTCCGGGTCTATTCGGGCGTTCTGTCTTCCGGTTCCTATGTTTTAAACTCGACGAAAGGGAAACGGGAACGGATCGGGCGGCTGTTGCAAATGCACGCCAACCACCGTTCGGAAATCTCGGAAGTATATGCCGGCGATATCGCCGCTGCCGTCGGGTTAAAAGATACGACCACGGGGGATACTTTGTGTGATGAAAAGAATCCGGTCATCCTCGAATCCATGGAATTCCCGGAACCGGTAATCCACGTGGCCATCGAGCCGAAGACGAAGGCGGATCAGGACAAAATGGCGGCGGCCCTGCAAAAGCTGCAAGAAGAGGATCCGACGTTCCGCGCCCACACCGATCCGGAAACGGGCCAAACGATCATCGCGGGTATGGGTGAGCTCCACCTTGACATCATTGTCGACCGGATGCGCCGCGAATTTAAGGTGGAAGCCAACGTCGGTCAGCCGCAGGTGGCTTACCGGGAAACCTTCCGTTCTTCCGCCCAGGTGGAAGGAAAATTCATCCGCCAATCCGGCGGACGCGGCCAATACGGGCATGTCTGGATCGAATTCTCGCCCAATGAACGGGGCAAAGGATTCGAATTCGAAAATGCCATCGTCGGCGGCGTCGTTCCGAAAGAATATATTCCCGCCGTCCAGGCCGGCCTCGAAGACGCGATGCAAAACGGCGTTCTCGCCGGATATCCGGTTATCGACATTAAGGCGAAACTGTTTGACGGTTCCTACCACGATGTGGACTCCAGTGAAATGGCCTTTAAGATCGCCGCATCCATCGCGTTGAAAAACGCCGCGAAGGTCTGCGATCCGGTATTGCTGGAGCCGATCATGAAGGTGGAGGTCGTCATTCCGGAAGAGTACTTGGGCGATATCATGGGCGACATCACGTCCCGCCGCGGCAAAGTCGAAGGAATGGAAGCCCGCGGTAACGCTCAAGTTGTCCGGGCGATGGTTCCGCTGGCGGAAATGTTCGGCTACGCCACTGCGCTGCGCTCCAATACCCAAGGCCGCGGAACGTTCACGATGGTGTTTGACCACTACGAAGAAGTTCCGAAAAACATCGCCGAGGAAATCATCAAAAAAAATCAGGGTGAATAATTGATTTTGCCTATTCAATAGAGTATAACTACTAGTGTAAGCAATGGAGGCTAAGGAACGGCGGTTTCCTTGGTCGTCCATTTCCAAATATTTCATTTGTTTATTAATATATTTTTAAAAAGGAGGATCATCCTAATGGCAAAAGCGAAATTCGAACGTTCCAAACCCCACGTTAATATTGGGACTATCGGACACGTTGACCATGGCAAAACGACCTTAACGGCTGCGATTACCCACGTTCTCGCAAAACAAGGGAAAGCGGAAGCCCGCAATTACGACCAAATCGACAACGCGCCGGAAGAAAAAGAACGTGGAATCACCATTTCCACCGCCCACGTGGAATATGAAACCGACAAACGTCACTATGCCCACGTGGACTGCCCGGGCCACGCCGACTATGTGAAAAACATGATCACCGGCGCTGCGCAAATGGACGGAGCGATTCTCGTCGTATCCGCCGCTGACGGTCCGATGCCGCAAACCCGTGAACACATTCTTCTCTCCCGTCAAGTGGGCGTTCCCTACATCGTTGTTTTCTTGAACAAATGCGACTTGGTGGACGACGAAGAATTGCTTGAACTCGTCGAAATGGAAGTTCGTGACCTGTTGTCCGAATATGAATTCCCGGGTGACGAAATTCCGATCATCAAAGGTTCTGCCTTGAAAGCGTTGGAAGGCGACCCGCAATGGGAAGAAAAAATCGTCGAATTGATGAATGCGGTCGACGAATACATTCCCACTCCGCAACGGGAAATCGACAAACCGTTCATGATGCCCGTTGAAGACGTATTCTCCATCACCGGACGCGGTACCGTTGCCACCGGACGTGTGGAACGCGGCACCTTGAAAGTCGGTGACGAAGTGGAAATCATCGGTTTGACCGACGAACCGAAGAAAACGACCGTAACCAGCGTTGAATTTTTCCGCAAACTGTTGGACGAAGCGCAAGCCGGTGACAACATCGGCGCCCTTCTCCGCGGGATCGGCCGGGACGAAGTGGAACGCGGCCAAGTCTTGGCGAAACCCGGTTCCATTACGCCCCATACGAAATTCAAAGCGGAAGTCTACGTACTGACCAAAGAAGAAGGCGGACGCCATACCCCGTTCTTCTCCAACTATCGTCCCCAATTCTATTTCCGCACGACGGACGTCACTGGGATGATCACCTTGCCGGAAGGCGTGGAAATGGTCATGCCCGGGGACAATGTGACGATCGAAGTGGAATTGATTTCGCCGATCGCCATTGAAGAAGGGACGAAGTTCTCCATCCGGGAAGGCGGACGCACGGTCGGTGCCGGCGTCGTCTCCTCCATCCTGAAATAAGCATTTCAAACGAAC
>Ga0325354_100204_pt1 | contig 11609 bp, 14 predicted proteins | sample SM_ome_19_FD_205725 | JGI IMG/M metagenome (GOLD analysis project Ga0325354, IMG submission 205725) | Metatranscriptome of lab enriched sorghum-adapted microbial communities from California, United States - SM_Day2_9 (Metagenome... ... | reverse complement strand
GTAACCCTATTTTTTGAAATCTTTCAGTTGGTCGAGAGCCGCGAAAGATATCGGTTGCTGAGCGGCATCACTATTGGCTTTTTGGATAGCTAGGTAAACTTCTTTCCGGTGGATGTCAACATCCTTTGGCGCCTTGATACCGATTTTCACTTGCTCACCGTCAATCGCCAAAATTTCAATTTCGATGTCGTCCGCAATGATGAGGGATTCATTTTTCTTGCGCGTGAGAACGAGCATGGGGAATCCCTCCTTTTTCCTCTGGTTTTCCGAATAACGGTTTGGTCACCGTGTAAGGGGTTTTCTCCAAAACGACTTGTTTGCCGAGTCGCTTCCCGTGATTGACGAGCACCGGGGCAGCCAAATTGGCGGTCGATGCTTGAAATGGTTCCTTAATTGTCAAAATGACATAGACCGTCGCGTCGCTCGCCGATTCAAACGCCAATTGTTCGGCCGTTTGGTCATTGATGTCAATGCTGTAATCCGGAAAAAAGAGAAACGGGGACGTCGTGATAAAAGCAAGGCCGGGGGTCATGACGGATTGCATGACCGTAAACGGGGAATCTTCTGACAGCGGGAGAAAAATAAAGGCCGTTTCATCGGGGAAACCGGGAATGCCATGCGAAAAACGAATCACGTCACTTTCCGATATGTCTATTTCTCCAAAATATTTGGTGGCGATCTTCATGGTGGTCACTCCGTTTCGTTTAAACTCGCCGATCGACTTGGCCGCCGACGACTTGTATTGTCAAAGAAGGATATTGTTCCATATAGATATTGACCTGGCCTGGATGGTAAGCCATCTCGGGGGCGTGCGGCGTGGATTGAATGATCGGTGCATGCGTTTGCCACCGGATATTCAACTGCGCCGGATCGGCGCTGATTTTCACGGCAAGAAACGGTGGTGTATGGCCGGTGTCATAGCTCATTGTGATGAGACTGTCGCGCCGCGCTTGCTCGGCGATCGGGTTGCCGCCTTTCTCAATCGCCATCAGCTCATTGCCTTCATCGACGCGCCGGGCAATACCTTCCATCACCGCTTGCCTGCCGGCTTCAGCCGCTTCTTGAATGCGGACAAACGCCGATTTTAAATTCAGGTTATTCCAAGCTTCCTTCTGGTCAATATGAATTTGTGCCGGTGTTCGTTCAATCTGCATCTCGGCTTTCGGCTGCTCGATGGACAAATCGGCTTTGGCAGTTTGTATCTCTAATTGCGCGTTTCGGGTGGACAGACCGATCCGGCCGAACACCGAATGCATCTCCAAGTGTGGCATCTGCATGAGGCACTCCCCCCTTTTACTTATAACCTTCGCGTAAGAACATCCTAGTTTCTTAACATAAGGAAAAAGCGATCCATCCGAGAGATCGCTTTTTTTAACTTAAAAAGTCAACGAGCGTCGGTTGAATGATTTTCGAGCCAACGGCAAGTGCAGCGCGCTGGACGCTGAGTTGCGTCTGGTAGTCAACGAGTACTTGTTCAAATTGGGCGTCTTCGTTATTGGCCATCATCGTTTCGGCGATTTGCTTTTGCGCACCGATGCGGTTGTCGATCATGTCCACGCGGTTCATACGGGCACCGAGTTCCGCCCGGGCGCCGACGACCTCATCGATATGCTGATCGATTTTATCTAAGAACGATCCAATTTGCTTCCCGTCGGATGGGGTGGCGCCGATCGCTGCTTCTAAATCTTGAATGTCGGCGAATAGCGATGGCGGGAAGGCATCATTCGGGTTGACATTGACTGGGATTTTAATGCCATTGTTCACTTCAATCTGTACCGCATTCGCGTTATATGCGGTCGTCACATTCCCCGAGGCATCGATCGTGACCGGAGGAGCGGAGGTGTTCGTGCCGTTAAAAATGTATTTGCCAGCCACCTTGGTATTGACGATGTTTACGAGCTGTTCTTTTAACTGGATAACTTCCTTTTGAATGTCTTTTCTTTGATCGTCCGTATACGTATCGTTACTCGCTTCAACGGTCAGCTCGCGAATCCGCTGCAGGACGCTGTTGGCTTGATCCAGTGCTGATTCGGAGTTATCCATCCAGTTATGCACTTCATCCATGTTGCGGCTGTATTGATTGATTTGGGCCACTTCGGTTCGGTAGGCGATGCCTAATGAAGCGATGACCGGGTCTTGCGATGGCTTTGTAATCTTTTTTCCCGTGACGAGCTGCTGTTGCAAATCATAAAGCTTGCTGTTGGTATTATTCAGCTGCCTTAGTAGATCCCTTGATATCATGCCTTGCGTCACCCGCATCATGACTCACTCCTTTCTCTTATTGTCCGAGCCGGATGATCGTATCCAGCATTTCATTAATAATACTCGTCATGCGCGCCGCTGCACTGTAAGTATGTTGAAATTGGATGAGGTTTGTCATTTCCTCATCGATTGAGACGCCGCTGATGGATTGCCGGCGTTGTTCGGCGGTGTCCTGCAGTGTTTGGCAGTTTGCTTTCATGCGATTGGCCGACTGGGCATTGACACCCATTTCACCGATCGTGCTTTCCAAAAAACTTTTAAACGTGCCTTTATATGTGTCGCCGTTTTTCATCGTAAAAGTCATCGGCGTATTGGCTAAAACATCCGCCAGCGCTTGGGCATTGGTATTGTCACCGGAGCCCATGCCTTTTCCAGCCGCAGCGATATTATTCACCGAATCCAAAATGTCTTGGCTGACGCTGATAAGGCTTGCAGCATTATCTGCACTGGCTAACGGCGTGAAAAAGTCGATGCCCGTCGGTATCGTTCCTGTGCCGTCTGGGTCGATGCCGTCGCCTTGCTCGTGGACTTTATTAAACTCTGTGACCAATTGATAAGCCATCTGATTTAAGCGGTCAAGCATGTTCGGGTAATCGACGGTATAGCTTTCCATCAAGCCTTGGATATTCCCGCCGGTTTCTGTGACGATCTTCCCATCAACGGTCAAAGAGGGGGTCGTCCCGCTGAAATCCACTTTCATAGGATTGACTCGTAAATTTTTCCCGTCAACGAGTGTGAAAACACTTGACGTACCCGCATCGTTTCGAGCGATCAATTGAATGGTATAGGTACCAGCTGCCGTCGCCGGTGCATTGCCGCCGGTTTTCTCCTGAATCACCTTGACATTGACATATTGGGAAAGCTCATCGACTAACTGATCCCGTTTGTCATAGAGGTCGTTCGGGGAGTAACCGTTCGGCTCAACTTCGGCGATTTGCTTATTGATATCATTAATCTGCCTAATCAGGCTATTCACTTTATCGATGTTCACACCGATTTCCGTTTTTAAATTATCTTGAACTTTGGCTAACGAACTCGACAAATAATGAAAGGTTTCCGCGACGGCGATGCCGCGCTGACGGACGACGGAGCGCGCGCCGGAATTATTATCCGGATTGCTCGCAAGATCTTGGAGCGATTGCCAAAATTGGTCGATAACCGTTGATAAGCTTTGGTCGGTCGGCTCGTTCATGATATCTTCCATTTGGCTTAACGCATCGCTTCTCGCTGACCAGTAGCCGGTTTTCGTCATTTCCTGACGCACCTGGGTGTCGACAAAGCTGTCGCGAATCCGCTCAATCGTGCTCGCTTGCACGCCGGTGCCGATTTGCCCTGGGATTTGCGGGCGGTTGAAACCGACCGAAGGATACGGCAGCGTCGTCTCCAAATTAACGCGTTGCCGCGAATAACCGTCCGTTCCGGCGTTGGCGATATTATGTCCGGTCGTCTGTATCGATAATTGCGATGTAAAAAGCGCTCTTCGCATTGTCTCCAAACTCGTAAATGTCGATGTCATACGGGAACCTCCTAAGACTTAAGCGCGACTGTCAAAGCGCGAAGCTAATGGCTCGCCCGGCGATTTTTGTTGCGCTTTTGGATTGGTGTAATTCGGGTTTTGCGGTTTCGGATTGAATAAATTCACATTCACGCGCACCCACTCGAGGGACTGTTTTAATAAGTCCTGATTTAGGTCATTTTGGTGTTTGAGATCAAAAACGTTTTCCGCAAGCCGAGCCTGCAAGTGTTGCAGCTTTTCACGTTCGCTTTCCGGCGCCTGCTCAATCAGTTCGGTGAAGGTGGTGCCGCCGCCCGTGTCTTTTGTGAAATCTTGGACAAGTCGCACGCGTTCATCTTCCAACTGCGCGAGCTTTTGGGTGGCGGCTTCCTCTTGATTCACAATGTGATCAAGGGTTTTCATATCGCCTTGAATAATCGCTTGCGTTTTCTTCCGTGCCAGTTCATTTAACGTACCGTGGATGTCGATCATTTCTTCAATTTTCGTTACGATCGCGTCGATCACGGCTACTCACGTCCTCCGACTTTTTTCCAAAAAGTGATCATTTTTTCTGCGACAGCCTTGTGGTTGATCTGATATTGGCCGGCTTCAATTTGGGTTTTGACGGCATTCACTTTCTCAGCTCGGGCAACCGTAGCTTGGCGAGTGGATGCTGGTCCCACTTGTCCAGGAGCAGTGCCTTGCATCTGGAGCGCTTCATGGGATATGTCCACCACATCGTGCTTGTGGTTCTTTTCCGAAGTAACTGGCTCCTTGCGTTGCCAGTGTTGATTTTTATAGGAATTGATCGGATGGAAGCTTTGCATTTGGTTGATTTTCATCCGTTTCACCTCTATTACGAATTTTAACATACGAAGATAATTGTTTTTTGGTGTCTAGGGGTTCGCTACCGAGATATTTATATCCAGCATGTGCCTTGTGCCGTTTTTTAAGTAAAAGATGTTAGATTTTAGGTGGCGGTGACCGATGGCTCACCTTTTGGGATGCATTGATTTTGCAGTCCAATTCGGTCGAAACTACGCTTGATTGGGTCTCAAAAATCTAAGGCCCAACGGCTACATCTATATCTCTTTTAGGAACATCCCATTTCTGGATCGAAATTTGCTCGTACTCAACAAATACACTATCCATTATATCGACATTTCCCCACAGATGTTTAATGGATCATATCATTTAACGCATATGATAAGTTTTCGTTCTAAATTTATCCTGATCTTCTTCATCGCTCAGTGCAGCGATTTCTTTTTTCAACTGATTGGCGCAGGCGTCGCAAAGCATCCCGCTCTGAATCATCGCACCGCAGCTCTGACACGGGTAAGCGAGATTGACAAAATCCTTCACCTTTAACCGTCCTTCCCGCACCCATTGAAAAATCAGTTTTTCCTCAACACCCGTTGCCTCGTGAACTTGATACACCGTGGCTTCCCGGTTTTTTTGCTGGCGAATATAGTGCCAAACCGTCTCGAATTTCTGTTCGTTTTCGCGGTAGCAGGTCGGGCAAATGGCTCGTGCAACTTTTACAAACACTTTGCCGCATTGCTCGCAGTTCGCTAATTCAGCCACATTGATAACCTCCATTCCATGACCGGCCCAGTTGTCGTTCTTGGCAACCCAACACGATGGTCTTCCCATCTTCAAAAAGTACCGGCCTGTTTTATCTATTGAGCATACATTCATTTAATGGACGACGCTTCTAGCAAAAAACCTTTCCGTTTTTTCTCAGTTCTTGATTCCTTGTTTCCATTCCAATTCTAATTAAAGTATCGACACAAACCTGCGAATTTTCAAGAAGTTTTCTATCAGCCGCTTGATTGACCCATTCAAAGTTTTAAAAATTTAGCGTGCTAAACACATCGAAAAAACCGCAGCCGGTTTTAGGCGACTCAACGCGCGCGCGGCATGGCGCACCGTCGTTCCGGTTGTATAAATGTCATCGATAATGACAAACCGCTTTCCGGTATACATGGAAGCGTCCTCTGACAAGGCAAAAGGATTCTCTCCGGAAGAGAGGCGCTCGCTCCGTGATTTTTTGCTTTGTTTTTCTGTGTGCTTCGGGCGGATTAGGAGACGTGCGGGAGGTATGGCGAGACAATTTGCCAACAATTCGGCCTGATTGAAATGGCGCTCGGCGAGGCGTTCTGAGCTGAGCGGAATCGGAACGGGTATGCAGCCTTTGAAATATTTTTTATACAACGCCTGCCATTCGTCATGGAAAGCTTCGATGAGAATAGCGTCACCGCGAAACTTGAAACGGGTCATGACCTCGCGCATGAAAGCATTGTAGGAAAAAAGGCTGCGGTTCCACAGAAGGGGGTCATCGGTCGACTGCCACTTTCGGCAGTCCGTGCAAACCTCTCCGGAAACAAAAGCCTCTGGGAGTTGTTTCAGATCACGCCCGCATTTGGCACAGAGATCTGGCCCTTCAAGCCGATGTAATTTTGACCGGCAGCGTCCGCAAAAACCGCGCTGCTCCTGAAAGCTGAAAAGCTTCGCCCAGCGAAGCGGCGGGAAATAGGTATTCCCGCACCAAAGGCATTGGCTCACGTTTTTATCCCCCTTTTTCTTTGCATCGTTTAAATGCTGCCAGAGCCTAGCTGACTTCTGGGCTGGTTTACGCTTTCATCCCCCTTTTTCTTTGCAACGTGTGACATGTTGAAGCCGTCGGACCAAGTTCCTCCCGATAGCGCGTGTTTCTCCCTAAGCGAAGGCATTGGCTCACGCTTACATCCTTCTCTTTTCGCCTTGTTTCACATCTTGAAGCCATCGAATTTTCACCGGATACCGGGAATGCGCGCCCTTCCTAAAGCGATGTCCCCAGAAACCATTCAGTCCTTTTACACCTTGCTGGCACCATCCTTCTTTTTACCAACCCCTGTCTGCGATTGTACAATTCGTTAGGATTTTTCAATGTCCTTCGCCTCGCGATTCATCGCCCGAATGTGGCGGAGCGCTTTCAGCATGGCAACCGTCAACCCTTGGTGGAAAAACACGAGATCGCCATCCGGATGGTCCGCAGATCGACCAACCCGCCCGCCGATTTGCACAAGGGCCCGCTCATCAAAAATGGCCTCGTCAGCCCCGAGAACGGCGACATCCAACTTTGGAATCGTCACCCCCCTTTCGAGAATCGTTGTCGTGACTAAAATCGGAAGGTGGCCTTTTCGAAAAGCAGCCACTTTTTCATGACGACGGGGATCCTCTGAATGCGCGTAATCGATGGCCGGATCAACCGTTTTTAACAGCTGCCCAAGGCGCTCGGCCACCTCAATGGTGGGAACAAAAACGAAACCGGGATGACCAAGAGCCAGCCGCCTTTCTACCCAGCGTTTCAATGGGACGGGAATGCGCCCACAAGCCACACGCTTTTGCCAAGCGCCGATCCACTGAAAGCGAGGTTCCGGAAGCGGGTGACCATGAAAGCGGCGAGGAATCTTTATTCCGTCAAGTTTTTTTGTGAGAAAAAGTTTTTTCAGACGCTCATCTGGCGTGGCAGTTAAGTAAAAACGGAGGTAACCGGGTTTCCCGGCACGGTGTAGCGCTTTTTCCAAAAGCGGGTTATGGTGGAAGGGAAAAGCATCGACTTCATCGATGAAAAAAACGTCAAAGCGCTGATGAAAGCGGAGCAGTTGGTGAATGGTGGAAAAAATGAGCGGGACATCGGCATAGGTGTCTGGGCTGTCTCCATAAAGCGATATGGCAGGCACGTCTGCAAATACCGGTTTCATGCGCGCGGACAATTCAAGAACGACATCCACCCGCGGCGAGACGATGCCGACACGTAAGCCTTGACGTAAAGCTTCACCCAATGTTTCATAAAAGATTTCGGTCTTACCTGCACCGGTAACCGCCCAAATCAGAAAATCCCGTCCGCCGAGGAGGGCCGCTTTTAACGCGTCCGAAGCTCGGCGCTGAAGGGGTGAGAGCGTGCCGTCCCAATGAATGATGACGGTCTCGGGCTTTGGAAGGCGCGGCGGTGGGCCTGACCATGTCAGAAGTTCGGAACAGGTTTTCACCACCCCCATCAAGAGACATGCTCGGCAGTAATGACAATGTTGTTGACAGCGCGCGCATTTATAGGCACCAAAGTGCTTTGGATCCGAATTGCCACAGCGGTTACAGACGGGGATGCCTTTCGTCAAATCAATGCCCGGTTCTACGCTAATCAAATTTTGGGAAATTCGCTTGCGGATTTCTTTGACGGGAAAAGGGTGGCATTCTTCGATGAGGAGTTTGCGGCCCCATAAAAAGGATTGGAGGGAAAGGTTGCTAAAAGAGGCAGCCTTACGGTTTTCATCATGACTCATTTGACATTCCAGGCGAGGCTGTCCGTTCTCTCGCCAACTTGTGTCCCAATCACGGCTCCAAGGTACCCTGTGTAGATTTCTTTACCAAAAAAGATACTCATAGGGACGTTCCCGATATTGGGTTTGTCAATGGCCGCTTTTGGTTGATAGGAATTGCTGTCGGAAACCAACGCCATGCTACTCATAAAAAGCCCCCTTTTTTTCTTACTTTTCTATATTTTACACGATCCCTGCAGCTTGTGCATCTAACTTGGCTTCGCTAAGAAAAGTGGGGAAAATGCCCGGTCTTTGTGAATTTGTGACATATAATACAGCTGAAACCGCGTGTAAAACCCGCCAATATTTGGTTGTTGTGCGAAGTTTCGTTTGTCGTTGAACCGAAAAACGTTGCGATTTCATCTTTTGCGCAACGTTTTCTTGTGCCAAAAGCCTAAAATTGTCGCGCAAAGGCGTCTGGGCACATGAATCTTGCTTCAATTTTCCTAATATCTGGTTGTTGCGAAACGTTTCGGCCACCGTTGAACCGAAAAACGTTGCGATTTCATCTTTTGCGCAACGTTTCCATGTGCCAAAAGCTTAAAAATGTTGCGCAAAGAGGGCTGGACACGTGAATCGCACTTCAATTTCCCTAATATCTGGTTGTTGTGCGACGATTCAGCCACCAATGAACCGAAAAACGTTGCGATTTCATCTTTTGCGCAACGTTTCCATGTGCCAAAAGCTTAAAAATGTTGCGCAAAGAGGGCTGGACACGTGAATCGCACTTCAATTTCGCTAATATCTGGTTGTTGTGCGAAGTTTCAGCCACCATTGAACCGAAAAACGTTGCGATTTCATCTTTTGCGCAACGTTTTCATATGCCAGAAGCCTAAAATTGTCGCGCAAAGGCGTCTGAATCCAAGATCGCGCTTTAAATCCCCCGATATCTCAGCATTGATCCATGAAAAAGGCGTTACATTTCTCCCGCTCTCGCCTCAGAAATGTAACGCCCTTGGTCGCGGTCACCCGTAGCATAAAAAAGTTGTTCGAGCCCGCTAAATGAAATTTGGTTTGCCAGCCAACATTAAACAAATTCCTATTTGTGAAAGCTGGCAGCAAGGAAAACCAGCCGACAGCGCTCACCCGACGTGCACCCAGCCTTTTTTTATGGCTTCAACGACCGCTTGCGTGCGGTCTTCTACGTTCATTTTTTGCAGGATGTTGCTGACGTGGTTTTTCACGGTTTTTTCGCTAATGAAAAGAATATCACCGATCGCGCGGTTGCTTTTTCCATCCGCCATCAGTTGCAACACTTCGCATTCGCGCCGCGTTAATAAATGAAGCGGTTTGCGGTATTCGATATCACGAAAACCGGATGAGACACGCCTTGCTCCAGACGTGGCCAACCGACGATATTCATTAATCAGATTGACGGTAACCTTCGGATGTATATAAGCGCCGCCTTCAGCAACCACTTTGACCGCTTTAATTAAGGCATCCGCATCCATTTCTTTCAATAGATATCCGTATGCACCCGACTTTAAGGAGTGGGTCACGTAATTTTCATCATCATGAATGGATAAAATAATGACTTTCACATCGGGATGCTGGATGACGAGCCGCCTCGTCGCTTCCACACCATTTAGTCCCGGCATGTTAATATCCATTAAAACGACATCCGGATGAATGTCAGAGACAATTTTCTCGACTTCTTCGCCGTCGTCTGCTTCGGCGACCACTTCAAAATCTTCTTCCATTTCCAAAATGCGCCGTATACCTTCGCGAAAAAGACGATGGTCATCAATGAGTGCAATTCTGGTGATTCTCCGCCGATTTGTCATCAAACCAGTTCCTCCTTGAGAATGGGAATTTGAATAAAAATGGTTGTTCCACGGTTTGGCCCTGAAGAAATCGTCATTTTCCCCTCCAAGACTTCGGTCCTTTCTTTCATTCCGAGCAAGCCGAAAGAACCTTCGTTGTGCTGTTCCGGATCAAAACCGATGCCATCATCTTTTACGACAAGGATAACCGCTTGGCGACGGAACTCCAAAATCACCTGAACCAATTTAGGATGGGCATGCCGGCAAGCGTTTTGTACGGCTTCTTGAACGAGGCGGAAAATCGCCGCTTCCATTTTTTGCGGGAGCCGCTTTTCATCACCGAGCGTTTTAAACGTCAGTTCGATCGCCGGGTACTGCTCCTTTAATCGTTCGAGATATTTGTCCAAAGTCGGTACAAGTCCCAAATCGTCCAGTGACATCGGGCGCAAATCATAGATGATACGGCGGACTTCGTAAAGCGCCGATCGGATCATCTCCCGAAACTTTTGGATTTCTTTTGCAGATGCTTCCGGGCCTTTTTCGCGGCAGACTCGGTCCAAAATTTCCGAACTTAGCAGCACGTGAGCAAGCATTTGGGCGGGGCCGTCGTGAATTTCCCTTGAAATGCGCCGGCGTTCCTCTTCTTGAGCTTCAATAATTCGAAACCCGAATGCCTGCTTTTGTTTCGCGTCTTGGATGAGTTCCCCCATCTTCTTTAAATCCCCATTTAAATAATTCAATACAACAGTTGTTTGTCCTGCTAATTTTTCAGCTTTAACAACGGTTTCTTTTAAATTTCTCAGCCGCCGTTCAAGGTCATCGCGACGTTCCCTGAGTTGGACTTCTTTTTGTTCCACAAGGGATAACTGGATTTGAATTTCATTGGCTTTTTCATAAGCGATACGAATTTCATTTTCGCTGTATTTTTGAAAATGTTTACTCACTTCCGCAAGGCGGGTTCTTGCTAACTTCGCCCGCTGTTCCAGTCGATCATAAAGTTGGATAGTATCCGCCACTTTTCGCTTCACATCTTCAAGTTCCTGGGATAACTGCGTTAACTCGTTATGTGACTGTTCACTGATTTCGAAAATCTGCTCCTTGCTTTTGTTTACAGTCTCGATCATCGTATTCAGGATCTCATCCAACCTTTTCACATCCAGCCTCAAGCGTTCCGTGTTGGTTAACATAAACTTCCCCACCTTACTGTAACGCATTTCATCCCAAACCAGGCAGTCCGAATGTACCTATTTTTCATAGGGCTTCGTCTCTATTTTTATGTATGGCCTGCTTGATGAAGGCATTTGTGAAACTTTTTTCCGAGGTCTTTAGTCCAAATAAGAAAATGTATTTTTATTGGCACATCCGGCGATCTGTATGATCTCGAAATTTTTCCGTTGTGTCCCTACATCCAAAACATTTGAACGTCATCGTTTCCCCATTTATGATTAGGAAAGAAGGCTAAGGAGGAAGACGATGACATACCCTTATTATACAGTAAAAAAACCAACAATGGTGGAAATAACCATTCAAAAATCAAGATTTATCGGACATGTTCGCAGGATTTCATCCGAAGAAGAAGCGCGATCCGCTATTGAAGCCATATCTAAAGAACATTGGAAAGCTAACCATAATTGTTATGCTTATGTCGTCGGGGAAGATTCCGGGATACAAAAGGCGAGCGACAATGGGGAACCAGCGGGAACAGCGGGTGTACCGATTCTTGAGGTC
>Ga0325354_100193_pt1 | contig 11970 bp, 10 predicted proteins | sample SM_ome_19_FD_205725 | JGI IMG/M metagenome (GOLD analysis project Ga0325354, IMG submission 205725) | Metatranscriptome of lab enriched sorghum-adapted microbial communities from California, United States - SM_Day2_9 (Metagenome... ... | reverse complement strand
TGCATCCGTAAACGGCCGTACAAGATGCCGAGATCCGCAACAGGCGCAATGAAAAGGAAGGGAGAGGGAAATTCAGGCGGGAACCATATGCCAAGGTGATCACAAGCGGAATGTTAAGAGGCGTTATACGAGGCGGCAAAAAAAAAGAACAGCCGGCATCCGTCGGGACCAACGGAGCCGGCCCGCCATCTTCGAACGGTCACGAACTGATGAACGGACATCCGATGGTGTTAACCTTTCGGTTTGACAAACAACGCGGCGAGAAAGGAGAAAACGATCGCCGACGAGATGCCCGCGCTTGTCACTTCGAATATGCCGGTGATGACGCCGATCCAGCCGTCGCGTTCCAGTTCCGAGAGCGCGCCGTGCACGAGCGCGTTGCCGAAACTGGTGATCGGCACCGTCGCGCCTGCCCCGGCAAACTCAATCAGCGGTTCATACAATTTGAACGCATCGAGAATCGCGCCGCATACGACCAGTGTGCTCATCGCCTTGCCCGGCGTCATCTTGAACACATCGAGCAAGATTTGACCGGCGACGCATATAAGCCCTCCTACGACGAATGCCCACAGAAACGTCATTCGCTCATCCCTCCGTTCTCGATGCAGACGGCGTGGGCGATGCACGGTATGCTTTCCCCCTGCTGAACCGTCGTCGGCGACATGAGGGCACCCGTGGCAACGACCAGAATGCGCCGCAATTCGCCGCGCGCCATCCGCTTCAGCAAATGTCCGTAAGTGACGACCGCCGAACAGGCGCACCCGCTTCCTCCGGCCTGCACGGGCTGCTTGTTCCGATCGTACACCATCAGTCCGCAATCGTAATATTGCGTCTCCTCGATCGGCACCTGATGTTTCCTGAACAGCTCCAGCGCGATCTCATAGCCGACGCCGGCAAGATCGCCCGTGACGATCAGATCGTAATCGCCCGGCGTGCGATTCAAATCTTTCAGGTGAGCCTGAATCGTATCGACGGCGGCAGGCGCCATGGCCGCTCCCATGTTGAACGGATCTTTGATGCCCATATCCACCACGCGTCCGAGCGTGGCCGACGCAATGACCGGGCGGTTTCTGTCCGCCTGTTCGCCCTTCGACACGACGGCCGCACCCGCGCCGGTAACGGTATATTGCGCGGTAGGCGGTTTCTGCGCACCGTACTCCGTGGGATACCGGAATTGCCGTTCCGCCGTGCTGTTGTGGCTGGATGTCGCGGACAGCACATGCTCCGCGCCGCCGCCGTTGACGATAAACGCGGCGAGCGCCAGCGATTCCATCGACGTCGAACAGGCGCCGAACACCCCGATATAAGGTACACTGAGCGTGCGGGCGGTGTAACTGCTGCTCGTGATCTGATTCAGCAAATCGCCGCTGATGTAGAAACCGATCCGTTCTTTCGGAATTCCCGCGCGTTCCAAGGCGAGCTTCGCAGCTTCCTCGAGCAGCGTCTGCTCCGCCTTTTCCCAGCTGTCCTGACCGAGCATTTTATCCTCGTGAATGATATCGTAATCGTTCGCCAGCGGGCCGTTGCCTTCCTCGGGACCGACGACGGCAGCCGCCCCGCTGATGACCGGCCTGTTTTCAAACGCCCAGGTTCGATGACCAATCAGCATAAGCGGATCATCCCCCTAATCCGAAAATCAAGTAGACGATCCCGACGACAAATGCGGAAAAGACGCCGAACACGATCACGGAACCGGCGAGCTTGAACATGTTCGCGCCTACGCCGAGAACGAGCCCTTCGCTGCGATGTTCGATCGCCGCCGACGCCATGGAGTTGGCAAATCCGGTAACCGGAACGGCGGAACCGGCTCCGGCCCATTGGCCGAACTTATCGTACACTCCCAAACTCGTCAATACGACCGAAAGAAAAATCAGACAGGCGACGGTCGGATCGCCGGCCTTCGATTGGTCAAAGTGAAAATAATGCATAAAAATTTCCTGCAACACCTGTCCGATCAAGCAGATGAAGCCGCCGACGAAAAACGCCTTTACGCAATTTTTCAGCAAAGGCCGCTTCGGTTCTTTGCTCTTGGCCAATTCCTGATATTCTTTTTGCACCGGGGTGACATTTTTCATCTTCTTGTTGCTCATATGCATGCTCCTTCCATTAGGTTTTCCCGAACGTTCAGGATCTTGTCAGATAAGGGCGCAATTGTTCCAATTGCCCGGCCAACGTCTTTGCCGCCTCGGCATACATCCGCTTCGCCTGTTCATTATGCGTGCTGAGGGAAAACAGCTCGAGGTCGGCTTCGCATTTTTTAAGAGTCGCCCATAACAGCGGAAGCGTGGAAGGTGCCGGCACGTTCAGCTTGTCGTCATACAGGTCGACATACAGCTGGCCGTAACCGTCCACCTGCGCCAGAAAGACGTTTTCCACCGTAACCCCCAGCTTCTCCAGCTCCGTATGTAGCCATTCGCGATTGTATCCGGCGTTGGCAAGCGGTTCGTCCATGATTTTCCCGTCCATGATGACGGTCTGCGGTTCCGGAACCGAAGGAAGCCGGATGCCGAGTTTCGACGCCGTGAGCGGCTGATTTTCGGGTTTCAGCAGAACGGACAGATTGCCCGACGTCTCAAGCACCGCGAATTCAACGTCCGATACGCGGAAGGCGTTCTTCTGACGCAGCTGGTTCAGAAGTTCATCGATCGTGTACCGTTCTTTTTTCAGATTGTCTTCGAGCACTTTGCCGTCTTTGATCAACACGGTGCCCTTGCCCTCTACGAGATTCCGCACGAATTTGCTTTTCAGCACCAGCCACTCTTGAAAATAGGATGCAATGACCCAAACGGCGATCGCCAGAAGCGGAACCGACCAATGGATCGATTGATCCAGCGAAGCGTATGCCGCAAGGCTTCCCAATGTAATACCGGTGATATATTCGAAATAAGTCAATTGCGTAATCTGCTTTTTGCCGAGCAATCTGGTGCAGGCGAGCATCACAAAGATCGTCAGAAACGTTCGCAAAATGGCTTCCAGCCAAAACGGCATATCCGCGCACTTCCTTTCCGCAAATGATTGACGGCTCGGGCGGAAAACATTGATCCCGTTATTATTATGACTCGCGGATCGACAATTTATGTCAGAACGGAATGTCATAAATAATGGTACTCATAAGAAAAACGGCGGTCAGAACATGCTAAGGAATGACCCGAAACGACTGGATGGAGGTGAGTGACCAAAGTGACCGTTGCGACTCAAGTGAAAACTTGCCTGGCATCCTTGAAGAGCGCTCAGGCCAGCCTCGAACAGTTCGCGCTGAACACGCAAAACCAGGAAGCAAAACAGACCTTCGCTTCCGCAGCGCAAATGACTCAGCAAATCGTCGACCAGATCAGCCAACGCATTGCGGAACTGGAGAAAGAAGAACCGCAATATAAAGGATTCTAATCGGACGGCGAAAATGCGGCCGTCAACCTTCATAAGCCGATGGGTTGACTCGTCATATTCGTCGCCGAAATTGCAGGCAATCCATGCCGGAAACGACAAAGACCTCATGATCGGGCGGTCTCCCGTTCATGAGGTCTTATCCGTTTCTATCAAATATTTTTATCAAGGTTACACGAATGGAAGAAGTTCATTTATCAGCCGCGAGAATCCGGCTCAAAACATCATCGCCGCTTGCACGGCCCGCTTCCAGCCGCTGTACTTTTGTTCCCGTTCCGCCTCTCCCATCTTGGGGCTCCATCTTTTGGCGACCTTATGCATCTGCGCAATTTCCCCGCGATTACGCTTTGCGCGGATAACCAGATTTCATTCGCGTCATGCTCAACCCATCCCGGCTTGGGATATCGCTGCGTAAATTCTTTCTGCGCGATGTGCACGACGCGCCCTTCCCGATCGAACAAAATCGCCCGCGTACTGGTCGTTCCTTGATCCAGAGCCATGATGTATGAAGGCCGCACATGTACCCCTCCCGACAAACTTGCGTCATCCGATACGGATTCCTGCTATAAAAATATGCGGTTCTCATTATTGAATAGTTCATCATATAGATTATCACACAAAACAGATCCTCAAGATTATCGAATGGCATAGAACTGTGAAAAACCGAGAGCCGGCTTTGGCCGAACCCGATCGGTTCCAGCGGCACAGATGTCAACCGCCGATCAGTTCTTTTGCCAGGACAAAGGCACATGCCGGGAGCGCTCAAGCTTCTTGTTCAAGGCGCTCTCTATACTCCGAGGGACTGACGCCGACGATCTTCTTAAATGCCGCGCTGAAGTAATGGGCGTCCCGGTAGCCGATCGCATCGGCAATCTCATACACTCTCATATCGCTGACGCGCAAAAGCTCCTTGGCTTTCTGAATGCGCACATGCGTCAAATATTCGATAAAATTGCTGGATGTATGCTCGCGAAACAGATGGCTGAGATAGCTTGCGCTCATGTTGAAATGATGCGCCAGCGTATTCAGGGTAATGCGATCTTTGTAGTGCTGGTCGATGTATTGCTTCATTTTCTGCACGATTTTCTGGTGTCCGCTGTTCACTTTGGATTGGCAATATTCCGCAAGCATTTGAAAATGTTTCAGAATGTGTTCCCGCAATGATGCGAAAGGCACATGCTGGCTCCCATCCAATTCGGACAGTCCGGACTCGGCGATCGATTCCGAAAGCTGAATGCCCGCTTCATGCGCCGCGCTGTAAGCCAGCATCAGCATATGATGAACCGCGTTCAACGACGCCTGCGGCGAGATGCCCGTACGTTCTATGTCCTGCAGTATTGTCTCCACTTCCCTCATCATGTCCCGGTACATTCCCTGTTTCACATGTTCGTACAAGGGATGACCGATCAATTTGTGCAACAATTTGACATACGCTTCTTTTTCCTTCTTCTTGGCCGATTCGCTCTGATGCGATAACGCACGGACGGCGATCATCCGTCCCTTGGGTGTTCTTTTTTTATGTCTGGTGTAAATTTGGCGGGAATGAGCCATTTAACATTACACTCCCTTCGAACTTCGAAACATCAAGTTATCTACCCCCTGTTTTTCTTTTTTATCTCCCGTGATGCATACGTTCTGTCCAGATCGGATCAAAAGGCGAACACCGGTTTCGCGATAAACGCATGTCCGATGATTCACCGGAACCGGCGCCGGAACGGATACCGTTTTGCGGGAGCGCTTGATGACAGAAGCCTTAAACTTAGAATCAGCTTGGCAAACATCGGATGGAAGAAAGGAGAAAGATGAGCAGAAAACTCTGCCCATCTTCAATTACCAGATTGGTGCACCGCAGTTCGGAAGACTTTCCTCATCACCACGGTACGGGGTGGATGGTGAATTTCTCCCATATATCGAGCACGTCCCGATCCGCCACGAGTCTCGGTGTCGACAGATTCAAATCGGCGGTGACGTACTTGTTGTTCGCGATCGCCCGGAATGATACGGTTCCGTCGCTGTTTTGTATCATCTGGAATTTCTCCCAGTACCCGATATAGGTCTGTCGTGCGATCAACCTTCCGTTATTATTAAGGTCGGCAGACACGTACAGATTGTTGGCATACGATCGCAGGGACACGGTGCCGTCCGGATTATGAATAAGCGTGAACGCTTCCCAATAACCGATGGAATCGCGATCGGCGACCAGCGGATCGCTGCCCGCATTTTCCGCAGCGACGTACTTGCCGTTGGCGTTCGCTTTCAGGGCGATCAAGCCGCCGTGCTGTTCGGCAAAGTAGCGTTTCAGCCATTGCAGTGCGGGACGCGCCTGACCGTTCGGATGGATGAGTCCGGTGTTGTCCGCCCAAGTCTGACCGACGATGTAGCCCCAGAGCGTCACGCCTTTTACCGCCGGATGCTCCCACAAAACCGGGAATTTCTGCTGATATCTTTGAAGCTGCGTCTGGTCGTCGCCGGAGATGTCCAGTTCCGTGATGTAGATCGGCAATCCCGTCGCCGCCAGTTTGTTCAGGACGGTGGTCATCGTGGAAACCGAGACCGTATCCATGTTGAAGAAGTGGCATTGAATGCCGATGCCGTCGATCAAACCTCTCGCTTTCAAAATGTTGATGATCTCGATATATTGGTCAGCCGCTTGCGGGTTGCTGATGATCCCGTAGTCGTTCAGATGAAGCTTGGCGTTCGGGAATGCTTCTCTCGCCCGTTCGAAGGCCCATACGACCCAGTCCCAGCCTGTGGCACCCGCACCGCCGAGCGCATTGCGGAACGCAGGCGGAGCATGGAGCGGCTCATTCACGACATCGACGAAAGCCGTATTCGGATAACGTTGACCTGCGGCCTGGATCCACTCCAGCACCTCAGCCCGCTGTTCGTTGGCAGGCAGATTGTTGATCCAGCTCGGCGCCTGATTGCCCCAAATGAGCGTGTGGAATTTGAACGGAATCCCGTTGCTTTGCGCGTAGTTATAGATCATATCCGCGTTGCTCCAGTTCATCACGTCGCGCGTTGCTTCTATGGAGCCCCACTTCGTTCCGTTTTCCGGCGTTACCTGGTTCCAATAAGCGCGGAAGTTGCTCGGGATGCTGCCCGCGATGATATTGCCGAGAAATTTGCTGTGACCGTCCGCCAGAGCCGCTGTGGCCGACGGTGCGGCGAATACCAGCAATAAGGAGAAGAGAAGGGCGGTGATCGATATATATTTCATAACGGACTTTATCATAATTCCATGACCTCCTATGAGAAAAATTGGATTTTCAGATTGAGAAATCCTGTCGAGAATTTCACGTAAAAAATTGCGAGAATCAAGAGAATCATATAACGCGATGGCATGAATAGAATGATTACGGAGCAGGATGCAGTTCAAACTTCTCCCATGGGCCGATCTCATTGCGGTTCGCGATCAAGGTCGGCGCCCCTGTCGCCAGATCCGCGCAAACATATTTGTTGTTGGCGATGGCGCGGAATGACACCGTTCCGTCGGAGTTTTGGATCATCTGAAACCGTTCCCAATATCCGACGTAAGTTTGACGCGCAACCAGCGTTCCGTCACGATTCAGGTCGGCGGACACGTAGCGGTTGTTTGCAAACGAGAGAAGCGCTACCGTTCCGTCTCCATTGTTCACGATCGCAAACTTCTCCCAGGACCCGACGGACGTCCGGTTGGCAATCAGCGGATCGGCCCCCGCGTTTTCAGCGGCCACATACATGTCGTTGGCTTTCGCTTTCAAGCTGACGTAGGAAGGGGAATTTGCTCCCGGTGTAAACTGCCAATAATCGATATTGAACAAGTACCCGCTTCCGCCTTTGAAGATCATATACAGGTGATGCACACCCGTAGGATTGTTCACCGGAGTCGAAACGGTCGTCCATGTCTGCCATCCTCCCGTGGAAGGAACGTTGAGCGTGCCGATCACGGGTCCGGTCAGACTGTCCAGGCGCAGTTCGATCGTACCTCCGTTCGTCGCGCTGGCTACTTTCGCCGTAAACTGGGTTGCACCGTTGCCGAAATTGACGTTCGAAATGCCGATCCAGTCATCGTTGTTGATATATCCGACATCAAGATTGACGCTGGGAACGATGCTGCCCGGCTCATTCGTCTTTTCGGTCTGGATGCCGCCGTTCCAGGCGAATGTTTCCGCTTCCACGCGCGTGTACGGGTTCAGAACCTTCGTTTGCGCGACCCCCGTCAGATTCGCCTGAACATCCTGAATGACGCCGTTGCTGTCAAAATACAGGCGGTTGATATGCGGTGAACGATAGCCCAGCGGAATGCCCATCGCGTCGCCGACCACCTGCGAGTGATAGGCGATATACCATTGGCCTTGGAACTCGAAGATCGAGTGATGGTTATTGCCGCCGATGCCGAAGAAATAGCCTGGATTTTTCAAGATCACCTTCTGATACGTAAACGGCCCCATCGGACTGTTGCTCACCATGTAGGCGATTTCTCCTCCGCCCGGACTTCCCGGAGGACGCGGTCCGCTTGCAAAATTGCTGCTGTAGGAGTAGTAGTACTTGCCGTTGTACTTGTTGATGCCGGAGCTTTCGAAGAAATACGGCGCATCGATCGTTACCGCGCTGCCGACGGTGCTGATCATGTCGCTGCCCAGCCGGATGACGCGCGCCGTCTTCGGATTGGCCGCCTGTCCGGTTTCATAGCCGCCGCCGAAATACAGATACGCGCTGCCGTCATCGTCGACCAATACGGCGGGATCAAACACCCACGGCACACCTGCCACTCCCGGCGTCGACCGGTCTACCAGGCTCCGTCCAAGCGGATCGACCCAAGGACCGATCGGACTGTCGGCCGTCAGGACACCGATCGAATGGGCGTTGTTCGCGAAGTAAAGGAAGAATTTGTCCTGTCCGTTGATTTTCTTGTACGCCACCGCCGGAGCCCAGGAATTCACCGCCCATTTGGCGATTCCCTGGGGACCGGCCACCTGTATCTCGCCATGATCCGTCCAATTGACGAGATCGTCTGACGAAATGACGGTAATCTTGGTAATCGTCGAATACGTGTTGTTCGTCACCTGTCCGTTCGAATCATACAGCAGCGCGTCACCCGTCAGGTAAAGATACACTCTTCCGTTGTAGGTCAGGGCGTACGGATCCGCTCCGAACTTGTGCGTGATGAGCGGATTGCTGTTGGGCGGCGTCTTTCCGTATGAAGGAGCGGCTGCGTGCACCATGCTGACGAAAACAAGGTTGAACAGGATGAGCACGCCGAACAGACTGACCCACCTGCGCTTAAATCCCATCAATTCAACTCCTTTCCCGATTTGAGTTTTGGCGTCGCTTTGCGACCCTCGTATCCTTCGCTGTTTTAGATCCCCCCTTTCAAAGGTGTAACTTCCCGTCCCGCGGCGCTTTCCGGTTGTTTTCCGAAGTGTATTGCGTTTCGGTTGGGATTGCGACTCAATCACTTGGAAGTTGAAAGTCGAAGTTGGAGCGTCGGGTTGCTTGTCTGTCAGGAGTGCAACTGCGTTCATTGGAATGATGTATGGACATTGGATTGAATCTTCGGAATGATGTTGGAATGATGCTTGGAATTTTGGATTCGTGTGTTATCATGAAATGATGTCTGGATCATCGGATGATGCTTTGACATTGGAATGGATTTCGCTTCGTCATTGGATTGATGTCTGGATTGTTTGATTACGCTTGTCTTTGGCTCGATGCTTTGGATCGACGGATTGCCCTTGGTCATTGGACCTATGCCTCGGATCGTCGGATTTGACATTGGATTGTGCTTTGATTATTCAGCGCATTAAAGATAGGCAGACTGTTTATGATCAGGACTCTGTTTCGTTCATCGCTTCAACTGCGGATAAGCTCGCAGGTTCGCTCGATTCGCAAGCAGGTTGTGCGGTGTTTGATTGTTCCGTTGACGGATCGGAAAATGTCCATGAAGCTGATGATTCAAACACAGGAATGATGCGTGGTCCATGCGTTTCGTCGAACCTAGTGGACAGGAAGCGATTTCAATGATCATTATAAATTTCAATTTATTGGTTATCCATGTGATTTTTTTAGATAATCCTACATTATTTTTGAAGATTTATGTAAAATGATTAATGTGTTCCATGCCGCGTATTTGATCGTCAAAACAGGGTCAATTGTTCGAAGGGCTCGTCCACTGTTGCCTCATGATGAGCGACAAGTTTCGAAGCGGTGATCCCCAGCAAGCGCACGAACCTCCCATTCATTGGAACGGACTCCAGCAGTTCAAGCGCCACCCGGTTGATGGAGATTTCATCTTGCACAGGCCGCCCGACGGTTATGCTTTTGGACACTTGGGTAAAATCGCTGAACTTCACCTTCAGTGTGACCCGCCCTGCATATCTCTCGTTCATCATGAGCCGGCGGCTGACGCTGTGACTCAGCTCCCGGATGATCTGCGACATTTCCTCAAAGTCGGACACATCCACCGACAGCGTCGTTTCTTTGCCGATGGATTTCCTAGGGCGGTTCGGAGTTACGGGCCGATCATCGATTCCGCGCACATGCTGGTACAAGATCGCTCCTCTTTTGCCGCAAATGCGCGTCAGTTCCTCCAGGCTCAACTTCCTGAGATCGGCGCCGTTTCGAATCCCCAATCCTACAAACAGCTTCTCGGTGACTTCTCCCACTCCGAAAAATTTGCCGATCGGGAGCCTGTCGATAAATTCCTGCGCCTTGCCCGGCGGGATGACGACCAGCCCGTTCGGTTTCCGGTAGCCAGAACCGACTTTCGCCAGAAATTTATTGTACGAAACGCCGGCGGAAGCGGTTAGATGAAGTTCCTCGGCGATTCGTCTCTTGATCTCCTTCGCCGTCTCCGCAGCCGACCGGATGCCCCATTTGTTGACCGTCACATCCAGGTACGCCTCATCCAGCGAGAGCGGCTCCACCAGATCCGTGCAGGAACGGAAAATCTCCATCACTTGCTTCGAAACTTGCCGGTATTTCTCCATGTCCGGTTTAATGAAAATCGCGTGGGGACAACGTTTATACGCCGTGCTCGCAGGCATCGCCGAATGGATTCCGTACGCTCTCGCTTCGTACGAACAGGTGGCGACGACGCCGCGGGAGCCGGGCAGTCCGCCGACGACGACCGGTTTGCCTCGCAAAGACGGTTTGTCCCGCTGCTCGACGGAAGCATAAAAGGCGTCCATATCGATGTGGATAATTTTCCGGATCGGTTCGTGCATGTCGCCAACTCCCAAGGTGAAGTTCGAATGGTTGCCGCTCGGTTAGGTCCGTGCTCAGAACGCGCTTTGGATTAAGGTCAGATTCGGGGATGTCTCGGCATCGCACACTGCCGGGCGGACGTTTGACTGCTTAACCATTGTGCGATGCTAAAACTTTTGCACGGCACGCGGACATTTTGCGTCGGCTGTAAGCTCAGGCTCTGGAGTCGTCACTGATATGATCCCGCGATATGCGTATGATCTTCGGTGTACGACTCGCGATCCTGTTGCGATGCTCGCGCTTCTTCAATACGAAATCATTATATCAGACTCGGTATCGGGATGCGTTCCAACAACACACGACCTGGGATGCATACGGATGCGATTAACGTTTTGCTGTGTGTTCAGTCCCGGTTGATCGTTTGCTTCACGATCTGATGACCGTACACGGCCACCGCTCCGCACAAAATACCCTGCACAACGGCCTCAGTCGAGAACCCGATCGTCCCTATTGCCAGCAAAACTGCGACGACCGTTACGATATAGATGATCGTCCAGTCGGGCACTTTCGGCGTCTTCTTGAGCATGACCCCCACCGCCCAGCACGCCGCCACATTCATGAGCAGCGCCGGATCGATCAAGTCAAAGATCGCATTCCAGTCCATTACCGTTCCGCCTTTCCGAACACGCCCGCACGATACATGACCGTCACGAACCGGTAAAAATCCAGACTGCCCCCGTCAGGAGTGTCAATATACCCGGCTTTCACCGCCGCGTTCACCGCTTCCCGCGCCCAATCCGGCACAGGCATCCCTTGCTTGCGCTCCAGTTCCCGCAATCGCTGCGTCAGTTCCGCATGCTTCGTCTCCGCCGTCTGAACTCTTTTCTCCAGTTCCGCCAATCTTTCCATCGCTTTCACCGCCTCCTCGTCGTATTGATTGAGGTTGTGAGACCTCATGATGGCCATGATCTTGGATGCGTATTGCGGATCGGTCGCGTACCCGCACGCCTGCAGCATCGCCGCTTGCTCGTCGGGCGTCTTCGCATCGATCACCCGCTGGTATCTTGCGCGATTTTGGAGAAAGAGCAATGCCTGATCTTTGAGGCAATCTTCGATGGAATCATAAGCTCGGAAGTCCGCCGGCACATTGTCATACCTCACCCCGTCGTTTACTTCCCAAGTCAGCTTGCTCACACTCTTGCCGCGCCAGTACGGGGTAAGCTTGCCGCTGCCGACTTTATAACCGACGAGATTGTTCCAGGCGTTGAGTTTGCCGCCGGTTTCCAGGATCGTTTGGGCAATCGATACCGACGGGAACAGGACGCCGCCGTCGACCCGCACCTTTACCGCCACCGGCGCAACCGTCCGGATGAACTCCGCTCTGTCCATGCCGTACCC
>Ga0325354_100189_pt1 | contig 12123 bp, 12 predicted proteins | sample SM_ome_19_FD_205725 | JGI IMG/M metagenome (GOLD analysis project Ga0325354, IMG submission 205725) | Metatranscriptome of lab enriched sorghum-adapted microbial communities from California, United States - SM_Day2_9 (Metagenome... ... | reverse complement strand
TCTATGACGATGAATATAAAGGCAACTTTAATAGATAAAAAAAGGCCTTCCGTGATGGAGGGCCTTTATGTTTAAGTAAAAAAACATTAACATTTCCCGCTGATATAAGGCTTACATAGGCTCTGCCTTTACCTAAAAGGTTGGGCATAGCCTGGTTTTCAATAATGGATGAGGGAGATGAAAATTTTAAGCGCTTATTTGTCTCAGTGTGATGATGCGAACAAACAGTGATTTAAAGGACGCCTTCTGAGGATGTGGGTCAGTCTGATTTATTTTTATTGTGTCGTTTTTTATGTTTAAGAGCGAGATGAATGATGAATAACAGAATGGTTGGCCATATGAGGATTTTAGGAATGATCATCGGGATTCCATCGATCCATGTTTGTAAAAGAATAAAGAGTAATAGTATAAAAGTAAGAATGGCAACAATGATTCGGAGCACGGTTTCTTATCCTCTCTATGCACTTTACCCTCATTTTACCATAAATAAGCTGTTCCAGCGGATCAAAAATCTCCTCTACCAAAAAGAATGATTAAAGCCTTTAAAGTTTGGGTATGTCTATATTGGACGATAAAACATACACTAAAAGCGAGGGTTACAATGAACTGGTACGAGAAGCTGAATCAATATTTCCCAATTGAAGAGATGAAGTCAAAAGAACATATGGAACATTTGTTGAAAGAAAAACCAGAACTCTACCATAAAGATGAAGGACCGCATCATGTATTGATGTATGCGGAAACCAATGATTTCATTTTTATTGATTATCTATGGGTATCTGCGGAGTCAAGAGGGCAAGGCATTGGGCATAAACTGATCGAAAAGTTAAAAGCTAAAGGAAAACCCATCATCTTGGAAGTGGAGCCTCTTGATTATACAGACAGTGACACAAAGAAACGATTAAAATTTTACAAGCGTGAAGGATTTCAACATGCTTCATCTATCGGTTACAGAAGGAAAAGCCTTGCGACAAACAAAGTCAATCCCATGGAAATTTTATACTGGTCACCTGAAGAAGAGACGGAAGAAAGCATCTTGAAAAAAATGAAAAGGACGTATGAAGAAATACACACATATAAAGACAAGGAATTTTACGGAAAAAGCTATCAAGATGCTGATGAGGTCTTGACAATTCGGGATGGTGAGGAAGACAATATACTTAAGGACATCAATCAACCGGGACCATAACGGTTCTATTGTCCAATCTTTTGCAGGCAAGGAGGCGTTACAGTTGAAACCAAAAGGGTCGAAACGCAAAATGCGCGGCGCTCTCAAACAATGGTTGAAAGAACGTCTTGGAAACTTGCAGCCCAAACAACAAGGCACTGCATCCAATACGAAACAGTCCGCATAGAATGCCTTGCCGGCCGGCAAGGCACTTTTCTTATTCTGGTTAGAGGTGTTAAAACTTTTTCAGGCTAAGGGTGCATTACTTTCACCAATAAGGCTTGCCTGATATAGGTTAGCATAAGGGCATCGTTTCTTTAACGGAGCTAAGTTTTCATTATACTTGTAAGGCATGTCACAATATTATAAAGGATAATGACCCCGTTTGTCCAAAAATTTTTATCGGGAATTCATTTGAGGGCTAGTCAAATTAGAAATATTATAATATAATAATGAAAGGGATTCTCAGTAGAATTTGAATGACAGTCCTTTAAGGAGGGTTTGTCTTGGTTACCCTATATACATCTCCAAGCTGTACTTCGTGCCGCAAAGCCAAAGCATGGTTGGAAGAACACCATATCCCATTTAGGGAACGCAATATTTTCTCAGAACCACTAACTATAGAAGAAATTAAGGAAATTCTGCGAATGACGGAAGACGGTACCGATGAAATTATTTCAACGCGTTCCAAAGCTTTTCAAGAATTAAATGTTCAATTGGATAATATGCCGCTCCGAGATCTATATCAGCTGATTCAATCAAATCCCGGACTCTTAAGGCGGCCTATTCTTATTGATGAAAAGCGGCTTCAAGTGGGTTATAACGATGATGAGATCCGCCGTTTTCTGCCGAGAAAAGTTCGGACTTTCCAATTGCATGAAATTCAACGCATGGTCAATTAAAAAAATCCATGCGTTTTCATTAAAACGCCTTTTTAGGCGTTTTTTGCTTATACTGGTAAGTATGTATAAAATATTTTTAGGCTTGTATGAGGGCAACTAAGACTCTGCCTACGCTAAAAAGGCTTGACATAGTCAAATTTCCTTTGTTTTCCTTTTTGGGATGCTGACCAGAGGCTTTCGGTTCATTGGCTATTATACTTTACGGCTTGATTCGCTGTGATTATAAACCCAGCCCAAAAAGAGAACTCCCGTCATAATAAGCGTCGTGACCATGGTCTTAAAGGAAGGGTGTTCCGCAAAAAAGTCATGGAAGCTTGGCTCCCCTGTAATCATCCCCGAAGCGGTATAAGCCAAAACCGCAGAACCGAGATAGATCAAACCGGGGATATGGTCCATCGCTGTTAAGATGAGCTTGCTCCCCCAAACAATGATGGGAACGGATATGGACAGCCCGATGACAACCAGTAAAAGATTGCCTTTTGCAGCACCGGCAATCCCTAAAATATTATCCAAACCCATGACCAGATCGGCCATCACAATGGTCCGTACGGCAGTGAAAAAGCTTGTACTTGCTTTAATGTTCGGGTCTTCATGTTTTTCGTTTATAAGCTTAAAGGCAATATAAACGAGAAAACAACCGCCGACAAATAAAAGATAAGGGATCGCAAGTAATGACAGCACCATGGCCGTCAACACGAGCCGGACTAAAACTGCCAAAAAAGTACCAGTGATGATCGCTTTATTTCGGCTTTTTTGTGGCAGTTTTCGGCAAGCCATCGCGATGACGACGGCGTTATCTCCCCCAAGCACCAGATCAATAAGGATGATGTTAATCACCGACAGGATGATTTCTTCGTTAATGACCATATGGACACTCCTCATGTGAAACAAAAATTAGTTTTTAACTTTTCCTTCATGTTGTCTAAACTAAACTTATGCGGAAACTTGTCCGAAATATGTCCCATTTCAAGGCAGGAGAGATAGGCTTTAACGGATATATTGAAATTTGTGTGTTTTTTTATTTCTTTTACGCCGAAGATGTCATACAATAGAGGTAAGACCAAAGAAATTTATTTCTTATAGGTGTATAAGTAAGAGGGTATAGCTTACTTCCTGTCAACGGCGGCCGGCCCCTACCAACTCTTAAAGGGATGAATCACATCAAAGGAAGTATCGAATAAGGGGACGATCGTCGGCTAAGCGACTCCCTAATTATGAGTGATGAAGAAGGGAGAGATTCGAATGGATATCGAGCGGGTCAATGAACACACGCTAAAGTTCTTTATTAGTTACGTCGATATGGAAGAACGAGGGTTTGACCGTGAGGAAATCTGGTATAACCGAGAGCGTGGCGAAGAGCTGTTCTGGGACATGATGGATGAGGCCCACCATCTCGAGTCATTCCCGATCGAGGGCCCTCTATGGATTCAAGTTCAAGCACTTGAGAAAGGTCTTGAAATCACTGTTACAAAGGCCCAAATATCAAAGGATGGAACGAAGCTGGAATTACCGATCACAAAGGACAAACATATAGACATTTCACTAATGCCGGAGACCGAAACCTTGGTTGGACCGACGGATGACGATGAAGAGGTTGAAGAAGAAGGGGAATTGTCTTTCCTTCTTAAGTTTTCCGACTTTGAAGACTTAATCGACCTCAGCTTCCGCATGGAAGATGCCATCCTTAAGACGGCGCTTTACCATTATAATGACCATTATTATTTATATGTTGTCTTTGATAAAGATGCCACCGATTATGAATGCGAAAATGATATCAGCCAAATGCTTGAATTTGGTTCAGAAAGCGGATTAACCGAGCATGTTCTTCAGGAGTACGGGAAGTTAATTCTATCAGGAAATGTCTTTCAAGAAATTCGCAAATACTTTGGTCATTAAGCGAATGGGTGACTTTGACATGGCAAGAGCCTATGTTAAAGCACCCTTTTTTTATACTGGTTTTAGGCGTGCATGAAGCCTCAGCTGAACGAAGTTTTTTAGCGGAGCCAAGTTTTTCATTTGCCAGTAAGAAAGAACGATGCTAATGAGCTTCGGGCACGGATGACCTATTATTTTTAAAAAGGAAGAAAGGTTCATTGACGGGTACCACCGCTTATCTTATAATGGTAGCAAAATATCTCAAAACCTCTTTTTCTTTTCCTCTTTCGTTATTTCATGTAAAATATTAAAGATGCTTGATTTCTCCCGTTTCCACAATCGATTTCCAAGCTTTTGGTTGGTTTGATCAAAAGGAGAAGGCACCTTTTATGAAAAGAAATCTTCAGTTATTGCTGTTAGTCGTTATTGTCGTTCTCGTTTTGTTTTTCTTACAAGATTGGCAGCGCTGGATGTTAAATTCATTAAACATCGGTTTATCGTTAACCGTGCTTTTTATCGGCATCATTATATTTTTGGAAAACCGCAATCCATCTCGCACAATTACTTGGCTCATGGTGCTGGCCATTTTTCCAATTGTCGGGTTTATTTTTTACGTTCTTTTCGGTCAAAGCTACAGGAAAAAAAGATTATTTCGCAAGCATGCCCATTTTGAACATAAGGGGTTTGCGTCGGCTGCCGTCGCCAAATTCATTGATCAAGAAAAAATGAAAATGATGGGGGAACATCAGCAGGCGACCTTACGGCTTGCTTCGCGGCTTGGCCAGTATCCGGTCTCCTTTGGAACGGAGACGCGGGTTTTGACAAATGGCGAAGAGACGTTTCAAGCGATCTTTTCGGCGATTCGCAAAGCCGAACATCATATTCATTTGGAATATTATATAGTGCGTCATGATCATCTAGGTGTTCAGTTGAAAGATTTACTGATTGAAAAGGCACAACAAGGTGTTGAGGTTCGCTTTCTATACGATGCCGTCGGCAGTTGGCGGCTTTCCAAAAAATATGTGGAAGAATTGCAACAAGCGGGTTGCCGCGTTGTCCCATTTTTCCCTGTCCGCTTGCCCTTCTTTAATCATAAAATTAACTTTCGCAATCATAGAAAAATCGTTGTTATCGATGGGAACGTGGGCTTTGTTGGCGGGTTAAACATTGGAGATGAATACCTAGGGAAGGATCGGAAATTCGGATTCTGGCGAGACACGCATTTATGGGTTCGAGGTGAAGCCGTCGCCCACTTGCAAGAAATCTTTTTACGTGATTGGTATAATATGACAGGTGAATTTGTTTCTGATCAGACTTATTTTGCTCCCGTTCCGGTTATAAAGGAAACAAACGGCGCCGTTCAGATGGTGGCGTCATCACCTGATGATGAATGGGAAGTCATCAAAAATTTGTTTTTCTCCATGATTGTCTCGGCGAAGCGATCCATCTGGATTGCCTCACCATATATTATTCCTGACGATGATATTTTTACCGCCTTAAAGGTGGCAGCGCTCAGCGGCATCGATGTGAAACTGCTCGTACCCAATCGGCCCGATAAGCGGATCGTTTTTTATGCGTCCCATTCCTATTTTCCCGATTTATTACAAGCCGGTGTGAAGATTTATGAATATCAATCCGGTTTTATGCATAGCAAAGTCATCATCATTGATCATGAAATGGCCTCCATTGGAACAGCGAATATGGATATGCGCAGCTTCCACTTGAATTTTGAAGTGAATGCTTTCCTCTATCGGGCGGAAAGCGTGATCCAACTCGTTGCTGATTATATCGATGACCTCGAACATTCCCAAGAAATCAAATGGGACGTCTTTAAGAAACGCCATATTTTCTTAAGAGTTTTGGAATCAACCTCACGCTTATTATCCCCATTGCTTTAAAAAAGTGGCCGTATGAAAACGGGGGACGAAACGTCCCCTGAGGCCAAACCTTCCATTTTGACTTTCCCTTATTCCATAAAAAAAAAAATTAATAAGGAAGTGAAGCGATGCTATCCGCGGTGAATGAAAGCGGCCGACGCTTTTCGCTGCAAGGTAAGGAACGATTGGAGACATTAAAAAAATTAAGGGATAAACACCGATTTTATTGTGAAGCGTGCGGAAAGCCGCTCATCTTGAAGCTAGGTCAAAAGGTTGCTTGGCATTTTGCCCATAAGGCTAATATGAGCTGTCACGGCGAAAACGAGCCGGAATCCATTGTCCATCTTGAGGGAAAACGGGCGCTGTATCATTGGCTCACCGCTCAAGGCGAATTTCCCATTTTAGAAAAATACATCCCAGAAATTAAGCAACGCGCCGACCTATTCCTCCATCATCACCCCAAAGCCATTGCCATCGAATATCAATGCTCAAACCTTACACCTCAGCGCTATATGGAAAGAACGGCAGGTTATCTCAGCCGTCATATTCGCCCGATTTGGATTTTAGGTGAAAATCGTTTGAAAAATTATGGTGCCTATATCTATCGATGGCACTCGACAGAAGAACTTCTCTTGCATCGTGAAGGAAAGCCATATGCGCTCTTTTTCAATGCCACGTCCGACCGATTTATCATTCTTCATCATTTCTGGCCGCTGACTTCGACAACGGTTGTCGCTGACCGAACGGAGATCCCCGCAGAGGAATTTCATCTTCATGATTTATGGCAACCTCCCTTGTTATCTCATGATCTTCCACAGAAAGCACAAATTTGGCTCCAACAAAAAAGCAAATGGCGAACAAGAAAAAGCGAGCATCCGAGCCGATTGGAAAGGTATGTTTTGGCCATCTGTAAAAAAAGAGGGCTTCTCTTTGAAAGCTTTCCCTCCTATATTGGCCTGCCGATTCCGGAAGCACTAAACATCGCTAGCCCCCCGTTTCTTTGGCAAGCTTGGCTTATCTTACAATTTATCCATCGCCGCCCGCTAGGTAGCATTTTGCAAGCGGATGCCATCACAAAATCCGTTTTAACGCTCGCAGATAGAAAGTTAATCGTCTTACGGGAAAATAGCAATTGCCGGGAGGGCGTCTCGAAAGCTATCGAACGCTACCTATCAGCTTTACTCACCTTTGGCATCGTTGAAAAAACGAATGCAGGGTATGTGGTCATGAAAGAAGTTGCGTGGACGTCGCAAAACTTGGCCGATCATCAAAGGGAAGATGAAGTGGTTCTTTATAAGTGGCTGGCGGAAAAAGGCGCTTTCTGTTGATGATAGACGAATCCAAGATATACAATAAGAATGCGAAAGTATGAAGAACTCAAGCTAGAAACATAATAGTTGACGAGAAACGGCAATATTTCAGGAGGGATCCACATGCCAGATGCTAAAGCATTACCAACGCGCGAGGAAATTGATGAAAAGGAAAAATGGGACCTTGAAGCCATTTACCCAAGCAAAGAGGATTGGGAGAAGGATTTTCAGCGCGTGAAGGCACTCATTCCAGAAGTTGTTCGTTTTAAAGGAAAGCTCGGAGAATCCGCCGAGACACTTTATCAGTGCTTGCAAAAACAAGATGAACTGACCATGACGCTAAATAAACTTTTTGCCTACGCCCATATGAAGGCAGACGAGAATACAGCGAATGCCACCTATCAGGCGTTATATGATCGGGTGCGCGGGCTTGCTTCTCAAGTCGGAAGCGCGTTATCGTTTATTGTTCCGGAAATTTTGACCATTGATGAGACTCTACTTTTTAAATATATTGATGAAAATGACCATCTAAAACTGTACCGTCATGCCATTGACGAAATCAACCGCGAGCGGGCCCACATTCTTGATGAAGAAAAAGAAGCGCTTCTCGCCCAAGCCAGTGAAGTGATGAACGCCGCCAGTCAAACATTTAACATGTTGAATAATGCCGATTTGGAGTTTCCCAAAATAAAAAATGAAGACGGCGAGGAGGTGGCTGTCACACATGGCCGTTACCATTCGCTGATTAAAAGCCAAGACCGCCGCGTGCGTAAAGATGCGTTTGAAGCGATGTTTGGGACATACGCTAAATATAAAAACACGTTTGCCAGTACCCTAAGCGCAGCGTTTAAAAGAGATAATTTTTATGCGCGCATCCGCCATTACGGTTCCGCGCGGGAAGCAGCATTATCTTCAAACAATATCCCGATTGAGGTGTATGACCATCTCGTCTCGACCGTCAATAAATATCTTCCCTTATTGCATCGGTATGTTGCCCTGCGAAAAAAAGCCTTAAATCTTGATGAATTACACATGTATGATCTCTATACCCCACTTGTGAAAGATGTCGATATGAAAGTGACCTATGATGAAGCAAAGGAAATCGTTCTCAAGGGGCTTGCGCCGTTAGGGGAAGACTACCTTGACATTATACGCGAAGGATATACCCATCGCTGGATAGATGTGAGGGAAACGAAGAACAAAAGAAGTGGGGCGTATTCTTCCGGTACATATGGGACCATGCCTTACATCTTGCTGAATTGGTCGGATGATATCAATGATGTGTTTACACTTGCTCATGAACTCGGGCACTCGCTGCACAGTTATTATACGAGAAAAACTCAGCCATACCCATACGCCAACTACTCCATTTTCGTTGCCGAAGTGGCTTCAACTTGTAATGAAGCGTTGCTCAACCATTACCTCTATAACCATACCGATGATAAACAACAAAAATTATATTTATTGAACCACCAATTGGAAGGCTTCCGTGGCACGGTCTTTCGGCAGACGATGTTTGCCGAATTTGAACAAATCGCTCATGAAAAAGCGTGGAATGGTGAGGCATTAACAGCCGACAGTTTTTCATCGATCTATTATGATCTGAATAAAAAGTATTTTGGCGATGAGATGGTCGTCGACGAAGCAATAGCTATGGAATGGGCCCGCATCCCGCATTTTTACAACAATTTTTATGTATACCAATACGCGACGGGTTACAGTGCCGCTCAAGCGCTCTCCCAACAAATCTTGCAAGAGGGTGCATCGAGCGTTGAACGTTATAAAGAATTTTTAAAAGCGGGGAGTTCCGATTATCCGATTGAGGTTTTAAAGAAAGCCGGGGTGGACATGACGACGCCAGAACCGATTGAAAAGGCCTGCCGCCATTTTGAAAAAGTGCTGGATGATATGGAAGCCTTGCTATTTGGTTAAATATAAAAAGGTTGACCCAAAAGTCCGGGGCTAAAGCTTATCAACCCATCATGCCATTACTTAGGTGGGGATGAGCAAAAGCCCCCTGTGGGTTAACCTCTTTTTTTGGGAAAGATGTTTTTTCTCTGGAAAATCAACCGAACGGTTACCAAGAGGGAAAGGAAAAAGACCGGTCCGCTAATGAAAAGTGGCTCAAGATGCATAAGTCCGAGCATATAGAAAATAAAAGCGCAAAACGTGGCAGCAAGCGAAAGGATGATGGCAAAAGGCCGCAAGACGGCACCCCCGTTGCTATTTTCATTTTTGATACTATTTTTATGTCCCCGAAAAAGAATTATGCTTGAGGGGGTTAGCCGCCCGTATAGCGCCAAAACAGGCCATCCTTCGTCGTCACAGGTTCTACTTGTTGCTTCAGTTTTAATTTTTTCATTTCACGCAGTGTCTCTTGCGCATTCATATCGTAAATTAAGGCGATTTCTTCAGTATCAGCAAATTGATAGCGCCTCATATATTCAATTAATTCCGGGGGATTTTCGGCCGTCGGTTGTTGTCCGAGTGCTTCCGTCAAAAGCTCAACATAGACTGGATAGGGATAATGGCCTGAAATTTTTAACCCTTCTTGGTCGTCGCGTATGTTGAACAACACTAAAGTCGGACATTCCTGAACATCCATTTCTGCCGATAGCTTTTGGTCGCAATAGAGGGCAGTGATCGGGCTTTTGGAATAAAAATCCTTTTTGAATTCATCCAGATCAAGTTTAGCAAGGGAGGCACAGTCGAGCAGCACGCGGTTTGTCAGAATATGCTCGGGTTCAAGATGCAAGCGTTCATGAAAATGTCTTAAAAACCGTTTGCCAGCACTTTTTCCCTGCAATTCAGCCGTTTTAATGGCAAGAGCCGCTCTATAGGGGGACCGGGATTCATCGGTGAGAAACCGTTGGTCCTCTATGACGGCAAGTGCCGAGACCTTACTAGATTTTTGATTGGCAGTCTTTTTACCTTGGGCGAGTTCCATGGTATATTGCGTAATACAAATGACATAGCGCAATGTAAAATAATTACCGTATTCAATGACAAGTTTTTTCACAATCCCGTCCAAAGTCCAACTTTCCGGATGAACGGGATCAATGTAAATGTAAATTTCCAGCGGTTTTGCTTCTTTTTCCCGCTTTTTCATGATCCTGCAAGTTTGGCCTTCTGAGGAGCCTTCGCATACGGATCCGAAGTTGTGCCAATCCACATTCATCCTCCTCTCAAGCGACATTTACCGGCCTTTGTCATCATAAATGTTTTGCATATGGTGGGCCGTCATGGTAAGGTGCTGTAAAATGATCGTGGCCCACGGTTCTTGGATTGAAGCATCCACAATTGCATCTTTCATACTTTCCAACCAAGCATCGCGCAGTTTGGCATCGATCGGGAAGCGCAAATGCCGTGCCCGTAACATCGGGTGGCCGAATTCTTCATTATACAATGGCGGTCCGCCAAGAAATTGCGTTAAAAACTTTTTATGTTTACGCGCGCTTTCGCTGAGATCCTCAGGAAATATTTGGCGTAGTTCGGGATGTTCTTCGATCCGTTGATAAAAGGCTTGAACGAGCCGATCAATGGTTTCGAAACCGCCGATTTCTTCAAATATATTGTTTTTCATAAAAGCCTCCAAAAACAAATGTCATTGACATTCTTAAACCTTATTCTATCAGCGTTCATGCTCGAACCGCAAATAATCGACATCTAACAAGAAAAATTTTCAAACTAACGTCCAGCCCTTTTTGTATGATTTTTTTTGCAAAGAAAAAACGAGCGTCAAAAGTCGCTCGGCTCAACTCATATATGTTTGTAACACTTTTTGGACATAACGCTCGGTTTCCGGGAAAGGTGGAATGCCATTGTATTTTTTTACATTTGCCGGTCCCGCGTTATAAGCAGCAAGGGCCAAGGCTTCGTTATGACCAAATTCATCAAGCAGCTGTTTTAGGTACTTTGTACCGCCTTCAATATTTTGCTTAGGATCAAACGGATCACTCACCCCGAGCGATCGCGCTGTTTGCGGCATGAGCTGCATCAAACCGATGGCACCCGAGGAACTCACGGCGTTTGGATTAAAGCTGGATTCATGTTGGATGACGGCCTTTATCAATTTAGGATCAACCCCATACTTTGCGGCCGCCTCATCGATGGCCGATCTCCATGCTTGTGATTTGTAAATTGGTGTTGAGGTGGTAGGGGCTTTAGCCGTCACATTGTTGGCAAAGGGAGTCCCTAAGGATAGCGTGTTGTCATTGGTCGGTGAGGATTCAAGATTCGAGATTTGCCCAAGCATTTCGGCTAATATAGCGGAAAAGACGCCCGTATCTTCCGCTTTTTCTGGGTTCGGATTGGAATCATATAGGTTGCGCATCGCCTGAAGTTGCATGAGGCTTTGCACGAGCCGGACATTCATGGCCATATGCCAGACCTCCTAAAGATGGCTTAATTCATTCATCAACCGTTTAATTTTATTATCAGTGGGTCGCTTGGGAATGCCAAAGCGATTCAATAAATCAAGAAAAGTCTTTTCACCTTCTATAGCTTCAGGTGCTTCATATTCCAATTCATAATCCTCTTTCGTTCCATAAAAGCTGTGATCAAAAGCGAGTCGGCCATCGCGATAAAGAATTTCGGCTCGTTTGGTCGACAGCCTTCCGAGCATTTTTAGTTGCGACATATCAATGTTTAATCCGGCGAGCGCGTTTTGCACTTCGCCGCCAGGAATGCCTCTCCCATTTCGAATCGCTTCGGCCTCATCAGGTCGGATGTTTTGGTGGGTTTCAATGAGACCGAAAGCTCCCGGCTGTTTGAGTGTTAGCGTGCATTTTCCCTCTTTCTCCCTTATTCTGAGGGCGGCGTGCTGTGCTTTTAAAGAAAAGTTAGGGGTATCAAAATAATCATTATGTTGAAGGGTGAAATCTTCTTCGTCAAGATGAAATGCTTGAAGAAGACGCCTGAATTCTTCAGCCGTCAATATATTTTTAAATTCGATTTCAATTTCTTTCGGCATGGACGACACCTGTGTCTAT
>Ga0325354_100179_pt1 | contig 12391 bp, 7 predicted proteins | sample SM_ome_19_FD_205725 | JGI IMG/M metagenome (GOLD analysis project Ga0325354, IMG submission 205725) | Metatranscriptome of lab enriched sorghum-adapted microbial communities from California, United States - SM_Day2_9 (Metagenome... ... | reverse complement strand
TCTTATTTCAAAGTGGTTCTTATTTTTCGATAGAAGCAACAGATCCTGCTCCGACTGTACGTCCACCTTCGCGAATTGAGAATTTTGTACCTTCTTCAATAGCGATTGGCGAAATCAATTCTACAGTCATTTCAACATTGTCGCCAGGCATAACCATTTCTACGCCTTCCGGTAATTCAATGATGCCTGTAACATCTGTTGTACGGAAATAGAACTGCGGACGATAGTTTGAGAAGAATGGAGTATGACGTCCACCTTCTTCTTTTGTTAATACGTAAACTTGTGCTTTAAATTTTGTATGTGGTGTAATTGTCCCTGGTTTAGCAAGTACTTGACCACGTTCTACTTCATCACGAGCAACCCCACGAAGAAGTGCGCCGATATTGTCACCGGCTTCAGCTTGGTCTAATAATTTACGGAACATTTCAACACCAGTAACAGTTGTTTGTTTTGGTTCTTCTGAAAGACCAACGATTTCCACGACGTCACCAACTTTTAACACACCGCGTTCTACACGACCGGTTGCAACTGTACCACGACCAGTGATTGAGAACACATCTTCAACTGGCATCATAAATGGTTTGTCAGTTTCACGTTGTGGAGTTGGAATGTATTCATCAACAGCTTCCATTAATTCAAGGATTTTACCTTCCCATTCTGCATCTCCTTCAAGAGCTTTCAAAGCAGAACCTTTAATAACAGGGATATCATCACCTGGGAAGTCATATTCTGATAATAAGTCGCGAACTTCCATTTCAACTAATTCTAATAATTCTTCATCGTCAACCATATCGCATTTGTTTAAGAATACTACGATGTAAGGAACACCTACTTGACGTGATAGAAGAATGTGTTCACGAGTTTGTGGCATTGGACCGTCAGCAGCAGATACAACAAGGATTGCTCCGTCCATTTGAGCTGCACCAGTAATCATGTTTTTAACATAGTCAGCATGTCCTGGGCAGTCAACGTGTGCATAGTGCCGATTGTCAGTTTCATATTCAACGTGTGCTGTAGAAATCGTGATTCCACGAGCTTTTTCTTCAGGAGCACCGTCGATTTGATCATATGCACGAGCTTCTGCTTTTCCTTGTTTTGCAAGAACAGTAGTAATTGCTGCAGTTAAAGTAGTTTTACCATGGTCAACGTGTCCGATAGTACCAATATTAACATGTGGTTTTGAACGATCATATTTTGCTTTAGCCATTAGGATATATCCTCCTTTAATTTTAAAATTTACAAAATATTTATATGTAGCTCTGGAAAGGTGGTTAAACCATTTCCATCGCATTTGTAACCTTCAATAGTAGTTATACAAGATTCACCTTACAAAATCAATTATTGACCGCTATTTTTTTTGATTATTTCTTCGGCAATTGATTTTGGTACTTCTTCATAGTGATCCGTAAACATTGTAAAAGTACCGCGTCCTTGGGTGTTGGAACGCAATGAGGTTGCATATCCAAACATTTCGGCAAGCGGAACCATTGCACGAACAACTTGTGCGTTACCACGAGCCTCCATACCTTCAACGCGACCACGACGGGAGGTAATATCCCCCATAATATCGCCCAAGTATTCTTCCGGAATAACAACTTCCACTCTCATAATTGGTTCCAGTAATACCGGATTACATTTTTTAGCGGCATTTTTCAAAGCAAGTGAAGCTGCAACTTTAAACGCCATTTCGCTAGAGTCAACATCATGATAAGAACCGTCAAATAATTTTGCTTTTATGTCAACTAAAGGATAACCGGCAAGGACACCGTTTTTCATTGCATCTTCAAGTCCTGCTTGAACGGCTGGTATATACTCGCGTGGAACAACCCCACCGACAATTGCATTTTCAAATTCAAAGCCTTTACCTTGTTCATTTGGTGAGAACTCTATCCAAACGTGACCATATTGTCCACGTCCACCAGATTGGCGAACAAATTTCCCTTCAACTTGAGCTGAAGTAGTAAAGGTTTCACGATATGCAACTTGTGGAGCACCCACATTTGCTTCTACCTTAAATTCACGGCGCATACGATCAACGATAATATCAAGGTGAAGTTCACCCATACCTTCGATGATGGTTTGACCTGTTTCTTGGTCTGTATGTGCACGGAATGTCGGGTCTTCTTCTTGAAGTTTTTGTAATGCTGTACTCATTTTGTCTTGGTCAGCTTTCGATTTTGGTTCAATCGCCACAGAGATAACCGGTTCCGGGAATTCCATAGATTCTAAAATAACCGGATTTTTCTCATCACAAAGGGTGTCACCGGTCGATGTATCTTTCAAACCTACCGCTGCAGCAATGTCGCCGGCATGAACTTCCGGAATTTCTTGGCGGTGATTTGCGTGCATTTGCAGAATACGTCCAATCCGCTCCCGTTTCCCTTTTGTAGAGTTCAATACATAAGAACCGGATTGTAATGTACCTGAGTAAACACGGAAAAATGTTAGTTTACCGACATATGGGTCAGTCATTACTTTAAATGCTAATGCAGAGAATGGCTCATCATCATCTGCATGACGTTCAACTTCATCTTCTGTATCCGGAATAACACCTTTGATAGAAGGAATGTCAAGCGGCGATGGCAGATAATCAACGACTGCATCCAGCATCAACTGAACACCTTTGTTTTTAAACGCTGAACCGCAAAGTACCGGGAAGAACTCAACACTTAAAGTTGCTTTACGAATACCTGCTTTCAGCTCTTCAACTGTTATTTCTTCGCCTTCAAGATATTTCATCATTAAGTCTTCATCAAGTTCAGCTACAGCTTCAACTAATTTGTTGCGATATTCCTCAGCCTGATCTTTGTATTCGTCAGGAATTTCTCCCTCAGTGATTTCTGTACCAAGATCATTTGCATAAAATATGGCTTTCATTTCAACTAAATCGATGATACCGTTGAATTGATCTTCGGCACCTATTGGCAACTGAATCGCATGAGCATTTGCTTGCAGACGATCATGCAGTGTATCTATCGAATATAAGAAATTGGCTCCAATTTTATCCATTTTATTTACAAAAACAATTCTCGGTACCCCGTATGTTGTTGCTTGACGCCATACAGTTTCTGTTTGTGGCTCAACACCGGATTGGGCGTCAAGAACAGTTACTGCACCGTCTAGTACACGTAAGGAACGTTCAACTTCAACAGTGAAGTCTACGTGTCCCGGGGTGTCGATAATATTTACACGGTGACCTTTCCATTGTGCTGTCGTAGCAGCAGAAGTAATGGTAATCCCCCGTTCTTGTTCTTGCTCCATCCAGTCCATTTGGGAAGCACCTTCATGGGTTTCACCAATTTTATGGATTCGGCCAGTATAAAATAGGATGCGTTCGGTTGTTGTTGTCTTTCCTGCATCGATATGTGCCATGATTCCAATATTACGAGTGTTTTCTAAGGAGAACTCTCTTGGCATCCATATTTCTCCTTCCTTATTATAATTATTAAAAAGTTAATTGCAAAAATCCTATATTTAATAATAGAAGAAATGAATTACCAACGATAGTGAGCAAATGCTTTGTTTGCTTCAGCCATTTTATGTGTATCTTCACGTTTTTTCACGGAAGCACCTGTATTATTTGCAGCATCCATAATTTCGTTGGCTAAACGTTCTTCCATTGTTTTTTCTCCGCGAAGACGAGCATAGTTTACTAACCAGCGTAAACCTAATGTTGTTCGACGGTCAGGGCGAACTTCCACAGGCACTTGATAGTTCGCACCACCTACACGACGGGCTCTTACTTCTAACACCGGCATTACATTTTTAAGAGCTTGTTCAAAAACTTCCATTGGCTCTTTTCCGGTCCGTTCACGGATAATATCAAATGCTTTATAAAGGATTGTTTGAGCTTTTCCTCTTTTTCCATCAATCATAATTTTATTTACTAAACGTGTTACTAGTTTTGAATTATAAATCGGATCCGGTAACACATCTCTTTTCGCAACTGGGCCTTTACGTGGCATTGTCTTATTCCTCCTTTCAAAAGATAGTCATCTTAAAAATCAATTATTATTTCTTCTCTTTCGGACGTTTTGTACCGTATTTCGAACGACCTTGTTTACGGTTTTCTACTCCTGCCGTATCTAACGCTCCACGAACAATATGGTAACGTACCCCAGGCAAGTCTTTTACACGTCCGCCACGGATTAACACAACACTGTGTTCTTGTAAATTATGTCCGATTCCGGGAATATAAGCTGTTACTTCGATTCCGTTCGTTAGCCGAACACGAGCATATTTACGAAGTGCGGAGTTTGGTTTTTTCGGTGTCATCGTCCCTACACGTGTACATACACCGCGTTTTTGAGGTGATGCAAGGTTCGTTTGTTCCTTTTTAAAACTGTTATAACCTTTGTTTAGTGCAGGTGATTTTGATTTTTCAACTACCGCTTTACGTGGTTTACGAACTAACTGATTAATTGTAGGCATGATTTTTCCTCCCTTCTTGCTTTTTTAAGCCCACACATCCAGGTGATTCATTTTTTGGGCAAAAATAATTTTGTAGTTAAATAATTAACTACAGTAATATTTAATTCATAATAGCAACTGTTGCAGCACGCACGTCTATACCACACGCTTTTCCAAGTTTTTCCATGGAATCTACATAAATAATTGGCACATTTGCCTCATTCGCAATTTTAACAATTTCCGATATGAGTTTTTTATCGGCATCGCTAGCAACGATCACTTCATGAACAGGGCCCGATTTCAGAGCTTTCAAAGTTTGCTTTGTTCCTATTTTTATATTTCTGGCCTGTTTTACTTTTTCATAAGACATCTTATATATCCTCCAAAGCAACAGGATGATTAGGAGCACCTTGAATATATTAGCACCATAAAATTTAAAAGTCAAGTTGTTAAAAAATATTTTTTAAACATGCCAGGATTTATTTGAGATAACCCTGGCATGTTTCATTTTTACTCGACAATCGCCGGTTCTTCTATATCTTTCATTTTTTTGAAACGAGTTTTCCGATATACTTGCATTCCTGTACCGGCTGGAACAAGTTTCCCGATAATAACATTCTCCTTCAAGCCGAGTAATTCATCTTGTTTTCCTTTAATGGCTGCATCAGTAAGAACACGAGTTGTTTCTTGGAAGGATGCCGCCGACAAGAATGAGTCAGTTTCAAGAGAGGCTTTCGTAATTCCGAGCAATACAGGTTTTCCGGTTGCCGGATTTTTCCCCTCGAGCAATGCTTTTTCGTTCGCTTCGGTAAATTGATGGATATCCATTAGCGTACCCGGTAAAACATCTGTATCTCCTGAGTCAATCACTCGAACCTTACGTAACATCTGGCGAACCATTACTTCGATATGTTTATCGCCGATTTCAACCCCTTGCATCCGGTAAACACGTTGTACCTCGTGCAATAAATATTGTTGAACGGTTTGAACATCTGTTACCTTTAATAGTTCTTTCGGATCAATTGAACCTTCTGTTAATTCCTGACCTCGTTTAACCATATCACCTACAGCAACTTTTAAGCGTGCTGTATATGGTGCATTGTATGTCCTTGTTTCAATACTACCAGAAACAACAATTTCTTGTTGACGATCTTTTCCTTCACTAATTGAAGTGATTTCACCGTCAATTTCAGTAATAACGGCTTGACCTTTTGGATTCCGTGCTTCAAAAAGCTCTTGAACACGAGGAAGACCTTGAGTAATATCATCCCCGGCAACCCCACCAGTGTGGAACGTACGCATCGTCAACTGTGTTCCTGGTTCACCGATTGATTGGGCAGCGATAATACCAACTGCTTCACCGACTTCGACTTCCTGTCCTGTAGCCAAGTTATATCCGTAACATTTTTTACATACACCATGTTTTGTATTACATGTAAATGCAGAACGAATCCAAACAGAAGTAATTCCTGCTTTTGCGATTTCTTTTGCGATGTCTTCAGTAATTAACTCATTTTGTCCTACGATCACTTTATTTGTTTCCGGATGCCTTACCGTTTTCCTGGAGTAGCGTCCGATTAAGCGTTCTTCCAACGGTTCGATAATTTCTGTTCCATCCATGATTGCAGAAACGTAAATTCCGCGATCTGTTCCACAGTCTTCTTCTCGAATAATGACATCTTGAGCGACATCTACGAGACGTCTCGTTAAATAACCCGAGTCTGCTGTCTTAAGTGCTGTATCCGCCAGACCTTTCCGCGCACCATGGGTAGAAATAAAGTATTCTTGAACGGTTAACCCTTCACGGAAACTTGATTTAATTGGCAATTCAATGATTCGCCCGGCCGGGTTCGCCATCAAGCCACGCATACCAGCAAGTTGGGTAAAGTTCGATGCATTACCCCGGGCACCAGAATCACTCATCATAAAGATCGGATTGAATTTATCCAACGATTCCATCAGTTTTCCTTGAATATCATCTTTTGCCGCACTCCAAATGGAAATGACACGATCATAGCGTTCATCTTCAGTTATTAAACCTCTGCGGAATTGTTTTTGTACATTATCAACTTTTCTTTGAGCATCTTCCAAGATTTCATATTTTTGTGGAAGAACCGTAATATCCGCAATACTAATGGTAATACCTGCCTTTGTTGAATATTTAAAACCGAGATCTTTCATGCGATCAAGCATTTTTGATGTTGCAGTAATTTTGTATCGTTTAAACACTTCGGCAATAATTTTTCCTAAATAGCCTTTCTTGAAGGGAGAAACCAATTCTCTTTCTTCAAGAATTTCCTTAATATTTAAAGAAGGGTCAACAAAATACTTCTCAGGTGTCTTTTCCTCCAGATTTGAAGATGTCGGCTCATTTATATATGGGAAAGATTTCGGCAAAATTTCATTGAAAATTAATTTCCCAACCGTTGTTAATAGCAATTTTTTGTTTTGCTCTTCGGTAAATGTTGGGTTTTTCAATGAACCGGCATGAACCGCTACCCTTGTGTGTAAATGGACATATCCGTTTTGATAGGCAATGAGTGCTTCTTCCCGATCTTTGAAGATCATTCCTTCACCGATTGCCCCTTTTCTTTCCAATGTTAAATAATAGTTACCAAGCACCATATCTTGGGAAGGTGTAACAACCGGTTTTCCGTCTTTCGGATTCAAGATGTTTTGAGCAGCAAGCATGAGTAAACGTGCTTCCGCTTGGGCTTCAGCGGATAGCGGAACATGGACAGCCATTTGGTCACCGTCAAAGTCCGCGTTGTAAGCCGTACAGACTAACGGGTGCAAACGAATGGCACGACCTTCCACCAATGTTGGCTCAAATGCTTGAATTCCCAACCTATGTAGTGTTGGGGCACGATTCAATAAGACCGGATGTTCTTTAATAACTTCTTCCAACACATCCCAGATTTCCGGACTGAGCCGTTCTATTTTCCGTTTAGCTGATTTAATATTGTGAGCTAAACCTTTGGCGACAAGCTCCTTCATGACAAACGGTTTAAATAATTCAATAGCCATTTCTTTCGGCAAACCGCATTGATACATTTTTAAGTTTGGTCCGACAACGATAACAGAGCGCCCTGAGTAGTCAACACGTTTTCCGAGCAAGTTTTGACGGAATCGACCTTGTTTCCCTTTTAACATATGGGATAAAGATTTTAATGGACGATTTCCCGGGCCTGTTACCGGTCTGCCGCGACGCCCGTTATCAATTAACGCATCGACAGCTTCTTGCAGCATCCGTTTTTCATTTTGAACGATAATGCTTGGAGCGCCAAGATCTAATAAACGTTTCAACCGGTTATTTCTGTTAATTACCCGACGATATAAATCATTTAAGTCAGAAGTAGCAAAACGACCGCCATCCAATTGGACCATTGGACGTAATTCAGGCGGGATAACGGGTAGAACATCAAGAACCATCCATGAAGGATCGTTCCCTGAATTGCGGAAGGCTTCAATGACTTCCAACCGTTTTATCGCACGGGTTCTTCTTTGTCCTTGAGCAGTTTTTAGCTCTTCCCGTAAAGTAGCACTTTCCTTATCAAGATCGACATCTTGCAGAAGTTTTTTAATTGCTTCTGCGCCCATTCCGGCTTGGAATTTATTACCGTATTTTTCTCGATAAGAACGGTACTCTTTTTCAGATAGTAATTGTTTCTTTTCTAGTGTTGTATTTCCCGGTTCAGTAACGACGTATGAGGCAAAATAAATAACTTCCTCAAGTGCTCTCGGAGACATGTCTAGCACAAGTCCCATCCGGCTTGGAATTCCTTTAAAATACCATATATGTGATATCGGAGCTGCCAGTTCAATATGCCCCATTCTTTCCCGGCGAACTTTTGAACGGGTCACTTCAACACCGCAACGATCACAGACAACACCTTTATATCTTACTCGTTTGTATTTACCGCAATGGCATTCCCAATCTTTTGTCGGACCAAAAATCCGTTCACAAAATAGACCGTCTTTTTCCGGTTTTAATGTACGATAGTTGATTGTTTCCGGCTTTTTAACTTCACCATGTGACCATGAACGAATTTTATCCGGTGAAGCCAGACCAATTTTCATATATTCAAAGTTATTTACGTCTAGCAAGGGGTCGACCTCCTATTCATAAGGGTAATTCCCAATTTGGATCATTACAGGGAAAGAAAAAACCAATACACAGGCTCTCGATTTAAAATTGAGATCTGTAAGTATTGAGTTTTTTTCTTTTTTTACTCGGTGACACCTACTTTTTCAGATTCTAAATTATTGTTTTCTGATTGTATATTTAAAGCATCTGCTTGTTGAAAATCATCATCATCTTCTAAGTCCTTCATGTCGATTTCCTGTTGGTTTCCGGAAAGAATTTTGACATCCAAACCTAAACTTTGCAATTCTTTCATCAACACTTTGAAAGATTCCGGAACACCCGGTTCAGGAACATTCTCGCCTTTAACGATCGCTTCGTATGTTTTTACCCGACCAACAATATCATCCGACTTAACAGTTAAGATTTCTTGAAGCGTATATGCCGCTCCATAGGCTTCTAAAGCCCACACTTCCATTTCACCAAACCGTTGTCCACCAAACTGTGCTTTTCCGCCCAGTGGTTGTTGGGTAACTAACGAGTAAGGACCTGTTGAGCGAGCATGCAATTTGTCGTCAACCATATGTGCCAGTTTAATCATATACATGATCCCGACAGATACACGGTTATCAAAAGGTTCCCCGGTTCTACCGTCATAAAGAATGGTTTTTCCATCACGTGCAAGACCGGCTTCCTCCAACGTATCCCAAACATCATCCTCCGTTGCACCGTCAAAAACCGGTGTAGCAACATGGATGCCAAGTTTCTTTGCAGCAATCCCTAAATGCAACTCTAAAACTTGCCCAATGTTCATCCGTGACGGTACACCTAACGGATTCAACATGATATCCACTGGGGTTCCATCAGGTAAATACGGCATATCTTCTTCCGGAAGAATGCGTGAAATAACCCCTTTATTCCCATGTCGTCCAGCCATTTTATCGCCAACACGGATTTTCCGTTTTTGTACAATATATACCCGAACTAATTGATTAACGCCCGGTGGCAGTTCATCGCCATCTTCCCTATTGAATACTTTTACATCAAGAACTATTCCGCCTCCGCCATGTGGAACGCGGAGAGAGGTATCTCGAACTTCCCTTGCCTTTTCACCAAAGATTGCATGTAGAAGCCTTTCTTCAGCAGTTAATTCCGTAACTCCTTTTGGTGTTACTTTTCCAACGAGAAGATCGCCATCTTTCACTTCTGCCCCAATGCGAATAATCCCACGCTCATCAAGATTACGAAGAGCATCTTCCCCAACATTCGGAATATCTCTCGTGATTTCTTCAGGACCTAGTTTTGTATCCCTGGATTCAGATTCATACTCTTCAATATGAATGGAAGTATATACGTCATCTTTCACCAGACGCTCGCTCATGACGATCGCATCTTCATAGTTGTAACCTTCCCATGTCATGAAAGCAACGAGTACATTTCGTCCCAAAGCCAATTCCCCTTTTTCCATGGAAGGTCCATCGGCCAAAATTTCACCTTTTTTGACACGATCACCGACCTTGACAATTGGTCTCTGGTTAAAACTCATCCCATTATTTGAACGATCAAATTTATGAACTTTATAGCGATCCAAGTCACCGCGAACTTCTTGACCATCAATAGTTGAAATACGACGAACACGAATTTGATCTCCTTCAACATGTTCAACGATGCCATCATGTTTACAGATAACTGCCGCTCCTGAATCACGAGCACTAACATGTTCCATTCCCGTTCCTACAATTGGTGCTTCGGGAACAAGCAACGGAACTGCTTGACGCTGCATGTTCGCTCCCATCAATGCGCGGTTAGAGTCGTCGTTTTCAAGGAACGGTATACAAGCAGTCGCAACAGAAACGACTTGTTTTGGTGAAACATCGATATAATCGACACGGTCAACTGAAACAACTAAGTTTTCACCACGGAATCGTGCAAAAACTTCTTTTTCCAGGAAGTTGCCTTCATCATCCACTTTCGCATTCGCCTGAGCGACAACATAATTATCTTCTTCATCCGCTGTCATGTAATGAATTTCATTGGTAACTTTATTGGTCTCATGATTAACCTTACGATAAGGTGCTTCAATAAAGCCAAATTTATTCACTTTCGCATACGTGGAAAGCGAGTTGATCAGCCCAATATTCGGACCTTCAGGTGTTTCAATCGGGCACATTCTTCCATAGTGTGAATAGTGAACGTCCCGTACTTCCATACTTGCCCGTTCTCGTGTCAAACCACCCGGTCCAAGTGCAGATAAACGTCTTTTATTGGTAAGTTCAGCCAACGGGTTCGTTTGGTCCATGAATTGTGACAGCTGAGAACTGCCAAAAAACTCTTTAATTGCCGCAATTACCGGGCGAATATTAATGAGTTGCTGTGGTGTAATTGTGTTCGTATCTTGAATTGACATTCTTTCACGGACAACCCGTTCCATTCTTGATAAACCAATACGGAATTGGTTTTGCAATAATTCACCGACAGAGCGAATCCGGCGATTACCTAGATGGTCAATATCATCCGTTCTACCAACTTGATGAAGCAAATTGAAGAAATAACTAATAGATGAAATAATATCTGCCGGTGTGATATGTTTAATTTTTTCCCCTATACCTGCATTCCCAATGATATTAATTTCTTTATTCGCATCGTCGTTTGGGGCATATACTCGAATGGATTGGACTAAAATTTCCTCTTCCAAAACGCCGCCGGTCGGATTAAATTGTTTAAAACCAATTCCTTTTTCGATATAAGGAATAAGTCGATCCAAAGTACGTCGATCTAATACAGTCCCTTTTTCAGCAACAATCTCTCCGGTTTCGGGGTCAACCAATGTCTCAGCCAAGGTTTGCCCAAACAAGCGATCAGAAATATTTAATTTCTTGTTCATTTTATAGCGCCCAACATTGGCTAAATCATACCGTTTTGGGTCGAAAAAACGTGAAATCAATAAACTCTTTGCATTTTCAACGGTTGGTGGTTCACCCGGCCGCAAACGCTCATATATTTCTATCAATGCTTTTTCCGTGCTATCGGTATTGTCTTTTTCCAGCGTATTCCGCAAAAACTCATTATCACCTATTAAATCAATAATCTCTTGATCTGAACCAAACCCTAAAGCACGTAATAATACTGTAACCGGAAGTTTTCGTGTCCGATCAATGCGCACGTAAACAACATCTTTCGCATCGGTTTCATATTCAAGCCAAGCACCACGGTTTGGTATAACAGTTGCACTGAAACCACTTCTACCATTCTTATCAACTTTTGCATTATAATAGACACTAGGGGAACGAACCAATTGGGAAACAATGACCCGTTCAGCACCATTAATAATAAAGGTGCCTGTTTCTGTCATAAGCGGAAAATCACCCATGAACACATCCTGGTCCTTTACTTCCCCAGTTTCCTTATTAACTAACCGAACTTTTACCCTTAGTGGTGCTGCATATGTAACATCACGTTCTTTTGCTTCATCAACAGAATATTTTGGTTCTCCCAATTCATAGTCAATGAACTCCAGAGACAAATTACCCGTAAAATCCTCTATCGGAGAAATATCCTGGAACATTTCCCGCAAACCTTCATCAAAAAACCATTTGTATGATGCGGTTTGAATTTCAACAAGATTCGGTAATTCTAAAACTTCGCGTATTCTCGCATAACTTCTCCGCTTGCGGTGCCGTCCATATTGAACTAGTTGACCTGTCAACTGATTCACCCCTCAAATCAAACGTTTTGAAAATGCCAAAAATCATTGAAATGCTCTTCCTAAGTTATTGTAAAAAGAAAAAAGGGTTTCCTTTGAAAACCACAAAAAATCTAGTCTTATTTATACTATTTTCACCATTTTTCCATAAAAATATACGAATAATTATGGAAAAAATGGTTATATAGGTAAAT
>Ga0325354_100171_pt1 | contig 12675 bp, 13 predicted proteins | sample SM_ome_19_FD_205725 | JGI IMG/M metagenome (GOLD analysis project Ga0325354, IMG submission 205725) | Metatranscriptome of lab enriched sorghum-adapted microbial communities from California, United States - SM_Day2_9 (Metagenome... ... | reverse complement strand
TCAAGTCCCTCCGCCCGCACCATGGATCCGGTTCGGCGCGACCAGTGGATCCAGGTTCTTTTCGACAAGCTTTCAGACGGATTGGCGTTCCATGCAGGTGACAGAGACCACGGCCGAGGGGCTCAAGCGGGAATTCAAGGTCGTCATTCCCGCGCGCGACGTTCAGGAGAAAATGGACCGCCGGCTCGAAGAGCTGGGCAAGTCCATCCGGATGCCGGGCTTTCGGCCGGGCAAGGTGCCGTTGCGGCTGCTGAAGCAGCGCTTCGGTCAGTCGGTCATGGGCGAGGTCATCGAGCACACGGTGTCGGACAGCTCCGCCAAGGTGATGACCGAGCGGGGGCTGCGACCGGCCGTCCGGCCAAAGATCGAGATCGTCTCGCTGCCCAACGGCTCCGATCTCGAATACAGCATGGCGTTCGAGGTGATCCCCGAGATCAAGCCGATGGATTTCAGCACTCTCGAGCTGGAACGGCTGTCGGTCGAGGTGCCGGAGAAGGAGGTCGACGAGGCCGTCGAGCGGCTGGCGCAGCGGCAGCGCAAATCGGAACCGGTATCGACACCGCGCCCGGCGCAGAAGGGCGATATCGTGGTTGTTGATTTCGTCGGCCGGATCGACGGTGCGGAGTTCCCTGGCGGGTCGGCCACCGACTTCTATCTGGAGCTCGGGGCCGACTCACTCGTCCCCGGCTTCGAAGACCAGCTCGTCGGCGCCAAGCCCGGTGAGAAGGTCGACGTCAAGGTGACGTTCCCCGACGACTATCCGAACAAGGACCTCGCCGGGAAGGAAGCGGTGTTCGACGTCACGGTGAAGGAACTCCGCGAGCCGGTGGCCGCGGCGATCGACGACGAGCTGGCCAAGGCACTCGGTTTCGACGATCTGAATGCGCTTCGCGCCTCCGTCCGGGAGCAGATCGAAAAGGACTACGGCGCGATCGCGCGCAACCGCCTCAAGCGCGAGCTCCTTGACAAACTGGCCGAGGCGCACGACTTCGAGGTTCCCTCGGGTCTGGTTGACACCGAGTTCGAGACCATCTGGCGGCAGATCGAGGCGGATCGCGAGCAAGGCCGGATGGACCCCGAGGACGAGGGGAAGAGCGAGGAAGAGCTCAAAGCCGAGTACCGCGAGATCGCGAAGCGTCGGGTCAAGCTGGGCCTGTTGCTGTCGGAAGTCGGCCGGATGAACAACATCCAGGTCACGCAGGATGAGTTGACACGGGCGGTCCTGGCCGAGGCACGTCGCTATCCGGGGCAGGAACGCAAGGTGATGGAGTTCTACCAGAAATCGCCGGAAGCGCTGGCGCAGCTGCGGGCGCCTCTTTATGAGGACAAGGTGATCGACTACATCCTGGAGCTGGCGAAGATCAGTGAGCGGAAGGTCGGCCCGTCGGAGCTGATCGAGGAGACCGCGCCGCAGGCGAAGGCCGAGTCAAAACCGGCGAAGAAGGCGGCAACGAAGGCGTCACGCCGGAAGAAGGCCGCCGAAGAGGAGCCGGCCGCTCAAGGCGGGCCGGCTGCCGGGGAAACGACGGAGTAAGGGCTGTCGACCGGGGTATCTCGTCCGCGGCTCCGGCCGCGCGCGACGCCTCGACGGAAGCAAAACGGATGGACGAAAGATGAAGGACCCGATCGATACCTATATGAATTTCCTCGTTCCGATGGTGGTCGAGCAGACCAACCGCGGCGAGCGGGCCTACGATATCTATTCCCGCCTGCTGAAGGAGCGCATCATCTTTCTGGTCGGGCCGGTGAACGACGCGGTGGCCAGCCTGGTTTCGGCGCAGCTCCTGTTCCTCGAATCCGAAAACCCGAACAAGGACATTGCGGTCTACGTCAACTCGCCGGGCGGCGTGGTCACCTCCGGCCTCGCCATCTACGACACGATGCAATATGTCCGCCCCGACGTGTCGACGGTCTGCATCGGTCTGGCGGCGTCGATGGGCTCGCTGATCCTCGCGGCCGGCGCCAAGGGCAAGCGGTTCAGCCTGCCGAACTCGAAGATCATGGTTCACCAGCCCTCGGGCGGCTTCCAGGGGCAAGCCACCGACATCGAGATCCACGCCCGGGAGATCCTTGCGACGCGCCGGCGCCTCAACGAGATCTACAGCCGGCACACCGGCCAGGAGCTGTCGGTGATCGAGGAGGCCATGGAGCGCGACCGGTTCATGAACCCGGACGAGGCGCGGGATTTCGGCCTCATCGACGAGGTGGTCGAGAAGCGCCCGCCCCGCGAGGTCCAGGCCGGAGAGCCCCGGTAGGAGGGCATTCCAGGGGTCGCGGGCCGGGCCGAGGCAGGAAAATTAACCAAAAATTGAACCAGTCGGCGGATAGAATGCACCCCTCGGCCGGGTGCGTGATGCCGGTCGGCCGCATCGCCCCGCGGGAACGCCGGACGGGCAAGCGTCGGGCAGGGCGAAGTCAGGTCGGCTGCTGTTAATCGCGCCGCGCCGCACTAATTAAGGATTGTGCGGTCGATGAGCGTATGGCTAACTTGACCCGTTCTCCCTAGGGAATCTCCCCGATCCCCCTGCGGGGAGCCCCTTGAGCGGGAGGCTGGCGGGTATCTGACGGATTGCTCATGAACAAATCAAGCAGCAGCGACTCCAAGAACACCCTCTACTGCTCCTTCTGCGGCAAGAGCCAGCACGAAGTGCGGAAGCTCATCGCCGGCCCGACCGTGTTCATCTGCGATGAATGCGTCGAGCTGTGCATGGACATCATCCGCGAGGAGCACAAGACGACGCTCGTAAAGTCGCGCGACGGCGTCCCGAGCCCGCAGGACATCTGCGCCGTGCTGGACGATTACGTGATCGGCCAGGACCACGCCAAGCGGGTGCTGTCGGTTGCGGTCCACAATCACTACAAGCGGCTGTCGCACGGCGCCAAGAGCAACGATGTGGAGCTCGCCAAGTCCAACATCCTGCTCGTCGGACCGACCGGCTGCGGCAAGACCCTTCTTGCCCAGACCCTGGCGCGGATCATCGATGTGCCGTTCACCATGGCCGACGCCACGACACTCACCGAGGCGGGCTATGTCGGCGAGGATGTGGAGAACATCATCCTGAAGCTGTTGCAGGCGGCCGACTATAATGTCGAGCGCGCACAGCGCGGCATCGTCTACATCGACGAGGTCGACAAGATCAGCCGGAAATCCGACAACCCGTCGATCACCCGCGACGTGTCGGGCGAGGGCGTCCAGCAGGCCCTCTTGAAGATCATGGAGGGGACCATCGCCTCCGTACCCCCGCAGGGCGGCCGCAAGCACCCGCAGCAGGAGTTCCTTCAGGTCGATACGACCAACATCCTGTTCATCTGCGGCGGTGCATTCGCCGGGCTCGAGAAGATCATCGCCGCTCGCGGGAAGGGGTCGGCGATCGGCTTCGGCGCCGACGTCCGCGGCCCGGACGAGCGCCAGACGGGCGAGATCCTGCGCGAGGTCGAACCGGAGGATCTGCTGAAGTTCGGCTTGATCCCGGAGTTCGTCGGCCGGCTGCCGGTCGTCGCCACGCTGGACGATCTCGATGAGCAGGCGCTCGTGGAGATTCTGACGAAGCCCAAGAACGCCCTGGTCAAGCAGTATCAGCGGCTGTTCGAGATGGAGAATGTCCGTCTCGAGTTCACCGACGATGCGCTCAAGGCGATCGCCCACCGGGCCATTCAGCGGAAGACCGGCGCGCGTGGCCTGCGTTCGATCATGGAGGGAATCCTCCTGGATCCGATGTTCGAGCTGCCCAGCCTCGAGGGCGTGGAGGGCATAGTCATCAGCCGGGAGGTGATCGATGGCAAGACACGGCCGCTCTATATCTACACGGACCGACGCGAGGACGTGGGCACGGGGGCCTGAGCCGCCACGGCACGCGTCCGGCGGCTGCCCCTTGAACCCGCGGTGGAACGCGCCATTTTGAGTGCGTCGCTTTCGAGACAGATCCCGTCTCAAGCTCCCGGCGCCGTCTGATCGGCGCTCTTCAATAACAGAGGGAACATGCTCGAAATTTCTGGCGGTTCGCAGTACCCAGTCCTTCCCCTGCGCGATATCGTCGTCTTCCCGCACATGATCGTGCCGCTCTTCGTCGGCCGCGAGAAGTCGGTCCGCGCGCTCGAGGACGTAATGAAGGACGACAAGCAGATCCTCCTGGTGACCCAGAAGAACGCGTCCCAGGACGATCCAACGCCGGCCGACATCTACTCCGTGGGAACCATCGGTACTGTCCTTCAGCTTCTGAAGCTGCCGGACGGAACCGTGAAGGTCCTGGTGGAAGGCGGACAGCGGGCCCGTATCGTCAAGTTCACCGACAACGAGCTCTTCTTCGAGGCCATTGCCGAGCCCATCGCCGAACACGAGGGCGATAGCAAGGAGATCGAGGCGCTCGCGCGCACCGTGGTCTCGCAGTTCGAGCAGTACATCAAGCTCAACAAGAAGATCCCGCCCGAGGTTCTCGTCTCGATCAACCAGATCGAGGAGCCGAGCAAGCTCGCGGACACGGTCGCTTCGCATCTGGCGCTGAAGATCCCCGAGAAGCAGGAGCTTCTTGAGACGGCCGCCGTCAGCGAACGGCTGGAGCGCGTCTACACCCACATGGAGAACGAGATCGGTGTCCTCCAGGTGGAGAAGCGCATCCGCAGCCGGGTCAAGCGCCAGATGGAGAAGACCCAGCGCGAGTACTACCTCAACGAGCAGCTCAAGGCGATCCAGAAGGAGCTCGGCGAGGGCGAGGACGGTCGGGACGAGCTCGCCGAGATCGAGGAACGGATCGAGAAAACCAAGCTGAGCAAGGAAGCTCGCGAGAAGGCCCACGCCGAGTTGAAGAAGCTGCGGTCGATGAGCCCGATGTCGGCCGAGGCAACGGTGGTGCGCAACTACCTCGACTGGCTGCTCAGCATTCCGTGGAAGAAGCCGACGAAGATCAAGCGCGACCTCAAGCTGGCCGAGAAGGTGCTCAACGCGGACCATTACGGCCTGGAGAAGGTCAAGGAGCGCATCCTTGAGTATCTCGCGGTCCAGCAGCGCATGAAGAAGGTCAAGGGACCGATTCTCTGCCTGGTCGGCCCGCCGGGAGTCGGCAAGACCTCGCTGGGCAAGTCCATCGCCAAGGCGACGGGACGCAACTTCGTGCGCATGTCGCTGGGCGGCGTCCGCGACGAGGCGGAGATCCGCGGCCACCGGCGGACCTATATCGGTTCGATGCCGGGCAAGATCATCCAGGCGATGAAGAAGGCGAAGTCGTCCAACCCGCTCTTCCTCCTGGACGAGGTCGACAAGCTGGGCGCGGATTGGCGCGGCGATCCGTCATCGGCGCTCTTGGAGGTGCTCGACCCCGAGCAAAACTCGAGCTTCAACGACCACTACCTCGAGGTCGACTACGACCTGTCCGACATCATGTTCGTGACGACGGCGAACACGTTGCGGATGCCGCAGCCGCTGATGGACCGCATGGAGATCATTCGCATCCCCGGTTACACCGAGGACGAGAAGGTCGAGATCGCCAAGCGGCACCTGATCCCGAAGCAGATGAAGGAGCATGGGCTCAGGAAGGCGGAGTGGTCGGTCTCCGAGGACGCGCTGCGCGACATCATCCGCTACTACACGCGGGAAGCGGGCGTGCGCAATCTTGAGCGTGAGATCGCCAATCTCGCCCGCAAGTCGATCAAGGAGATTCTGATGAAGAATCTCCAGAAGGTGACGATCACCCGCCGCAATCTCGAGAAATATGCCGGCGTCCGGCGGTACCGCTTCGGCCAGGCGGAGCTCGAGGATCTGGTGGGCGTGACCACCGGCCTGGCCTGGACCGAGGTGGGCGGCGAGATCCTGTCGATCGAGGCGGTCACGGTGCCGGGCAAGGGCAAGGTGATCACCACCGGCAAGCTCGGCGACGTGATGCGCGAATCGGTGCAAGCGGCCGAGAGCTACGTCAAGTCGCGCGCCGTCGATTTCGGCATCGTGCCGACGGTGTTCGAACGGAAGGACATCCACGTCCACGTGCCGGAAGGCGCAACGCCGAAGGACGGTCCGTCCGCCGGCGTGGCGATGGTGACGTCGATCGTCTCGGTGCTGACCGGCATCCCGGTGCGCCGCGAAGTGGCGATGACCGGCGAGGTTACGCTGCGCGGTCGGGTCCTGCCGATCGGCGGCTTGAAGGAAAAGCTGCTTGCGGCGCTGCGGGCGGGAATCAAGACGGTGGTGATTCCGGCGGAAAACGAGAAGGACCTCACCGAAATCCCGGACAACGTGAAACGGGGCCTGAAGATCATCGCCGTGTCGACCGTCGACGAGGTGTTGAAGCTGGCGCTCGTCGAGCCCTTGACGCCGATCGAGTGGATCGAACCCGCCGAAGTCGACAAGGTCTCGTCAAAGCAGCCAGCCGATGAGCGCGGTGGTATCGTCACCCATTGATCGGGTCGCGTGCCGGGAGTCGAAAAAATGCCGACTCCCGGCACGAAAACCGCGGAATTCTGGGGATAAGCGCCGTTCTTAGGATTGACGTCACTGAAAGCCGCGATCTAAACTCCGGGCTTCCTAGCTCGGCAACTGTCTATACTCTTACTTTCTTTGGACGATACGAGGGGGGTATTCCACGTGAATAAAAACGAACTTATTGGGGTTGTCGCCGATAGTACTGGCCTGTCGCGCAGCGATGCGAGCAAGGCCGTCGACGGTGTCTTCGACGCGATCTCTGCGGCCCTGAAGAAGGGCGATGAGGTACGGCTGGTTGGCTTCGGCACGTTCTCCGTATCGAAGCGCGCCGCGTCCGAAGGGCGCAATCCTCGAACCGGCGAAAAGATTCAGATCCCGGCTTCGAAGCAGCCGAAGTTCAAGGCCGGGAAGGGGTTGAAGGACGCTATCCAGTAACCTCGCCTGCGAATGTACGCCGGGCCGGCCGCCTTCTGGCGGCCGGTCGCTTTTTGGGCTAGTCTTGGAGCCGGATCGATCCCGCGTGGGATCGTGAGACGGTCCGGCGGACGGTCAAGCCGGGCGGTCCGCGCAATGGTGCGGGCGATTAGCTCAGTTGGTAGAGCGCCTGCTTTACACGCAGGATGTCGGCGGTTCGAGTCCGTCATCGCCCACCAGCCAGCGGCCCGAGCGCATCGGACACCGCCGCAGCGGCGAGAATAAGGCGGCCCCCGGGAACGCCACTTGACAGCGCGGGGTAGCGCGCGTACATGAAGCGTCCCCGCCGCAACGGGATGGGGGTGTAGCTCAGTCGGTTAGAGCGCCGGCCTGTCACGCCGGAGGCCGCGGGTTCGAGTCCCGTCACTCCCGCCATTTCTTGCGCCGCCCGCAATCCGATCCGCATCGATTCGGCATGTTCCATCGGCACCGAAAGAGAGGTCGAGCCGGGGTGTCCGGTTGCCATTTTTTTGCCTTTTCCGTTCGCGGCAACCACCTTATTGTGTCGGCGGCTCGAAGGGGGGGCCGCAACCGCAAAAGGGGGCTTGGCGCCGGCGCCGTCACGGTATGACCGGCAGGTTCACCATCGGGATTTGACGGGATTTGACGCGATTGGAACGCCATGGAAGCGCTGCTTCTTGAGTATCTGCCGATCCTCATCTTTCTCGGGATCGCCGTGGGCCTCTCGGCCGTGATGATCGGCGCGTCTCTTGTTCTCGCCCGACAGCGTCCGGATCCGGAGAAGTTGTCGCCCTATGAGTGTGGGTTCGAGGCGTTCGACGATGCCCGCCGCAAGTTCGACGTGCGCTTCTATCTGGTGGCCATCCTGTTCATCATATTCGATCTCGAGGTTGCCTTTTTGTTCCCATGGGCTATCTCTCTTGGTGACGTCGGAGCCTTCGGCTTCTGGTCGATGATCGGCTTTCTCGGCATCCTGACCGTTGGCTTCATCTACGAGTGGAAGAAGGGAGCCTTGGAATGGGAGTGACGTCGTTGCGGGAAGGCGCGCCGCTCGCCCCAGGCCCGGCACAGGACGCCGTGCTCCGCGCCGTCAATACCGAGCTGACCGACAAGGGATTCGTTGTCGCCCAGCTTGACAAGCTGGTGAACTGGGCTCGCACCGGCTCGCTCTGGCCGATGACCTTCGGCCTCGCCTGCTGCGCGGTCGAGATGATGCATGCCTACATGGCGCGCTACGACCTCGATCGGTTCGGTGTCGTGACTCGCGGCAGCCCGCGCCACTCGGACGTGATGATCGTCGCGGGCACGCTCTGCAACAAGATGGCGCCGGCTCTGCGCAAGGTCTACGACCAGATGGCGGAGCCGCGCTGGGTCATCTCTATGGGCTCCTGTGCGAACGGGGGCGGGTACTACCACTATTCCTATTCGGTCGTGCGGGGCTGCGACCGCATCGTCCCCGTAGACATCTATGTGCCCGGCTGCCCGCCCACGGCCGAGGCCCTGGTCTATGGCATTCTGCAGCTCCAGAAGAAGATCAGGCGAACCGGCACGATCGCCCGGTGAGGACACGACGAACGGACGAGCTGCTCCATCGGCACTGACGCGGCGGCAATCATGAATCAGGCTTTGCGGGATCTCGGCGAGTATCTTTCGGTCGCCCTCGGCGACGCCATGCTGGAGTTTGAGGTCGCCCGGGACGAGCTCGCCATTCGGGTTCGGCGGGAGGCGATCGTGCGGGTGCTGACCCTTCTGCGCGACGACAGCAATTGCCAGTTCAAACTGCTGGTCGATCTCTGCGGGGTCGACTACCCCGATCGCGACGAACGATTCGAGGTCGTCTACAACCTGCTCAGCCTCAAGCACAACCAGCGCATCCGGGTGAAGCTGTCGACCGACGAGGACACCCCGGTGCCGTCCGTGCATCACCATCGAAGATATGGCGGAACTGCGCCTCAACCGCAAAAATGTCGTTTCCCTGGAAGCCCGCCCGGCCAACGTGGAAGGAACCGGCGAAATCACGATCCGCCAACTCGTACGCAATGCGCTCAGAATGCGGCCGGACCGCATCATCGTCGGCGAGGTGCGCGGCGGCGAGGCGCTCGACATGCTGCAGGCGATGAATACCGGCCATGAAGGATCGCTGACGACGATCCACGCCAACAGTCCCCAGGATGCGATGACGAGGCTGGAGGCGATGATTTTGATGAGCAACCCGTCGATGACGGCCGCCGTCGTCCGCCCGTTCATCTCCTCGGCCATACATCTCGTTGTGCAAACGCTGCGCCTGTCGGACGGAACGAGAAAAATCGTCTCCATCGCCGAAGCCTCCGCCGAAGGAAATGAGCTGAAGTTGAAAGAGATTTTCCGTTTCGACCGGCAAGGTGTGGAGATCAGCGGCAAAATTGTCGGCCGGTTTACCGCAACCGGGTACGTGCCGCATTGCGCGCAGCGGATGAAGACGTTCGGCCACGAGCTTCCCGACGATTTGTTCGTGCCGGAAGGAGGCGGGGTCGCCCGTGTCGTCGTATGAAGCGCTGCTTTATGTCCTTATTTTTTTGTCGGTCGGTTTGGGAACGCTCGGTGTGATGGAAGTCGTTGCGGTGCGCAGCAAAATCAACGCGCTGAACAAACAGCTCAACCGGCTGTACACGGAGGAGGCGCTTCGGGCGAGAAGCCCCTACCGGCGCCTGGCCGACCGTCTGAACCAATCCGAATACGGCAAGGAATGGGACGAAAAGCTGAAAAACGCCAATATGAAAATCGCTCCGTTCGAGTGGACGCTGCTGCGCGCCGCCGTTTTTCTCGTCATCGCGTTGCTGCTCTACAAGTTGATCAGCCTGAAGTTCCCGTACAACGCGGGCGCGGCGTATTTGCTCATGAATCTGGGCCTTAGGCAGTGGCTGAGGACGCGCAGCAACAAGTACGCGCAACTCGTGAACCGGCAGCTTCCGGAAGTGTGCCGGATGATGGCGAGCTGCATCCGCGCGGGATTAAGCGTGCAGCAGGCGATCGACGTCGTGGCGCAAGAACTCAAACCGCCGGCGGGCCCGCTGTTTCATGCGATGGCGAGCGAGCTGAAGATGGGGACGGCGCTGGACGCGGTGCTGGAAAGGCTGCACGACCGCTTTGCCAGCAAAGATATCCGGCTTGTCACGCAGACGATTCTCGTGCAGCGCCAGGCCGGGGGGAATTTGAGCCAGGCGCTGGATCATCTGGCCAAAACGCTGGAGGAGCGCGAGCGGTTGAACCAGGAGCTGAGCAACCAGACGGCGGAATCCCGGTTTATCGCCTTGACGCTGATGCTGATGCCGGTGTTTCTGATCATCGCTTTCAATATGGTGTTCAAAGGATTCATTATGCCGATTTTCAGCGTTCCGGGGATCATTTTGCTCGCTGTCGTCGTCGCGATGATGATCGTCGGATTCGTGCTCATCCGCAAAGTTTCGGATATAAAGGCGTGATCGCATGACCGCTTCGATTTATTCGCTTTTGGCCGCGGCGTTCGCTTTCTGGGCCGTCTCCATGTTCGAGTTGTGGCGTTATCAGTTGCGCCGCATCGGGCTGCTTCAGCGGCTCGGGATCATCCGGAACGAGAAGAGGAAGACGAAAAAGTGGACCGACGATCTGAAGGAGAACGTGTTCCGCTGGTCGCACCGGCTCGCTCCGCTCGGTCAAAAGTTCCGGCTGTTCGTCAACGAAAAAGATTTGGAACGCAAAATCGCTCTCGCCGGATATCCGAACGGTTTGAACGCGGAAGCGTTCCACGGGTTCCGCTTTTTATGCCTGTTCGCCGGTTTGTTTACGGGAACGCTGCTCTCCTGGATCGGTCTCGGGGGCGGCTTCGTGCAAATCGTTCTGCTCGCGGCGGGGCTTTCGTTCCCGACGCTTTGGATCCGTTCCCAGGCCGCCCGCAGACAGGAACAGATCGCTCTCGATCTTCCGGAATTTATGGATACGATGAGCGTGGCGCTGCAGGCCGGGGTTCCGATGGATCCCGCGATCCGGCAAATCGTGAAGCACATGGACGGGCCGCTCAGCGAAGAGTTGAACCGTTTCCAGCAGGAACTCGATATCGGTGTGCCGAGGGAGGAAGCTTACCTTCGGCTGATGAACCGGAACCAATGCAAGGAACTGGAGACGCTCATTCTTTCCTTGATTCAGGGCAGCAAGCTGGGCGTTCCGATCGCCAATACGTTCAAAGTGCTGGCCGAAGACATGCGCGAGTCGCGAATCGGCAAAATCAAGGAAAAGGCGGCCAAAGCCGGGCCCAAAGTCACCCTGATCACGACGTTCGTCATCCTGCCCGCCGTCATTTTGTGCGTGGTGGGCCTTCTGGTGCTCAATTTCATTTATAATCCGCAGGGCATCGGCATTTCATGGGATGCGTTCAAGTGACATTTTGGAAAGGAGGTGGTCTTCCTTGTGGGGTAAAGCGGGCGTTTATATGTATTGCCTGGCCGGCCGGTGGATGCGTCATATCCGGAATCAGCGCGGAGCCCAAGCGATCGAGTATATCGGCGTCGCCGCGCTGGTCATCGTGCTCATCCTTGCTCTCATCAAGCTTTTTGGAAGTGAAAGCGATGGAATCGCGAAAAAACTGGTCGATAAACTCAAAGGCTTCATCGACAAGATCAACATCTGATCCCCGAGCAACGGGTTCGGTTCTGTCGTGCCTGCAAGACGAGAGCGGCTCCCAGGCGATCGAGTTTATCGGCGTGCTGCCGCTGTTTTTGCTCATGATCCTCATCGTCTGGCAGTTCGCGCTCGCCGCTGCGGCGGCGGTCACCGCCAAGCATGCCGCCATGGAAGGGGCCCGAGCCGCGATGGTGGAAGACGTGCGGGACACAAGCTTTGAAACCGCGGTGCGGAACGCCGCATCAAGCTACAAAATCAAACGCGTGGATAAACAGGAGTTCGGTTCCGGTGCGGATACTTACGTGAAAGTGTCGGTCACCCTGAACGCCCCGCTCATCATGAACGACAAACTGTTTGACACTTCCGGCCTCGAGCTCCCGATCACAGCGGAAGTGACCGTCCGGAAAGAAAAGCGGGAAAACTGATAAGCTTTTTACTTTCCGTTTCTTTCCCGCGGGCTTCCGCGATCGACGGGGTGATGTTACGGTGTGGAACAAACAAAGCCTGCGCGCCATCGTGTTCATCCTGTCGCTGGCCCTGCACTTCACGGCGGGGACAACGGCATTTGCGCAAGATCCGGACATCGGCTATCATATGGATACTCATACGGTTCCCCCGCAAGACGGGGAATCGAATACGGGAATCGTCGTGGAGACGGCGGAGCCGGGTTCGGTTGACGCCGATCCGAATGGTCCGGGTTCGAAAGACCGGACGGCGAATCCCGGCGAAGCTGACGGCGGCGGAACAGGCGGCGGCGCGAAGGCGCCGGGAACGCAGACGCCGGCGGTTGACACTCCGCCGACGGCGAATCCCCCGGGGACGGATGCGGCGAACGCGGACGGCGGCGGCCGGACGTCGCCGGGGCAGACCTCTCCGGGCCAAACGACTCTGGGTCAAGCTCCCGATCCGTCGGCCGCCCATCCGGGGGATGCGGATCCGACGAAGGCAAACCCCGGGGATGCCGATGCGAAAGACGCCAAAAAACCGGATCATCAAACTCCGTGGTACAAATCGCTCTGGAACAAAGTGAAACAGGCCGGCAAGGGCGCGCTGGCCGGCGGGATCGGCGCCGCCGTCGTCATCGGCGGAGCGCTTCTCGTCGCAGCCGCCTTGGGCGTCACGATCGGCGCGCCGGTTCTGATCGGCGCTCTCGTCGTCGGTGTGGTGGCGGGGGCGGTCTACGCGCTTGTTTCCGG
>Ga0325354_100146_pt1 | contig 13583 bp, 16 predicted proteins | sample SM_ome_19_FD_205725 | JGI IMG/M metagenome (GOLD analysis project Ga0325354, IMG submission 205725) | Metatranscriptome of lab enriched sorghum-adapted microbial communities from California, United States - SM_Day2_9 (Metagenome... ... | reverse complement strand
GATGCGGACAGGGGGAAATAAAATGATATCGTCGGCCCAGTGGGGAGAGATGCTGACCATCGCCGTCATGGCGTTCGCCATCGGATTGGATGCCTTTTCGTTGGGGATCGCCATGGGGATGAAAGGAATCCGGCTGCTCCATATTTTGCGGCTCAGCACGTTCATCGCGCTGTTTCATCTCATCATGCCGCTGATGGGCATGTTTACGGGCAGTTATATGAGCATCTTGCTGGGCGACGTCGCCGTGGCGATTGGCGGCGTGCTGCTCATCCTATTGGGCGCGCACATGATTTACAGCTCCTTGCGCGGCGATAAGGCCAGGGCGTTCGACCACGGCAGCTTGTGGGGCACCATGCTGTTCGCTTTCACCGTCAGCATCGACTCATTTTCCGTCGGCGTCTCGCTCGGCATGTTCGCTTCGGATTTGCTGCTGACGGTGCTGTTGTTCGGCCTCTCCGGAGGGTACATGTCGATTCTGGGACTTCTCATCGGCCGCGGGTTCGGACATTGGGCCGGAGAGTACGGCGAGGCGGTCGCCGGCGCCATTTTGCTCGCGTTCGGGATCAAGTTTTTGTCGTGAATGCTTAACGAAATCCAAATCGAAGGCAGGGCATGAATCGTGAAGCATATTTTGTTCGTTTGCACGGGGAACACATGCCGGAGTCCGATGGCGGAAGGATTGGCCCGCAAGCTGGCGAAGGAGAGCGGGCTTCAAGCGGAGTTTCGCTCCGCGGGCGTCTTTGCGCTCGACGGAGCGGAAATTTCGCAACATTCCGCGCAAATTTTGCGCGAGCGGGGAATCACCGACGAAATCGTTTCCCGGCCGCTGACGAAAGAGCGCGTCGATTGGGCCGACCTGATCCTGACGATGACGAACGCCCACAAACGGGTGGTCATCCAACGGCACCCCGAAGCGGTGGAAAAAACGTTCACGCTGAAAGAATACGTCGAGGACGATGAGCAGGTCATTGCGCAGAGGGCGGAAAGCGAACGGCTCATCGTCGAGCTTGAGCTGAAGAAGGCGGCAGGGCAACCGATTTCCAAGGAGGAAGAGGAGCGGCTTTCGCAGCTGCAACAGTTGCTCCCGGCACACGAGATCAGCGATCCTTTCGGCCGCGATCTGGAGACGTACCGACGATGCGCCGACGAAATCGAAGCGTGCCTGAACAAGCTCGTGCGGAAACTGTCGGGTTAATCGCGCGCGAACGGCATGCGCCGCGTGCGCTTTTGCGTGCAAACATCTCTTTACATCGCCGCTCTTATCGGATATGATGGAAATGACAGAAGCAGTCTCGATGTGACTGGCGACGAGTGGAAATAACCACGGTGGAGCATCGAGTCATAGTGCCGGTCGCCTGGGCAACGGAGCAATCACGCTTACGGCGTGTTCGTGCTCTTTTTTGTTTTTTCGGTTATACTAACGGCAATTGCGGAACGCGCAAATCGTTGGCCCTCCGGGACAACATTGCCGGGAGCTTTAGGACGGGAGGCGTGACGGATGAAAATAGCGCTTGGCGCGGACCATGGCGGTTATCGCCTGAAGGATGAAATCAAGAAATGGCTGGAATCGGCCGGTCACGAGGTTGTCGATCTCGGCTGCCATTGCGAGGATTCGGTGGACTATCCCGACTATGCGCTGCCGGTGTGCGAGCAGGTCGCCGGCGGGGCGGCGGACCGGGGCATTCTCGTTTGCGGTACCGGCATCGGCATGTCGATCGCGGCGAACAAAATCCCGAACATCCGCTGTGCGCTCGTGCACGACGTATTTTCGGCGAAAGCGACGCGGGAACACAACGATTCGAACGTGCTGGCCATGGGGGCGAGGGTGATCGGCCCGGGGCTTGCGCTCGAAATCGTCAAGACGTGGATAAACACGGAGTTTTCCGGCGATGCGCGCCACGAAAACCGCATCGGCAAAATCCGGTCGCTTGAACAAAAATTTGTGCAGCATGCGCACCGGCCTTAAACCCGAATGCGGCGAACAACGGCATGGGGGCGGTGAAAGGCGATGGCGGAACAAAGCGCAACCGGCGGCCCGGCGGAAACAAAGCTCGAGCTCGAGCGGATCGCCGCGGATGTCGCGACGATCGCCCGCGAACTGGTGCAGGCGGGCGGGCTGAAGCCGGGGAATCTCGTCGTCGTCGGCGTGAGCACCAGCGAAGTGATCGGCCGGCGCATCGGCACTTCCGGCACGGAGGAAGCGGCCGCGCGCATTTTTCAGGGCTTGAAGCGGGTGCAGGAGGAGGCGGGCATCGAGCTGGCCTTCCAATGCTGCGAGCATTTGAACCGCGCATTGGTCGTGGAGACGGAATACATGGAACGGGCCGGACTGGAGGCCGTTACCGTCATCCCCGTTCCGAAAGCGGGCGGTTCGATGGCGGCCTATGCGTATCGGCATATGCGCAATCCGTGCGTCGTCGAATCGGTGCGGGCGCATGCCGGCATCGACATCGGCGATACGCTGATCGGCATGCATCTTCGCAATGTGGCGGTGCCGTTCCGTCCGTCGGTTCGCTCGGTCGGCGCCGCGCATGTGAACGCGGCGTACACGCGGCCGAAGCTGATCGGCGGCGCGCGCGCGGTTTATACGATGGAGGCGGCCGACGCCGATCGTTCCGGATCGTGCCGGTAGGCCGGCTTCACGGTGGCGCGGGACTGCGCGATGCGCGGCAGTACCGCGTAAGAAAAAACAAACTTGCGCCCGTGCGGCGCGCCGAAGCAAGACTTACGCTGCAATAGCGAAACGATCGTATCAGGATATCAGGGGAGGAACGGGTCATGGAGCACTTGCGCAAGTCGGATCCGAAACTTGTGGAAGCGTTGAATCTGGAATTGGGAAGACAGCGGGACAAAATCGAGCTGATCGCCTCGGAAAACTTCGTCAGCCGCGCCGTGCTGGAAGCGGCGGGTTCGGTTTTGACGAACAAATACGCGGAAGGCTATCCCGGCAAACGATACTACGGCGGCTGCGAGTATGTCGATATCGTGGAGGACATCGCCAGAGAGCGGGCGAAGGAGCTGTTCGGCGCGGAACACGTCAACGTGCAGCCGCATTCCGGCGCGCAGGCGAACATGGCCGTGTACCTCGCGGCGCTGAAGCCGGGCGATACGGTGCTCGGCATGAACTTGTCCCACGGCGGCCATCTCACCCACGGCAGTCCGGTCAACGCGTCGGGGTTGCTGTACAACTTCGTGCCGTACGGCGTCAGCGAGCGGGATTACCGCATCGATTACGACGAGGTGCGCAAGCTGGCGTTCAAACATCGGCCGCGGCTGATCGTCGCCGGCGCGAGCGCCTACCCGCGCATCATCGACTTTGCGGCGATGGCCGAAATCGCCGGCGACGTCGGGGCGCTGTTCATGGTGGACATGGCGCACATTGCCGGACTCGTCGCCGCGGGGCTGCATCCGAGCCCGGTGCCGCACGCGCATTTCGTGACGACGACGACGCACAAGACGCTGCGCGGACCGCGCAGCGGCATGATTCTGTGCCGCCGGGCGTGGGCGGCGGCGATCGACAAAGCCGTCTTTCCGGGCACGCAGGGCGGCCCGCTCATGCACATCGTCGCGGCGAAAGCGGCGGCGCTGGGCGAGGCGCTTCAGCCGGAATTCAAGGCGTATGCCGGCAATGTCGTCAAAAACGCCAAAGTGCTGGCCGAAGCGCTCCTGGCGGAAGGATTCGAGCTCGTCTCCGGCGGCACCGACAATCATCTGATGCTCGTCGATCTGCGCAACATGAACATGACGGGCAAGGATGCCGAACATCTGCTGGATGAGGTGGGCGTGACCGTCAACAAAAACGCCATTCCGTTCGACACGACGAGCCCGTTCATCACCAGCGGCATCCGCATCGGCACGCCGGCGGTGACGTCCCGCGGCATGGATGAGGATGCGATGCGGGAAATCGCCAAAATTATCGCGTTGACGCTGAAGCATCCCAACGATTCTTCCGCGCGCGGCAAGGCGAGGGAAAAGGTCAGGGAGTTGACCTCGCGTTTCCCGCTGTATCCGGGCTTAAGCTACTGAACCGACGCCTTTTTGCGGCGCACCGTTCGCATTTCGCTTGTTGGGAACGAGAACCGGCCGATGCTGCGGTTCGCAGACGGCCGGTTCTTTTTTCCACATCCCGGCGACGGCGAGGTTGTGATATAATTTATGGAGGTTTTCGCCGAAAAAGGAATCCGTTGCAGGCGGAAGCGCAGGAGGTCGGCATGGGAAACGTATACGTATGCGATCATCCTTTAATCCAGCATAAGCTGACGTTCATCCGCGACGAAAACACGAACACGAAAGATTTTCGCGAGCTGGTCGACGAGGTGGCCACTTTGATGGCCTACGAAATTACGCGGGACATTCCGCTGGAACACGTCCGGGTGAAGACGCCGGTCGCCGAGGCCGATGGCCGGATCATTTCCGGAAGGATGCTCGGCCTCATCCCGATTTTGCGCGCCGGACTCGGCATGGTCGACGGCATACTCAAGCTGCTGCCGGCGGCGAAAGTGGGGCACATCGGCCTTTATCGCGATCCCGTCACGCTGAAGCCGGTCGAATATTACGTCAAGCTGCCGACCGACGTGCAGCAGCGCCTCCTCATCGTGATTGATCCGATGCTGGCGACAGGAGGAACGGCGGTCGCCGCCATCAACTTGCTCAAACAGCGCGGCTGCAAGCAGATCCGGCTGATGTGCCTGATCGCCGCCCCGGAGGGGATTCGCGCCGTGCAGGAGGCGCATCCCGACGTCGACATTCACGTTGCGGCGGTGGACGAACGTCTGAACGAGCACGGTTACATCGTTCCCGGCCTGGGCGATGCGGGAGACAGGCTGTTCGGAACGAAATAGATCGCAACCGAAAAAACGTCCGCGCCTGGTTTACCATCCGCATATCTACATACGCAAGTTCGTTGGCGGTTAACCGCCGAGCGCGTGCGAGCGCATAATTGTTGGAGGAATGGGCATGATAAAAATAAAAGTGATGGCCATCTTCGGCACCCGTCCCGAGGCGATCAAAATGGCGCCTCTCGTTCTGGAGCTTCGCAAGCATTCCGACCGGATCGAAACGATGGTTTGCGTCACGGCGCAGCACCGCCAATTGCTCGACCAGGTGCTGGAAGTGTTTCAAATTCGGCCGAATTACGATCTGGACGTGATGAAAGACCGCCAGACGTTGAGCGAAACAGCGGTTCGCGTGCTGGAGCGGCTTGAGCCGGTGCTGAAGGAGGCGCGGCCGGATATCGTGCTCGTGCATGGCGACACGCTGACGTCGTTTGTGGCGAGCTTCGCCGCATTTCTGCAGAAAATTCAGGTCGGCCATGTGGAGGCGGGCTTAAGAACCTGGAACAAGCTGTCTCCTTACCCCGAAGAGATGAACCGGCAGCTGACCGGCGTGCTGGCGGACATTCATTTCGCCCCGACGAACCGGGCGGCGGACAATTTGCGCAAGGAGAACAAGCCCGCCTCGTCCATCTATGTCACCGGAAATACGGTTAACGACGTCCCTCGTTACATCGTCAGCGAACATTTCTCCCATCCGTTGCTCGATTGGGCGAAGGGCCGGCGGCTCATTCTGCTGACCGCCCACAGGCGGGAGTCGTTCGGGGAACCGCATCGTCGCATTTTCCGTGCCGTCCGGCGATTGGCCGACGAATTCGACGACATCGCCGTCGTGTATCCGGTTCAGCTGAATCCGGCGGTGAAGGAACCGGCTTACGAAATGTTGGGAGGCCATCCGCGAATCCGCCTGACCGATCCGCTCGACGTGGTTCAGATGTACAATTTTTATCCGCATACATACCTCATTTTGACGGACTCCGGAGGACTCCAGGAAGAAGCGCCGTCGTTCGGCATTCCGGTGCTCGTGCTGCGCGAAACGACGGAGCGGCCCGAGGGCGTCGAGGCCGGCGCGCTGGAGCTCGTCGGCACCGATGAGCAGCGCGTTTATGACAGGGCGAAAGCGCTGTTGACCGACGAGGCGGCCTACGCCAAAATGAGCCGCGCGGTCAATCCGTACGGGGACGGCAAGGCCAGCGAGCGGATCGTGCACGCGATACTGCATCATTTCGGCTTGCGCGAGGATCGGCCGGAACCGTTCCATCCGTGACAAAGTGGTGACAAATCGCACACCATACAGTTTCGCTGTTTGCTTTCGATGCGGAAAAAGTACTGATTTTTTCCCGTTTTCGGCGATTTCCGGGCGTGCGGAAACGAGTTGATATTGATTGACAAATATAACTTTACTTCGATAAAATAAATGAGGATTCGTAGCGAAAAAAGATGCTGACCCTTTCTTTCGGGAACACCGGGAGCGATGCGATGAAGAATCCGAATTCCAATGAAAATCCATGGCGCGCGCTGGCGCTCGTGAGCGCGATCGGCGCGGATCTTGTCGTGTGCATGATCGGGGGATTCTGGGTCGGCGGTTGGCTTGAGCGCCGGCTCGGTTCGCCGGTCTGGACCGTCGCGGGCATCGTCGCCGGTTTGTTCGTCGGGATCGTCAGCATCATTTTTATCATTCGCAATTACACGGGGGGCTCTAATGGATGATTTTGCGGCCCATCTCCAAAAGACCCAAAGAATAACCTTCTTTTTTTTGTCTTTCTGTTTTTTCGCCTGGGCGCTCTTCCCCCCCTACAGGGCATATATTGCCGGATTGATCCTGGGTACGGCGGTCAGCCTGATCAATTCGCTGTATCTTGCCTGGAAGATCCGACAGCTTACGAACGCCGTGCTCGAGCGGTCGAAGCGCAAAATCAACTTGGGTTTCGTCACCAGAGCCGCCATGGCGCTGCTTGCCGCGCTCCTTGCTTGGAAATCCGAGCACGTCGCCCTCTCCACCACGATGGCGGGATTGCTTTTCGTGCCGTTGGCGACATTCCTGCTGGCGGTTGCGGGCAATCGAAGGGCGGGCAAGTAAGTTCATTCTTTCCCAACAGAAAGGGGTGAGTACGACTGCATGCATCAATCCGTCGTTATTGAACTGGGCGGAATTCCGTTCGATCTCGTCTCCATCGGCATGATCCTGATCACCAGCATCATCGTCCTTCTCATCGCCCTGCTCGGCACGAGAAACCTGTCGGTCAACAACCCCGGCAAGATGCAAAACTTTCTGGAATGGGTCGTTGAATTCGTTCACGGCCTCATCGCCAGCACGATGGATATGAAAAAGGGAAAATCGTTTCTCATGCTGGGGATCACCCTGATCATGTTCATTTTCGTCGGCAATATGCTGGGGCTGCCGTTCTCGGTGGGAGTCGAAGTGGATCGCCCGGTCAAAATATTCGGCCAGGAAGTGCTGGCCACCTCGCAAGAGGCGCTTGAGAAAGCGCACGAGGAAGGAAAGCACGTTTCGCTCGGTTTATGGAAATCGCCGACCGCCGACGCTTCCGTTACGATGGGGCTTGCGTTCATGGTCATCGTGATGACCCATTGGCTGGGGCTGACGCGCAATACCAAGCATTATTTGCGGCACTACATCGAGCCTCATGTGTTGTTTTTCCCGCTGAACATCATCAAGGAAGTGTCCAAGCTTCTGACGTTGGGTTTGCGTCTATTCGGCAACATTTTCGCCGGCGAAGTGCTGATCGCGGTCATTTTGATGGCCGGCTTCTGGGGCATTCTTCCCCTGATCGTATGGCAGGGCTTCAGCATTTTCGTAGGCGCCATCCAAGCTTTCGTGTTTACGATTCTCACGATGGTTTACATTTCGCAAAACATCGAGCACAGTCACTGAGGCTGCATTCGGCCTCATTCGGCCGGATGAACATAGAGGAAGTCCAAATGAAATACATCACCAATCTAAGGAGGATTTTTTCATGGAAACTATTGCTGCTGCTATCGCTATCGGTTTGGGTGCGCTCGGCGCGGGGATCGGTAACGGTTTGATCGTCGGACGCACGGTGGAAGGGATTTCCCGTCAACCCGAACTTCGCGGGACGTTGCAAACGACGATGTTTATCGGGATCGGCCTCGTCGAGGCGCTGCCGGTTATCTCCCTCGTGTTTGCGTTGCTGTTCGCTTTCAAGCTCGTATAACCCATTTTTTCATGGCGGGGAAGCCGTTAGCTCCACGCCTTCCTTTTGCTTAAAGGTCGCACTTGATGGGGAACAGTATTCGCAGGAAGGGAGTGATCCTGAGTGTCATTCGTATGGACTACATTCGTGTTCGCCATTGTCTCCTTCGGCATTTTGTATGCGCTTCTGAACAAATACGCATTCGGTCCGCTGTTCGGCGTCATAGAGAAGCGCAGAGCGCATATTCAGGAACAAATCGAAGCGGCCGAGAAAAACCGTCTGGAAACGGAGCGTTTGCTGGCGGAACAAAAGCAATCGCTGGAAGCGGCCCGAAAAGAAGCCTATGAAATGATCGAGCAGGCCCGGACGACGAGCGCGCGCCAGGCGGAAGAGATCATCGAGCAGGCGAAAGAGGAAGCTTCCCGGTTGAAGGAAGAGGCGCTGAAAGATATCGAGAACGAGAAGAACAAGGCGGTGGCGGCGCTGCGCAGCCAGGTGAGCGCCATGTCCGTGCTGATCGCTTCGAAAATTATCGAGAAGCAGGTGGACGAAAAATCGCAAGCGGAGCTTGTTGAGCACTACCTGAAAGAGGTTGGAGGCAAACTATGACCAAAGATACGATCGTAGCCAAGCGCTACGCCAAAGCGCTGTTTGCCGTGGCCCAGGAACGGTCCATCATCCAGCAGGTGGAAGCAAGCTTGCGGACGGTCGTCCAGGCGATCGACGGAAACGCCGAATTGAAAAAAATGTTGCACCATCCGGCGATCGCGGAGGAAACCAAGCTCGAATTGCTGCGAAACATTTTTGAAGGAAACATCGAGGAGCCCGTATACAACATTTTGCGGCTGCTCGTGGAGAGAAGGCGCGAAGCGCTGTTGCCCGCGCTGTTGCAATATTACGTCGGCATTGCGGATGCCGCATTGGGACAAGCAAGCGCCGTCGTCTATTCCCCCTTCGCCTTGACGGAGGCCGAGTCCCGCGAAATCGCCGAAACGTTCGGCCGGTTGACGGGCAAAACAATCCGCACGGAGAGCGTGATCGATCCGTCGCTGCTCGGCGGCATCCAGGTGCGCATTGGGGATCGGCTGTATGACGGGAGCTTGTCGGGCAAGCTGGCCAGACTGCACAAATCGTTGAATGAAACGCAAGCCTTGTAGACAGGGGTGAGTTTGTTGAGCATCAGACCTGAAGAAATCAGCACGCTGATCAAACAGCAGATTGAAAAATACAAATCTGAAATTCAGGTGGTCGACGTCGGCACGGTCATCACGGTCGGGGACGGCATCGCGCGCGCGCACGGACTGGAAAACGTGATGGCGGGCGAACTGCTCGAATTTTCCAACGGCGTGATGGGGATGGCGCTGAACCTGGAAGAAGACAACGTCGGTATCGTTATCCTCGGTCCGTATACCGACATTCGCGAAGGCGACCAGGTGAAGCGGACCGGTCGCATCATGGAAGTTCCCGTAGGGGAAGCGCTGCTCGGCCGCGTCGTCAATCCGCTCGGCCAGCCGCTTGACGGCAAGGGGCCGATCAACACGACGGAATTCCGCCCCTTGGAATCGCCCGCTCCCGGCGTCATTGACCGGAAATCGGTGCACGAGCCGATGCAGACGGGACTGAAGGCGATCGACTCGATGGTGCCGATCGGCCGCGGCCAGCGGGAATTAATCATCGGCGACCGCCAGACGGGGAAAACCGCCATCGCCATCGACACGATCATCAATCAGAAAGGCAACGGCGTCATTTGCATCTACGTGGCGATCGGCCAAAAACAATCGACCGTGGCGCAGGTTGTGGAAACGCTGCGCAAGCACGGCGCCCTCGATTATACGATCGTGGTGACGGCGAGCGCATCCGAACCGGCTCCGCTTCTGTATATCGCCCCGTACGCCGGCTGCGCGATGGGCGAATATTTCATGTATAAGGGCGGCCATGTGCTGGTCATTTACGACGACCTGTCCAAGCAGGCCGCGGCGTACCGCGAATTGTCGCTCTTGTTGCGCCGTCCGCCGGGCCGCGAAGCATATCCGGGCGACGTGTTTTATTTGCACTCCCGTTTGCTCGAGCGCGCCGCCAAACTGAGCGACAAGCTGGGCGGCGGATCCCTGACCGCGCTGCCGTTCATTGAAACGCAGGCTTCGGACGTATCCGCCTATATTCCGACGAACGTCATCTCGATTACGGACGGGCAAATTTTCCTCGAGTCGGACCTGTTCAACGCCGGGCAGCGCCCCGCGATCAACGTCGGCATTTCCGTTTCCCGCGTCGGCGGCGCCGCGCAAATCAAGGCGATGAAGAAAGTCGCCGGCACGCTGCGCCTCGATTTGGCCGCGTACCGCGAGCTGGCCGCGTTTGCCCAGTTCGCTTCCGATCTGGACAAGGCGACGCAGGCGCAGCTCATTCGCGGCGCGCGGACGACGGAAATATTGAAGCAGGGCGTTCATCAGCCGATGCCGGTCGAGAAGCAAGTCGTGAGCATCTACACGGCGGTGAAAGGCTACCTCGACGACATTCCTTTGCAAGACGTGCTGCGCTTTGAAAAAGAATTTTTGGCGTTCGTCGATTCCAACCATCCGGAAATTTTCGCCTCGATCCGCGATACGCAGGATTTGACTCCGGAGAACGAGCAAGCGCTCCGCGCGGCGATCGAGAAGTTCAAAAAGAGCTTCGCGGTTTCCGCTTGAGAGCCGGGGAATGATCGCGATTCTGGCTTGCCTTAAAGGCAAGATTCAAGGCGGTGACATAATCAATGGCTAAAGGCATGCGCGAAATCAAGCGCAAGATCAAAAGCACTCGAAACATGCAGCAGATTACGAAGGCGATGGAAATGATCGCGGCTTCCCGCCTGAAGAAGGCGCAGGATGCCGCGGTCGCCGCCCGTCCCTACGCTGACAAAATGCGGGAAGTGATTGCCAGCATTGCGGCCGGAACGAAAGGCATCAAACATCCGATGCTGCAGGTGCGCGAAATCAAAAAAACCGCTTATCTCGTCATCACCTCCGACCGCGGGCTGGCGGGGGGATACAACGCCAACCTGCTGCGCGGTCTGTTGCAGACGATCCGCGAACGGCACAGCTCGGAAAACGAATATGTCATTTTCGTCATCGGTCGCAAAGGCCGCGATTTTTTGCGGAAACGCAAAATGCCGGTCGTCGGCGAAGTGACCGGCCTGGGCGATTTTCCCCGCTTCTCCGACATCAAGTCCATAGCGAACGCCGCGGTGCGGCTTTATGAGGAGGGCGGGTGCGACGAGCTGATTCTCGTCTATAACCGGTTTATCAGCGCCATTTCGCAAAAGCCGACGCAGAAGCGGCTGCTCCCGCTGGATGAAGCGGACACGCAAGGGACCGTATCCACCTACGAATACGAGCCGTCGCCGGAGGGCGTGCTCGAAGCGCTTCTGCCCCGCTATGCGGAAACGCTCGTCTTTAGCGCGCTGTTGGATGCGAAAGCGAGCGAATTCGGCGCCCGGATGACGGCGATGGGCAACGCTTCGAAAAATGCCGCAAAAATGATTTCCACCTATACGCTTCAATATAACCGCGCGCGCCAGGCTTCCATCACCCAGGAAATTTCCGAAATCGTCGCCGGCGCGAACGCGCAATTGTAAATCGCAATGCATGGTGCTGCAAGTATAGTGGGAGCAAGATTTAGGAGGGGACAAGATGAACAAAGGCCGCGTATTGCAGGTCATGGGTCCGGTCGTCGACATCGAGTTCGAACGCGGACACCTGCCTGATATCCTAAATGCGATCAAAATTCAAAGCTCATCCGCTGCGGGCGGCCGAGAAATCAACCTGACGGTCGAGGTGGCGTTGCACCTGGGAGACAACGTGGCGCGCTGCGTGGCGATGGCTTCCACCGACGGTTTGGTCCGCGGCATGGAAGCGGTCGATACCGGCGGTCCGATTACCGTGCCGGTCGGCCCGGCGACGCTCGGACGGGTGTTCAACGTGCTCGGCGAACCGATCGACAACGCCGGTAGCGTCGATCGCACCCACGTTCTTCCGATCCACCGGCCGGCGCCCGCGTTCGAACAATTAACGACGAGCGCGGAAATGCTGGAAACGGGCATCAAGGTCGTCGACCTGCTCGCGCCTTATGCCAAAGGCGGCAAAATCGGGCTGTTCGGCGGCGCGGGCGTCGGTAAAACCGTGCTCATTCAGGAACTGATCAACAACATCGCGCAGGAGCACGGCGGTTACTCGGTGTTCGCCGGCGTCGGCGAAAGAACGCGCGAAGGGAACGACCTTTACCATGAAATGATCGAAGCCGGCGTCATCGACAAGACGGCGATGGTGTTCGGCCAGATGAACGAGCCGCCCGGCGCACGTCTGCGCGTCGGTCTGACCGGTCTGACGATGGCGGAATATTTCCGCGACGAAGAAGGCCGCGACGTTCTGCTGTTCATCGACAACATTTTCCGTTTCACCCAGGCCGGTTCCGAAGTGTCCGCCCTGCTCGGGCGCATGCCGTCCGCCGTCGGTTACCAGCCGACGCTGGCGACGGAGATGGGACAACTGCAGGAGCGCATCACTTCGACGAAAAAAGGTTCCGTCACGTCGATCCAGGCGATTTACGTTCCGGCCGACGACTACACCGACCCGGCTCCGGCCACGACGTTCGCCCACCTCGACGCGACGACGAACCTGGAGCGGAGAATTTCCGAGATGGGCATTTATCCGGCGGTCGACCCGCTCGCTTCCACGTCGCGCATTTTGACCCCGGAAATTGTCGGGGAAGAGCATTATCAGGTCGCGCAGGGCGTCAAGCGTATTTTGCAGCGGTATAAAGAGCTGCAGGACATTATCGCCATCCTCGGCATGGACGAGTTGTCCGACGAAGACAAGCTGACCGTCCAACGGGCCAGAAAAGTGCAAAACTTCCTGTCGCAAAGCTTCCACGTCGCCGAGAAGTTCACCGGAAATCCGGGCAGATACGTTCCGGTCAAAGAAACGGTGCGCAGCTTTAAGGAAATTTTGGAAGGCAAGCACGACGATTTGCCGGAAGGCGCGTTCCTGTATGTCGGCACGATCGAAGAAGCGGTGGAAAAGGCGAAGAAGATGAGGGCGGTGTAATCGAGCCGCGTTGCGGCACGGTTGGATCGACTGCAGGCTCGGGGAGGGATGCAGATGAGCACGATGCTCTTGGAAATCGTAACACCGGAGCGTATTGTGTACGCTCAGGACGTCAATATGGTCATCGTGAAGGGCGTCGAGGGAGAGATGGGCATTTTGCCGCATCACGTTCCGCTCGTCACCCCTTTAAAAATTGCTCCCGTCATCGTCAAAAAGCCGGACGGCAACGAAACCCTAGCGGTGAACGGCGGTTTCATGGAGGTCCGCAAAGATAAAGTCGTCATTCTCGCGGAAAGCGCGGAACGCGCCGAAGACATCGACGTGGAGCGCGCCAGAGCCGCCAAGGAACGGGCGGAGAAGCGCCTTGCCAGCCAAAAGCAGGAGGAGATCGACTTCAAGCGCGCGCAGCTGGCGTTGCTTAGAGCGTTGAACCGACTGAAAGTGGCGAATGGGGACGGAGATTAATTAAAAAGGCACATTTGTCGAAAGCGAAG
>Ga0325354_100143_pt1 | contig 13751 bp, 12 predicted proteins | sample SM_ome_19_FD_205725 | JGI IMG/M metagenome (GOLD analysis project Ga0325354, IMG submission 205725) | Metatranscriptome of lab enriched sorghum-adapted microbial communities from California, United States - SM_Day2_9 (Metagenome... ... | reverse complement strand
TTTCACTTCAAGCTGACGGTCTAGTCGTCTAATGCGCCGGTCGTTTAACGTATGATTTTATTGATTAGGATAGGCCAAATGGTTTTTAATGAGAATAAGAGAAAGCGGGGTGCCTAGTATGGCTTACCAATGGGAGACTTGCCCTCCGAATGTAAAAAACTTCGTCCTGCAACTGCTAAAACATGTTGAGGAAATACTCAGTAACCGGATGCTGGGGTTTTATGTACACGGTTCTTTAGCTATGGGTGGATTTAACCCCCGTAAAAGTGATATCGATATATTAGTGGTTACATCAAAACCCTTGAGCAATAGTGACAAAAGAAAATGTGCGCAGCTTTTATTACGGTTCTCGAAATCCCCGTTCCCAGTTGAAATCAGTTTTTTGAATCAGGGTCAATTAAAAAACTGGCAGCATCCCTGTCCCTATGATTTTCATTACAGCGAAATGTGGAGAAACCGGTTTGAAAATAAAGAGGAGCACACTTCTCTTTTTTTAAACAAAAATGTGAAAACAGATCCGGATTTAGCCGCTCATATCGTAATAACGCGAACAAGGGGGATCTGCGTGAAGGGTAAACCTATCCCGGAAGTCTTTCCCGAGATTCCGCGTGCAGACTATATCGCTTCGATTTTAGGTGATTACAAAGATTGCTTGAAAAATATTGAAGCGCATCCGGTCTATAGCGTTCTTAATTCATTGCGAGTCCTATGGTTTTTAAAAGAAGATGTGATTGCCTCAAAAATAGAGGCAGGCCAATGGGGGTTATCCGTCTTACCGAATAAATTCACAAAGACTATTAGAAAAGCTGCCGACAGTTATCTTGACGAACACAGCGACACCTATTTTGATACGGACGAACTCATCTTGTTTAAGGATTATATTTCAAAAGCCGTGCAAAACCTTCTAAAGTAGGCGCGATATCCCTTTAATAATTCTTTAATAAAGGATATATGGGAGTTATGTTTCTTCCAAATTATGGGACGTCTGCTCATTTTCATGGCTCTTCCAGCTGAAAAATGAGCATAAATGCCGTTTTTGCGCATTTTCGATGACGCTCCGCCTTAAAATTGCGCATACGCTCCAGTTTTTTCAAGCGCCCTTTGAGTGTTTTTAAAAAATGGGTGTGCCTTTAATGGCTTGCGGAGTTCGAGTATGCATGAAATATCCCCCCCTAAAAATAGACAATGACTTTATATATTTACCAACAGGCTTCATCCATCTCGTATGGGGAAGCATTAGCCTATCAAACAGCCGGAAAGACGTTTACCAACAGACTTCATCAATCTCGTAGTCTTTGGAGGAATCGGCTTCGCCCGTCAGACATGTAAAGCATGCCATATACAGTAAGGCGCTGCCAATCGCCCATATAGGACGGCCACAGTGGCATTTTGCGCCGTTTTGCTTGTCAAGAACAGCTTGCCTTAGACTTTTTTTGACCTGTGTTATGTCGTCATCCGGATTGGCTATTCTATGTTTTCTTATGTAGTCATCGAATGATATTGGAACCATGGCTTTTCCCCTTTCTTTTTACTGCTAGCACTTGAAATCGAACACCGAATCATCTTATAGAATAATTCTTTTCGTAAAGCGAGTCCACGACCGACATGGAAAAGCCTTTGCTCGATTTGTTATAATCGGCGTAGAGCTTAGATCGGGGGGAAGCAGGTGCGATTTGAAGAACGGGTCCGTAAATATGAATATAAATTAAACGATACAGACGACCAAATCATTGATTACATTCTAAATAATAAGCAAGCATTTGTACATAGATCGATACAAAGCTTAGCTGCTGAACTTTATACAGTCCCCAACACAATCACACGGCTGTCCAAAAAGTTGGGCTACGAGGGGTTCTCTCATCTAAAAAATGCCATTAGAGATGAAATTGAAGCGAACGCCGCACCGCAAGAAAACAGTGCTTATTTTTGTATTCAAAAAACCTTTGAACTCCTTGATCCGGAAGTCATAGAGATCGCCGCGAAGATGATTCATGATGCCAAGCGCGTTTTATTCTTTGCCGTTGGTGATACCGCCCCATTTTGCGAGCTCATGGTTCGGAATTTACGCGTATCGGGGAAAGCTGCGGAATTTTCGATTCACCGCCATGAGGTCATCCATGCCATTGAGCAGATGACAACACATGATGTACTCTTTCTGATCAGTTTAACCGGTGAGACGAAACAGGTGCTGGAGATGGCAAAAATTGCCCAAGAAAAGCGCGTGCCCATTGTTTCATTGACGCATTTTCATGCCAATTCCTTACAAATGATGGCTGCCGTTCATTTATACTGTTATGCCCCGAAAAAGGTGAAAAATGGTTATAACATCACCGACCGAACACCGGTTATGATCGTGCTTCAGGCGCTTTCTCAATATTATTGGGATCACTATTAAAAATTAATGTCGGCAGGCTTTTGGCCCCCCATTTAATGGTTTGGCCCGCATCTCTCTTTCCGTCTGTACACCCCCATTTATAACAAACCGCCTCTTTTCCTTTTCATCCATCTCACCGTCCTTTTCTATAAAGAAAATTTAGGCGGGGACTTCGTTGTCATTTTACTGGCTTAATAAATGATAACCTTTCTTACCAGTGCATCCCTTTTGGGTAAACGCAGCGCCCTCGTTACCCTTATGCTGGCCTAATAAGTGATTTCCTTTTTTACTAGTACAAGCCTTCTGGCGATGGCACCGCCTTCGTTGCCCTTAAGCTATCCTGAAAATGAGCGCTTTCTAAAATACCTTCCCTCCGAATCACTTAACCTCACCCCCCTACCTGATGGAAGATGTGTATTAATACACATCGAAAAGATTTGGCGTAAAACATCTGTGTAAAAATAAGAAGAAACGCTTAAGAGCGTGGTGTTTTTGTTATGATGGATTTACAATTTGAAAGTGCTTACAAAGGTTCCGGAGGGAAGTAACATGCAATTACAAGCGCTAACCACGCCGAATTTAATTCATATCGGCATGACTTTCCGATCCAAAGAGGACGTCATCCGGCTTTTAACCAAACAACTTTATAAAGCAGGAAAAATCGACTCTGAAGAAAGCTTTTACCAAGCGATTTTAGATAGAGAAAAACTTTCTGCGACTGGCTTTAACTTGCTTCCTTATGAACGAAACGAAGTGGTCACCACAAAAGTTATTACCAAACTCACCGCTTTTAAGTTGGAAGATGCGGACGGGCATTCGGTTCCCTTCGAAATTCTAAATAAAGCGATTAAAGATCCAGGTTTAATTGATCGGCAAATCGTCCATTACGGCAATTATGACCCCTTTTATGAGTACACGATTCATTTTAAGGACACGCTTCCGCCGATGGGGTGCAAAACGTATTGGATTACCGACTCTGATCAGCAAGCAGTGAACAGCTTTGAGCCTAAAAGCAAAGTGGAGACCGATTTTTACGTCATTTGGTGAATACAAACGGCACATTGAACATCTTGGACAAGCGCTTAAATAAAACATTCCGGAATGTGCTGTTACTAGAAAATGGTGCGGACGATGGGGATGAGTACGACTACTCGCCGCTAGCTGACGAGGCATTGATTTACAGTGATGCGGTCGAGGCCGATGTCAAAATGACGCAAAATCAGTGGGAAGCCCACGTAGACATCCGGTTTTCCCTTGAGGTACCGAGCAACTTAGAAAAACGAAAACAACAAATCACAGACAGCCATGTCGACGTCCACTGGTCGATAACGGTTCCAAACGACCGCCCGTTGATGAAGATTCACCTAGAAATCGATAATCATGCCAAGGATCATCGCCTGCGCGCGCTTATCCCAACAGGAATCGCTTCCGATTTTTCCATCGCCGACAATCAATTTGGCCTCATTAAGCGTGCCGTTTATGACAATGCCATGGACCATTGGGAGAAAGAAAAATGGGACGAACGGCCGGATGCCATCTATCCGATGCTCAGCTTCGTCGGCCTATCTGGTGACACCCATGGGCTCGCGATTCTGACGAACAGCACGCGGGAATATGAAATCGTAGGTGATAATTACGATACGATTGCCGTGACACTTTTTAGAAGTGTCGGTGTGCTCGGGAAAGAAGAATTGCTGCGGCGGCCTGGACGGCCATCCGGCATCAAATTACCCGTTCCCGATTCGCAAATGCTCGGCACATTGACCTTGGACTTTGCGCTGACCACCCACCCCGGCCGAACGGAAGAAGCCGGTGTTGCCCGGTTAGCGAAGGAATATAATACGCCGATTGAAACGTACAATAAAATTCCGTATAACGCGATGAAGCTGAATCCAAGTGAAAACAAAACGCCGATTCAATTCAGTTTGCTGCGGGAAAGGAATGTGGACTTAGGGAATACAACATCCCATGAGGGCTGCGCAAATCCAGCCGTAACCCCGGAATCAGGACATAAAACCAGCGGCCCGATTTTAAGCACGTTGAAAAAAGCGGAAAGTGAGAACCGCTTGGTACTAAGATTCTATAACCCTTCGGAAACCGAGATCCAAGCCGCTTTCGAATGGCTAGCACCAGATGTCCCAACCCGAATTGACGAAGCCAATTTGAATGAAAAACCATTGGCACCTATCAAAGGGAGCGGCTCCAACTTTGCCGTAGAACTTAACCGAACCAAGTGAAAACGTTGTTGCTATAACGAGAAAGAGGTTGGACTGAGGAGGACCGTCTTAGCTATAGCGGAGCCCTCTGCTGCCAACCTCTGAACCTTTATTCCTCAAATTGCCGTCTACAGCGGACCAATGCAAGTGTCACCACTCTCATTAAGGGTTATAATATTAGCCTAATAAACCGTTATTATTTCGTAACCACTTTTTGCTCGGTGTTTTTAAAGGAATGACTGTCGCTAATGATCGCAATCACCGTTGAGATCTTTTGCCCCTTTTTATCCGTACATGATTCTAAATAAAAAATATCATTCCTTGGTGTCATGGTTTCACATTGATATTTTCCTGGAGGTAACTTGTAGCCGCCATAATGATTATTGAATACAATGATGCTGCCATCATAGGTCAAGTTATTCGTGTATGATTTTCCGTTTTTGTTAAAGATGGTGACTTTAAGCTGGCTTTTCTGCCCGTTCTTGATAGCTTCTGTAAAAGCAAAGGCTTTTTCGAGATTTTTTGTCTTCACCGCTCCTTGAGCAATTTCATCAAATTGATTACTCAAATTTTCGATGACGACATGGCCGTCCTTCTTAGCTTGAGCAGCCGTATACCCCTCTTTTGATCCCTTTGAATGGCCCCCCTCATCCGAACAAGCCGCCGAAAAAGGCAACAGAACACAAAGAAATAAAAGAAAACAACCGAACTTTTTCAATCTTGACCCTCCCTCTCTATATTTTTTTTAATGTGTTCTTTTATATCAGTCCAATGACATTTCATCGATGATAACGGCACTTCCTGTGAAGAGTAATCAATCAGGCTTTAAGATTTTAGAACCTATTGCGATAACGGAATTAAGATTATTCACATATTATCAAATTGATGTTAAGATGTAAATAAATTGGGGTAATATTCGAAATAATAAATTTGCTGTAGATAAAAAGGGGGGATTATTATTAAAAATTATTTCATTATCTTAGAAAAATTTTTGTGTATCGTCATCGGCTTGCTTCTGATCGGCTCGTCACCCTCGTTGTTTAACGGCATACACTTGGATATTGCTGGTTATTTGAGCGCGTTGGCGGATCTCACGAAAAATTTAGCCAGTCCATGGCACTTAACATATAACGACTTAGGGACGACCCGCCCCCTTTTCCCAGCGATTATAAGCCCGTGGCTTCATTCCTTGCTCACCTTATTTTTGTCTTTCATCATCGCCTGCTTCATTGCTTTGGTTTTCACGTATCTCACTTTGCTGCTTCCAGGGCGTTTCATCAAGGCCGTGCGCTTCATTTTATTTATTCTCGAAGCGATCCCCGATGTCGTGATCTTAGCCGTCATGCAAATCGGCGATATCTATATTTATCAAAAAACCCATTTGCTTTTATTTGACGTCGCTGCTTATAACAATCAACCCATTTTTTTGCCTGTTTTTGTTTTAAGTCTATTGCCCGTGATCATGTTGTATCGAATGATGTTGATTGATTTCATTGAGGAAAGTGAAAAGCCTTATGTGGAATTGGCAAAAGGAAAAGGGATGTCGCAAAGAACGGTTTTGCTCGGGCATATCTTCCGAAACGCTTTGGTGCGGATTTTTTCAGAAACTAAGTATATCTTTTGGTTTATGCTATCAAACTTGCTCGTTATCGAGTATGTGTTTAACATCTTCGGGTTAACGAACTTTATGTTAAGGTACTCTTCCAACGTGACGTTCACGGTTGGTCTTTTATTGTTCTTTGTACCGATTTTCATCATTTTATCCGTCTGTCAGTTAGTCATCACTAAGGTTACAAAAGAGAGGGTGGATATCGTTTGATCAAAACTCTGCTGAAGAATCCGCTTTTTATCGTAGGGTTTTCTATTATCTTAATCCTTTTTGTCGGAAGTCTCATTCTCACTCAAACGTTACATGGAGACATTCCCCAGAAAACGTTGTTGTACGATAAACATGGCCAATTGATTGATCACGCACCACTCTCGCCGCTTCACTATCCGCCGTTTGGCACAGACAGTCAAGGCTATAGTTTATTTTACAGGTTAATGATCGGAGCAAAATTTACAATCGGTATTACTTTACTTGTCGCCGGGTTGCGTTTGATCTTTTCCTTGCTATTCGGGCTGATTTATGGCATGTATTTTACCCGATGGAGTGGCTTTCTTCCAAAAATCATCGATGCCTTCAGCTACGTGCCCATGACCTTGTTGGCTTACATCCTATTGTCTCCGGTGATCATGGAAAACGGCGTCACCAATCAGTTTGAATACAGCTTCGCACAGCGTATGGGCTTTGAAATCGCTATCCTGACTGTAATCGCCATTCCTACAGCTTCTTTGTTTTTCGGTAACGAAACAAAACATATTTTAAAACAAGAATTTATGGCAGGTGTAAAAATTATGGGAGCTACGAGACTCCATATTCTAAGAAAGCATGTCCTGCCACATTTAACTCCTAAAATATGGATACACTTCGCGCAACAAATGATACAAGTGCTCGTCATCCTCATCCACTTAGGTCTCTTAAAACTGTTTTTCGGGGGAACTTCCGTTGCCTTCGGATTCGACGAGACGGAGTACACGTCCGTGTCCGGAGAATGGTCGGGGCTTATCGGGAGCTCCTTTAACGAACTGACGACAACGCCGTGGGTCCCCTTCGCCCCGCTTATTATGTTCACAATCACCCTTATTTCCATGCAGTTGATTTTAAAGGCTTTGCAATCCGCCGCCGAAAAGACAGGGCAAGCACCAAGACGAAGAAAAGCGAACGTACATATCAACAAGGAAACTCCCGTAATCCGTCCGAGTGATTTCACTTTCTTGGGTTGACGTGAGGGAGGAGAATTTCCGATTCGACTCCGGCTCTTGGAGAAGCGCGCGCAAGCCATCCCTCAAGCCTTCATGAGTAGACTCTATGACGACCAATTACCTCAAATTTACATTTTTTGCGGAGGTGAACGTTTTTTAACCTGCGAATAAACACTTACCCGTTTTATTCCTCATAAAAAAACAATGCCCCATTTTTTGATGGAGCATAGCGAGTAGATGTGAAAGAGTAATTGAAGGCCGGCCATTTCAATCATTATTTTTCTTTTAGTACGATATTCATGAATTCATCATAAGTTTTACATTTAATCAGCGAGTGGACAGTGGCTGGTTGATTGATGATCTTGACCAAAAGCTGATAAAGGGATTGCAAATCTTCTTGGCTGCCTTTTTTCACACAAAGCAAAAAAACCAACTGAACGGAGTGTTCTCCCCAGTGAATGGGTTTTTCCAAAGTGCACACCGCGACAAAAGTCACTTGGGTTTGCGGCGTGATGGGGTGGGGGATCGCTACCAAATGACCGTATGATGTCGGCGCGACCGCTTCTCTGTCCAACAATGCTTGTAGAAAGTGATCATCGGCTTGACCTTTTGCGACTAAAACCTTTGAAAAGTGCGCCAATACTTCATCCCTGTTTCGGAAAGACTGGCGGAAAAACATCAAATCCCGTCTAAAGTAGTTCGCCAACGGATGATTCCCTTCAAAAATATGCTGTTTGATCCTCGCCAAATCCGCCTCAGACGGAATGGTATTCGCATAAATGACGGGAACGGGAAGCTGGTCGTGGATTCTGACCGTGCTGATGACGAAATCAACCTCTTCCAAACGTTCACTGGTTAACCGTGACAAATCCGTTGTACCGACAAGCCGGAGTTGTTCTCCGAAATAGGATTTTAAGCGATAATAAAGCAGTTGGGCACTCCCGATGCCTGTTGCACAGACCACCAAAGCCTTCTTCCTTTTGAATCGGCTTTTCTGCCGTTCCATAGCCGCGCCGATGTGCAAAGCAAAATAACCGCATTCATGTTCACCAAAAGAGACACCGGAGACTCTCTCAATCCCCTTGGCAAAATAAAGCGCGGCTTCAAAGGCTAAGGGATAATTGTTTTTTATGTCTTCCAATAATGGATTTCTGATGTTCATTCGGAATCGATAACGGTTGATCGCCGGTTTTAAATGAAGCGAAAGCCCAATGATGAGCTCTTCGTCTTTTTCTAAACCCAAATTTAAATGGGATTCGATTTCATTTAATCCTGCATTGATTAACGCATAAATCTCCTGATCCACCACTTCATCCATGGATGGGGACACTTCGATTTTTTGTGCCGCTTTCTTAGCTCCTAATAAATGCAAGGTGATGTAAACCGCCTCTTCTTCAGGAAAACGCACGTCAAATTGCCGTTCAATTTTTTTCATTAGGCTTTTGGCGACATCATATTCTTTGGTTTGTTTCAATTGATCGACATTTTTCGGGGTGCCTTCAATGGGATGGCCTTGTTGGATCCGTTGAATGGCAATCACCAAATGAATAAACAGATTATTAAGTGCGATTTCCGCTATAAAAAGATGACTCTTTTCAAACTCTTCCAAGAGCAGGTGCCATAAACGATCTTTTTCACGATCTGTTAACATGTCTACTGGTGGCATCCGCCTTGCACCCGATTTTGTCCGGTTAAACAAATATTCGGAAATACAAAAGCGAATGCGCATTTCATCGCCAACGGCCTTTAAACCGTAATTCGGTCGAGCCTCCAATTCAATGTCATACTTTCTTAAGTGCCGCTTTACTTCCTTCAGATCATTTTGCAGTGTTGTTTTGCTGACGTGGAGTTCTTCTGCCAATTGTTCGATTTTTAAATAATCCCCGCTGAGAAGGAGGCGTTTCAATAGATAAACCACCCGCTCCTCCGGTAAATTAGGAATGGCGGGACTGACTTTCTCATCATTCACCTTCTGTAAAAAGTTTTTGAAGAGGCGATCATCATTCACAGTCAGCGTATAACCCTTGCCCGCTTCGGATCGTATCGTTGCGCCATTTTCCCGTAATATGGCGCCGAGTTCCTTGATATCTTGCCTAATTGTTCTCGAGCTCACTTCGATGATTCCTGACAAATAGGAACTGGTCAAAGGCTTTTGTGCCCCGACCAATTCCTTTAAAATGCTTTTTAAGCGATGATTCATCGGCCCACCTTCTTTTTAACCCTAGTCCGATTCAATGGCGTCATACTAAAAGCCGTTATTCCGTGTCACTTCTTTCATCCATTCCCCACTTTTCTTTATGGTTCGCTTTTGGGTTTTTAAGTCCACTGAGACCAAACCATAGCGATTTTTATAAGCGTTCATCCACGACCAGTTATCCATGAACGTCCACACATGATAGCCCTTAACACGGCAGCCTTCTTGAATCGCTTGATGTAGCCATTTCAAATGACCTTTAAAAAATTCAATGCGATAATCATCTTGAATGATGCCATCTTGCATAAATCGTTCTTCATTTTGCACGCCCATGCCGTTTTCCGAAACAAAGGATTCAATATTGCCATAGTGATCGCGTAAATTGATCATAATATCATAAAGGCCTTTTTCATAAATTTCCCAGCCTCGATAAGGATTCATCTTTCTACCCGGCATCTCGTAGGCATCAAAAAACCATTCCGGCATAAACGGACCTTCGGTATTCGGCAGGTGATCCTTAGCCTTCACGCGACGTGGCTGATAATAATTGACCCCAAGTAGGTCGACCGTATGGTTTCTAATCAGTTCCGCATCCCCTTCCTCGGTCTGTGGGAGATGGTCGTATGCCTTTAAAATCTCAATCAACTCCGCTGGATATTCTCCCAAAACAGTGGGATCCAAAAAACTCCGGTTAAAAAAGAGGTCCGCGATTTTCGCCGCCTTTTGGTCGGCAGGATGACCGCTCCGAGGATATGACGGTGTTAGGTTTAACACAATGCCGATTTTCCCGTCCTTGATTTCAGCTTTGCGGAAAGCTTTTACCGCTTTCGCATGGGCCACGATTGTGTGATATGCGACCTGGATGGCGCGGCGTCCATCGACGACGTTCGGATAATGAAAATCATATAAATAACCGCCCTCAACAGGAACGATCGGCTCATTAAAAGTAAACCATTTTTTGACCCGGTCACCAAACAATTGAAAACATGTCTTCGCATAATCCGCATAGGCATCGACGACGGCGCGGTTTTCCCATCCGCCCTCATTTTGCTTCACAAGCGGCATATCAAAGTGAAACAAAGTCACAAAGGGCTCAATGTCGTTTTTTAATAATTCATCAATGACGGCATCATAAAAGCGAACCCCTTCCGGATTAACGTCGCCTCTACCTTCAGGGATTAAGCGCGACCACGAAATGGAAAAGCGGAACGAATTCAAACCGATTTCTTTCATTAACTGGATGTCTTCTTTATAACGATGATAAAAATCCGATGTGACCTCTGGTCCGATATTTTCAAAAAAGCGATACGGTTCTTGTTCATACCAGTAATCCCAGATGTTTTTGCCTTTACCACCCTCTGAGGCGGCACCTTCGATTTGTGTCGCGGAAACGGCGCTTCCCCACCAAAAGCCTTCGGGAAATGCATAGTGTATGGACATCAAAACCCCTCCATCGTTGATTGTTAAATGCTGTTATTTTGCAAAACACTTTTGGTAACACGTGTGATCAAGCCCGTTAGCGCGTGCGATACAGATCGATAATTTCAACCGCCAAATCTCTTGTTGTCATCGCGGTCATGAGATGATCTTGCGAATGAATCAACATAATGTTGATGCCGGGACCTTGGCCTTGCGCTTCTTGCTGTAAAAGTTTCGTTTGATACTCATGGGCTTTTCCTAATTCGGCGTTAGCTTCTTGAATTAATTGATCAGCGCGCTCGAAGCGCCCTTCTTTCGCCTCCTGTATCGCCTCCATGGCACAAGATTTTCCGTTTCCTGCAAAAAGAATAATTTTAAAAGCTATTTCGGTTAGTGCTGTATTTTCCATCGCTCTTGCCACCTTTGATGTCAATTTTTATTCAACTGAAAAAGGGCCCCGCGGGAGAAGGCCCTTTGTTTCACTGTGCCCCGGATTTTTCTTTCTCATAATAGTTTTTATCTAATACTTTTAAGAACGGCCACCAGATGGCCATGACAATCAGGAGATTGACTAACTGTAAAACCCCGCCTTGCCATGCATTTCCTGTTGCGAGAAAGCCGTTTAGGACAATCGGAGTTGTCCAAGGGACAATAATGCCGGCTGGTTTTGGCACAAGTCCTGTCGCCATTGAGAAATACGTGACAATCGTGACAACAACCGGTGCGATAATCCATGGAATTAAAACCAGCGGGTTCATGATGATCGGAAGTCCAAATATAATGGGCTCGTTCACATTGAAAATGCCGGCGGGACCACCGAGTTTACCTAATTCCTTTATTTGACGGCTACGGCCGATGATAAAGATAAGGATCACAACAGCCAATGTCATCCCTGAGCCGCCCATGCCGACCAAAAATGAGTCGACGAATTGTTTCGTGATAATGTTCGGCAAGGCCTGACCATGTTGAAAGGCTTCAAGATTTTGGTTGTTGAGCGTATACCAAATCGGGTCAAAGACCGAGTTGACGATAATTTGACCGTGTAGGCCAAAGAACCAGAAAATCTGAATCAAAATAACCGCCACGATCGTCGCCGCCAGTCCGCTGCCTAAAGCCGTCAACGGTTCTTGCAAAACGGTGTAAATGAAGTTTTGAACCGTTTCATATGGTGTCAAGCTGAACAAGATGCGTATGATTAAAAAGATGGTTAGCGTCAAGGTAATCGGAATAAGCGAACTAAATGAACGCGAGACCGCATCCGGAACCCCTTGAGGCATTTTAATCGTCCAATTTTTATTCACAAAAAAACCGATAAAGCTCAACCGATGTAAAAGCCGTCAAGATTCCGAGAAACATACCTTGCGCACCGAGACTTGCTGCCGGAATGACGCCGGCCAATTTCTCCACCGTTTGCGGAGTGAGGATTAAAAATGAGGCAATGGCCACGACGCCGCCATAAATCGCCTCCCCGCCATAGCGTTGCAACAGTTTATAACCGATACCGATGATAACGAATAATCCCATAATGCTGAGCGTGGCTTGCGATGCCGGGCCTAAAGCGTTTTGATAGGCTTCATAGGCGTTTTTGCTTAAAATCCGGTCCAAAAAAGGAAAATTAGCGATAACAACGAAGATCGACCCAAATATAATCAGCGGCAATGCCACCATAAAGCCATCGCGCAATGCGGTTAAATAACGGTTGTTATTTAATTTATCGGCGATGGGGAGTAAAACATTTTCTAAGAACGTCATGAACTTATTCATTCCGTGAACCCCCTCAATTCATTATTCCCCAATTAAATCTAGCGCTTTGATCAATACGGCTTCCCCGTCAATGCGTCCATAAGCAATAGGGTCAATAATATCAAGCGGAATGCCATTGGCTTCGGCTGTTTTCTCCAATTTTTTCTTCAAGAAACGCATTTGCGGACCAATTAGCAGGCAATCGGCGTGGCTCATTTCGCTTTCGGCCTTATCTTGCGCCACCGCCCAAATTTCCGCTTCAATGCCTTTCTTTTCCGCGGCCTCTTTCATCTTTTGCACCAAGAGGCTCGTTGACATCCCTGATGAACATGCGAGCAATATCCGTTTCATTTATTTGACCTCCTGATTGAAAGCTTCATGACTACATCTTTATCGTAAAATAAAAGCGCTTACATATCGACACACTCTATTTCCGCATCATGAGGAAATGAACTGTGCTGAAAATTGGAATAATGGAGGCGGTTTAGGCTGAACATGTTCTCGGATAATCATCCTTTTTCAAACAAATATTGCGCAAGCTGCTACCTTTTATTCTCGTGCGCAAGTGGGTTCACCTAAGAAAAACTTGGCTCCGCTATAGAAAACTTAGCTCCGCCAAGCCTTTTAGGCGAAGGCGGAGCCTTAATTGCCCTTATGCTGGACTGATAAAAGGCCAGTACAAGTCTTTTAGACGAAGCAGAGCCTTAGTGGAACACATGCTGGCCTGAAAAAATTTTATACCTTCTTACTCATTATAAGGAAAACCGAGCATACACCCGATCTTCTTGGATTAGAGACATATTGCTGATCATTCCATTTTAAACACCATTATGGCCCATTTCTCAATTCAAAATGGTCAATTGGATACAGATATTGGGAAAATAACTCTCGATTCGGCCTCGATTTTCCAGTAAATACAAGCTATACACCATTTCAAAAAATTTTTCAACCTAAAATGGTAGATTGAGCCATTCTAAAGACTATTTTGATCCCCTTTCCA
>Ga0325354_100108_pt1 | contig 16016 bp, 10 predicted proteins | sample SM_ome_19_FD_205725 | JGI IMG/M metagenome (GOLD analysis project Ga0325354, IMG submission 205725) | Metatranscriptome of lab enriched sorghum-adapted microbial communities from California, United States - SM_Day2_9 (Metagenome... ... | reverse complement strand
GCCGCACAGACAACGGACGACTGCCCGACGATGTGGAACGGACAACATCGATCAATCGAACCGATGATATCGGGTGGATCGCTTCATGATGGAGGGTGAAAATCTGTGCCAAAGGGGGGATGATGATGTTGGGCAAGAGAGACATAGACCGCAAACCGGTTCCTTCACCATCCATCGGGGATAAGTTGCGGCTAATCGCTAGTTCAACCTATATAAAAGGAAGGATGAAAGGATGCACCGCAACATACGGAAGTTTGGGTCTCTTTCCCTGGCGTTGATCATGTGTCTGTCTCTTTGCATCTTCGCGGTTCCTGTCGTGGCCCAGGAGACGACGGAGGAAACGCGGCCGCTGCGTCCGGTGGAATATCTGACCCGCGGACTGATCGCCGCGCAGGTCCAGAACGGCATCTTCCTCAGCTGGCGCTTCCTCGGCAATGAACCGGACGGCATCTCCTGGAACATCTATCGCAAGGATGTCGGCGGCGACTTCGTGAAGATCGCCACCATCTCGCCGCGCGATGTCCAGCCCGAGAGCAACTACCCGACCAATCCCGGCATCGTGAAGGAAAATGTCACCCCTTCCAACTACATCGATCCGGATGGCAAGATCACCTCCATCTATGAAGTTGCGCCGGTCATCAACGGGGTCGAGGGCAGAAGGCAGGGCATGTCCGTGCCGATGCTGTCAGCTCTGTCGGGCAGCCCCGGTCAGGCATACAGGGGCGCGGTCCATTATATCCCGCTGAAGCCCGCACCGGAGCCCGTACCGCTTGCCCATTTCACCTATCGCGGATATCGGTTCGGACCCGGCACCAATCTGAACCCGGCGAATATGGTCATCCCCGGCACGGGCGGCCATCATTGGTATGTGGTGGACATGGACCTGCTCCGGGCATTCCGGGAGCCGTATCAGAACGGAACACCGGTCACGGAAGCGAGTCTGAACAACTGGGTGAACAAGCTCAACGAGTACAATCACGAATCCTGGACGCCTTCGACTCCCCTTAGGGCTGACGGGATCATCAGCGATGCGCTCTACAACGAGCTGGAGGCCAAATTCATCAAGTACGTCGAGGAACTGGACAGCGGCACCAGGCTCCCCTATGCCAAGACGCAGACAGGCGCGATCTATACTTCCATGAGCGCCCCCTATTCCACCCAGGATATGACCGTCGGCGATTTCGATGGGGACGGCGAATACGAGATCGTTGTGAAATGGCGCAGCACGCAGCAAGACCCGATGTATTCCGAGCCGATCTTCGGCGGCAGCAACACCACAACCGCCCCCGAATACATCGATGTGTACAAGCTGGACGGCACCCTGCTGTTCCGCGTCGACATGGGCTATAACGTCCGGGCAGCCAACGACCACGAGACCAACCTGATGGTGGAGGATTTCGACGGGGACGGCAAGGCTGAGCTGATGCTCAAGACCGGTCTGGGCACCCGGATCGGATATTGGGATGAGACCTTGCAGAAAGTGGTCTATCCAGATACCCTGGAAACCGTTGTCGGCGGTGAGGACGGCCTGAATGCCACGACGGACAAATTCAAGGAATATTTCGCAACCGGCAATGAACAGGCGCTCGATACCTACTGGGCATTGCTCAACAGCTTCACGATCTCCTACCGCAGCCCGATCCACGGGAATGGCAATGACGGGATCAATGATCCTGCTCAGAAGAGGTGGATCAAGACGTACCACGTCGGCCCGATCGGTCCCGCGAAGGACGGCAAGGAATACTTCTCCGCTTTCGAATGGGATCCGGAAACAGGCCGAGGCGTGCTGGTGGACAGCGCTCTGTACCCGTTCCCATATGAGGGCAGTGTGGACGGCGACAACTGGGCGATGACGCCGAACTCGCAGCGCGGCAACTTCTCCTACCTGGCTTACCCTGGTCCTGGTGTAGGCAGCTCGTCCAGCGACTACAAGGCACAGATCATGGCCGAGAGTGAAGTCTACTGGCTGGAACATCCGTGGAAGAAAGCCGTATGGGGCGATGCGCAGGGCAACCGCGCCAACCGTTACCTCGGCGTCGTGGCCGCACTCGACGGCGTGAATCAATACGCCATCTCCCAACGCGGCTATTATGCGAGAACCACTTTCGCCGCATTCCGGATCGTGGACGGCAAGGTCGTCCTGCAGGCTACCTTCGATTCAGCCGATCCGGAATACTGGTCGCTCGGCGGAACGGCCTACGACTATGAGAACCGCGGCAATCATCACACCTCATCAGCCGATCTGGACGGCGACGGTTGGGATGAGATCGTGATGAAGGCGATGGTGCTTGGTCTCAATCCGGAGAAAACGAAGATTCTGCCGAAGGTGATCAACGGCGACATCATGCCAACGATCGAAGGCCTAGACGGTGTTCCGCCGGTTGTTGGTGTATTCGAATTCGCCACCGATGAATTGCGAAACAATCCGCTGAACATGTGGGCGCCGCTTCGTCACGGCGATCGCAGCGCATTGCTCCCGGTCGACAAGGACAACAACATCCGCATGTGGTCCGGCAGCGAAGAACATCTGCTGGACGATATCCGAAACGGCAGACATTATGGATGGCTGCCCGGAGCGGAAGCCCATGATCCGCTTAAAGGCAAACGGTTAAATGAACAAGGCGACATCATCTACGAGAACTCCCTCATCTTCGGCGTATATGCCGGCCGGGATGCGGAAGGCGCAGTGGCGGGCAACTTCTCCAACCGCTGGCCGGGTGCCCAGGGCTACTCGTCGAACGGCGCGAGAAGCATGATCACCGGCGAGCTGCTGAACGGCAGCGCCAATCTCGGCAGCGGTCAGAATGCCATCTGGTTCGGCAGCGGACTGACGCACATGGCGGTGAACGGCGCAACGATCAATTCGGTCAACGACCTGACCTTCGCCACGACTCCGTATCTGAACACCGGCCTCGTATCGACCGGCAGCAAGAGCACGCCCACGCTCAAGGCCGATCTTTTCGGTGACTGGCGTGAGGAGATCGTGCTCAGAGCCAGCAGCGGCAACCGCCTGGCGATCGTGACGACGCTGGCGCCGACGGGGTACGGCATCCGCACGCTGATGCACGACCCGATGTACCGGCTCGGCGTGGCGAACAAGAACAGCGGTTATGATCAGGTCGGGTTCGCCAGCTTCTATCTGGGCGATGAAGCTCCGTTGCCATCCATGCGAACGGACATCGCGGTGCCGACCATGGCCCCGAACGCGAAGTCTGAACTGAGCGTCCGCAGCGTATCGTCCACGAAAGTGGCCCTCGAATGGACCGAGGTTCCCGGGGCAACCTCATACAGCTTGTACAGGGATCATGTGAAGATTGGGGAGTTGGCCGGCACAAGCTACCTGGATACGGGACTTGCGCCTGACACCACCTATACGTACACCGTGGTGCCAAGGGATGAAGTGAATCTGGGCATGGTGTCCGATCCGCTCCCCGTCACCACAAGCGCCGCGGTCGTCAAGCTGACCGGTCCGGCCGCCGTGCATCCCGGCGAAGTCTTCGAGCTGACCTACAGCGGTGTGAGCCTGCCGTCCGGCATCCTGGTCCAGGATCTCATCTTCGAATATGATCCTGACAAGCTGGAGCTGCTCGACGATCCTGAATCGCTGGACGCAGAAGATTTCGTCATCCTTGGTTACAAGCTGGTGGACAACAAGCTGCGCGTGCTCGCCGTTCATCTCGGCGACAGGCGGACCGAGGCAAATGGAGATCTGCTCAAGCTGAGGATGAAAGCCAAACCCGATGCGGAGGGCACCACGTCCATCGAGCTCAGTGAGGTCGCTGTGGCGGATGGTTATGGCCATGAGACGTCCTTCGAAGGGGCAAGCCACATCCTGAACATCCGGCTGGCCGACCGCTCCGCGCTGCTCTCGCTCATCGCGGAAGCCCAGGCGAAGCATGATCAGGCTACGGAAGGCAGCGGAGTCGGCGAGTACCCGGCTGGCGCCAAAGCCGCACTGCAGGCGGCGATCGATCAGGCCAGGGCGGTGGCGAACGATCCGACAGCCACCCAGGCACAGGTGGATCAGGCTGTTGCCTCCTTGCAATCCGCCTTGCAGGCGTTCCTGGATTCGGTGAACAAGCCGATCCCGGGCGACTTCAACCAGGACGGCAAGATCAGCATCGGCGACCTGTCGCTCATGGTGGTTGCCTACGGCAAGACTTCCGGGGACGAAGACTGGTTGACCTGGGCCCAATACGACCTGAACGATGACGGCGCGGTCGACATTCTCGACCTGGCTATCCTTGCGCGGAAGATTCTTGAGGTGGAATAAGATCGTAGACCGAGAGGAGGGGCACTGCCCCTCCTTTCTTTTATTACGAACGGTATCCGAATCCCCGGGCGCTCTGGCAAAGTCCGTTGTCGGGACTCGTCCCAGGCAATCGCCCGGTTGTGCCAATCATCGACACGTTTCAAATAAACATTCAAATCTCAGGCCTCTTAATGGTATAATCATGAAAATGCCGTAAACTGCATAACTGCTCATCCATCATGTGTGAAGAGGTTGACTGCCAATGGATTCTCCGTTGACCGCTTATATTGCCATAACCTGTGTATCTGGCGTTCTTAACCTCCTGCTCGGATTCTACGTCATCATGAAGCGCGAGCTCGATCGGAAAATTGCCGTCATCTTCGTATGGGGCACCGCGGCCAAAGCCATCTATTCCTTCTCGTACGCGTTCAGCTTGACCTCGTCCACCCTGGAGCAGTTGAGATTCTGGAGCGTCATGCAATATTTCGGCATGCCTTTCGCTCCGCCGCTCGGACTCCTGTTCGTCCTGCAATATCTGGGCATCAGGGTCCGGAAACGTACGGTCATCGCGCTGCTGACGATGCCCGTCATCAGCCTGATCAGCAACGCGACCAACGAATGGCACCATTTGCACTACAAGGTATACAAGATTCACGAGTCTCTCGGCGCACCTTACTACGATATAGAAGTGGGCATCACCTATATCCTGAACGGCAGCTTCATGTTCGTGTGCATGGTGGCCTCCACGTACCTCCTGCTGTCCCGTTGGAAGGATACCGCGAAGGAGTATCGGCCGCAGCTGTTCGCCCTGGTCTGTGCCATCCTCATTCCGATGACCGTTTCCTTCCTGTATCTGATGGGAGTCACACCCACCGGCATCGATCCGGTTCCGATGGTGGTCGGCTTCTCCTCCATCCTCTTCTGGTGGGCGATCGTCACCTCCCATCTGCTGTCGGTCGTCCCGATCGCCAAGGATACGATCTTCCACAGCATCGGCGACGGCGTCATCGTGCTGGACAAATCAGGCCGAATGGTCGAATTCAACGATGGCGCCGGGCACATGTTTCGGGTGCTGGATCGCACGATGCACGGCATGCCGGTGCAGCAGGTCTGGTCCAGGCTGTTCAGAATTGCCCCCGAGCTCGCTCCGGCGAAAGCGGTTGGTTCGCATGAGCTGGAGGTCACCTTAAGCGGCCAGGAGAACCGCTTCTATCAGGTCCGTTTCTCCCCGCTCAAGCGCACATCCCGCAGCAGCATCGCGGGAACCGTCATGATCATCACCGACATCACCCAGGTCAAGCAGCTGCAGCATGAGCTGGAGCGCCGCGCCTACTATGACGAACTGACGCAGATCCTCAACCGTCGAGCTTTCTTCGAACGATGCGAGACAGAATATGCATGGGCGAAACAGACGGGCGATCCGTTCACCATCATCCTGTTCGATATCGACTACTTCAAGCAGGTCAACGATACCTACGGCCACAAGGCCGGCGATCTGTCGCTGATCCATGTGGCCCAGGAATGCCGCTCCTGCATGAAGGACAACATCCTGTTCGCCCGTTACGGAGGCGAGGAATTCGTCATCGCCCTGTCCGGTCGATCTGCTGCCGAGGGACAAGCCTTCGCCGAGCAGCTGAGGCAGAGGATCGAATCCCAGCCGCTCGTGGTGGATGGCAAGAACATCCGAATCACATCCAGCTTCGGCGTTGCCGAATCATCGGGAAGCGCGGAGGAATCGTTCTCCCACCTGCTGCATCTCGCCGATCAGGCGCTCTATGCAGCGAAACGCAGCGGACGCAATCAGGTGCAGGTCTTCGCCGGTTAGGCCAGGAAGATGGTCCAGCGCAGGCCCTCCCTGGAGGGCGAAGTCTGCCAGGCAGCTTAAGGGTATAAGGGTATGAGGTCGGGCTGAGATCACGTTCGCTTGCACACACATGCGCGGATAGACACAGGAAGCGCCCTTGATCATGAGCAGTCCCGCATCAGTCGATTGAGCCCGTTATCGATTCAGCCGATGCGGAGTGCCAGCCATGACTTCGGCGCTTCGGGCAAGCGTTGTCCGGTTGCGGCCATTCTGCTTGGAAGCATACAGACATGCATCCGCTTCCGCCAGCCAGCTCTCCAATGTCATATGGGATGCATCCAGCTCGGCAACGCCCGCGCTGATCGTGTATGACGGTTCATCACCAGACGATGCGCACGCGGAAGATGCTAACCCGAGCTGCTCCTCCATCACTCTGCGTCGCAGCTGCTCCGTCATCCGATAGGCCGTCTCCCCGTCGGTATCCAACCAGTATACGGCAAATTCCTCGCCGCCGATTCTCCCCACCACGCCACGATCACCGGCCATCTCTCTCAGCAAGGCGGCAAAATGCTGGAGCACGCGATCGCCTGCAAGATGTCCGTACCTGTCATTGATCAGCTTGAAGTAATCCACATCTATCAGCGCCAGACTGACACGTCCCCCTGTCGATGTGCATCGCTTCCTCGCCCCCTCCAGCAACTCCAGAAAGTACCGCCGATTGTACAGATTCGTCAGACCATCGACAGTTGCTTGTCGGAACAGCTCCTGTTCATATTGAATGCGCTCCGTCACATCCCTCAGGATAACCACGCAATCCGTCCGTCTCTCTCCGATATCCATCGGGATCAACTCGACTTCCAGATGCCTGCTTCCGACCAGTATCCGAGACTGGCCATGCATCCTGTTCTCCCACAGCTCCAGCAGGTTCTCATGTTGCAGGAACAGCTCGGCAACGGCGGCATCGCGATCCGATCCCAGTCCGCTGAGCTGCAGGATCTTCCCTGCAACGGGATTCACATAATCAGCCTGCAGCCGGTCATTGATCAGGATCAGGCCGTCAGGCATGGTCTCGAACGCATATGCCTGGGCCCGGAGACGCTCGCGCAACAGTATGGACATCCGGATCGCACCAACGACCAGAACCGCAGACGGCAACAGGATCATCCAGATCTGGATACGCCATCCAACCAATCTGGCCAGCAGCAGAAGCATCATCGGACAGACCAAGGCGATCAAGAGAAGTGCAATTAACTTATGCATGATGGCAATTGTTGATAGTCTCTTCGACATCATCCAACCTCTTGACATGATCAGATTAGCAGCATGCTTGGTCCTGAAACGCGCTCGGACAGGGCTCGGATCAGGTGGCCTGCTCCCTTCCATCTGTTATAGACGAAATAGCCAGGATACAGTTAATTCCGGTTATCGTTACCAGCGATCGTCTGGATATTTGTACTATATCAAGCCGTCATGACGACAGTCTGTCAGCGAACATTTGTTCCAATATGATTGATTCGACCGATCAGGTATGCTGACGAACATCCGTCCCGTTACGAGTAGAGGTTCTGCAGCTCACTGCCGGGATCGGATCTCGATCCGTTCTGCAGCGACCAATATAACAGAAGGCCGGGATGACATCCCAGCCTCTCCATTGGAACGGTCCGAAATACGGGAATTAGGGCCCTTAATCGACTGCGTCCCCAGCTTGCTGCCAGTGCTGCATCAATACCTTGACGAAGCGCTCCAGGCCTGCTTGGTCCACGTCATCGAAGCGGTTCAGCTTCGGACTGTCGATATCCAGGACACCGACCAGCCGGTCATCATGGAGCATCGGGACGACGATCTCCGAGCGGGATGCCGCGTCACAAGCGATGTGACCGGGGAATTGATGCACATCCTCCACTCTCACCGTCTCCATCCTGACGGCTGCTGTGCCGCATACGCCCCGACCAAGCGGGATGCGGGTGCAAGCAGGCAGCCCCTGGAAGGGGCCCAGGACAAGCTCATCGCCTTCCAGCAGATAGAAGCCGACCCAGTTCACGTCCTCCATAAATTGATGCAGCAAGGCGCTGGCATTCGCCAGATTGGCGATCCGGTTGCTCTCTCCCTGCAGCAGCGCGTCCAGCTGCCCGAGCAACGTCCTGTAATTCTCTTCGCGCGATTGCGTATATCCGATTCTCTGAAACATCCTCTCATCCTCCTGGCGGTTAAGCCCGTCTCGCCAAGTTTATGCCTGAGGCGAACCTCGACATGCCTGAGCCGCACGTCGGAGGTCAAGCCTGGCTGACGGCTTGATCTTGTTGATATCCGTCACTCAATTGCCTGATCTCAGTTGCCATGGTACCTGGTACCATGTCCGGTTAACGGACGGTTCCACGTTCAAGCACCTCTCTCAGTGCGGCCTCGTTCCGCTCCAGCCAGCGGCTCATGGCATGCATGCCGGCGATCTGCCTCATCGTCTGCTCCGGTCCGTCGATCCCGTCCCAATAGCGGCCGAGGAAATGGATCAGCACATCGAGACGGCGCAGCAGCATGAGGGATGGCAATGCCTCGATCTCCTCACCGGTCAGCTCGAGCAAGCTGCAATAGCCCGTGAGGAAGGCTTCCGCTCTGTTCAGCGAGCTTCCCGCCGCCTCGCCGCTTCTGACCATATCGGACAGGAAAACAGCCGCCTCCATTACCCGCAGATCGTATGTGACAAATTCAAAATCAAGGATCGCTGAGATCCGCCCCGCCTCATCCGCAAGCGCATTGGATGCGTTCAGATCCCCGTGAATCAGCTGATGCTTCAGATTGCCAAGACGGGGCAACTCCCGCTTCAGACCGGTGATGGAAGGAGCGAGCTCCGCGAGCATGCGGGCCAGCCCCGCATCATCGAACGGCGCTGGCGGATGAGCGCACAGTTCCAATAGCTGAGACAGACTGCATCGCGGGTGAGCATGCTCAATCTCATAATAAGGCGGGTATGCCGCCTGAAGCTCCGTTCGGATGCCGGCAAGCGCACGGCTCAGGTGGGCCGTCGCTTCTCCGAACTGCCGCAGCTGGCCGAGATCTCCAAGATCAGGCGGTTTGCCGTCGATGTACCGAAACAGGGCGGCCAGCTTGCCATCCCGTGTTCGAACGTATGTATTCCCGTCGCTTGTCCGCACCGGAGCCGGCGTGCGTATGGGCAGCTCCAGCTCCGCCAGCCGGAGCAGCACATCATGCTCGAAGCGGACCTTCTCTTCATCCCGATGCGTCTCGTAGACTCGCAGCACGAAACGACCCTCGCGCGTTTCGATGAAGCTCGTCGTATTGTTGACCCCGCTTCCCCGCATGTCCAGCAGCATCCAGGACGAATCAGGAAAGTATGGGGCCAGCAGTTGTCCAGGTTCAACACGATGTGTGTTCATGATGGGTTCCTCCGTACTGGATCTGGTTCGAGGGATTCCTCCGTGGTGAAAGGCGAAGCGGGAAGTCCCTCCGCATTGTACAGATTGGCGTCGGCCGGATTGTCCGCCCAGGCGTATCGCACATGGACAGGCGCATGGATCTGCTCATGCCAGACGATCACCTGCTCGCCGGCGATCGCCGCACGGGCGGGCAAGAACCTGCCATCCGCCCCGCAGATCGCGAAACCGCCGGGATCGCCACCTCGCGCGACGAGGCCGCCGCCCACATGGTCGAAGCGGATATGGATCCTGTCGTTTGCGATCTCCATCGCCTTGTAGATCGGCCCGCTCGACAAGATGTCCTCGCCGTAGACGAGTCGCATGGCGCATCTGGCCATTCGCTCGCCGACCGTTTTTTTGTCCTGCGGATGCAGGTCATTATGCTCTCCGACATCGATCGTCACCGCCATGGCGGTTCCGGAAGTGGCCAGGCAGCGAAGCTGCTCATGGCGCAGCACGGCCCACCGGCTGTCCTCCTGATAGATGGCCTCCGGTCCGAAGTTCGGCAGCTGCGCATAGATGATCGGCAGATCCCCCCGCCCGAATATGGCTCTCCAGTCCCTGGCCAGATGTTGGAACAGACCGCTGTAGCCAAGAGGTTGATGCGTGTTGGACTCGCCCTGGTACCAGAGCACGCCCGCAAGCGCATATTGGCGCAGCGGCGCGATCATCCCGTTGAACAGCCCACAAGGCTTCCATTGGAAGAACGTCTGCTCCGGAAGCTCGTCAGCCATCGCGCCGATCCGATACCGCCACACGCCTTCGAGTCCGATCTCCTGTCCATTCGCGCGAATCCGGTACGGCATGTCCCGGATGAACTCTCCGGTATGGCGAACGCTGAGCACGCGGACGGCAATCGTATTAAGGCCTTCCTTGAGCACGCCGGCCGGAAGCGGGTAGCGCCTGGGCGGATACCGATAGGCGGTTCTGCCGACAAGCGTTCCATTCACATAAGTATCATCGGCATCGACGATCGTGCCGAGCAGCAGCTTCGCCTCACATCCCGCCATGGATGCGGGAACCTCGAAGGTCCGGCGGAACCAGACCGAGCCGCGCACCTCTTCAAGCTCGCTGCCCTGCCAGGAATCAGGGACAGCGAAAGTTCGCCATGCCGCGCTGTCATCGTCGGGCAGGTACCAGCCTTCCTTCAGTCCCTGATCCTGTTCGTTCAATCTGGCGTACCAACGGGCGGCTCTCGCTTCATCCGACCGGATCACCGATGCGACGTAGGATTCGTCCTTGCATCGCTCAAGCTCTTCCATAAGCTCCGGATACTGTCGGATCGTCTCCTCGCTCAGCCACGCCTCAATGGGCGAACCGCCCACCGCTGTGCGGATGAGCCCGATCGGCACGCCATACTTCTCATACAAGGCTCTGGCAAAGAAAAAACCGACCCCGCTGAAGTCCATGACGTCCTGACCGACGGCGCGAATCCAGTTCCCCTCCGTCACATCCGGACGAGGTCCGGCAAACGAGACGTGAAGCGGAACGCTGAATTGGCGAATGGACGGAAGATCAACTTCACGCACCTCATCCTCCAGCCGATCGAGTGTCCTCCTCACCGGCAGTTCCATGTTGGATTGACCGCCGAGCAGCCACACATCGCCGACCATCACATCCCGGATGATCCGCTCCTCGCCATCTGCGGATATGTACAGCTCATGCGGGCCGCCCGCAGGAAGATTCTCCATCACGATCTTCCAGTTGCCCTGCGCATCCGCTCGCGTTTCATATGTGCGCCCCAGGAAGCGGATCCGCACGCGCTCTTCCCGCTCCACGCTTCCCCATATCGCCGTCCTTGCATTCCGCTGCAGCACCATGCCGTCACTGATCAATGCAGACAGTCGCATCTTCCCGTCCCTCCCGATATCGATCTCCGCTCACAGCCTGGATGGATCGCCTGAACAGCTATATCGTAACGCACCCGGGCAGGCTCATCCACCCGTCGATCTATAGCCATGTTGGCTGTGACAACTTCTTGTCGATCATCCCGGTGCTCTCCTGTCATTATCTCTCATTTCATCCACGAATGCCATATAATAGGATGATGGATGAATGCGTATAATCGGGGGTGATGAACAGATGGCACACAAAGAACATCAGGAGCATCAGCAGTGGATACAGCAAGCGATCGACATCGCGGTGAGCAATGTCCACAGCCGCAGGGGAGGACCCTTCGGCGCCATCGTTGTGAAGGACGGGAAGATCATCGGCGTGGGCAAGAATGAAGTCACGGCGCTGAATGACCCGACAGCGCATGCCGAAGTGCAGGCGATCCGAGATGCTTGCCGCAACCTCGGCAGCTTCCAGCTGACGGATTGCGTCATCTATTCGAGCTGCGAGCCATGCCCGATGTGCATCGGGGCGATCTATTGGGCGAGACTCAGAGCGGTGTACTTCGCAGCAACGAAGCACGAAGCGGCAAGGGCGGGCTTCGACGACCACTTCATCTACGAGCAGATCGAGCTGCCGATGGAGCAGCGGTCGATCGGGATGAAGAGAATCACGACCGGGCACGACAACGCGCCTTTTGAAGCCTGGACAAGCGCCGAGGACAAGATCGAGTATTAGGCATGATGCCGATGCACGATACGCCCGCCCGGGCATACTCACAGCAAACAAACAAGGGCGGCATCCGCATACCGCCCTCACTTCAAACGTTCTATATAAAGATCGATTATTCCATAAAGTCCTTCAATTGCTTGCTCCTGCTCGGATGTCTCAGCTTGCGCAGCGCCTTCGCCTCGATCTGGCGAATGCGCTCGCGGGTAACGCCGAACACCTTGCCGACTTCCTCCAGCGTGCGGGAACGCCCGTCATCCAGGCCGAAACGCAGCCTGAGCACGCTCTCCTCCCGCTCCGTGAGCGTGTCCAGCACCTCGCTGATCTGCTCCTTCAACATCTCATAGGAGGCCGCATCCGCAGGCGCCATCACCTCATGATCTTCGATGAAGTCGCCAAGGCTCGAATCATTCTCTTCCCCGACCGGCGTTTCGAGAGAGATCGGTTCCTGGGCGATCTTCATGATCTCGCGCACCTTCTCAGGTGTCAGCCCCATCTCCTGCGCGATCTCCTCCGGTGTTGGCTCGCGTCCCAGATCCTGATGCAGCTGTCTGGAGACGCGTATATACTTGTTGATCGTCTCCACCATGTGCACCGGGATGCGAATCGTTCGGGCCTGGTCCGCGATCGCGCGCGAGATCGCCTGGCGAATCCACCAGGTGGCGTAGGTGCTGAACTTGAAGCCTTTCCTGTAATCGAATTTCTCGACGGCCTTCATCAGCCCCATATTCCCTTCCTGGATCAGATCGAGAAACATCAGCCCTCTGCCTGCATATTTGCGGGCGATGCTGACGACAAGCCGAAGGTTCGCTTCTGCCAGCCTGCGCTTTGCTTCCTTGTCTCCCTGGGCGATCCGTTTCGCGAGCTCTATCTCTTCCTCCGCCGACAACAGTTCCACTCGACCGATCTCCTTCAGGTACATGCGAACCGAATCGCTGGTAGCCGCATCGGTCGATCCGATAAATTCGTGCACGGCCAGATGGTCATGATCAGCGCTGTCAAAATCCTGGTCCTCTTCATCCTCCACCGCGATTCCTGACTCAGCCAGCTGCTCAAGGAATTCATCCAGCTGTTCCGGACTTACTTCATACGGAGCCAGCCTATCCATGATGTCCTTGTAGGAAAGGGAAGATTGCTTCTTGCCTTCCTCCAGCAATTGCCGCATCACCTGCTCGGCAGACCGCTCCGCAGCAATCTCCGACTTGGCTGATACTACCTTATCTTTGGTTGGAACGCTCATATCGGCACCCCTTTTATACAGTAGATTCGCAAATACCAGGATTCGCAAAACCTCATTGACAACCAGGAATCGGCTGTGTTATATTAAAAGATATTTCGGGTTCACACGTAGTATTCGTTATTCTATCAAAAATATGATTCAATTTCAATACTCTATTTGCTAGTAATATATTCCATAGAATTAACCAGGGGCTGTCCCATTTGTCATCGGTGATGACATCGGGAAGCCCCTTTTTCGCCATATTCTTCATGCAATCCAATAGTCCGTCATGGAGCGGCTGCCTACTCTTCCTGATGCAGCTTCAGTTTCGCCAGCGCATCCGCAAGCGCCGTGTTCAGCGGCTCGTCCTGCTGCTGTTGCTGCTTGCGCAGATATTGCTGCACCTCGCGCTTGCTGACGCCCGGCGTTCTCTCCGCCTTCCGCTTCTCGTAGGCGCTCAGCTTCTCGCGGTACCCGCATGCGCAGACGAAGATCCTGCCATCTCCCTCGCCTCGCAGCTCCATGCGCTTCATGCAATTCGGACAACGGGCATTGGTCGATATGGCGACCGTCTTGCGATGACCGCACTCGCGATCGCTGCAGACCAGCATGCGGCCTCGCCTGCCCTTGACTTCCAGCATCGCCTTGCCGCAGTTCGGACACCTGGTCGTGGTGAGATTGTCATGCCTGAACGTCCTGGTGCTGTTCCTGATCTCCTGCACGGCCTCCCTGGCGAATGCCTGCATCTCGCGAATAAACGCCTGCTTGTCCAGCTTGCCGGTGGCGATGCTCTCCAGCTTCATCTCCCATTCCGCCGTCATGACCGGGGATTTCAGCTCTTCCGGGACGAGCTCCAGCAGCTGCAGCCCCTTGGAGGTCATGTGGATCTCCTGTCCTCGCTTCTCGATATAGAAATTGTCGAACAGCTTCTCGATGATATCCGCTCTCGTCGCCACCGTGCCCAGACCGCCCGAGCGATGGAGCGTGCGGATCAGCGCGCTGCTCTCGCCGGACATGTACGGAGCCGGATTCTCCATGGCGGACAGCAGCGTCGCCTCGGTGAATCGCTTCGGCGGCCTGGTCTCGCCTCGCGTCATCGCAAGCTCCGGCGATCTCAGCACATCGCCGACTCCAAGCGGCGGCAGAGCCTGCTCCTTCAGGTCTTCTTCTCCGTCCTCATCGTCATCGAGCTGACCATACACCTCCGTCCAGCCAGGGGCAGTGACGATCTTGCCCTTCGCCGTGAAGTTCTCCCCATCGATCGTCGCCGTGATCCTCGTCTCGTCATATTCGAACGGCGGCAGAAGCACGGCGAGGAAGCGCTTGACGACGAGATCATAGATCTTGCGCTCGCGATCGGACAGCTTGTGATAGAGCGGCGACTGCTCCGTCGGGATGATGGCATGATGATCCGACACCTTGCTGTCATCGACGAAGCCCTGGTGCGCGCGAATGCCGCTCCCCAGGATGCGGGCGGCCATGGTTCTGTACGGCGGGAAGCTGACAGCGCGCAGGCGCTCAGGCAGCGTCTCGACGATATCCGAGGACAGATAGCGGGAATCGGTTCGCGGATACGTCAGCGCCTTGTGCTGCTCATACAGGCTCTGCATCGCCGAGAGCGTCTCCTTGGCCGAATATCCGTACAGCCTGTTGGCGTCGCGCTGCAGCTCCGTCAGATCATACAGGGCAGGGGCATACTTCTTCCGATGCTTCTTCTCGATGCTCGTGATCTTCGCGTCCTTGCCAGCCAGCCTGCGCTGCAGCGCTTCGATCTCCTGTCTGTCGAAGCTGCGCATCGACTTCGTATGCTTGTGCTGCCAGGTCAGCTTCAGTCCGTTCGCCGATGCCGTCAAGCCATAATACGCTCTCGGCTGGAACGAGCGGATCTCCTGCTCGCGCTTCGCGATGATCGCCAGCGTAGGCGTCTGAACGCGTCCGCAGGAGAGCTGCGCATTGAACTTGCACGTGAGCGCGCGCGTCGCGTTGATGCCCACATACCAGTCCGCCTGGGCGCGGGCTTCGGCGGAGGCATACAGATGATCATACTGACGGCCGTCCTTCAGCTGCCGGAAGCCATCGGCGATGGCCTTGTCCGTCACGGACGAGATCCACAGCCGCCTGATCGGCTTGCGAACGCCCGCCTTGGCGAGGATCCAGCGAGCCACTAGCTCACCTTCGCGCCCGGCGTCCGTCGCGATGATCACTTCTCCGACATCCTTGCGCAGAAGCTGCTGCTTCACCGCCTGGAACTGTTTGCTGCTCTGCCTGATGACGGTCAGCTTGAGCGGCGAGGGAAGCAGCGGCAGATCGTCCAACCGCCAGGTTTTATACGCTTCATCGTACTCCTCGGGGTCAGCCAACGTCACCAGATGGCCAAGCGCCCAGGTCACGACGTACCGCTCGCCTTCCAGACAGCCGTTGCCCTTGGTCGTACATCGGAGCACGCGCGCGATGTCTCTTGCCACCGATGGTTTCTCTGCCAATACTACGCTTTTCATGCCAAGTTCGATCCTCCGCATTCCTTGTAATCAGGCATATCATGATACATGATACCAATACCAATACCTTACCACAGCCTGTGGAGAGATACAAAACGGACCACCATGTGTCAGCGTCCTGAAGATCTGTCACCGCCGGAATATAATTGACCCAGGAGCGACGAAAAGAAAATGACCCACCCCTGTAGAATATTCTCCCTCTGAGAACAATCAGGAAATAGTTTCAGAGGGGAGATATATGCTAAGGAGT
>Ga0325354_100078_pt1 | contig 18781 bp, 15 predicted proteins | sample SM_ome_19_FD_205725 | JGI IMG/M metagenome (GOLD analysis project Ga0325354, IMG submission 205725) | Metatranscriptome of lab enriched sorghum-adapted microbial communities from California, United States - SM_Day2_9 (Metagenome... ... | reverse complement strand
TAGTACTGCTTGCGGTCCTTATCGGATTCACCGCTAAGCCGCTCATACATAAAGTCAATCTTGGCCTTGATTTAAAGGGTGGTTTTGAAGTCCTTTATCAAGTCCGGACCATTGATGGTCACAAGCCGTCAAAAAGTACGCTCAACGATGCGGTTTCGGCGATTCAAAAACGCATCAATGTTCTAGGTGTCAGTGAACCGCAAATTTCGATCGAAGGTAGTGACAGGATTCGCGTACAGCTGGCTGGGGTAAAAGATCAAGCCCAAGCCCGGGAATTGCTGTCGACGACGGCGCACCTTACTTTTCGCGATGTTAATGACAAATTAATGATGGACGGCTCCGAGCTCGTTCCCGGAAAGGCGCGAGTGGAGTATAACGAACTGAATCAGCCATATGTCGCCTTAAAAATTAAAGACGCAAACAAATTTGCTAAAGTGACGAAGGAAATTTTGCAAAAACCAGCGCCGGACAATAAATTAGTCATTTGGCTCGATTGGAAGAAAGGGCTATCATACAAAGAAGAAAGCAAAAAAGAAAAACCGGCTTTTATTTCGGCACCAAGTGTGACGGAAGAATTGAACACGAACAATGTCATGATTACTGGGTCGTTTACAACGGAAGAGGCGCAAAATCTTGCCGACTTGTTGAATGCCGGCGCTTTGCCAGTAAAGATGAAAGAAGTTTATTCAAACTCCGTTGGTGCCCAACTTGGGGTGAACGCACTCAATAAAGCGATCACCGCTGGGATCGTCGGTATTATTGCGATTTTCCTGTTTATGCTTATCTTCTACCGCTTTGGCGGGCTGATCGCGAATATCACATTAGTCGCATACATTTATCTTGTCCTCGCCGTCTTCGTCGGCATGCAAGCGGTACTGACGTTACCGGGTATTGCCGCCCTCATTTTAGGGGTCGGCATGGCGGTGGACGCGAATATCATTACGCTTGAGCGAATTAAGGAAGAAATTCGTTCCGGAAAATCGATTCGCTCGGCGTTTAAAGCCGGGAACCATCGGTCTTTCGGCACCATTTTTGACTCGAACTTAACAACAATCCTTGCTGGTATCGTCATGTTTTTCTATGGGACAAGCTCTGTAAAGGGGTTTGCGATCATGCTGATCATCAGCATTTTAGCCAGCTTTATCACGGCCGTTTTTGGCGCCCGTTTGTTAACTGCGCTATGGGTTTCAAGCCGTGCACTGGATCAAAAACCCGGTTATTTCGGTGTAAAGAAGGGTGATATCCGTGATCTTTAAAAACTTCGATTTCGTTAAACACCGGAACAAATTCTTTACCTTTTCGATCGTCTTATCCATTCTCGGGATCATCAGCTTATTTGTGTTCGGCTTAAACCTCGGCATTGATTTTGCCAGCGGGACGCGTGTTGATTTGCAAGCCAAACACCCCTTGTCCATCAATAAGGTGACGGCGGAATTCGAGAAAATGGGCTTTCGCACAGAGCGCCCGGTTTTATCGGGGCAAAACCATAACATCGCGAGTGTCACTTTACGCGATGTCCTTAGTCAAAAAGAAGAAGTGAAAGTGAAAGCGGATATTAAAGAAAAATTCGGCGTTGAGCCTAACGTGAGCAAGGTCTCACCGCAAATCGGCCGTGAACTGGCCAAAAATGCGTTTTGGGCCGTCTTGATCTCTTCCGTGTTCATCATTATCTATGTATGGATTCGCTTTGAATTTTTGCAAGGCTTGGCGGCGGTCATTGCCCTTTTACACGATGCTTTTTTCATCATTACAGTCTTTAGTTTGTTGCATCTTGAAGTGAATACCGTTTTTATTGCCGCTGTGTTAACGATCGTCGGCTACTCGATTAACGATACGATCGTCACCTTTGACCGGATTCGGGAAAACATGCGAAGCCGCAAGAAGAAAGTGAAAACATTTGAGGATTTGGCAGACATTATAAACACGAGTATCCGCCAGACGCTCGTGCGTTCAATTAACACGGTCGTTACGGTGTTAATTACTGTAATAGCGCTATTGATCTTTGGCAGTCACGAAATTTGGACGTTCAATGTAGCGATCTTCGTCGGATTAATTTGCGGCGTTTATTCATCCATTTTTATCGCTTCACCGCTCTGGGCGGTCATGAAATTTCAATATATGAAAAAAGAACGCAAACGCAAAAAACTTCCTCAAGCACAATCTTAAAGGCATGGTCTCATTAAGGAGGGGTCCGGCTCGGATGGGTCTGACCCCAGATTTTTTAAAGGAGTGTCGTCATGAAAGGACCGTGGGCATTTATTTTGGCCATTTTTCTTGCGCTCGTTATCGCCATTTTTTCAGTTGCCAATGTGAATCCGGTCACTTTTAATTATGTTTTCGGTCAAGCCAAATGGCCGCTCATTCTGATTATTCTTGGCTCGGCATTCCTCGGAGCGCTTTTCATCGGCGTGATCGGCGCCGTCCGGATTTATCAACTTGAAAGGCAGATTAAACGGTTGGAAAGAGAACGCCAAGGACAAAGCCATAGTGGCGAAACGAAAACGGGAAATTCGGACAAACGCGACAGCAACGAATAACTGGTGAGGGCTGAAAACGGAGATGGGAAGGAGTGGCTTCTTTGCTTTACCCCAGAACGAGATGGGTCATCCAACATCAAAATGAGGAAGCGGTTCGGCAATTAGCGGATGAAATCGGCGTTTCCGAGCCGATCGCTGCACTGTTACATCATCGGGGATTGCAAGACCCGGAAAGCGCTCTCACCTTTTTGAACATTGATAAAAAAGCCTATTATGATCCTTACATGATGCGTGGGATGATGCAGGCTGTCGAGCGCATTCATCAGGCGCTTCAAAATAAAGAAAAAATACTCGTTTTCGGCGATTATGATGCCGATGGCGTTACGGCCACGGCCATTATGGTCTCGGGATTAAGAAATCTAGGTGGGGATGTTCGTTTTTATGTCCCTAATCGGTTTACGGAAGGATACGGTCCGAATATTCCAGCATTGGAAAAAGCAAGGGCGGGAGGCGTCAGTCTTGTTGTGACCGTTGACACAGGGATCGCTGCCCATGAAGCGGCAGAGGCGGCGCGACTTATGGGCCTTGATTATATTGTCACCGACCATCATGAACCACCGCCTGAATTGCCGGACGCCTATGTCATCATCAATCCGAAACAGCCAGAGTGCCCTTATCCGTTTAAATCCTTATGTGGTGCCGGCATCGCTTTTAAGGTCATTCACGCTTTGATGGGTGAGGCGCCAGATGACCTTCTTGATCTTGCAGCGGTTGGGACCGTGGCCGACCTCATGCCGCTTCTCGATGAAAACCGTTTGATCGTGACCAAAGGGCTTAAACGCCTTGCAAACGACACCCGACCGGGACTAAAGGCGTTGATGGAAATCGCCGGCATTCATCCGCAAGCTGTGACAGAAGAGGACATTGGCTTTCTGCTCGGGCCGCGCATCAACGCCGCGGGACGCATGGCTCATGCTGAACCGGCCATTGAGCTCATGCTATCCACCGATATGAACGAAGCTTATCCGCTTGCCCAGCAACTTGAATACTATAACACCGAAAGAAAAGCGGTCGTCGATCAGATCACTTCTGAGGCTCGGAGGCTTGCGGAGGCTGTCCCTAATCATTTAAAAAATGTCTTAGTGATTGCCAAGGAAGACTGGCATGAAGGGGTTGTTGGCATCGCTTGCTCGCGACTAATGGAAAGCTTTTACCGACCGACGCTTGTTTTTTCCATTGACCCCGATACAGGATTGGCCAAAGGCTCTGCGCGAAGCATTGAAGGTTTTAATATTTTTGAGGCTCTCAACCAATGCCGGGACTTATTGCTTCGTTTTGGCGGCCATGCTATGGCTGCTGGCATGACGCTTCCTGCTGAAAACTTACCGGTTTTAGCCGAACGGCTCAACGCCATCGCCGATGATCGTCTCGACCCGGAAGACTTTGTCCCCAAAACCCACGCGGAAGGTTACTTACACTTAGAAGACGTCACCATTTCGTTCATTGAATCTTTGGAGCAACTCGCGCCTTTCGGTGTTGGTAATCCAAAACCGCGCTTTATCATTGAGAACCTACGCTTAAGTGACATCAGACAAATTGGTGCCCAAAAAGATCACTTGAAATTACTTTTTAAAAAAGAGGATGATTGTCTTGACGGTGTCGCTTTCGGAAAAGGGTCTTTTTACCACCACATTGCCTCCGATTGTGAGCTAGCCGTCGTCGGCGTTTTAACCATTAACGAATGGAACGGGCGCAGGAAACCACAAGTGATGATTGATGATTTTAAGGCGCATTCGTGGCAGCTTTTTGACTGGCGGAATTACAAGGAAATCCGGACATCACTCCAAAATCTGCCTCAAAATCAAACATTGTTTATTTATTTTAGAAAACATACCTTGGAGCGCTTGTCCATTCAGGATCTACACATTCCCATCTGTTTTGGCGAAGATATGGACAATGCCCTTGCGTCAAGTCGCCCCTTTTGGGTGCTTTTAGATTTGCCGGAAACCGAGAAGCAAATCACGACGCTTTTTGAGACACACCCGTTTCCAGAACGGATTTATGCCGTCTTCTACCAGGAAGAAACACGCTTTTTTTCACAATTACCGAGTAGAGAGCATTTTAAGAAATCATATATTTATTTATTGAGGAAAGAAAATATCACTATGGACGATAGCATTCGCGAATTGTCTTCCGTGTTTCGTTGGTCGGCTGGGCTTTCGCGATTTATTTTAGACGTGTTTTCCGAACTTGAGTTTGTTAAAATAGAGAACGGACAGTTGACCGTTGTCCGCGACCCGGTTAAAAAGCCGATCACTTCTTCTAAGCTATATCAAAGGCTGCGGGAGCAAGTGAAATTGGAAGAAACCTTTGTGTTGTCCGGGCGTCAAGAATTGAAACAGTGGTTCAGCCGTTTTGCTGATAGACAAAATAAGCCTGAGGAGGCACATGCAGGATGGACTATAAAGAGTATATAGAAATTGTCGAGAACTTCCCGAAAGAAGGAATCGTATTTAAGGATATTACCCCGCTGATGCAAGACGGGAAGGTTTTTAAAAGTGCAATTCAGGAAATTGCTGAATACGGTCGCCATAAAAATGCCGATATCGTTGTCGGTCCGGAGGCGCGCGGTTTTATCGTCGGTTGCCCCGTTGCCTATGCTTTAGATTTAGGTTTTGTACCGGTGAGAAAACCTGGAAAATTGCCGCGGGATGTCATCCAAGTGGATTATGGTTTGGAATACGGAAAAGACGCCCTCACGATTCATAAAGATGCGATTAAACCGGGGCAAAGGGTGATTATCGTCGATGATTTGCTGGCTACTGGTGGAACGATTAATGCGACCATTCAATTGGTAGAAAAACTAGGCGGCATCGTCTGCGGCTTGGCTTTCCTGATTGAATTAACTGAGCTCGGTGGACGAGAAAACCTAAAAGGGTATGATATTTTCACATTGATGAAGTATTAATGGATGAAAGGTTGACTCATTTGGGGCTTCGTTTCCGCCGCAACGTATATATATAGTGAAACGCCTTTCATTTTCTCACTATATATCAAGGTGGTTGAAATATCGCTCTATGAGTCAACTTTCCTATTGTTTTAAGTTTTTTCCTTTTTTAAGAAGGTATTGGATGAAACCGGCCAGATGTGCCGATGAGCCAGATTGATCTGCGAAAGACGCACGGATGTTATGGCTTTACACAAATCCGATAATTAAGGATAATAGAATCAATATTCAGCTTGTCTGATAAGGTGATGGGTTGTATGACTTTCGAGACTTTACGGGAAAAAGCATCCAAATATTTAGACCCGAATGATATAGAAGAAATCGAGAAGGCTTACCGGTTTGCCTCAGAAGCCCATCGTGGGCAAACCCGACGATCCGGTGAGCCTTATATTAACCATCCGGTGGAAGTTGCGGAAATCCTCGTCGATTTAGATATGGATAAAACGACAATCATCGGAGGCCTTTTACATGACGTTGTGGAAGATACATCGGTAACGTTAGAAGATATAAAAACGCAATTCGGTGAAGAGGTCGCGACGTTAGTCGATGGGGTTACGAAACTTCGCCGTTTTGAATATACGTCCAAGGAAGATCAGCAAGCGGAAAATCATCGGAAAATGTTTGTAGCCATGGCTCAAGACATCCGTTGTGTGCTTATCAAACTCGCAGACCGCCTTCATAACATGCGGACGTTAAAGTATATGCCGGCCGATAAACAAGTCCAAAAGGCTAAAGAAACATTGGAAATTTTTGCCCCGCTCGCCTACCGCCTCGGGATATCAACGATTAAATGGGAATTGGAAGATATCGCCTTACGGTTCCTAAACCCCCAACAATATTATAAAATTGTCAACTTGATGAAAAAGAAACGAAACGAGCGCGAGCAAGATATTAAGGAAGCCATCGAAACGATCAAGAAGCTTTTAAAAGAAGTCAACATTGAAGCAACGATTTACGGACGACCAAAACATATTTATAGCATTTACCATAAAATGGTACACCAAAACAAGCAATTTAATGACATTTATGATCTGCTAGCGGTCCGTGTCATCGTTAAGAGCATCAAGGATTGCTATGCTGTGCTCGGCATTATTCATACACACTGGAAACCGATGCCGGGGCGCTTTAAAGATTATATTGCCATGCCTAAGGCGAATATGTACCAGTCGCTGCACACGACCGTCGTAGGACCGAACGGCGACCCGTTAGAAGTGCAAATTCGAACAGAGGAAATGCATAAGGTCGCTGAATACGGGATTGCCGCTCACTGGGCTTATAAAGAAGGCAAGAAAGTTAATGTGAACGATAAGTTTGAAGACAAATTAGCATGGTTTCGGCGCATACTCGAGTGGCAAAATGAAACATCTAATGCCAAAGAGTTCATGGAAAACCTCAAAGTGGATTTGTTTTCAGATATGGTTTTTGTCTTTACGCCTAAAGGCGATGTCATTGAGCTTCCGGCTGGGTCTGTGCCCATTGATTTTGCCTATCGCGTGCATACCGAAATTGGCAACCATACTGTCGGCGCAAAGGTAAACGGAAAAATGGTTCCGTTGGACTATAAGTTAAAAACAGGCGATATCGTCGAGGTCATGACGAGCAAGCATTCGTACGGGCCTTCACAGGATTGGCTGAAGATTACCGCAAGTTCCCATGCCAAGAATAAAATTCGCCAATGGTATAAGAAACAACGCCGTGAGGAAAATGTCATCAAGGGTAAGGAATTAATCGAAAAAGAATTAAAAAATCAAGGGTATGACCCGAAAGACATATTGGTTGCGGAAAATATAGAAAATGTCGCACGGAAATATAATTTTTCCAATGCCGAGGAAATATACGCGGCGGTGGGCTATAACGGCATCACACCAAAACAAGTCGTCACGCGATTGACGGAAAAACTTCGTAAAGATCAAGAAAGTCAAGCGGAAAACATTTTAAAATCCTTCCCTGATGTCAAGGCGTATAAGCCAAAACGCCGGAGGGACAGCGGGGTTCGTGTTAAGGGCATCGATAATGTGTTGATTCGCCTTTCTAAATGTTGCAACCCTGTTCCTGGTGATGAGATTATCGGGTATATCACAAAAGGTCGCGGCGTTTCCATCCACAGGGTGAATTGTCCCAACCTGCAACAAGATTGCACGAGTCACCGTCTGATCGAAGTGGAATGGGAAAGCGAATCGGATACACAAAAACAATATAATGTGGATATCGAAATCACCGGTTTTGACCGAAATGGGCTTTTAAACGAAGTGCTCCAAGCGGTCGCCGAAACGAAAACGCCGATCAATGCTGTATCTGGTAAGGCCGATCGCAATAAAGTGGCTTTAATTCACATGACCATTGCCATTCACAATATCAACCACCTCATTCGCGTCGTAGAAAGAATCAAACGGATTCCCGATATTTATGCGGTCAAACGGGTGATGGAGTCGTAAATAAAGAAAACCAAGCCATGTGACGAAGTTCTAATAAAAGATATGCACGTTAAGGAGAGTCATTCATGAAAGTCGTCGTCCAAAGAGTAAAAAAAGCAAAGGTCACGGTGGACGGTCAAGTCACAGGAGAAATCGGCCAGGGGCTATTGCTGCTTGTGGGCATCAAAGTCGGTGATACCGAAGCTGAAGCCGATTTTATTGCCGATAAAATCAGCGGGTTGCGCATTTTTGAAGATGACGATCAAAAAATGAATCTGTCCGTGAAAGATGTTGGCGGCGAGATTCTATCGGTGTCCCAATTTACGCTCTACGGCGACGTTTCAAAGGGACGGCGACCGAATTTTATGGAAGCTGCCAAACCACACGATGCCGAACGGTTATATACGTATTTTAATGAAAAGCTTCGGGCAAATGGATTGCCGGTGGAAACGGGTGTTTTTGGGGCTATGATGGCTGTTGAGCTCATCAATGATGGACCTGTGACGATTATTGTGGAAAAATAACCGTTTAAGTTATGCCTCCTCCGTCCATCCTAAATAAAAACGCAATGAATGGATGGATGGCGGATGCGCGTTTCAATGAAACAGTACTACCGAATGGTTCACTCCCACCATGTGGAAATCCCGCATTCGGCCGGGCATTTCAGAGATGAAGCCATGGGGCAGCCGATTTTTCACGCGAGAGAATCGGTCAGCGAACTAAAAAGGCGAATCCAACGGTAGTTTTTCTTGACAAATGACGTTACAGTTTTTATGATAAGAAAAAACCGAGAATGTTAAATTTGAGAGTCATCACCGATGACGAAGAGAGTAGTCGGGGACCGCACGCCCAGAGAGGGAATGCCGTGGCTGAAAGCATTCCTGCGCTGACGGCCGATGAAGGACACTTCCGAGGTGTTTTTCTGAAAGCCTGGGATTGCCTTTTGGTGAGTAGGAAAAACCGCGCAACCGGCGTTAATGGTGAAGTGGGAATTTTTTTCAAAATTCCAATAAGGGTGGCACCACGGGTAAACTCGTCCCTTGTTCCGTTCGCGAACAAGGGATTTTTATTTTGGAGGAGGAATCATATGGCTATCATTACCGTTCCAAGAGGCACTGTTGATCTATTGCCAAGCGACATGTCGATTTGGAAGCGAATGGAGAAGACCGCTGAAGAAGTGTGCCGATTATACAATTACGGAGAAATACGCACACCTATGTTTGAAGCAACGGATTTGTTCCAACGGGGAGTCGGCGAGACGACCGACATTGTCCAAAAAGAAATGTACACTTTTACGGATAGAGGAAATCGAAGCTTAACACTACGTCCGGAGGGGACAGCACCCGTCGTCCGTTCGTACGTCGAAAATAAAATGTACGGAGACCCAAACCAACCTGTCAAACTTTATTATTGCGGTCCGATGTTTCGTTATGAGCGTCCGCAAGCCGGAAGACAACGTCAGTTTACCCAGTTTGGAGTAGAGGCGATCGGCTCGGATGACCCGCATATTGATGCTGAGGTGATCTCGCTTGCCCTCGAGTTTTACAAGCGGTTGGGTTTAAAACAGTTAAAACTCGTCATCAATAGCCTCGGCGACCTTGACAGCCGAAAAAAACATCGAGAAGCGCTCATTCGTCACTTTTCCCCTGCCATCGGGGAGTTTTGTGAGGATTGCCAAAATCGGCTTGAACGCAATCCGCTCCGCATTTTGGACTGCAAGGTGGACCGGGAGCATCCGTTAATCCAATCTGCCCCATCGATTTTGGATTACTTAAATGATGCGTCAAAAGCCTTTTTCCATGCTGTTAAAGAAGCGCTTGATGATATGGGGATCACTTATGAAGTCGACCCGACATTGGTCCGAGGGCTCGATTATTATCATCACACAACTTTTGAAATTATGGGTGCCGACTTCGGGGCGATTACGACGCTTTGCGGCGGCGGACGTTACAACGGTCTTGTTGAAGAATTTGGCGGCCCTCGCGTTTCCGGCATCGGCTTCGGCCTGAGTTTTGAACGCGTGATTCTTGCGATGAAAGCAGAAGGCCTTGAAGTCAGCGGCTCTCGGACATTGGATTGCTTCTTTGCGCCGATTGGCGAAAAGGCTAGAGCGGTTGCAACGAAGCTTTTATATGCCTGTCGGAAAGCCGGCATTTCAGCTGACATGGACTATATGGACCGAAAAGTCAAAGCCCAATTTAAGCAAGCCGACCGCCTGGGGGCAAGGTTTGTCGCCGTTCTCGGTGACGATGAAATTGCCCGCCATGTGCTATCGATGAAAGACATGGAAACGGGTGAGCAAGTAGAAGTGGAAGAAGATCAAATCATTGACTACTTGAAAACGAAATTGGAGGGTTAAGCCTATGGGACGAACGATTTATTGCGGTCAATTATCCGAAACGCATATTGGTGAATATGTTCGCTTACAAGGTTGGGTGGCGCGCCGGCGTGACCTCGGCGGATTAATTTTTATTGACTTGCGCGACCGTGAAGGCATCGTTCAAGTCGTTTGCAATCCGGAAGTGTCAAAAGAAGCAATGGAAGTCGCTGAAACCGTACGCAGCGAATATGTGATCGAGGTCGAAGGAACGGTGGTTGCCCGTGATCCAGGTGCTGTTAATGAAAAAATGCCAACGGGGAAAATTGAAGTGCGCGTTGACACCATAAGCGTGATTAATGAATCCAAAACGCCGCCTTTTTCCATTACCGATGACACGGAAGCTTCTGAGGAAGTACGCCTAAAATATCGCTATCTGGATTTGCGCCGTCCCGTCATGCAGAAGACGTTCCAACTTCGCCATAAAACGAATAAAGCCATCCGAGACTTTCTGGATTCCCGCGGTTTTCTTGAAGTTGAGACGCCGATGCTGACGCGAAGTACGCCTGAAGGGGCTCGTGATTATCTCGTTCCGAGCCGCGTCCATCCTGGGTCATTTTTTGCATTGCCTCAATCACCACAGCTGTTTAAACAACTGCTCATGGTCGGCGGAATGGATAAATATTACCAAATTGTCCGTTGTTTCCGCGATGAAGACTTGCGGGCCGATCGCCAACCGGAATTCACGCAGATTGATATTGAGGTGTCTTTCTTCGAAAAAGAACCGTTTTTTGCCCTGATTGAGGACATGATGAAAAGCATTGTAAAAAACACGCTCGGCTTGGATCTGCCAACGCCATTTCCACGCTTGACGTGGCAAGAAGCGATGGCGCGTTATGGTAGCGATAAACCGGATACGCGCTTCGGGATGGAATTGCTCGATGTATCCAAAGCTGTGGAAAATAGCGGATTTAAAGTGTTTGCCGATGCCGTGAAATCCGGCGGACAAGTGAAAGCCTTGAATGTCGAGGGACGAGCTAGCGATTTCTCCAGAAAAACGATCGATGAATTAACGGAATTTGTCAACCAATATGGGGCCAAAGGTTTAGCTTGGTTGAAAGTCGAGGAAGGGAATTTTAAGGGTCCCATCGCCAAGTTTATTGATGAAGAAACGGCTCAACAAATCAAAACGGCTACGAGTGCAAAAGACGGCGATCTTCTCTTGTTCGTTGCCGATAAACCGCAAGTTGTTGCAAACAGCCTTGGTGCTTTGCGCTTGAAACTAGGAAAAGAACTTGGTCTCATCGATCAAAAACGTTTCAACTTTTTATGGGTGACGGAATTCCCGCTCTTTTCATGGGATGAGGAAGAGGGCCGTTATGTAGCGGAACATCATCCGTTTACGATGCCGATGGAAGAGGATATGGAATTTTTGGAAACCAACCCTGGTGTCGTCCGGGCGGAGGCGTATGACCTAGTGTTAAACGGCTTTGAACTTGGCAGCGGTTCGCGACGGATTTACCGGCGCGATATGCAAGAACGCATGTTTAAATTGCTCGGGTTCGATTTAGCCGATGCTGAGGCGCAGTTCGGTTTTCTCCTCGAAGCCTTTGATTATGGCGCTCCACCGCATGGCGGTATTGCTTTAGGTATTGACCGCATCGTCATGTTATTAAGCGGAAGATCGTCTCTCCGTGATACCATCGCTTTTCCAAAAACGGCCAATGCGACGGACTTGTTAACGGAAGCCCCGGCACCGGTCTCCGCCAAGCAGCTTAAGGAACTAGCTTTGAAATTGACTGACAAAAAGGAACTCGCCGCGGAGTCTTAATTGAAAACGGGGTAATTCAGGGGCAGATGCCCTTGAAGCCCAAACAGATGTATGATAAAATACAGTTACAAATCAAGCAGAGAGTCCTGATGTGACCGTAGCAGACTACATGTTTTGACCGAACACCATTTGAAAGGGAGCCCGGACGTTTCTTTTCGGAATACAGGCCTCCAAAGAGTGGACGTATGAAGAAAAGAACAGGGCACCCACCTGCCTGAGGCGGGTTCAAAACTCGAGTCGAATACGGCACTATTGGGACTCTCTGTATGTTTTTTAGCATTTTCCATCATCACGCGGACGTACTCACCATTTTTTACGCTTACCTTGAAAGGTAAAGAAAAAACTCAGCTCGACCCAGTGTTCTGGACGAAGGCTGGGCCATTGTTCCCTGATGCCGACTTGAAAAACGGTACCGTATAAAAAACGACGGACAAAAACCGTCGTTTTATTTTGCCAGTTTTTCAAGATTTCCGTTTTTGTCCATTTTAAATTTTGGAGCCGTGGATTCATTATCGTCCTGCAGCATGACCATGCGGCGTGCACGGTCCATAATACCGATGAGTGCTTGATAGTCTTCTTCGATTGTCTTTTGGTTCTTCTTGATTTTTTTCGTTTTCTTTTTCCAACTGAGCAACTTTTTCTTCCAGCTCTTTATTTCTGGCTTTCAGTTCCTCATTTTCCTTAGCGAGGCGATCGCTTTGATGATCATGAGTTTGTAAGTTTTGTAGAAAAACGATGACATCGGAAAGCGTGATGGTTTTCTCACCAGTTGCGGTGGCAATGGGCATTTCGAGAGCTTGCTGAGAAGCACCATCGGCCGCTTGGGTCCAAACTCTTGGTCGTCTTTGGTTGGCGCGCTTTAATTGTTTGCGCTGCCTTTTAGCCAATTCGATTGCCTTTTCATATTTTTTGCGAACGATCGCATTCCAGCGAAAGCCGCAAGCTGCCCCAGTGCGATTCAATTTGTCACCGACTTCCTCAAAGGCATCCAATTGAGTTGAACCTTCGCGAATATGCCTCAACACCGTTTCGGCTAGGAGTAAATCATCCTCGTGGCTCCAAGCATCTTGCCTTACTTTTGTCATGTTTTGACCTCTCCTTAGAAGTTTATTAGGTTTTGTCAAAATCATTGACAAAAATCAGGCAGTTTATACCATAAACTATAAAATTTTCTATATATCTTTTATTTTTCTGGTGTTTCATTCCGGCGCATCTGCCAGTAATCCAGCCGTTTTTGTACCGTTTTTTCGTAACCTCGAGGTGACGGTGCATAAAATTTGCGGCCTTCTAACGTCTTTGGCAAGTAAGCCTGAGGGACGTAGCCATCTTGAAAATCATGAGGGTATTTATAATCGACGCCGTGACCTAATCGCTTTCCGGCGCCCTTATGGTGGGCATCTCTCAGGTGAATGGGGACTTCTCCCGTTCTTTCTTCGCGGACGGTTTTGAGCGCATGATCGATGGCCATGACAACACTGTTGGATTTTGGTGCAGTGGCAATGTATAAGGCCGCTTCGGCCAACGGGATGCGCGCTTCAGGCATGCCGACATACTCGACCGCATAAGCGGCTGCTTGAGCGATGAGCAGCGCATTAGGGTCAGCCATGCCGACATCTTCAGCGGCATGCATATAAATGCGCCGGGCAATGAAGCGGGGGTCTTCTCCCGCGGCTATCATTTTGGCTAGCCAATACATCGTCGCATCGGGGTCGGACCCGCGCATGCTCTTAATAAAAGCAGAAATGGTGTCGTAATGGTTATCGCCGTTTTTATCGTATTGGAGCACGCGTTCCTGTATCGATTCTTCAGCTACCTCAAGCGTAATGTGAATATCACCATTTTTATCCGGCGGCGTTGTTAATACAGCCAACTCAAGCGCTGATAGAGCTGTACGGGCATCGCCATTGGCCACATTGACGAGATGATCCAAGGCATCCTCTTCGATACAAATTGGATAATTCCCGTATCCTCTTTCCTTATCTTGCAATGCTTGTTGTAAGACGTGTTTAATGTCATCGTCTGACAATGGCTCGAATCGAAAAAGCCGCGAACGACTCAAGAGCGCAGCATTGATTTCAAAGAGCGGGCTTTCCGTGGTTGCACCGATGAGGATGATCGTCCCATCCTCAACGAAAGGTAAAAGCGCATCTTGTTGGCTCTTATTAAAACGGTGAATTTCATCGATAAAAACGACCGTGCGCTTCTCTTCGAACGAAAGCCGCTCTTTAGCTTCGCTCGTGATGCGGCGAATATCCTGGACGCCACTTGTTACTGCATTAATTTGTTGAAAAAATGCCGATGTTGTTCCGGCGATGATTTTGGCCAGCGTCGTTTTTCCGGTTCCAGGCGGCCCAAAGAAAATCATCGGCGTCAGATGGTCTGCTAAAATGGCCCGTCTGAGCAACCGCCCTTCGCCAACGATATGACTTTGACCGATAAACTCATCTAGTGTCCGTGGACGCATCCGGTCAGCGAGTGGTGTTGCGATTTTCTTTGAGTTTGAATAATCAAATAAATCCATTTCTACAAACGCTCCTTCTGTTGGAAAAATACAATACTCGCCGAGAGAATGCAAGAAGAAGCGACCGTCACGAATTGTCGAAAGATATCCGGCTTATGTTATAATGATGATTGTTATTATTGATCGCTTCATTCCTTAATCGCTAAAATAAGCATTCCCGTCTTTGATCTACAGTGTTTTTCTTTTTTGAAGGTTATGAGACTTTGCTTGAGCGGCGTAGGTGGGATCTGTCAATAAAAGGTTCAAAAGCTATTGCCGCAAATATGAGCGCATAAATGGTGACGTACCTAAAAAGTGACATGAAATGATCGGAATGAAAGATGAGGTGAGTGATTTTGAAAATCTCGACTAAAGGGCGGTACGGCTTAACGATTATGATGGCCCTAGGTAAAAATTATGGCAAGGGACCTCTCTCATTAAAAACGATTGCCACGGAAAATCATTTATCAGAGCATTACCTTGAACAATTGATCGCCCCGCTTCGAAATGCAGGACTTGTCAAAAGCATTCGCGGGGCTTATGGCGGGTATGAATTATCCCGCAATCCTGAAGACATTACGGCCGCAGATATCATTCGGGTGCTTGAAGGCCCAATTCAGCCGGTGGAAGTGATGGATGATGATGACCCGGCAAAACGCGAGCTATGGTTAAAGATCCGCGATGCGGTAAAAGATGTTTTAGAAAGCACGTCGGTCGCTGACCTTGTGCATTATAACGAAAATATGCAAGTTCAGGATCCTTATATGTTTTATATCTAAGATCGTCAGTGAGGAAGTGGATACGTTGGATCATATATATCTCGATCACGCGGCGACAACACCTGTAGATCCGGCTGTCGTTGAGGCGATGCTCCCCGTCTATCGTGAAATTTTTGGCAATCCGTCAAGCATTCATTATTTTGGCCGAGAAGCGCGAAAACTGATTGAGGATGCTCGTGAAGTGCTCGCGGCCGAAATTGGGGCTACTCCAAAGGAAATTATCTTTACAAGCGGTGGAACAGAATCCGACAACGCCGCTTTGATTGGTGCCGCTCATGCACGGCAAGCATTGGGACGCCATATTATCACAACGAAAATCGAGCACCATGCCGTTCTTCATACATGTGAACATCTTGAAAAAGAAGGTTTTGACGTCACTTATTTGGATGTGGATCAAAAAGGGCGGATTTCTCTTGATGCATTTAAAAAAGCGTTACGCCCGGACACGATCCTCGTTTCTATTATGTATGGGAATAATGAAGTTGGCACCTTACAACCGATTAAGGAAATTGCCTCTCTCCTTAAAGGGACAAACGCGCTCTTTCACACCGATGCGGTTCAAGCTTTCGGCTTAGAGGCGATCAATGTGCGCGACATTGGGGTCGATTTAATGTCCATCACCGCCCATAAATTCAATGGGCCGAAGGGTGTCGGTTTTTTATACATTCGCGAAGGCGTATCACTTGAGACTTATCAACACGGCGGGGAACAAGAGCGGAAACGCCGCGCTGGTACGCATAATGTCCCCGGCATCGTCGGTATGGCTAAAGCGGTGACGCTGGTTAGGGAGAACCGTGAGGAAAAAAAGCAAATGATGTACCGCCTCCGTCAAAGGATGCTCAATCGTTTAACGGAGGAAGGCATTGACTTTGCCATCAACGGCGACCTAGAAAATGGCTTGGCACATATTTTAAATCTATATTTTCCTGGAACTCGGGTTGAAGCACTTTTATCCGCTCTTGATCTCGCTGGTGTTGCGGTGTCGAGCGGTTCAGCTTGTACGGCAGGCTCCGTCGAACCCTCCCATGTTTTAACCGCCATGTTTGGTAGTGATGCCCCCCAAGCAAAAAGTTCGCTTCGCATCAGCTTTGGCCTATATAATACGGAAGAGCAAGTAGAAACAGCCGCCCGGATCATCGCGAAAACGGTCTCCGGATGGCAGAAGCCAAAACATTCCGGCTGACAAATCGAGCATTTTTACATCAAAATGAGGAAAGGAGTTGGCCCCATGACCAAAGCACCGGAAAAAACACGGGTGGTCGTCGGTATGTCCGGGGGCGTCGATTCCTCGGTGACGGCGCTACTTCTTAAGCAACAAGGGTATGATGTCGTCGGCATTTTCATGAAAAACTGGGATGATACCGATGAAAACGGCGTTTGTACGGCAACGGAAGATTATGAAGATGTTTCGCGCGTCGCTGGGCAAATTGGCATTCCTTATTATGCGGTCAATTTTGAAAAAGAATATTGGGACAAGGTGTTCACCTATTTTTTGGATGAATACAAAGCGGGGCGGACGCCCAATCCCGATGTTGTCTGCAATAAAGAAATTAAATTTAAAGCCTTTTTAGAGCATGCCTTAGCACTTGGCGCGGATTATGTCGCCACCGGCCATTACGCCCGCGTTGAACACATCGACGGCCACGTACGCATGTTGCGCGGGGTGGACCGCGGCAAAGATCAAACGTATTTTCTGAATCAATTAACCGAAGCTCAATTGTCCCGAGTCATGTTCCCGCTCGGTGGGTTGACCAAATCGGAAGTCAGAGACATAGCGAGAACGCATCAACTGGCAACCGCCAATAAAAAGGACAGCACGGGCATTTGTTTTATTGGTGAGCGCAACTTCAAGGAATTTCTCAGCCACTATTTACCAGCGCAAAAAGGAGAAATTCGAACGATTGATGGTGAGTACAAGGGCATGCATGACGGCCTGATGTACTACACAAATGGTCAACGCCAAGGTCTTGGCATCGGCGGTCCAGGTGGCCCGTGGTTTGTTTGCGGCAAAGATTTGAAAAACAATATTTTATACGTTGCACCCGAAAATCACCCGGCTTTGTTCTCCGAAGGTTTGACGGCGGAAAACGTCAACTGGATCAACGGCCTGCCGCAGGAATCACTCTTTACCTGTACCGCGAAATTCCGCTACCGCCAGCCTGACCAACCGGTCACCGTGATGCCGCAAGTAGGCGGTACGGTGAAAGTGATGTTCCATGAACCACAAAAGGCGATTACACCGGGGCAAGCCGTTGTCTTTTATGACGGAGACATCTGTCTTGGCGGCGGCACCATTACGACCGTTCTACAAAAAAATTACTTTGAAAAACTCGATTTTGTCCAAGCCGTTTTATAATAAAGCTGCCACATGGGACCCATCCCATGTGGTTTTATTTTGTTTATGTAAGCCCGTATCGATTAGAGATGCCATACTGTCTTGTATTCACAATCCCACTTCATCCCAAGCTTCCTTTAACAGTTCCATATTGATGCTGACGGCTGCTTTGGCACCGTCTGAGGCGGCGTGGATAATTTGATGAAGATGGTTGCGGCTGTCGCCAGCGATGTAGAGGCCATCGATATTGGTTTTTCCATCTTCTTTTGTTATGAATTGACCCAATTGATCCATAGGAACCCCAAGTTTTTTCGGGATCAAAGAGCTTTGTTGGGTTTTGGGATTGAAAAAGATGCCGCTTCTCGCAACGGTTTGACCGCTTTCAAGTTCAATGGCCTGCAATTGACCATCCGAATGCCATAATTTGTGAATCTTCTCCTCAAAAACCGGAATGTTTTTTTGCTGAAAGGCTTGCCGCAGTGAATCATCGAGGTTATACTTGCCGTTCGTAAAAAGCGCGACATCGTGACTCCAACCATAGAGCGCTTTAACAAAATGAAAATCGGCTAATTGATGGCCGATGATCGCAATCGGTTTATCGCGAAATTCCCAGCCATCACAGTATGGGCAGATAAAGGCACTGATTCCGTATACCGCATCGAACCCATCAATTTCCGGCAGCACATCGACAAGGCCAGTCGCAAACAGCATTTTTTTTGTTTCAAGAACGCCATTTTTGGTGGTGACCTGAAAAATTTTGTGATTCCGCCTCACATCAACGACTTCGTCATTGATAAATCGGACGGAAGGGTATTTTTTTAATTCTTCCTTTGCGAGTTCACGGAATTCACGCGGCGATAAGCCGTCTCGTGTCAGAAAACCGTGAGAGTGGCGGACCATTTTATTGCGCGGCTTATGATGATCAATGATGACTGTTGACCGTCTAGCCCTCCCAAGTGTCAACGCTGCACTCAATCCGGCCGGGCCCCCGCCGACAATGGCGGCTTCAAATAACTCTTGAAACATGTGCATCACCCCGTACGATTAGTATGCGGGAAGAGCGGTCAAGAAATTTATGCAGGGAAATTTCAACAGTTTTCAGACTAGTGGAAAAGAGGTAC
>Ga0325354_100074_pt1 | contig 19992 bp, 15 predicted proteins | sample SM_ome_19_FD_205725 | JGI IMG/M metagenome (GOLD analysis project Ga0325354, IMG submission 205725) | Metatranscriptome of lab enriched sorghum-adapted microbial communities from California, United States - SM_Day2_9 (Metagenome... ... | reverse complement strand
GGAAAAAGAAACCGGCGGGCTCATCCATATGCTGTTTTATAGTTCCATCGCGATCCCTGCTTTCTATTTCGCCGCTTTCTTTATCAATCCGGATACGCACATCACCTACGCGGATTATTGGCGTTGGTGGATCGTTCACCTCTGGGTAGAAGGTATCTTTGAAGTTTTTGCCGTGATTATCATCGGTTTCCTCATGGTGACCATGGGTCTTGTGACCAAGAAATCAACGGAACGCGCCTTGATGTTCCAAATTATCATTTTACTTGGCAGTGGCGTTATCGGGATCGGACACCATTATTATTGGCAAGGAACACCAGAAGCATGGATCGGACTTGGTGCTGTCTTTTCGGCCATTGAAGTCGTTCCGCTGACGCTCCTCATCCTCGAAGCGTACAGTCAACGGAAAATGATGAAGGACGGCGGCCGTGAATTTCCTTACACCGGTTCATTTTGGTTTCTCATTTCCACAGCTATTTGGAATTTGTTAGGTGCCGGCGTGTTAGGATTTCTCATCAACACCCCGCTCATCTCGTATTTCGAACACGGCTCTAACCTTACTGCCGCACACGGTCACGGAGCGATGATGGGTGTATACGGCATGTTCAGCATTGCGATCATTCTTTATGCGATGAGAAATCTCGTTCAACCGGAGATATGGACGGCCAAAAAATTCGATAAACTGGCGAAAATCTCGTGCATTTTGCTGAATATCGGTCTCGCCGGCATGATTATCATCACATTATTGCCCGTAGGTTTCATCCAACTTGCCAAAGCTTATACGGACGGTTTCTGGGCGGCAAGACAAATGAGTTTTTATCACGAAAGCCTGGTTCACCTTCTCTTGTGGCTCAGAATGATCCCGGATACCATTTTCATTTTTGGGATCTTCCCATTGATTTGGCTGTTATGGTTAGGGTTCCGTAACTTAAGAAAGGTCACGAAAAAATCTTAACCAATTGGTAAAGAAAATTAGCTCCGCCTGCGCCTAAATGGCTTGGCGGAGCTTTTTTTGCACTTATGCTAGCCTGAAAAAATTTTATACAAAGGACAATGGTAACCGTCGCTCATCCCATTGTCACTCACCTATGAAGATAACGAGGCTGACTCAACCATCCGGAGTCAGCCTCGTCAACTTTATTTTTTCACGGTTTCAGCGATGATGGCAAGGATCATTTCCACCGTCTTCACCAATTCTTCAATAGGCAATTTTTCATTCGTCGTATGGATGTCCTCATACCCTATGGCGAGATTGACGGTCGGGATGCCGAGACCATTGATGACGTTGGCATCGGAACCACCGCCGCTTTTGAGCACGCGTGGCGTGCGGCCGATGGCTTTTGCCGCGCGTTTGGCTACCTCCACGACCGGTTCTTCTTCTGTGAAATTGAAATTTGGGTACATAATTTCTACCCGCACATCGGCCGAACCACCCATTTCTTTGGCCGTTTCTTCAAAGGCATTTTTCATTTTTTCAACCTGGGCCTCCAATTTTTCTTTGACTAATGAGCGGGCTTCGGCGAGGAGTTCCACCCTATCGCAGACGATGTTTGTTTTCGTGCCGCCGGAAAAACGGCCAATATTCGCCGTTGTTTCTGAATCGATGCGGCCGAGCGGCATTTTCGCGATCGCTTTTGCGGCGATGGTGATCGCGGATACCCCTTTCTCAGGTGCCACACCGGCATGGGCGGTTTTCCCATGAACCGTTACATCTAACCGCGCTTGCGATGGCGCCGCGACAATAATGTCACCCACCGGCCCGTCACTATCCAAGGCATAGCCGTATTTGGCGGTGATTTTCTTCGGGTCAAGCGCTTTTGCTCCGACAAGCCCGGACTCCTCACCGACAGTGATGATAAATTGAAGCGAACCGTGCGGAATCTCTTTTTCCTTTATGATACGAATGGCCTCAAACATCGCGGCAAGACCTGCTTTATCGTCAGAACCTAAGATCGTCGTTCCATCAGAGACGATTTTTCCGTCTTTTATGGACGGCTTAATGCCTTTTCCGGGAACAACCGTATCCATATGGGAAGTAAAATAAATGGGGTCAGCGTCCGCTGTCGCCTCGAGTGTGCAATATAAATTGTTGGCCCCATGGCCCGTGCGCGCTTTGGCATCATCTTCTTCAACTTTCAGTCCTAATGCTGAAAACTTTTCCTTTAAAACCTTTGCAATATCTTCTTCCTCACCCGTTTCGGAATCGACTTGCACAAGTTCCATAAACTCATTAATTAATCTCTCTTCATTGACCAAAAATCCCATCCCCTTATGTCACAATATAAACCCATTATACGCCTGATGGAATGGGGGTTCAAAAAGAAAGGTATTTTATCACCTTGTTACGGTCGTTTACCGCTCAGTTTTGGCCGTTCACCGTCGGGCTTTGACGAATGACCGCTCAAAACAAACCATTTCATACCCCAACTTATGAATAGAGGTCAATCAAATCTCGCGAAGGAAGCTCCTTTACCCCTTAACAATCCGATATAATGAAGGGTCTATCGTTGATAAAAACGGGCTGAGTTCACCTGGTGAAAACAGATAAAGTTCATGCATCGCCCGCGTGCAAGCTGTATACAGAAGTTGGCGTTCCGTTTCGCGAAAGTAGCCTTGCTTTGAAGCGTCATATAGGAGAACGCCGTCAAATTCAATGCCTTTGGCAAGATAGGCTGGGATGACAAGCTTCCCTTTTTTAAACGTATACGTTTCCTCGTCCATTAACCGGAGTGACAGATCTTCCTTTAATGCCTCATAGATCCGACGGCTTTCTTCCATCGTTTTCCCAATGATCGCAATCGTCTCCCGTCCTCGCGCTTCCATCTCTTTGATCGTTTCGATGATCTTTTTATGAAGAGCGGCTTTATCCCGCACAAACAAAATCGTTGGTTTTGCGCCATCTCTGTTAAATGGTTGGATTAAGTCACCCTTTTCAATGAGCGCCTTCGTAAATTCCACAATCGGCCGTGTGGAACGGTAGCTTTTCAGCAATGTCACGGTTTCGGTCCGTTCCGACAGCTTGACTTCACCCGTTAAGACCGATGGGGTCGACAACACATGGGCATAAATCCCTTGGTTGATGTCACCGAGAAGTGTCATTTTACTCTTAGGAAACACCTCTCTTAAATAAGCCAGTTGAAACGGGGAATAATCTTGGGCTTCATCGATGATGAGATGTCGGATGTTTGAATAGATCCGGCGGCCTTTCAAACGATCCGTAAGGTATAAAAACGGCGTGACATCTTCCCAAAATAGTTTCTTTTTATCGATTTGGCTAATGGAAAGACGGCAAACAGCTTCTGGTACGTGATCGTTTTTTTCATAAAACTGTCTGTAATTCGCCAAGAGATCGACAAACTCGAGCTCCTTGATCCATTTTTTGATCGGGCGAAACGCTTTTTTCACAACCATCCGGGCGAGAAATTCGCGCTCACGGTCGATATCATTAAAGGAAGCTTCCGTATAGTGATTCCTTTTTTTCAATTGTTGAAAAGCCCTTAGATAGTCTTCTTTATCGAGTAGTTCGATTTCATCATCCACCCAGTCTTTCGTCCATTCTTTCTGCATATGTTTCGGTAGTTCTGAAAGAAGTTTCTCCGTGAGGTACTCCAAGCGAACGGAAATCGGCTTGGACCTATTGTACTCATAAAAGTATGTGCTCAACATTTCTTTTGAAAATAGTATTTCCCCGCGAAAAACGATATCTTTAAAAATAAGGCCCTGTTTGGCTAAACGGTCGACATATTCATCAATGAACGTTTTAAAGGCGAGATCGCTTTTCAGCTGAATCGCCTGCATTCTCAGGTCGTAATCTTTATAGTCTTCCGGTCGTAAATACATTTCCGTTTGCTGGAATGCGTCTTCGAAGGCTAAGTCATGAGCCAGTTGATTTTCGACAAATTCTTTATACGTCGTCTGTTCCATATTTTCTTCGCCTAGCTCTGGAAGAACAGTAGACACATAACTGTTAAATAACGGGTTCGGGGAAAACAGCACGATGTTTTCCGGCTGAAGCGTTTCACGGTGTGCATACAGAAGGTAAGCGATCCGTTGTAAAGCGGCTGAAGTTTTGCCGCTGCCAGCGGCACCTTGAACGACCAGAACACCTGCCCGTTCATTACGGATGATTTGGTTTTGCTCCTTCTGGATCGTTGCTACGATGCTTTTCATCTGCGTACTCGCGGCTTTACCGAGCACTTCCTGAAGCATGTGTTCACCAATCGTCACACCCGTGTCAAACAGCCCGGTGATCTTTCCTTTTTTTATGATAAATTGGCGTTTTAATGTCATTTCACCACGTATCGTCCCGTCTAACGTCTCGTAACGGGCAGGTCCGGGGGAATAATCATAGTACATGCTGGCGATTGGGGCGCGCCAATCGTAAATTAAAAAGTCCTCTTCTGCCTCATCCATCAGAGAGGCGATGCCGATGTATATTGGTTCAGTTTCTTCAGACCCCTCTTCAATAAAGTCAATGCGACCAAAGTACGGCGAATCTTTCAAACGGGCCAGTGTTTTTAACTGTTGAGACAGGTGGCCATGGCTTCGTTCCCGTTCGGACAGGACCGCGGCTCTTTGGGCAATACTCGCTTCGGTTTCAATCACATCATCGAGTTCTTCCAGGTTAACCGTGACATCTTCCCAGAAAGTTTTACGCAAGCGGACGACGCTATCCTTCAATTCACTCACTTTTTCACTGAGTGCCGCTTGTTTTTGTGCGATGACCTTTTCAACAGCATCGACGCGTTCTTGTTCTTCCTGCCACGCTTTTTCTGGTAAATCCATCCAAACACTCCCCCGTTTAAAAATGTGTTTCCAAAAAGATTGACATCCGCATTTACTTTGTTGTATAATTATAATGGGTATTTATTAGTGTGCGGATATCAATATTTGTGAATCATTATTTATCATACTCTTATTTATGATGCATTTCAAGCCCTTACTTTCATTCTGCTCGATATGGTTTTTATTCAACGGCATCACCAACCATAGCCAAAAGGTGGCGTTTTTCATTTACGGACCTTCCCCTACTTTGCGCGTCACTCCATACCTATTCCGCTTTTTCAGCACCAAAACTATGCTTTTGTCGGTGATCCGTTGAAACGTTCAGTGTTTTGTCTTTCCAAGTGAATTCGTGCTGGGGCCTCCAAAAACATTTTCCGATAACCAAAAAGGCATCGCGCGCTTTGCGATGCCTTGAATGCTTATAACGGGATATTACCATGTTTCTTTGAGGGTCGCTCTTCCCGTTTGTTTTGCAACATTTCTAATCCCTGCAATAACTTGATGCGGGTTTCCCGCGGGTCAATGACGTCATCCACCATGCCATAAGCTGCGGCAATATAGGGGTTAGCAAATTTTTCGCGATACTCAGCGATCTTCTCAGCCCGCGTTTTTTCAGGGTTGTCGCTTTCTTGAATGTCTTTGGCAAAGATGATATTCGCAGCTCCCTCCGGCCCCATGACGGCGATTTCGGCGTTCGGCCAACTGAAAACAAGGTCAGCGCCAATCGACTTACTGTTCATGGCCACATACGCTCCGCCGTAAGCTTTCCGCAGGATAACAGTCATTTTCGGAACCGTCGCTTCGGAATAGGCATATAAAATTTTTGCCCCATGGCGGATGATGCCGCCGTGTTCCTGCTTAACACCCGGGAAAAAACCTGTCACATCTTCAAATGTAATTAAAGGAATGTTAAAGCTGTCGCAAAACCGAATAAACCGCGCAGCCTTATCAGACGCGTCGATATCCAGACCACCCGCCAAAACTTTCGGTTGATTGGCAACAATGCCGACGGTTTGCCCTTTAAGGCGGGCGAAGCCAACGACGACGTTTTTCGCGAAGGAAGCATGGACTTCCATGAAAGAACCTGGGTCGACGATTTCTTCGATGACTTTTTTTACATCATATGGGCGGGTCGGATCAAACGGAACGATGTCTGGCAACTGATCCCGATAGTCATCGCCTGATTCTATCTCATAGACCGGGGGCTTTTCGCGATGGTTGGCAGGTAGGTAACTTAAAAGTTTGCGCACCATCTTTAGCGCTTCTTCTTCGTCTTTAGCTGAAAAATGGGCGTTGCCGCTCAAGCGGTTATGGATGTTTGCTCCGCCGAGGTTTTCCGCACTGATTTTTTCACCGGTGACAGTTTCAATGACTTTCGGGCCAGTGATGAACATTTGACTCGTTTTCTCCACCATGATGACAAAATCGGTAATGGCTGGGGAATAAACCGCACCACCCGCACACGGGCCCATGATCACGGAAATTTGCGGAATGACGCCCGAATAGATCGCATTCCGATAAAAAACATGGCCGTAGCCATCCAGTGAAACAACCCCTTCTTGGATTCGGGCACCGCCTGAGTCATTCAAACCGATGAACGGCACGCCGTTTTTGGCGGCTAAATCCATGACGTTAGCAATCTTTTTTCCGTGCATTTCACCGAGCGCTCCGCCGAATACCGTAAAATCTTGGGCAAATAGATAGACGGGGCGACCGTCAATTTTTGCATAACCGGTAACGACACCTTCACCAGGCGCATCCCCATTCAATCCGAGATTATGGGCGCGGTGCTCAATAAACGGATTGATTTCCACAAAAGATCCTTCATCGATGAGCAGGTCAATGCGCTCTCTTGCAGTCAGTTTTCCTCGGGCATGCTGCTTTTCGATCCGTTCATCGCCGCCTCCAAGTTCTACTTTCCTTCGTTTATCGTACAGTTCATTGATTTTATCATAGATATCCAAGATGCCATCCTCCCGAAAAAATCAAATCCGCTTGTCCATTTCTTACTCAGTAAAAAGAAGGTAAGTTTGGGGGTTTTCCCCTTAACCCTCCTTCTCGCACAGTTCATACAACACACCATGAGCCGATTTCGGATGTAAAAACGCCACCTGAGCGCCTTCAGCTCCAGGTCTTGCCGACTCATCGATCATCTGTATGCCTTCTTCTTTTAAGCGGCGGATTCGCGCTTCGATGTCTGTGACACCTAGAGCAACATGATGCAACCCCTCTCCTCGCTTTTCAATGAATTTGAAAACCGCGCTCTTCTCATTGAGCGGTTCTAGTAGCTCCAAATAGAGGTTTCCGCCATCGAGGAAGGCCACTTTGACATTTTGGGATTCAACGGTTTCCGTGTGAACAAGGGAAAGACCAAGAATCTTTTGATAAAACGTCAGGCTTTCCTCAATTGAGCGAACGGCTATGCCGATATGAGCCACTTGTTTCATCTGAAAGGGCTCGCTTGGCACGTAACCGTCTCGTTCATAAACGGCACGTTCGATAAATTTTGCCGTTTCCAATGTCGGCGTACCGGGTGTAAATATTTTTTTAATGCCTTTTGATTCTAAAAATGGGATATCGTCAGCCGGAATGACACCCCCACCGACAACGATGATGTCATCTGCCCCTTTTTCTTTTAACTGTTCGACAACAGCGGGGAACAGTTCATTATGAGCGCCGGAGAGGCATGATAAGCCGATGCAATCGACATCTTCTTGTATCGCAGCGGCGACAATCTGCTCAGGGGTCTGCCTCAGCCCCGTATAGATAACTTCCATACCGTAATCGCGTAATGCTTGAGCGATCACCAATGCGCCGCGGTCATGCCCGTCTAGACCGGGTTTAGCAACGAGCACACGTATTTTTTTCATGTCGTCTCCCTACTTCCATTGCTTTTTTTCTTTTCCATAACACTGAAAGAGCTGAGGATACCGGCATATGATGGCGAAATGAGGTCAAAGCCTTTTATATACCGGTATATTCACCGAAGACGTTGCGCAACACGCCGCAGATTTCACCGATCGTCGCATAAGCTTTGACGCATTCCAATATCGGCGGCATGAGGTTTTCGTCAGTTGCGGCCGCGCGTTTTAAGTCTTCAAGCGTTTTTTGAACGCGATCATTGTCACGGCGGGCTCTCAATTGTTTTAACTTTTCCGCCTGCCGGGCACCAATCGCCGGATCCACGCGGTGCAGCTCAGGCTCGCGCTCGTGATCAATGCGAAAGGCATTGACGCCGACCACTATGTCTTCATTTTTTTCAATCGCTTTTTGCGTTTCGTAAGCGGCGCGGTGGATTTCCTCCTGCATATAGCCTTGTTCTACAGCCTGAACAGCCCCGCCCATGTCATCAATTTTCTTCAGATATTCCTTTGCTTTTTCTTCGATTTGGTCGGTTAAAGCTTCGACATAGTATGAACCGCCGAGCGGGTCAACCGTGTCGGAAACCCCGCTTTCGTAAGCGATAATTTGTTGGGTTCTTAAGGCGAGCCGCGCCGATTCCTCTGTCGGTAAAGCGAGTGCTTCGTCCTTGCTGTTTGTGTGCAGGCTTTGCGTGCCCCCGAGGATGGCGGCTAACGCTTGAATGGTCACCCGAACGACATTATTGTCCGGTTGTTGCGCAGTGAGTGTCGAGCCACCGGTTTGCGTATGAAACCGCAGCTGCCAGCTTTTTGGGTTTTTGGCGCCAAAGCGATTTTTCATGATATGTGCCCAAAGGCGTCGCGCTGCCCGGAATTTCGCGATTTCTTCAAAAAATTGATTGTGTGCATTAAAGAAAAACGCCAAACGCGGAGCAAATTGATCGATGGCAAGGCCGGCATCAAGCGCTGCCTCGACATAAGCGATGCCATTCGCAAGAGTAAAAGCAAGTTCTTGTGCCGCGGTGGATCCGGCCTCACGGATGTGGTAACCGGAGATACTGATCGTATTCCATTTCGGCACTTCTTTAGAACAATACGCAAAAATGTCCGTAATGAGCCGCATGGACGGCTTCGGCGGGAATATATAAGTGCCCCGGGCAATGTATTCTTTTAAAATATCATTTTGAATGGTGCCCGATAGCACGTTTTTCGGTACGCCTTGTTTTTCTGCCACAGCAATATACATGGCAAGGAGGATGGCTGCTGGTGCATTGATGGTCATGGATGTGCTGACCTGATCCAGAGGAATGCCGTCAAAAAGGGTTTCCATGTCCTCTAAGGAGTCAATGGCGACACCGACTTTGCCGACTTCACCCCGTGCCATCGGATCATCGGAATCATAGCCAATTTGCGTCGGCAAATCGAAGGCGACGGACAGGCCGGTTTGTCCCTGTTCCAATAAAAAGCGAAAGCGTTGATTCGTTTCCTCGGCGGAACCAAATCCCGCATATTGACGCATCGTCCAGTAGCGAGCCCGATACATCGTTGGGCGAATGCCGCGAGTATATGGGAATTCCCCCGGGAACCCTAATTTTTCTAGATAATCACTTGAAGGCTCCTCTGGATGGTAAAGCCTTTCGATATCAATCCCCGAACTCGTCTGGAATACGGCTTTCCGCTCGGGGTATTTTTCAAGCAATTGTTTTGTCTTTTCCAGCCACGCTTCATATTCTTTCTGAAAAGTCGATGTCGACGTCATCCATTATCTCCCCCAAATAAAGCGTTTTCAATTTGTCTTAAAAAGGAACTCAGAGCTATAAGCCCTATTCATTTATGCCATCCCTATTAGGAAAAATGAAGAACCCTGCGGTCCTCCCTTCTCCCACTCGATCAAGATATGGACTAGTGTGTTGAACAAGTGCAACTTGACGACAAAATGGTCTTCCATATTCAAAAATTGCCCTTACTTAAAGTATAGCAAAAATTCCATCATGGTGGAAATCTGGGGTCAGACCCCCTTTTTATAGGGATTCTGACCTAATTTTTATAGTACTTTAGTCTTATATCATATCCGAATTCCTTATTCTATCAACTTTAACGCTTTAAACTATTGGGGGACTGACCCCATTTTATAGGTCTTTTTGCCTATTGTTTACCATACTTTAGTACTATGACCACGCGTGGAACCCTGATTTTTTTTGCTTTCGCGCTTTAAACTGTTGGGGGACTGACCCCCAACAGGATGAGGACGGAGGAGACGGCGGTGTTGAGCGGGGTGGTGGTGGTGTCGATGATGAGGTCGGGGTGAAGGGGTTCTTCGTATGGGGCGTCGAGGCCGGTAAAGCCTTTGATGAGGCCTTGGCGCGCTTTTTTGTACAGGCCTTTCGGGTCCCGGCGCATGCATTCTTCAAGATCGCATTTGACGTAAATTTCTAGGAATGTACCGTCAGGAAATAGACGCCGCACGTTTTCCCGGTCGCTTCGATATGGGGAGATGAAAGCACAGAGCGTGATGATCCCCGCATCGACAAATAATTTTGCCACCTCCCCAATGCGACGGAGGTTTTCTTTTCGGTCCCGGGCGGAAAAACCGAGATCCCGGTTCAATCCGCACCGAAGGGTATCGCCGTCTAATAAGTAGGTTCTCATACCGAGGTCAAACAGCGCTTTTTCCACATGGGAGGCAATCGTCGATTTTCCGGAACCGGACAGCCCAGTGAACCAAAGCACCATACCTTTGTGCCCGTTTAATGTCTCGCGGTCATGCTTTGTAACTAAGCCGTCATGGCGGATTACATATTTCCCTTCTGCATCCATCCCCATCTTCCTTTCCATAAAAGCTTTTTGCTGGATCTGGCGGCCTCACCGTAGCCATTACACTCGATACAGCGGAGCCATTTCCCTGCTTGTTTTTCTATGAAAAAACTTTGCACGCCTAGTAACGATTACCCCCAAACAAAATAGACGATTGAGACCGTAAGAACCATGATCATGACGCTCAGCGGCGCACCGATTTTCATAAAATCGGAAAAACGGTAACCACCCGGTCCGTAAACGATTAAGTTCGTTTGGTAGCCAATCGGCGTCATAAAACTGGCCGAAGCCGAAACCGCCAAAAGTACCATGAAGGGGTCCGGCGCCATGTGCAGATGCGCCGCACAAGATAGACTAATCGGAAACATGATGACAGCAGCCGCGCTGTTGGTAATGAATTCGGTCAACACATTGGTCGCAAAATAAAGAATGGCCATGATCGCGAGTAACCCATAAGGCTCGGCAAAGTGTACCAGCCCAAAAGCCACATATTCGGCCAAACCCGATTGTTCAAGCGCTGCGCCGATCCCGAATGAACAGCCGATTAACACCAATACATCGACAGGTACATATTTTTTGACATCTTCTGCTGTGACAGCCTTTGTAAGAAACAATAAAGCTGTTTCAAGACACATCGCTTGAAACATCGATAACCAATGCATCCCGACCATTATAATCAGAACAATGAAAACGCTTAGCAGCCACGCAAATGTTCGCCGCTTTCCCCGAGTGAGAAACGGATTGGGGCGGGCGGTGGTCAAATAAAAATCGTCCGTAAACTCACGATGCCGCGTAAAATCAGGGCCCGTAAGAAGTAAAAGCGTATCTCCGGGTTTTAAAACGATGTCACCGATTTTCCCTTTAATGCGTTCCCCATGACGATGAATCGCAATAATGGCCGCATCAAAGCGGCTGCGAAACTGCGTGTCTTTCACCGCCTGCCCGACCAATTGCGAACGGTGGGAGACGACCGCCTCAACGACATGTTGTTTTTCCTCGGCCCAAACTTCAAATGACTCATTGCCAAAGGGCTCGAGCTTTAACCCTTTCGTTTTTTGCAAATCTCCGATGGCTGTAAGGTCCCCGGTAAAAATTAAGCGATCGCCGGCGCAAAGGGTTGTCGCATGCTTGACAGGATAAATGCGCTCCGCACCGCGAATGATTTCGATTAAAAACACGCTTTCCAGATGCCTCAACCCTGCGTCTTCAACCGTTTTTCCGTTATGTGGGGAATGATCCTCCACAACGCATTCCGCCAAATAGTCGCGAATCGGCACATCGCTACCTTCTTGCTTGAGCGGACGTGCAGGAAGTAAGCGAAATCCAAACCACGCTAAGTAAAACAAACCACAAATAACGGCAGGAAGGCCGACGATCGAAAGCTCAAACATCGAAAACCCTTTTTGTTTATTTTCTAACAAAAGACCGTGGATCACGAGATTTGTTGAAGTACCCATCAAAGTCACCATTCCGCCAAGAATGGTCGCATAAGAAAGCGGAATGAGAAACTTAGACGGTGCAAGGCCGTGTTCCAAGCACCATTTTTTCACAAATGGCATGAGGGCGACGACGATCGGCGTATTGTTAATAAAGGCGGAGATGGCTGAGACAGGAATCATCATCCGAAGAAGGGAGAGTCTACCGCTATTTTTATGACCCATCACCGCATAAATGAACCGTTCGAAAAAACCGCTTTGGCGAATCGCACCGGAAATGATAAAAAATAGGCAGATGGTCGCTATGCCTTCATTGGCAAAACCGCTTAACGCTTGTTCTGGCGTAATCATTCCGGCCATTAGGAGAATCACCAAGGTCACAAACACCGTCATGACTGGCGACATCTTTTCCATCATTAAACTCACCATCATAAAGACGATGACAACAAGGACAAAAGCCATAGTCGGTGTCAACGGATCACATCCTTATTCCTTACGCCCTAAATAACGAAGTAAAACGTCAGCCACTTCAGGGCGGGTAAACTCCGGTGGTGGTGCGATGCCCTTTCGCAGCATTTCTCTAACTTTTGTCCCGCTTAAAAGTAATCGGTCTTGATCACGGTGCGGGCAGGTTTTTGCGGAAGCCATCCCTTGGCATTTCCGACAATAAAAGCTGTGATCAAATTTTAGAATTTCAATGCCAATTTCCTCCGCGTATTGCCCCGCCAATTCTTGCGCTTCATAGGTACCATAGTAATCTCCGACACCGGCATGGTCCCGGCCAACAATAAAATGCGTGCAGCCATAATTCTTTCTAACGATGGCATGTAAAACCGCTTCCCTTGGCCCCGCATAGCGCATGGCCCCAGGATAAACGGCAAGCCGCACCCGGTCTTTCGGATAATACGCTTCAATCAGCACTTTATAGCTTTCCATCCTGACATCTGCGGGAATATCATCGCTTTTCGTCTCCCCCACCAAAGGCTGTAGCAATAACCCGTCAACAAGTTCCAAGGCGCACTTCTGGATATATTCATGGGCGCGATGCACTGGGTTTCGCGTCTGGAAACCAACAACCGTTTTCCAGCCGAGTTCCCGGAACATTTTTCGCGTCTCTGTGGGATCAAAATATACATCCTCAAAAGGGTGATGGCTCGGGCGCCGCAAAAGAACAATAGGGCCAGCCAAATACCAATCCCCTTGATTCAATAACGCTTTGACACCGGGATGCTGTTTGTCAGTTGTTTTATAAACGCAAAGCGCCTCCCGTTCCTTATCTGCTTGGTATTTTTCTTCAACCGTCATCATCCCGTAAATCACACCGTCCTCACCAGCCAAAAAGCACGCATCGCCCGTTTTGATGGCATCCGCTTCAGCTTTTTGAACCGGCAAAGTGATCGGGATAGGCCAGACTGTGCCATTTTCAAGCCGCATATGGGAAAGTACATTCAAATAATCTTTTTTCCCCATAAAACCGGTAAGCGGACTGAATCCGCCTGTTGCTATTAATTCCAAATCGGAAAGCGACCGCCGGGATAAGGTGATCACAGGTCCATTCCTTTGCAACATTTCATCCGTCTTGGTTGGATCCGAAAGCCGTAAAACCAGCGGGCCTCCGTGTGCATCCTGCAAATTTTCCACTTCCATATGGCAATTCCACCTCAACCACATCGTATGCGTGGCTCACCTTTCCGATTGAATGATCCGCGGAAAACCTCCTTGAATCAGGCGGATAACCCAAGGAAGGCTTTCCAATGGTTTTTAAAAGCTTTATAAGTGAAGGTTTGTGCCGTCTTCCACCCATTTTCTGCAAGTGCCTGGGCTCGTTTCGGGTCGCAAAGGAGGGCGTGCATTTTTTCTATTAAGGATTCATCATCACCGCTTGGGACGACACAGGCATTGTCTTCCGTAAAATAATCCCTGCCGCCTGAACCGTCATATCCGATGACGCAAGCGCCGCATGCCATCGCTTCAAGCGGCATCAAGCCAAACCCTTCTGTCTCAGATAAAGTTAAAAAATATTTATAACGATTAAACTGCCCGGCTAAACGCGGTTGGGGAAGATACCTCAGTTTTTTTATGTGGAAACGCGTCTTAAAGCGTGTTCTTCTTAACCGTTTGACGATTTCGCTTAACGCCCGAACCGTGTCTTTTTTATAGCAGCTAACCGCTATGGCGTCTTCCCGCTCTCGCCAAGGCCTGCGGTTTTTAAAAATAGTTAAGTTTATAAAAGGATGAATCGTTCTTGCCTCAATGCCAAACCGTTCTTTTAGATGATGCGCGACAAAGGTGGAGCAGGCGACATATTGATCATAGAAGAAATCCGGTTCGGTATAAGGGGTGGTGCCCTGAACATACATGATTTTGTGACATTTCAATCGTCGTCCAAGATTTAAGGAAGAATCAGCCCCGCTGGCAATAAAAAAATCAGCCGGACGAACGGCTTCTAACATGTCTTTCAAAGATATAACCGGAAAGGCGTATGGATAGCTAAAGCCACCGCGGTGGACAGGACGTGTTTGGACGACAATCACTGGATAGCCGAACGCCTCATGAAAAACACAACCGATGCCATAAAGCATGTATGAGCCGCCGTAACGATCATAAGCGTTTAAAACATAAACGCGCGAGGGCTCAACCGTCATGGCAACACCCCCTATTAAGATTTTTGGGAAGAATAGACATGTCGCTCAAGGTAATCCACCCATTCGCTCTCAAAATTTTTATAAGAAAAGCGCTTAGCGGTGGCTACGGCACGTTTCGCCAAGTCTTTACCCATATCCGGGTGATGGTGGATGAACCGGAGCACGTCGATAAGGCTTTCGAAATCCCCATATGGGACAATGAGGCTGTTCCGACCGGATTCAAAGTAATCCCGCCCCCCCATCGAATCAAAACCGATGACCGCGCAACCACAAGCCATCGCCTCAAGCGGTGGCAAACCGAAACCTTCAATCGGATTGAGCGTTAAGAAATATTTGTGGTGATTGTAGCGTTCCGCAAGCGCTTTTTGCGTCAAAGGTTCATCTATAAGTTTGAACTTGGGCAGTTCCGACGGATGGGTGGCTTTAAATTTTTTCAATAGTTGTCCGAAATGGATCGCCGCATACCCTTTATAATTTAAAATGAGTATATCGCTAGAGCGTTCTTGCCAAGGGATTTTGTTTTGAAAAACCTCATGATTGATAAAAGGGGATATGACTTGCGATTGGACGTTAAAGACGTTTTCCACATGATCACGGACAAAGCGCGACACCGAAACGTAATGATCAAAAAAGATATCTAAAACGGGATACGTATTGATGCCTTGCATATACATCACTTTTTTCATCGGAAGTGTCGCCCCGAACCACTTCGTCGAATGGGCCGGATTGCATAGAAACACATCTTCGGCATCAGCGATTTGCTTCATTTCATCAAGGCTGATGCTTGGAAAAGCCATTTTATAATGAAAGCGCGGATGCCATCCCCCCTGTTTCCGCTTCGTTTTTCTCTCATAGACAATATAAACCGGGCTTCCGAAGTTTTCATGACAGATCCGACCAACGTTGTAGAGTAAAAAGGCTCCGCCCGTATCCCCGTAACCGTTAAAGACAAACACTTTTCTCTCATTGTTTCTTTTCATAGCCGACCTCCGCCATCACGTTTTGGCAAAGTGTATTGATTTTGGCGATCTCTTTCGGCGGCGTTTTCTTTCGGGAACTGCTAATGACGACATCCAGGACCCCTTCCATGTCATTATGCGTTAATTGACCGAGTGAACGGATGAGTGCTAAAGTCTTTTGATCTCGGTTAGCCACATCCTCATAGCGAATGAGATGCATCTTTGGGTCTTCCGCTTGAAGTTGCAAATATTCGATGACTCTTCGTTTCCAAAGCTCACAAAAAGCCTCGACGGAACCGTATCGTTCTTTCCGCGCTCTCTTCGAAACGCTTTTCCAAACATCAACGGGATGACGAATCAATAACAACACCGTCGCATCGGGGTAGCATTCTCTGAAAAGCAAGAGTTCCTCCCGGCCGTAACGCACTTCTTTATAGCCGAACATGTCAAAGTTTTTTTGGTACGCTTTAACATAAAGGTTATAATGAAAATCTTTGACGGCTTGAAGAAGAGCTTCTTTTAAAATTTTTTTCGGCGGTGTCATGCAAGCTAACCATTGATTGGGGTCTTGCCCATTATTAAAATAGGATTCTCTGACATCTTGAAAAGCCTCCGAATAATGGAGCGCTTGGTTATAAATTCGGCAAAAATCCGTCAAACACCCTCCGTTTTCTCCCCATATCAACGTCTTTTTCCTTGCGTTAAACAACCGTTGAACTAATGTCGACCCCGAACGATGGGTGGTTGAGCTAATTAAAAGATCCATAGCAAAATCACTCTCCCCTCAATGTGTTCATCCGCACAAGCGCTTGATTTCAAAAGCTTCGGCATATGGACTGTAGATGTATTGCCCGCGATACTTAGCTTTTATGATTAACGTTTCCGGATTGACTGGATGAAGCGTTGAACCGATCTGCGTTTGATAGGCTTCTAAACTCTTGGCCTTAATGCGCATTTCCTCTTCCGTTAAAGACACAAAAAAATTAGGATAAAACGAAAATTCTCCATCGGTTTCATAGACAATCACGGAACCGTTCCAAAAATAGGGACGGGTTGCCGAAAGTGCCGCCTCATGTAATGCGGTATGATCCTGATGTTTGGTCTTTGACGGAATAAAAACCACAGTCGGTTGAAAATCGCTGATTTCTGCTTCCAATTTGGTGATGAGTTCAATTTTTGGAATGGCATCTAACCGGCTGTGATAACGCACCGTTTCTTCATCCGTATACAACAGCCGGCAATCCGTCACGCCAAGAATGGCATGGGAACGCTTTAATTCTTCGAGCCGTTGTTTCCCGTCATAAACCTCATACCGGTTTTTCTCTTTGTAAAATTTATGATAACGTCCTTTGACAAAGGTGGCGATGACGACTCTGACGGCACTGTTTTCCTTTAAAAATTTTTGAATGACTCCGCCACAGCCGATCACTTCATCATCGGCATGCGGCGCGAGAATCAACACCCTTTGCTGGCTAAATGGAAATTGCAAGGTCTGTTCACCCTTTATTGTCCATAATATCGTGCTATATATCTTATTAAATGCTGCGATAAAGGAGGCGGCTTGTGCTGATGATGATTTGGGCGACGGTTTTTCGATGAAAATGAAAAAAACGGCGGAACCCCCTGGGTAGACACAAAGACAACTTAAGTGAACGCGAATAGGATAAAGTATTGATCCGTTCTCTCATGATGAACATTACAATGCGAGATTTTCGGTTGAAGAGGAGGTGAGGCCATTGAAAGCAAAACTAACGGTACTTATTACCGGTTGCGGCTCGCCCGCTGCCCCCGGTGTGATCCAATCGCTCCGCTCTGTCAAAGCCCATGACTTTTCCATTATCGGTGTGGATATGGATGCTGACAACGCCGGACGCGGTTTAGTCGATCTTTTTTTTTAAAGGGCCGAAAGCGGACGACCCGGATTTTATACACACCCTCCTGAATCTTGCGCGCGCCCATCAAGTGGATTGCATTTTACCGCTCGTCACAAAAGAGCTGCCAGCCTTCGCGAAACACCGAGAAGCGTTTAATCGCATCGGAACTGCTGTCTCCGTTTCGGATGAAAAGCCGCTCGCTTATGCATTGAATAAGGGGCGCTTGTTTCATTTTTTAAAAGACAAGGGATTTCGGGTTCCCGATTTTCACGTGGCCCGTACACCTTCAGAGCTGAAAAGCGCACTGGCCGACCTCGGTTATCCGAAACGAGCCGTCTGTTTTAAACCGACTGAGTCCGATGGCAGCCGCGGATTTCGGGTGCTGGATCAAACGAAAGACCGCTTCGACCTGCTCTTTCATGCCAAACCAACAAGTGTTTATATGAATGAAAAAGACCTTTATCACCTTCTTAAAGGACGAAATGAAATACCTGAAACGGTCGTCATGGAATACTTGCCGAATGAAGAGTACAGCGTTGATTTATTGATGGATCGGGGGAAGCATTTGATCGCGATTCCGCGGCTCCGGCAACGGGTTGAAAGTGGGATTTCCGTCCGAAGTAAAATTGTTAAAGAAGATGATGTCATTGATTACGCGGTGGAAATCGCTGAAACTCTGGGATTAAACGGCAATATCGGGATTCAGATCCGCCGCGATGACAATGGAATCCCAAAAATCTTAGAAATTAATCCAAGAATTCAAGGAACGATCGTTCATTGTACAGCCGCTGGCGTCAACTTGCCATACCTAGCGGTGAAACTCGCTTTAGGGCTTCCCATCCAACAAAAGGAATTGAAAGTCCATTGGGGGCTTTCCATGGCGCGTTATTGGAAAGAGGTGTTTTTTGACGAAAAAGGTCAAACCATCGATTTTCAAAGGAATGAGTCCACATGACATTGAGTAATAAAAAGATTCTTGATTACTGGAACGAATGGCATGTTGCCAATAAAATTCCGGTGAGGATGACACGGGCATTAGCGGAAGAAGATATATCGGTGATTAAGGAGGCAACACATCGCAGCATTTGGCGGATCCATGTGCCAACGAATGCCGAAGCCTTTCAGGTGATCGTAAAGGCGTGCCGCGGCAGAGATATCAAATTGCGCGAGCCCATCTTATATGAAGGGCTGAAAGACACGCCCATCCGTCGTTACATGCCGGAAATGTACGTCGTCCGTGAAGGGGATAAAGAAGATGGCACTATCATGTTTATGGAGTGTTTACAAGTCGCCTCACAAAAAGAAGCCATACACCCCGAACATCTTATAAAAATCGCTCCGGTACTCGCCCGGCTTCATGCCTTAACCTTTGATGACAAACCCGCTTCCAAACGCATAAAAAAAATGGTTCCGACATTTAAGTTCCAAACGCGAGAACGAAATTTTAAAGATATCCTCATGAACTTAGAACGGGCGAAAGCCTATCCGCAATTACATCAAATTATTATGGAGATAGCCCCAGAAATTTACGAATTGGCACACAACGGCTTTGATTTTCCGCCACTTTATGAATATTCTTCGCTCGTCCACGGGGATTTGACTTTAAATAATATTGGCTACCATGGGGACCTTGATGGCGAATGCGAAATCAAATTTATTGATTTTGGCGCGGCCGTTTACGGACCTTGCTTTTTGGACCTCGTCAAATTGATTGAATCACCCATCGATCATGAACCGTCGTGGGATGCGGAGCGCCTTCGTCGGGATGTGCTCAAGGCTTATGTTCGAGAAATAAAAAAACAAGGCATCATCTTTCACCATGATCCCGAAACGTTGTATAAATATGCGTTTTTAATGCGTGTGTTTGAATACGAATTCCGACGAAATTTAAGTTTTGCGATAAAACATGATGGCAAAATGCGTTTCGTTTTTCCGAGAATTTTAAAGAAAATTAACGAGTTCAGCCAAGCATTGCATCTCTTTGAAAAATAACAAAACCGGGAAAGCCAGCCTTCCCGGTTTTTCTTTCGATCCTAAACAAACGCGCTTATTTTGCGCAGTGTTCATCAAGCAATTGTTCGAGACGCGCCGCCACTTCATGCGGCTCATGGCCCTCGATGTCATGCCGTTCCAACATCGCGACCAATTTGCCATCTTTTAATAAAGCAAACGAAGGGGAAGATGGTGGATACCCCGTGAAATATTCCCTGGCGCGTGCGGTTGCCTCTTTATCTTGACCGGCAAAAACGGTCACCAATTGATCGGGTTTATTGTAGACATTGGCCGCATAGGCCGCAGCTGGCCGCGCTACCCCTCCGGCACAACCGCAAGTGGAATTCACCATCACCAGCGTGGTGCCTTTTTTGCTCAGCGCCTCGTCCACTTCTTCTGGTGTGCGCAATTCTTTATAACCCGCTTCGACGATCTCGCGGCGAGCGGCATTGACGACATCGTTAATAAAAAGATTGAAATCCATGTTCATATCGATCCACTCCGTTTTCAGTGAACTTGTTATTATTTTAGCGCACCCGCACATCTTTCGCAAAAAATGAGAACAGCGGGCGTTCGCTTTTTAGTCATTTGAAAAGGCGGAGGTACGAAAAAAACTCCGCCACCGGGAG
>Ga0325354_100067_pt1 | contig 21370 bp, 26 predicted proteins | sample SM_ome_19_FD_205725 | JGI IMG/M metagenome (GOLD analysis project Ga0325354, IMG submission 205725) | Metatranscriptome of lab enriched sorghum-adapted microbial communities from California, United States - SM_Day2_9 (Metagenome... ... | reverse complement strand
AATCATCCCAAGTTATGTGTAATAAGCTTCCCGATTGGATGGTGAAGATCGCCGGAAAGATGAGGGCGCCGAGAACCGCAAACGGCACGTTTTTCAAGACACCTTGTAAAAAAGGCGGCACGCCTTCTGCTTTGATGGCCACTAGCGGCAACATTCTCGGAACGTACGTCACAACGCCCATACCTAGGATCATCCATATGACGGAGCTAAACATGTGCCTCACCTTCCTTCTTCATCAACAGCCCGTAAGCCCATTCAATCGTGACAGAACTAATGAGCGTTGCCGCAACAATCGCCCAGCCAAAGGGGATGAAAAGCGAGAACACCGAGCAGAGGATGGCAGATAAAATAAACAAAGCCAGCGCCTTACGCTCTTTCTTTAGAGACGGCACTACCAAACCGATAAACATCGCATATAGCGCAATGCTCATGCTTTTTTGTAAAACTTCAGGAAGGCTAGCACCGATGACATAACCAAGCCCCGAAAAAACGACCCAGCTGCCGTAGGACATCAAAATTAACCCGCCCATAAACGCCGCCTCAATTTTATCCCGGTTTAAAGACGCGACAGAAAACGTCTCGTCTGTAATGCCAAAAGCCATCGCCGCCTTTTTCCACCGGGAGCGCTCGACGGTCCGTTCGTTGATCGAGGCACTCATTAAGAAATGCCGAATGTTGACGATGAAAGTTGCAATAATGATTTCAATGGCGCCGGTTTCGGCTGCGAGCATCTGCAGCGCCATAAACTGAGAGGCTCCGGCATAGACGAACACACTCATTCCCACGGCATCCATGAAAGTCAAACCTGTCGTCCGGGCGATTAATCCAAAAGTCAAAGCAATTGGCATGTAACCGATCGCAATCGGGATTCCCGCTTTTACCCCATCCGTAAATATTCGGGCAGACTTTTTGACGGGCGTTTGATACGATAACAAAGGATCCACCTCTTTTGCAACGTCGTCGAAACATTTATAATATATTATAAATATTGTATGTTATGTTGACCTTTTTTTCAATTTCTTTTTTACATGTTTTAAGACCAAAATTTGTATTCCGGGCTCGCACGGAATCCCAAAACCTATATTGACTTGTCAATGTAAAAAAATGAACTTGAAATTGACATCGACCATGAATTTGAAAATTATTATACGAGGGGGAAACGCGATGGATAAAAGCGATTTGAATCGGATGATCGGGGAGCGGTTAAAGCGGATTCGCTTGAAAAAAGGCTTAAGTTTGGAAGCGGTTTCTGAATTAACCGGTGTCAGTAAACCGATGCTCACTCAGATTGAGCGGGCGTTGTCCAATCCCACGGTCAGCACATTATGGAAAATTGCCGAAGGATTGAACGTGCCCTTTACCGCTTTTATTGAGGAAAAAGAAGAACCCGTAAAACTTGTCCGAAAAGACGCCATCACCCCTTTTAAAGAGGCGAATGACCTTTATGAAGTGTATTCCGTCTTTCCAGCAGCAAACGGTCGGCCGTTTGAAATCTATACCGTCAGTCTCCTCCCTGGCTGCGATTACCTCGCCAATTCTCATCCGCACCATGCGGTAGAATTTATTTGGGTGTTGGACGGCGCAGTGACAATCGAAGTCAATCAGCGCCGATATGCCTTATCCAAAAATGAAGGCCTGCGTTTTACCGCCGATCAACCGCATCGTTATGTTAATGAAGGAAAGAAACAAGCTGAAATCATAATGGTCATTTATTATCCGGATCAATATTGAAAGCTTTCACATCACTAATCGGTGTATCAATGATATCACGGTCATCAATAGCATTGACGGTATCCGTGATAATGCTCACTCCCGTTCCATTACCGAATCCTTTATTCTCCTTGTGATGCGCGCGCCAATCGTTTAAGCGATTATTCCCCATCACAACGGCTGAATTCGTATTTAATGCATTAATATTTAAGGCTTCAAAATTGATGAGTTGGTTGGACGGGGCTTCGTGATCGACATTCTGCCCAGAAGTCCGACCGGTATCGCAAATCACCGTATCGACGGCATCATTATCGACAACGATAGAGAGGGTTTTCGTTATGACCGACCCGCTGACGTTGCCGAAACCTGTGTTGTTTTTTTGTCATTGAACGCCAGTAATTTGCGCGATTATTACCGATAAAAACCCCCGCCGCTTCATCAAGCCGGTTGACGTTGATATTCTGGAATTGTACGATCGCATCCTCACTGGTCATCGTATCCCCCCTACAATGTTTGATTTTGGTTGCCGGGAATGCCGTCTTGATCGTTAATCGGGGCATCAATGACATCATTATCAGCAATCACATTGAATTGATTAGCCGTAAAACTTATTCCGAATTGTAAGCCGAGACCAAAATTAGCTTTATTATGCGCTGTCCAACCGGGCTGGTTGTTTTCTCCAATGGCAACAGCGGCATCGCGGTTCATGGCATTAATGTTGATAGCAGCAAAGTTAATGGCAATCGCCATGAAATGACCTCCCGCCTTTTTTACCTCTCTTTTATCATATGGAAAAGACCCCATAAGTGGTGAAGAATTTCTTTCGGACGATGACAAAAGAAGAACGCACCACATAAAATTTAATAGAGGTGATTCAAATGGCCGATAAAGATGACCCGCGTCCCTGTGCTCGGTGTGGGTATGTCAATGATAAAAGTCACGTCTATTGCATAAAATGCGGTGCGCCGCTGTTAAATAAATGCGCCGACGAACCCGGGCGCATACACAAGGGTTGTTCCTTTGTGAATCCGCCGGATGCCGCTTTTTGCGCGAAATGCGGGTTTCCTACCATTTTTAACAAGGAAGGCATCGTCGTGCCGCATCCCGCAGCAGCCCCGCCCATCTCATGGTCGATTCAAATTAATTAAAGGAGAAAATGGCTTCGCTAAAGTAACTCGGCTCTCTCAAGCCTTTAGGCGATGGCTGCACCTTCGTTGCCCTTATGCCTGCCTGATAAATAAAACCTTTCTTACCCGTATAAAAAAGGGGTCTGCCTTAAATACTTGCAGACCCCTTCCGCTTATTTTAATTCCAAAAGCATGATTTCGGGATTTTCCAGGTATTCGGCAACTTTATTCGTAAAAGCAACCGCTTTGGCTCCATCTGCCACGCGATGATCAAACGATAATGAGATATTTATCATGGAGCGGACCACGATATTGTCCTCATCATCGACAACAGGCCTTTTTTTCGTTTTGTGAAAGGCCATGAGCGCCACTTCAGGGTAATTGATAATCGGCGTCGCTCCGGTACTTCCAAGCGGACCGACATTGCTAATTGTAAACGTCGATCCCGTTAATTCATGATGGCGCAGGCGGTTTTCCTTGGCCTTCCGCATCAATTCCTTCATCTCAAGATGGATCATTCGGATGGATTTGTCTTGTACATTTTTGATAACCGGGACAATCAACCCTTCCTCGGTATCCGTCGCCAGTCCAATATGCACGGCACTCTCCAGTCGAATGACGCCTTTTTCCTCATCCAACTTCGCATTAAAAATCGGAAACGCTTTTAGAGCGAGGGCAATCGCTTTTATAAAGAAAGCAGCCATGGATACATCGAGCATACGTCCCGTACTTGCCTCTTGTTTTTTCAACCCATCTTTTAAACGAAGCAAATTCGTCACATCGATTTCGTCAAAATGAGAAACATGAGGAATTGTAAATAAGGAACGAACCATGCGGTCGGCGATGATTTTCCGGCGGCCACTAAACGGAATTTCCACGCCCTCCGACACCTGCTCCTTGGATGCAACCGATGGCGAAGGTGCCGGGGCTTCCGCGATCCCCCTGGCATGGGCATAAACATCATCATCGGTAATGCGGCCCAATCGTCCTGACCCTTTAATCATCTCAAGTTTGACATTCAATTCTCTCGCCAATTTCCGCGTATGTGGGCTGGCAAGAATCCGCGCCGGGCCTTTCGGTTGAGGCGGTTTTATCTCGTGCCTCAACGTTTGGACGGTTTCCATTTCCAAAGTTGGTGCGGCCTCTTTCTCCGCTTCAACAGCTTTATGGCCGGGTTCAGCAATTAAAAGCAGCGTTGTTCCAACCTCGATGACATCTCCTTCATCCACGAGCACTTTATGCACTTTTCCTTGCGCAGGGGACGGGAGTTCGGCCGTCATTTTATCTGTCTGCACTTCTAAAAGTGGCTGGTCGACCGTAACGTCATCACCTTCCTTGACAAGAAGGCGAACGATTTCCCCTTCCGTCATGCCTTCTCCGATGTCATGCAGTTTGACTTCAACCATAGTGCCCCTCCCCTCAATATTCAGCTAGAAAGCGAATTTTGTCGTAAACCGCCTCTATACTCGGCAAATACGCCTCTTCCAGAGAAAACATCGGTACCGGCACATCGAAGCCCGTGACGCGTTGGATCGGGGCTTTCAAGGATAAAAAGGCGGTTTCCGTATCGTTAATCAGTGCCGTGATTTCTGCTGCCAAACCATTCGTGCGATGCCCCTCATGAACAATGATGATCTTACCTGTTTTTTCCACAGAGGCCTGGATCAGCTCGCGATCCAGCGGGAACAACGTCCGCAAATCAATCACTTCGGAACGAATGCCGTCTTTTTCCGCTTTCTCCGCCGCCTTAAGCGCAATGGGCATCATCGCCCCGTAAGAAAGGATCGTGATATCCGTGCCCTCTTTCACTGTTGCGGCTTTTCCGATCGGCACCGTGTAATAACCTTCAGGTACTTCTTTCCTCCCAGCTCGGTACAGTTTCATCGGTTCCAAAAATAAAACAGGATCTGGATCTTCGATGCTCGCAATTAACAACCCTTTCGCATCATACGGATTGGACGGCACGACCACTTTTATCCCTGGCATATGGATAAAAAGGGCTTCCATGCTGTCAGAGTGGATTTCCGGTGCGCGCACTCCTGCGCCGTAGGGGGCGCGAATGACCATTGGCACCGTAAAACGTCCGAGGGTCCGTCCTCTAATGCGTGTCGCTTGGGTGACAATTTGGTTAAAAGCCGGATAAATAAAGCCGAAAAACTGAATTTCCGCGATCGGTTTAAAGCCGTTCATTGCTAAACCGATCGATGTCCCGATAATGCCAGATTCGGCGAGCGGTGTATCGATAATTCGGTCTTCGCCATATTTTTCATATAACCCATCTGTTGCTCGGAAAACGCCACCGTTGACGCCGACATCTTCACCTAAGACGAGGACGCTGGGGTCCCGTTCAAGCATCGTGTCCATGGCTTCCGTTAACGCTTGTATAAGGGTTATTTCCCGTGTTTTCACGGCCGTTTTCATTACCGCACTCCTCCCTTAAGCCGATGATAATCCGCTTTTTGGTCTTCGATTGGCCAAGGGCTCTCAGCAAATACATAATCAAATAAATGGCGGATGTCGGCGGCCGGCTCACTTTCCATCGCTTTGACCGCTGCCTCAATTTCCGCTGTCGCTTCGGTTTCATAGGCTTTGAGGCGCTCATCCCAATACCCGTGCCGTTTTAAATATTTCTCCATTCGCCCCACAGGATCAACCGTTTTTCTTCTTAACTCGGTTTCAGATTGATCGCGATATTTTGATGGATCATCGGAAGTGGTATGGGCGCCGTAACGCCACGTGACAGCCTCTATCAGCGTGGGGCCTGCACCTCGCCGTGCTTTTTCCGCGGCTTCCTTCACCGCAAAGTACACAGCGCACACATCGTTTCCGTCTACACGTATCCCTTCCATATCATAAGCTACGGCCTTCTGGGCAATGGTTTTGGAGTGCATTTGTCTTGTGGTCGGAACACTGATGGCATAGCCATTGTTTTGGTTAAAAAAGATGACTGGTATCTGGAAGACGCTTGCAAAATTAAGCCCTTCATGAAAATCGCCTTCCGAAGTGGCCCCGTCACCAAAATAGACGATGGCGATGCGGTCAGTTCCCTTTTTCTTTTCCGCCCATGCCGCGCCCGTCGCATGTAAGAGCTGGGAAGCAATCGGCACGGCAGGTGGAAAAATGCGTTTTCCTTCCGGTGGAACAGCCCCCTCATAACGCCCATTCCAGTACATTAAAATATTTTTAAGCGAGTGCCCAAAGGTGAGTGTCGCCCCGTGATCCCGGTAAGTGGGAAACATCCAATCGTCTTCCCTCAAAGCAAGGGCACTGCCAACTTGTGATGCTTCTTGTCCTTCAAAAGGTACATAGGTGCCGATTCGGCCTTGTCTTTGCAAGTTCACACACTTACGGTCAAACAAACGGGCGAACACCATCTTTTTATACATCTCAACGACCAGTTCCGGAGTCATTTGGTCCTTATAACGATCATCGACCAGCGCCCCGTCCCCGTCTATGATTTGCCTCATCGGATAGTCGGTCAAGCGAATCCCTCCTAAAAATGTTGGCGGATTTGCCACTTGGGCGGTTTTTTCGCCGTAAAGAAACTGTTGCGTTCTTTGCGTTTGGCGATTCGTTCCTCGCAGAAGCGATTGGCAGCGAGGGTTGTAGAAATATTTTCTCGGGCGGCTGTGTCAAAAATTTCGTTTAAGGTATCATAAATGGCTTTGGTTTTTTGTAAAACGCGTTCTTTATTCGGTTGGCTTAATTCATCAGCCACTTGGATTAAACCGCCGGCATTGACGATATAATCCGGGGCATAAAGAATCCCTCTTTCACGCAGGGCGTCGCCATGACGGTCCTCTAACAATTGGTTATTGGCAGAGCCAGCCACAGCCTTCACTTTCAGCCGCTCAACCGTTTCATCATTAATCACGGCACCAAGCGCGCACGGTACAAAAATATCGGCCGGAGCGTCATAAATCGCATCATTCTCCATGACGTGCACTTTCCCGCTCGTTTGTTCGGAATAAGCGAGGAGATCCTTGACGGCACTCCCATTAATATCGGTCACATACAACTCCGCACCCGCGTCAAGGAGCGCTCTTGCCACTTTAAACCCTACTTTGCCGAGCCCTTGGATGGCATACGTTTTATCGCCGAGCGTTTCATCTTGCCATAAACGGCGCAATACCGCTTTAATGCCATAGATCACACCTTGGGCCGTTGGAATAGACGAATCGCCGTGACCACCGTACGTTTCCGGCACCCCAACAATGTTCGGGGTTTCTTTTAAACTGTGGACAAAATCTTCAGGGGTTGTGCCCATATCTGTACCGGTATAAAACCGTCCATTTAGCGAATCGACAAACTGTCCAAAGGCGCGAAACATCTCTGGACTTTTATCTTTCAAAGGATCGCCGATGATCACCGCTTTACCGCCGCCAAAATCCACATCACAGGCCGCGCATTTATAAGTCATGCCTTTGGCGAGGCGAAGTGCATCCTCCAGCGCTTCATCCGTTGAGGCATAAGGGCGCATGCGGCAGCCGCCAAGTGCGGGGCCAAGTGTTGTATTATGAATGACGATAATCGCTTTCAGGCCGCTTGCTGGGTCATTGCAAAACATCACTTGTTCATAGTCTTTGATTCGTTCAAACTCTAACACTGCGAATCCCCTCAATCATTTTTATTGGTAAGCGCTTACATTTTTTATTAAAAAAATTAGGCCATTCCCGTTTTGGTGTGCTTCAGTTTCTGTTGGATTTCTTCTTTACCAAGGATAAATTGCGTGACTTGACCGCGCCCGATGACGGCACGTTGCGTCTTAGCTTCTACATCGGTGACGACTGCTCTTCCCTTCAACTCTGTTAATGTTGCCGTAACCGTCACCTTTTCTCCCTCAGCCGCCGGTGCGAGATGCTTGACACAAACTGCACCGCCAATGCCTTCTTCATGCGGCTCAAGATACGGCAAAATGATTTGCCGAGATGCCCACTCCATATGGTAGACCAAGGATACTGTTGAGTAGGCGGGATGAACAGTGTTTCCCTCAAAGCGGGCAAACATGTCTGGTGTCACGGTCAGTGAAATCTCCGCCTTTTGACCAATTGCCATCCCTGGTTTCATAGAATCACCTCGCACTTTAGCGAATAAAAGCTTAAAAGCATTACAGTATTTCGTTCGCCGTTGATTTTTCGTTATAATGATACCATATTTCAAACTGCCGCATCAATCCAGCGTTTTCAATCGGCAGCGCAAGGTTTGGCGGTTTTTCGCCTTCATTGGGATGGGGGAACCTCCCTTGCACTACCGACTTTCCGGGTTTCACTGTTTTCGGTGGAATGCCAATCGTGCATCCGTCTCGAAAAGAAATTAATTGAAAAAGAGTCTTTGATTGGCTTTCGACAGCGCTTCCCGGGCTTCAGCCATCATCGTTTCAAACAATTCAGCAACGGATGGGACATCCTTGATTAAGCCTGCAATCTGCCCGGCGTTGATAAAACCGTTTTGGAAATCGCCTTTTAACGCTCCGATTTCATGATGTCTTTCACTCGTTTTTTCAAAATAAGCATTTTTATCCAAAACTTGTTCGTCCTGAAGTATTTGCGCTGCATAGTCATTGCGGAGGAGCCGGCGGCGTTGTTGAAACTTACGGCCAATGATCACTGTCGCTTCATCATCTGCGGAAACGAGTGCCTTTTTATAGTTTTCATGAAAGTGCGCTTCTTTCGTTGCGACCAAGCGGGTGCCGAGCTGCACCCCGGAAGCCCCCAAAGCGATCGCGGCAGCAAGCCCCCGGCCATCGGCAATGCCGCCGGCGGCAACGACCGGCACCGAAACGGCATCAGCGACTTGAGGAACGAGCGCCATGGTCGTGCTTTCATTCGGAGCGTTAATGCCAGCGGCTTCATAGCCTTCACAAACGATAACATCACACCCCGCAGCTTCGGCTTTTTTCGCTTGATGAACGGTCGCGGTCACACATATCACTTTTATACCGTGCTCGCGAAAATAAGGGATGTAGGGAGCCGGATTTCCCGCGGATAATGAGACGACGGGCACCCCGTTTTTTGCCACTTCCTCAGCCGCTTCTTTCGCCTGAGGATGAACGGAAATCGGGATGTTGACACAGCATGGTTGGTCGGTCAACTCAAGCATCGTCCGGATATTTCTTTTGACGGATTCCATTGGCAAAGTGCCGATGCCGATGGTGCCTAACCCGCCCGCATTGGAAACCGCGGCAGCAAGAGCCGGATCGCTGACATTGCCCATGCCGCCTTGAATAATCGGATATTTTATGCCGAGTAAATGGCACAGCGGTTGGTTCATGTTGACACTCCTAACATGTTATACTTCAATTGTGTGAATAAAATATTGGAGGCGATGGCCCGTGTTAATACCTTTTCAATCTCATTTTCCACGCATTCATGAAAGCGTCTACATTGCTGAAGGCGCGAAAATCATCGGTGATGTGACGATCGGTGAAAATTCCAGCGTCTGGTTCAACACCATCATTCGCGGTGATGAAGGCCCGATTACGATCGGCAAACGCTGCAACATTCAAGATCATTGCATGATCCACCAATATGAAGCCTATCCTGTCGTGTTGGAAGACGAAGTGTCCATCGGCCATAACGTCATCCTCCACGGCGCCGTCATCCGTCGCGGGGCGTTGGTCGGCATGGGTGCCATCATCCTTGACGGCGTGGAAATCGGTGAACAAGCTTTCATTGCCGCAGGCACGCTCATACCCCCAGGTAAAAAAATCCCGCCGAGAACAATGGTCATGGGTTCACCGGGAAAAGTCATCCGCGAGCTCACTGAACGCGATCTTGAAACGTTGCGGTTGACCGTGGAAACCTATGAGAGAAAGGCACAATGGTATAAAGCCGAACAAGAAAAACGTAAAAAATAGTCCACGGATAAAATTCATTGGATTAATGGCGGCCGGCCGATTTCGTACCGGGCCGCCCTTTTACTATTGATGCGATTCTTTTTCTTCATCATCGGCTTCGATGATATACGGATGGGCCATGGCATCGTACGTTTCATTTTTCTTAGCCGTGTCATTTTCTTCCATGAAGATTTTTTCGAAAAAGCGGCTTGCCGGTTTGGCGAGCAAACGGTAGTAATCCCTGAAAAGGTCCGCTGCCACTTCACCCAGCCATTTTTCCGGCAGCAAATCTTGAGGAAGTCCGGGGTCGACAAATAAAAATTTGCGATACTCATGTACAAGGTTGGTGCGCTCGACAAAGCATTGTTCGTCGGTCATGTTGCCTTTTTCAATTTTGCTTTTGTCTAAAATAAATTTTTCGCTATACCGTTTGATGAAGGCATCGTAGCGTTCATTAATCTCATCAATATTCCAGCAGTTTTCGACAAACTCCTGATCTTTTTTCGGGCCGCGGTTTTCCGAAACAAAAAAATTCACATGGCGGGAAATCCCGTATTTTTCAATAATATCATTGACCTGTTCTTCTAAGTCATTGGGAGTGATCCACAGCCCGCTGGAGAGCATCCCGAAACCGCTCCAGATCAGCTCCCGTCGCAATTCATCGCGAATATGCCGCTGTTCTTCAGGAATGGTATAAAGAAACAAGCGCCATTTTCCGTCCCAGATTTCGGGTTTCAATTTAAAAATGCGATGGGCGGCTTCATCCATCCGCCGGACGCCTCGGTCTGTCAAACGATAATAGCTGCGGTTTCCGATTTTTCGATTCGTCACCCAGCCTTGTTTATTCATCCTAGAGATGGCCGCCCTTACGGATTGTTCATTATGGCCAAAAGCTTCGAGTAATCGAATGAGGCTTCCGATCCAAATTTCATTCCCGTAATGGCGGATGTAATCGCCATACAATGTGAAAATCATCGAACGCGTGTTTAATTGTTCCCGCATAACACTCACTCGCCAAGAAAACGGGGAGGCCGTTTTTCGTTAAATGCATTTAAAGCTTCGATGCGGTCTTTTGTCGGAATCGTCACTTCATAGGCTTTCGATTCGATCGCTAAGCCCGTTTTAAGATCGACGTTCATCCCTTTTTTGATGGCAAATTTCGCCTGTTGGACGGCGATGGGTCCGTTTTTCATGATGGCTTCGGCAAACTGTTCGCAACTCGAAAGTAGCTCAGATCTTTCGACAACGCGATTTAAAATGCCATATTCATAGGCTTCATCTGCCGATAGCCGCTTCGCCGTTAAAATGAGCTCCAATGCCCGTGCTTCCCCGATGAGCCGCGGTAAACGCTGTGTGCCACCTGCACCTGGAATAATCGCCATGCTCGTTTCGGTCAGACCGATTTTAGCTTCTTTTACCGCTATGCGAAAATCACAGGCAAGTGCGAGCTCGAGACCGCCTCCGAAAGCATAACCGTTAATCGCCGCAATGGTCGGTTGGGGAAGGTCGGCGATTTGCTCAAAGACATCGCCGATCTTCTTGACGTTGCGGCGGACTTCTTGCTCATTCAATGTCCGTCTTTCTTTGAGATCCGCGCCGGCGCTGAAGGCTTTTTCACCAGCTCCAGTAATGATGACGCAGCGAACCTCTTTATCCGTGTGAATGCTAGAGACAACCTCTCCCAAATTTTTAAGCGTTTCGTAATTAAAACAATTCAAGACGTCGGGACGATTTAAGGTAATATAAGCCAAATGTTGCTTCTTTTCATATAAGATCGATGCCATGTTTGTCTTCCTTTCCTTTCTTTTTCGGCTTTAACGTTCCATCGTCTGGCGGACACCCATTTGGCCATTTATCATCAGAAACGTGCCTTTAGGTTTACAGCGCTTCCACGAGGGTGGCGACACCTTGGCCAACGCCAACGCACATCGTCGCCAAACCGCGTTTAGCGCCGCGCTTTTTCATTTCGTGTAAGAGGGTCGTCATAATGCGCGCTCCGCTTGCACCAAGTGGGTGCCCAAACGCAATCGCCCCGCCGTTGACATTGACGATTTCCGGATCCAATTCTAGCTGCCGAATGCATTCCAGACTTTGGGAAGCAAACGCTTCGTTTAATTCAACAAGGTCAAGATCGGCAATGGACCAACCGGCGCGTTTTAAAGCTTTGCGCGTAGCTTCAATGGGTCCAAGTCCCATAATGGCTGGCTCTAACCCGCTAGCGGCACTGGCGACATACCTCGCGAGCGGCTTGACACCAAGTTCTTGGGCCTTTTCCGCACTCATCAAGAGTAACGCGCTCGCCCCATCATTTACACCGGAGGCATTGCCGGCTGTGATCGTGCCACCTTCAAACAGCGGTTTGAGTTTGGCGAGTTTTTCCAAGGTTGTGTCCGGCCGCGGATGTTCATCGCGGTCCACGGTGATGGTTTCACCTTTTCGCCCTTTATAGGTGACCGGGATCAATTCTTCCTGAAATCGGCCGCTTTCCATCGCTTTTTTCGCCCGCATTTGGCTCTGGTAAGCGAAAGCATCTTGTTGTTCCCGCGTCACATGAAAGCGTTGGGCGACATTCTCTGCGGTTTGTGGCATACTGTCTGTGCCGTATTTTTCCGCCAACTTTTCATTCACAAACCGCCATCCAATCGTCGTATCGAAAAGTTCGAGATTGCCGCGTGGAAAATCGACATCGGGTTTGGCCATGACAAAGGGCGCCCGGGTCATGCTTTCGGTACCGCCGGCAATATAAATATCGCCGTCGCCGACCATAATGGCTCGTGCCGCTAAGTTAATGGCGTCAAGTCCAGAGGCACACAACCGATTAACCGTGACTCCGGTAACTGTCACCGGTAATCCAGCTAGAAGCGCTGCCATCCGACCGACATTTCGGTTTTCTTCCCCAGCGCCGTTGGCATTTCCGAGTATAACTTCTTCAATTTGATTTTCCGCAACCTGCGGATTGCGGTCAAGTAAGGCTCGGATGACTATTGCCGCCAAGTCATCCGGACGGACGTGTTTTAAAGCTCCTTTATATCGTCCAATCGGTGTGCGGACGGCATCGACTATCACAACATCTTTCATCGGAACATTCCATCCCCATTCGTCTCTATTTAGTCTTCGTCTTGCTTTTTCGTATAATCATAAACCCCGCGACCCGTTTTGCGGCCAAGGCGTCCGGCGGCTACATATTGTTCCAAGAGAGGTGCTGGGCGATATTTTTCACCCAGTTTTTCATGGAGGTAGCGCAAATTGTTCAGACGCGTATCTAAACCAACTAGGTCAGCGAGTTCAAACGGTCCCATGGGAAAATTCAGCCCGAGTTTTATCGCTTTATCGATTTCTTCCGGTGTGCCGACGCCTTCCTGAAGCATATAAAAGGCTTCGTTGCCGACTAAAGCGCTGATGCGACTTGTGACAAAACCGGGAAATTCGTTAACAATGACGGTTTCTTTCCCCATCTTTTGCGCAGCCTGCTCAACGAAGCGGGCCGTCTCATCACTCGTCTCAAGACCACGGATGATTTCGACCAATGGCATTTTATGGACGGGATTAAAAAAATGCATGGCGATGACGGCTTCGGGCCGCTTTGTAAAAGAGCCGAGTTCAGTGGGGCTCATTGTGGATGTGTTGGATGCCAAAACACATTCGGCTGGCGCGTTGCGATCGATGACCTCGAAGACCGACTTCTTGATTTCTTTTTTTTCCGGCACCGCTTCAATGACAAGTTGCGCATCGCGGACAGCCTCTTCAAGGTTCGTTGTATAAAAAAGGTTTTTCTCGGCTTGTCCGGCTTGTTCCGCCGTTACTTTTCCCCTTGCCATACCTTTTTGAAAAATCGCTTGGATTTCTTTGCGGGCACTGTCCAGGGCGGCTTCCAATACATCTACTAACTTGACGCGATAACCGCCGAGGGCACTAACATAAGCAATGCCGCGACCCATGACACCCGATCCAACCACAACAACTGTTTCAGACATGTCAACGCCTCCTGTAACCGGAAAAGGGGACAAACCGCTATAGAGCGGCGTGACCCCGTTCGCTAGGTTTATTGAAGATTAAACGGATTAAGCGGTTTTGCCCCAATGTAGGATAAAACGCTTTTTGTCTCAGTATAAAGATTCAAAGTTTCATAGCCTAACTCACGTCCGAAACCGGATTGCTTATAGCCGCCGAATGGCGTACCCGGGAAAGCTGAAAACGGCGAATTCACCATAACGACACCAGCGCGCAGGCCGTCTGCCACCCGTTTAATGAGCCCGTTATCCTTTGCCCATATGGCGGCGGCTAAACCGTATTTCGTGTCATTAGCGAGTTTGACCGCTTCTTTCTCATCCTTGAAGGTCATGACAACAACGACCGGACCGAAAATTTCTTCCTGGGCGATTTTCATGTCATTGGTGACACCAGTAATGATGGTCGGTGCATACCAATAGCCATTTTCAAAACCCGGAACTTGAACGGCTTCACCGCCTGTCACAACAGTTGCCCCGTCTTTTTTCGCTTCTTCAACGTAGCTGTGAATTTTCTCAAGCTGGCTTTGGCTGATAATCGCTCCAACATGTGTTTCTTGCGCAAATGGGTCGCCAAGTTTCAACTTTTTCGTCTTCGCAATGAATTTTTCCATGAAGGCATCGTAAATGCTCTCATGTAAAAATAAGCGAGAGCGTGCTTCACACGATTGGCCGGTGTTATAAAAGATGCCAAACAAAGATCCATCAACAGCACCATCCAAATCAGCATCCGGGAAGACGAGATTAGGCGATTTGCCGCCGAGTTCCAATGTTACCCTTTTTAATGTCTCCGACGCCTTCGCCATAATATCTTTTCCGGTTGAGGTTTCCCCGGTAAAAGCGACTTTATCCACGCCTTCATGCGTGACGAGATAGGAACCGATGGCTGCGCCAGGCCCGGTAATGACATTCACGACACCGTCCGGAACGCCTGCTTCATGACAGATCTCCGTGAGAATAATCGCTGTCAAAGGTGTGAGGCTTGCCGGTTTCAGGACGACGGAGTTACCTGTCGCAATAGCCGGGGCAATTTTCCAGGCGGCCATCATCATCGGATAATTCCAAGGGATGATCTGGCCACAGACTCCGATTGGCTCTTTTTGCGTGTAATTAAAGAACGGACCCGGCATATTGTTGACCGTCCCACCGTGTGTAACGATGGCACCGGCGTAAAACTCAAAGTCTTCGATCGCTTGCATCACTTGACCTTGGGCTGCTGCGACCGTTTTTCCGCTGTTTAAAACTTCAAGCTCCACTAACTCATTAAAACGGCTGCGCATGATGGAGGCAATTTTATTTAATACACGCGCCCGTTTGCCGACGGGGTAGCGGCGCCATTTCCCGTTGTCGAACGCCTCGCGGGCGGCTTTCACCGCGCGGTCAACGTCTTCTTTTCCAGCTTTCGGAACCTCAGCGAGCACCGCACCGGTGGCTGGATTATAAACCTTAAAGGTTTCACCGGAAAGAGCATCCGTCATCTGTCCACCGATGACCATTTGATAGCGATCACGTTTCATTTCTTTTGGGAAAACGTTTTTTTCTTGTGTTGTTTGACTCATTTCTGCCACTCCTTGTACTAAAAACCGCGATAAATTGGTTTTCGTTTTTCTAAAAAGGCGGTGATGCCTTCCTTGGCATCCTCTGTCCTTCCGGCAACATGTTGAGCGAAAGCTTCCCATTCCAGCATCTGTGCCAAATCGTTTTCAAAACTTTTTTGCATGTACCGTTTTATCAAGCCGATAGCCTTTGTCGGCATGGCGGCGAGGCGTTCCGCAAAAGCTTTTGTCGTCTCTTCCAATGCGCGAGCGGGGACGACCTTGGTGACCAACCCAAGCCGCAAAGCCTCTTCCGCCTTGATCTTTTCTCCAAAGACGGCAAGTTCCAACGCCTTGGCATAGCCAACGAGGCGCGGCAGAAAATACAGGCTTCCGGAATCAGGGACAAGCCCGATATTGATAAACGCTTGGATAAACGAAGCGTTCTCTGATGCAATCCGAAAATCGCACGCGAGCGCTAAGCTCATCCCTGCACCGGCGGCGGCACCATTGACCATGGCTACCGTCGGTTTTTCCAAGCCAACCAATCTTTGAATCAGCGGATTATACCCTTCGCGCAACGTCTCTTTCAAGTTTAATTCTCCCTGGACGTTGCCGAGGTCTTGGCCCGAGCAGAAGGCACGGCCGGAACCGGTAATAACAAGAGCGCGCACTTCTTTGTCTCTCTCCACTTGTTTTAATGCATCCGTCATTTCCTTAAGCATACCGGCCGTAAAAGCATTTAATTTATATGGACGGTTGAGCACAATTCGGCCGACTCCGTTTTCCTTACTGTAAAGGAGCGTTTCGTACATGGCCTAACCTCCTATTTCCCTTTGAAATTCGGTCGCCTTTTCTCAATGAATGCCTTCATGCCCTCTTTTTGATCTTCCGAAGCAAAAAGCAAATAAAAGTTTTTCCGCTCCGCTTGCATCGCGTCGAAAACAGAATAGTCTACGGCTTTATTCACAGTGTCTTTAATGAGTCTTAATGCCAATGGCGCCTGTTTCAGGAGTTTTTGACTAAAAGCGAGCGTTTCCTCTAGCAAAAGTTCAGAAGGGACGATGTGATTGATGAGACCAACTGCTTTTGCATCTTCAGCCGAAAACATTTCGCCGGTCCAAAGCCATTCCAAAGCCTTGGCGCGTCCCATGGCCTTTGTTAATTTGACGGTTCCTCCCGCTCCCGGCATGACGCCGAGTTTTACTTCAGGAAAACCGAACATCGTCCCTTCGGCGGCAAAAATGATGTCACAACTCAATACGAGTTCGAATCCCCCGCCGAGCGCAAAGCCATGGACAGCTGCAAGGATCGGCTTATGAATGGTGCGAATGCGATCCCAATCGCTAAATTGATCCAGTTTCTCAAGTGTAACGGGCGTATCATACGCCATCTCGTCAATATCGGCACCAGCAGCGAAAGCTCTCCCGGCACCGCTCAAGACAATCACGCCAATATCTTGATCCTTATCAAAAGCCGTTAAGGCATCGACGATTTCAGCTACCATCTGCCGATTGAGCGCATTTAATACCTGCGGCCGATTGAGTTCGATCCGACCGATCGCACCTTCCTTCCAAACCTTCACCCATTCTTCACGCATCGACTTCTTCCCCGATCATCAGCGTCACGAGTTTTCCGGCAAAAGACATCAAATCCTTGGCAGACGCCTTTGATTCTTCCGATTTCATCGCCGCCTTCAACGACTCGTGATCGTCATAATACATTTCACATAACAAATAATACTCGCTTTCTCCCATTGGAGAGCCAACGATTTTCGTCACTTCCATCTTCCGCAAACCCGGTATCTTTTTCGTAATCGGCGTATGGACATTTTTATAATGCTCATCAAAGGCTTTCGGGTCCTCGGGTTGCTTATATAGGGCGATTAACTTTACCATGTTGAATTCCTCCTCACTTTTCTTCAAAATCAAAACGAGCAACGGGTTTCATCGCTTCAAACGGATTGCGGCAACTTCTGCAATAGAGAATGCTGCGGCAGGCCGTCGGACCGAATAAATTTTCCATCGTGACCACATCAGAACCGCAATAGGGGCACTCGATCACCCATGGGTCGCCTTCGCGGTGATTAGCAGGCGGCGGGGCGATGCCGAATGCTTTTAATTGCTCCCTTCCCTCAGGGCTAATGCGGTCGGTCGTCCAAGGGGGATCAAAGGAAAAGTGAACATGCACTTCTTTTACCCCATCGAGGCCGAGCAAAGCCGAACGAACATTATTTTCAATGAGATCAAGTGCCGGACAGCCGCTGAATGTCGGAAGCAGCGTCACGTTCACCACACCTGAGGAAACGGTCACGTCTTCCAGCATCCCGAGCTCGACAATGCTGATTGTAGGAAGTTCCGGGTCTTTTACCGTCTGTAAAACTTGTAAAATTTCTTCTTTTACGGTTTGGTCACTCATTTGTCGCACCTTCGTCTTCTAGATTTACCAACCGCTTGCCTGTGAATCACTGCGATACACTTCGCTTAAAATCTTTAAAGCATGGTCGAGATCCGCGGAATGTTCGCCGTTTCGGCCATTGCCATGTGCCATTTTCGGCTCATCACTCGGCTTTTTATAATCTACCTCGCTAAATAACTTGGTGATTTCAGCTAGCCAGGTGTTTTTCAGGGCTTCCTCAGAACCGATTAAACCAAGTGCGGTCATCTCATCCCCGTATTGGCCGTAAGTCAGCACGCCGCCCATGTCCTCCCAACACCTCAGAAGCGCCTGTTCCATTCGTGCCCTCGCCTCCTCGGTGCTTTGCATGAGCTGGCGGAACCATGTTTGCCAATGCATTAAATGATAGGTTTGTTCTGTTAAAATCTTTCGCGCGGCATTGGCCAGAGGTTCATAGTTTGATTGTTTCAATGCCTCTAATTTAATTTTTTTATAGACATCATAGAAAAGATGGCGGACGACCGTAAAGGCCCAATCGTATTGCGGGGAATCTAAATACTCGCCACTACCGTTTTTAAATTCGAGCAGTACCCCGTTGCGAAACGCCGAGGCATCCCGTAAATGAGCCAAGTCATCTGCTGCGCCCATCCCCAGGTCTTCGAGCAATTTATAATAAATGACCGCATGACCCATGGTGTCTTGATTAATGGACGAAAAGGCAACGTCTTCTTCGATGTGAGGGGCAAGCCCCAACCATTCGGAGCCGCGAAAAGCATGAATAAAATCGTCATCGGCAAGTTGGAAAAGAAGTTCTGTTAACACCTCTTTATATTCCGGCGTCATCTATTTCTACCTCCTGGTCCCCGTTTTTCTCTTTAAAGGCCCGCCAACGCGCCACTAAATCCGCATAGCCTTTCGTCTCACGATAGGCTTTGTCTAGTCTGCCAAAAGCTAACCGTTCTTCTTGCGTCATTTTACGGATGTTCGATCGTTTGACGACCCAAAGATCGGCAATCGGCTCGCGTCGGAAAAAGTTTTCTTTGGCTAAAATTAGTGCCATTTCCGCATTCGGAGCAAGTAAGCTGAAGCGGTGCTCCAGCGGCATGCCGTCTTTTTTCCGGCTAAACACTTCATATTCTTCATAAAAGGTCGATTGATCTTGACTCATTCCCATCATCCTTTCCGGGAGATTCGATTAAGGGCTTACCCAAAAGTTTGCGCCGCAATCATTGGCCTTTCGTTCAATAGCAGCTAACGTTAGACCGCCGCCATGCGGTATTCAGCCAAAGCATCCCGCACCCATTGACTGTTTTCATAAGATGAACGACGAAGCGCCAGTCTTTCATCCGACTTCGGCCCATTTCCTTTAATGATTTCCTTGAATTTTTGCCAATCCGGCTCTTGATAAATCCATTCACCTTTTTCTTCGTCAAAATGGAGCGTGTCGTCCGGAACGCTTAGGCCAAGGAGTTTAATTTTGGGCACATATTTCGTTAAAAATTCTTGACGCAATTCCTCGTTTGTCTTAGAGCGCAATTTATATTTCAAATTTTTATCCACATTCGTGTGACCGGTTTCCTTGCTTGACTTTGGCCCGAAGAACATGAGAAGCGGTTCCCACCAGCGGTTGAGCGCTTCTTGCAGCATGCGCCTTTGTTCTGGTGTTCCTTCGGCAAGCGATAAGACTAAGCTTTCCCCGTGTTTGGAATGGAAGGATTCTTCTTGGCAAATGCGTTTCAATGCTCTGCCATAAGGGCCATAGGAAGTTTTTAACATCATCGTTTGCGATAAAATCGCCGCCCCGTCAACTAACCAGGCGATGACTGCCGCATCTCCCCAAGTGGGTGATGGCATGTGAAAGACGTTGTGAAACTTTAAGCGCTTACTAAATAGGTCTTGCATGATGTCTTCCCGTGTCTTTCCATATGGTTTCAATAAATCTTCAGCCACGCGCAACAATAATTGCCCATGTCCCATTTCATCTTGCACTTTCGCCATGATCGCCAATTTCCGGTGTAAGGTCGGCGCTTTAGGTACCCATTCTTTCTCGGGAAACGCGCCCATGATTTCGCTAATTCCGTGCATGGTAATAAGTTTAATTAATTGCTCCCGATAATCATCTGGCATCCAGTCTTCGGCTTCGATTTTCTCGTCATTTTCAATCCGCCGCATAAAATGCTCATATTTTTCCTCGTCCGTTAAATGCGCCAAGGAAGTTACGTCACTCATGATATCACCCTCCGTTTTTAAAATATGTCATTTTTTTTACGTTATTATATTTTTGCGTCATATATAGGGTTCAAAGAAGGCGGGTAGCATTGACCCGCTAAATTTATACCGAGGCGGCTTTCCTCTTGTCGATGATTCGCACCGCTTTCCCTTCGGAACGGGGAATCGCACCTGGCGCAAGGATGTTCACCTCTATAGCGATAAAACATTGGTTCTTCAATTGCCGCTTAATATCCCGCGCAATGGTTTTGATTTTATCATGGTTGAGATCGCCACCGAGGGCATAAAAGACATCTCTATCGATTTCCACATTTAATTGAACATCATCAAGCGGTCCTTTACGGGTTAATACGAGTTGATAGTGTGGCTCGAGTTCTTCGATCTGCAATAAAACGTTTTCGATTTCTGACGGAAACACATTGATGCCGCGAATGATGAGCATATCGTCAATACGGCCTTTCACCCTTGACATTCTGACGGTTGTCCGTCCGCAGACACACGGTTCATGCGTGATCGAAGCCACGTCACCGGTCCTGTAACGAATGACAGGCATGGCTTCCTTTGTGAGACTTGTAAAAACTAATTCCCCTTCCACACCATCGGGCACATTTTCAAGCGTTTCCGGGTCAATCACTTCAACAAGGAAATGATCTTCCTGTATATGGAGGCCGTCCTGGGCTTCTGCACATTCAATGGCGACGCCAGGTCCGATGACTTCGCTTAATCCATAAATATCAACCGCTTTAATGCCAAGGCGATTTTCCAACTCATGGCGCATCTCCATTGACCATGGTTCAGCGCCGAAAATACCGTATTTCAAGCTGGATTCCTGCGGGTTCTTGCCCATCTTTTCCATCGTTTCAACGATATTTAAAATATAAGACGGCGTCCCGCAAATGACGGTCGGCTTAAAGTCCTCGATGAGCATGATTTGCCGTTCGGTGTTTCCGCCGGAGACCGGAACCGTGGCCATGCCGAGTTTTTCGGAGCCATAGTGAAGGCCTAATCCGCCGGTAAACAGCCCGTACCCATACGCATTATGCAGCACTTCCCCGGGCTTTCCGCCTGCTGCCGCGATGGCTCTTGCCACAATTTCCGCCCAATTGTCGATATCGTTTCGGGTATAACCGACAACGGTCGGCTTGCCGCTTGTTCCGGATGAGGCATGGAGTCTGACCACCTTTGACTGATCCACTGCGAATAAGCCAAAAGGGTAGTTGTCCCGCAAATCTTTTTTAACGGTAAAAGGCAGTTTTTTCAGATCGTCCAAGGACTGGATGTCTTCTGGCGTTAGTCCTTCTTCCGCAAATTTTTCCCGATAGAAAGGGACGTTTTCATAGACATGCCTTACGGATTGCTGCAGTCGTTTTAACTGAAGCGCTTCCATATCTTCTCGAGGCAAAGTTTCCATTTCCCTATTAAAAATCATGCGCCGCCCTCCTTTTGTAAGCCCTTTCATTATTTACCGAAAATATAACGACATTTCATAAGGCCGTTTGGAAAGTGTGATGTTTTTTTTTTTTTTTTTTT
>Ga0325354_100060_pt1 | contig 23159 bp, 33 predicted proteins | sample SM_ome_19_FD_205725 | JGI IMG/M metagenome (GOLD analysis project Ga0325354, IMG submission 205725) | Metatranscriptome of lab enriched sorghum-adapted microbial communities from California, United States - SM_Day2_9 (Metagenome... ... | reverse complement strand
TCTGACTATTTAAGGGCAAAATAAAAACCCCCGCCATCCGAAGACAGCGGGGTTACTTTTACTTCGCTTTCAGTTCTTTCATATACTCGTCCGCTTTAATAGCGGCTTTTGTAAAGCTATTATTACGCCACCATGCCCAAATGGCCGATACGGCGGTCAGAAGGGTTGATACGAAAGTATCGACTTGTTCATCGCTGAACGGCAACGGCGACTTTCCGAACGCCGCGAGAAGTTGATTAATGAGCATCACGACCAAAACGATCGTGCGAATGATGGTTGATTTTGTTGGTTTCATTTTAAATCCTCTCCTATTTTAGATGAATTTTTTGACCGACATAAATTTTGTTCGGGTCTTTGATATTGTTGAGCTTCACCAATTTTGCTACGGTCGTATGATACTTCACCGCAATCTCAGACAGCGTGTCACCCTTCTTAACGACATACGTCTTCATGGCCGCCGCTTTCGGCTTCTGATACTTTGCGAGAGCTGCTTTGGTTTGCGGGCCGACTATGCCATCCACCGCGATATGAGCGGCTTTTTGGAACGCTTTGACCGCGGACTCTGTTTTCGGCCCGAAGATACCGTCAGCGGCGCCGCAATTGAAGCCTTTTGCGTTGAGTTGTTTTTGCAAATCCTTGACGGCCGGGCCTTTGTCGCCGCGTCGGAGCAGGCCATCATTTTTTGATGTCGTCTTAGCTTTTGATTTGCTTGCCGATTTTGTTGCGGACTTTGTATCTGCGAAAAGCTCCGGTTTTGCGTAATCCATATCAACACTGCCACTAATGCCGGAAACCTTGCCAGAACTCGTATATTGCCACATTGCCCAATCCGGCCAATAGAGAACGGTTGGTTTGTCCACGCCATAGTGGGCGATCCATAGTTTCACGTCGTTGGCCACAACATCTTTTTTCAGATGGTTCTTCGAAAAAGATGGGTTGGTGTAAAGAAAAAGCCCGCCGCGCTTGTGATCGCGGAGGACTTGGAAAAATGCTTTCGTCGCGTCCGTCAAATCGTCGGAGCCGACTTCCAAATCGAGAATATGAAAGTCAAGTTCATAGTCGCCAACGACAGATAGAAAATGCAGTGCTTCGGCTTGTGCTTCTTTTTTGTCAGAAAAACGTGCAAAATGATAAGCGCCTATTCTTTTGCCACTTGATTTAGCGCCTGAATAGTTGGTATGATAGTTCGGATCAACGAAAGATGTGCCTTCTGTCGCTTTGATGAGAGCAAATTTGATGTCGTCATCAACTTTTGACCAATTGATGGCACCTTGATGGTGCGATACGTCGATACCTTTCAGATATGCCATTTTATTCCACCCCTTTTTCAATAGCATCTATCCGCCGATGAGCGGACTTTGCGGATTCCTCAACTCGAGTTATGCGTTCACCGAGCGCAACCATCTGTTTCTCATTCGCCTTTAGATCAATCCGAATATCATCAACCCCCTTCCGGATGTAACCCAATTCCGCTTTTAACTCGGCCGACTCCTGCCCGTCTGATTTAATCTCTTTCGTTCTTGCTAGCTGATAAGAAAGATAGCTGAGCAAAAGCCCAGCTACCGCGATGATGATTCCTGCTTCTATTGTCATTTGTACACCGCCTTTTAATCCAAACTAAAAAAGCCCTATTTCTTGGACTTCTCTGACTTCAATGTTTCAATTTGCTTTTTAAGCTCGTCAATCTCTTGTTGTTGCTCGGTAATGATAGCGTCTCGCAACGCTTTTTCTTGGGCAAGAGTCGCAACTTGGTTGGAAAGGGAATTGATGACGTACTGTGGATTTTTAATGTTCATGCGTTTACCATCCTTTCAAGATTTTCAACACGTGTAATGAGTTCTTGAATCGCTTTGATGGACAGGGCGTTCATCGCATATTGTTCGACACCGTCCCCGTCTATCACCATTTCTGGGGTGCGGTATCCATCGCCGATGATAAATCCATGTCGGACTTTATCTATGCCCGCTTCGACATCGCTTTTTAGACGATACTGGTACAAGTCGGCGTTTTTAATGATGTCGATTGCTGAATCTTCCCATAGCTGAATGTCTTGTTTATATTCTTCTAAAGAACCAGTCGGGAAAGATGACGCTCTAAGCGGAATGAGTTTGCCTGAGCCATATTTTGTTGCGCGAATTTCACTCCGGGATGTTTGGATATAGCCATAGTCTGAATCAGTTATAATCCGAAAAGTTTGTTCCTCTATTGTAAGGTGTCCGTTGATATTAACGTTTGTTACAGGCGTGATGTTAATATCCCCATTCAGATTCGTCCATCCCATATCTGCGCTAGACGGAGATGGTACTCCAAAATAGCCTGAACGCGAAGTACCTGCATCTCTGTAAAACTCGATATAGGACGCTCCTCCAAAACCGACAAGCTGAAGGACGTTACCGACTGAGGATACAACTTCAAGATGTTTACCCTGTATTGTTACGGTATTATCAAAGCTTGAATAAATAGATGACCTTGGATTTCCGTCAAAATAGTCCCCAAATCCAATTCCTTCACCGGGAGAGATATAAGTACCGTTACCGCCTTTGCTTTTCACTTCAAGACCATATTGAGTCAACTCAACGGTGTTCGTACCACCGTTTGCTATAATTGTCGAACCTTCAATCGTTACCCCTTTGATATGTCCTGCTGTAATGTTACCGAGATTCGCGCTTATGGCGGACAGTGATGTGACAGATAACTTATCTGCGGTGATTGAGTATGTGTAGATCTTACCTCCGTCAATAAGAGTGGTCCCCGTATAAAACCAGTCTAGTGATGGATTGTCTTTGGGATTTGGTCGCCACGCATTCGCGGATTCGCCATCTTCGATTTGAAACCCAGTCAACCATATAGCACCAGTAAAGCTAGTCATGATGTTCAATCTTACTTCGCTTATATTTGTGACGCCGCTTAATGTGCTTAAATCAATAATGGCTTTCTCTCTTCGCCATGGCGAAGAAGAGGTGTAGTTAGTATTGTTATTGAAGTAAGCCATTTTACCTGTTTCGCTAGCGGTATCGTAAGTTACCTGAATATATACCCGAAAATATCCGGATTGCATTCCACCAGATATTTGATAAAAACTCAGCGTGAGCTTTTTATTCAAGAAATTATTTGGGTTTTCGAGATTTTGATAGACGAAATGCTGGTTGGCATCAGTCGGTTGCAATCTCAAATAGTTTACGGCGCCGGCAGGTACATCATCATTTGGCCGCGTTACTGCCCCTGTCATCGAACGGACAGAGACGTCAGTAAATCCAGAACTAATATTCCAATTCTGTGTTCCTAAAGCAAAATCACTATTTCTGATATAGTTATTTCCTTTGCCAATTTTTGTCGGGTCATAGCCAGCATCAAAAGTTGTCTGTCCCGAGATATGCACTTTGCTTCCGTCGATCAAGATGCCTTCGGTGCTGAGATTTATCTGATTGATGATGTCGTCTTTAGACACACGTAAATTGATGTCATCCGATAACTGACTGATTTGAGAGCTTACCCAGCTTTGGTCGGCTTTGCCACTGATTTGACTGGTAAGGCTATCAGTCGTTTGCGTTAAAGTGGATATACTCCCCTCTGCATTTGTCATCCGAGTTTGCAGCGAGTCCGCTGTCTGCGTTAAGGTAGAAACGTCACCCTGCACATCTGAAACGGTCGTTTGTAAGCCATCCACCGTCTGCGTGAGCGTTGATATATCACCCTCCGCATTCGTGATGCGCGTTGCAAAACTATCAGACGTTTGCTGGAGGGCGCTTATATTACCTTCGGCGTCCGTCATGCGGTTAGCAAGGCTGTCTGTCGCGGTTAAAGCGTTTTGTGCGTTATCAAACGCGGTCTGCGCTTGGTTGATGGCGTTTGTCGCATCCTGCGTTGCTTGTGTTGCTGTGTCAAAGGCCGATTGGGCTTGTTGCTTCGCTTCTTCTGCGGATTGTGCTGCTTCTTCGAGTGCTTGATTGACCGCCTCGTTGTCGACATCGTCCACCCATTGAGTACCGTCCCAATGCCGAATGGCAATGACGACATCGGTGCCATCCGTCACAAACCAGATATCGCCTGTCTTCGGATTACTCGGTGGGTTGGGGCCATATGAGCTTTTGTTTTTGGAATCAGCCGTCTGTTGGGCTGTTTCGGCTGTTTGTTTCGCATCATCAGCGATATCTTTAGCGACCGTCCATCTGGTTTGCTGTTTCATGAGAACCGACTGGATCCGTTTAATGTCGTCCGGAATAGAGATGTCAACTTCTCTGTAATTCCCGAACGTATAAGTAAATTCCCCGTTCGGGTCGCCGAGTTCTGGCGTTTCCGTTCTAAGGACTTCGGCTTCTAAATATAGCGCAGGCTCAAAATACGTATCTTTGATGCGTATCGTCATCCCGACGCGGACTTTTTCGTGTTCATATCCGACAATCTGCTCCAACGCCGCACCGGATAGGTCATACTCGACCACCGCATCATTTCGACGTTTGAGCGCGTCTTTTGTAGCGTCAAGCACTTTTTGTGGCGTGACATCTGTTGTATCTTCCGGTTGGTACTGAAAGATGCCGTACCGATGTCTGCCGCCATCGTTCCATCGCTGATATGCGTCAGCATCCTCTACATAATTTTTTCCGTCATTTATGCCCTCGAACGTGATAAAATTCCCATCCTCGTCAGCCGGGCCATAACCAACCAACCGCGTCACGATGTCCGCGCGGTTTTCTTTACGCTTTAAGCCGATGATGTCCTTGCCGAACACAAACTCCTTGCCTGAGAAGATATCAATCGGTTCCAAAATGTCAACATACCGCTTGATAGTGTTCCCGATGATTTCCACACGAAAACGAAGAATAGCATCAAAATCTGATGCTATCTGATTCAGCGCGGCAAGTGGCGACAAAAAGTCAGTAAACTTCACCGTACGGCTACCCAAAAAGTCCACTTGGCCTAGTTGATAGCGAGAATTTGTAAGAATATATTGCGCGGCTGTCTCAGCCGTTGCCCCCGAAAGCGTTGTCGGCGCTATGGGCTGGTCTTGTGCGAGAGATATATGGTCGCCATCCGCGTGGATGATTTGAATCAATCCATTTTGATCATGGTCTTTTTCAATATCGTTCAAAACAAAAAGACGGTGGTTACCGTCTTGGTCCTGCGCGACGATATATCTGACGTTCGTAAGGTCAATCGTGCCGAGCGTCGTAAAGTCGAGCGTCAATAGATTGTCCTGTTGGTCCTCGGTAATCTTGGTGTCCCAATAGATTTTGTCGCTATGATTAGTTAAAACGTCGATGATTCTTTCGTTTGTGTCGAGTAGATGAATACCGGTCGGGGTTTTCTTCGTGGCGTTTTGCTGTTCATCATCGTCAATTCTGCCGATATATTGTCCGGCTCGTTGGGTGTAGTTTGGCATTGTATCACCTGCCTTTTATTAAACAAACGACCTCCGTTAGTTGAATATAATTAAAATCTCCACTAGACTAAATTAAAGCTTGTTTTTTATAATGTATTCCTTAATTACTTCTGGAAACTTATCAATTTTTTTAGTCCATCCAGTTTCAACCATGATTCCTCTATGCCATAGATTATATTTTCCACAATTATCACATTTCATAAGAATTTGTTGATAAAAAGGTTGTTCGAAACCTAACCACCGTTCTACATGATAACCAAATAAACATTTCAGTTTCAGTTTTATCACCTTCTTATTGACCTCCGTTAGTTAAGTAAGTATACCTTCTGCTTTACATTTATCAAAAAAAGCTTTATATCCCATTTCATCATCTGGGTCAACATCAATTAAACTATCATATGATAGTTCAACTACAGGAAAAAGTTCTAAAAATTTATTTGGAGAAACTCTTGTGCCATTTATTTCATCTAAAACAATCATACCGTCATTTTGGTCTATTTTACTTTTAAATACATTTAAGACATCTTGCACTAACGGCATTCCTATTTCCTCCCTAAAATAACGATGGCTAAATCTTTTGCAGATGTATCATCATTTTGAACATATACTCTAGTCTTGTTTGGATTTAACATAGGTATTTCAATGTAATTTCCATAATAAGTAGACAAATTTTTTGATGATTGTTGAGTGAAGGGTATGACCCCTTGGCCGAAATTATTGCTTGTATTTATCGAAACGGCACCAATAGATACTTTTACTGCTGTACCTCGATATGCCACTAACAATGTCTTAAAGTCTCCTGATAGATCAAAATATCTTGATGCACCAGCTTCATATGTCGTAAAATTTGATTCGTTTACTAATACTACACTACTCCCCGTTAGTTGAACTCTGCGACTTCCATCATCATTGATGCCATCCGCTTCATTGACGATGGTATTGTCGCTTCGAATGACCTTCCCACTTCGTGCGGCCATCTGTGTAATGTCTGCCATCGTATCAACCTCCTAAATATGAGTTCAAGAGATTTTTTAAGACTGCGATGTCAGCCTGAATCGTATCAATTTTTATTTGCAGTTCATCAATCTTCGACTGTAAAATCGCGTCGCTTGTTGGTAACGGATTACTTGGGCTTGTTTCAACATACCCCCCATTCCCGTCACCGTGTTGCGGCACGAACCCCGGTTTTTCGCCCGGTACAGGATTTGTCTCTCGCAAAAGTCGTCCGCTTGGCATGTTATCACTCCTATTTCCATCGTGGTTGGTATTCTACAGTCACAGTTGCTACATCAGACGGGTTGACGGCTAGTTCCGTATAGCCCGGCGCTAATGGGAAGAACGATGCGCCAAAATCTTTATAAAAGTTGACCGGGTTGCCGTTCAGATAGATGCAGGCTTTTTTATGGTCGAAAATCAGCTCATCCCCGGGATAGGCAATGTACGGTACCTCATCCTCTGAATGGTCGCGCAAATCATAGACATATACATGATTGATGCTCATCGTTGGAATCGGTGTGTACTTCAAATGCGCCCCGATATGCACTTGAATCTGTGCTAGTGGTGCCGTATATTGATTTTTTGTGTCTATGAAAGTTTTCTCGACAAAATCTTGGTAAACACCGACTTGACTAGACCGTTTCGCTGTTGTCAGTTTCCAACGGTTTCCTTTGCGTTCGATTATCAAAGAGCCGTAATAATCATTGAGTGACCCAGTTTTCTTTCCATATGTGATAAAAATGTTATCTGTGCTCGGCCCCAGTCCCCAGAACGCTTTCACATCTTTGGCTTTTGCAGAAAAGTCACCGATTGACATACGGAATACAATGTTATTCGCAGTATCAAGACCATAAATCTCTATACGCCCCGTTCCGTTCGCGCTCGATGTAATGTCGATGAGCGCATGAACTCGGAAATCTTGAAGTGGATCCGGCAGTGATTTTTTAAGAGCTGGACCTGCCCACCCGTTATATGTCGGGCCAAAATCCGTTACGAGGAAGCGATCGCCGTCGGTTTGGAACGACCCCTGAATGACGCCATCGACCACGTTTGACGGTGCACCCCACCCGGTGAGTGTGCCCATTTCGTCTTTGAGAACGGGTAAATCGCCATCCACCGGTGTCTGGTCAACCTCATAGGGTTGTCCGGCCTGCATGTAGGCGTTCGGGCTGATAATCTGTAAAAACGTCGTCGGTTGTAATATGGTCGCCTTGAATATTGGGTAGGTCTCTGCGGTGCCGTCGTTGAGCACGACGGGGTTTTCCTCGCCGCCACTTGGGTCGTTGATGGTTTTGGTGATGGTAGGGCCGTATTTATGCGGGTCAAAACAAACGAAATAGAGCGTCCCCTTCTCATATGATAGAATCTGTTGACTCTGACCGTCGGAATAGGCCATACCGTAGTATGTTTTCCCTGGCTCATCGGCATATTCGATGGGCACGGGGCCATCGACATCAAGAATAGCGTTCAGTTCGTCGATTTTTTGACGGAGTTCGGTTTGAGTCGATGCTGAAATTTTATAGTCGTTATCGATAATTCGTTTTGGTTTTCGCTTTGACACAAAATATGAGCCGTCACGGCCAGGGACAGTTAATTCATTGAACTCAATTTCATTTATTCCGCGTCCGCGGATGTCTGTTACTCTCAAATAACTGGAAAGATCTATACCATTATATGTGATCAATTCATCACCCCCTGAAACGATCACGAATATCATCGCGCCGTTTTTGCTCATCGATGTAATAGTCCATCGTTGCTTTCATCACTTGCCGCCCGTCGATGTTGACGATAGCATATTCCGGAGCCTTTAGTGTCTGCCCATAAGTCCTCCGGCTATTTACTATCGGGTTATCTCCTGCTATTGCGACATTGGGCACTAATCCTTTAACTGGTGTTCCGACAGCTTTCAAACGGTTCACAAAACCGCTCACAACCGGAATATCCGGCTTCATCCAATCGGTCATTTGTTGGGATTTTTTCAGTATAGAAGATTTTTCTGTATCTATACCTTGAACCCATCCAAGCACCATATTCTTGCCTATCATGTCGCGCATCCAGCGGGAAGGGGAGTGGATGCCGAGCAGACCGGTAATTTTCTTTTTGATTCCACTCACAACATTTCCGATCGCTTTTCCAACAGCACCGACCATCGATTTTATGCCGTTGATAAGCCCCTGAATAATGTTCTTACCGATAGAGAATAGGTTGATAGATTGGAGCGGATGTTTGATGAAATTTACTACCGCTTTAAATGCCGATGATGTCAGCGATTTTATCGAATTCCAAGCGCGAGATATGCCGTTTTTAATTCCATTCACAATGCTGATGACCGCACTTTTAATACCATTCCAGATTGAAGATGCCGCCGCTTTTATGCCGTTCCATATTGCTGATATAGATACTTTCAACCCATTAAAAATGGATTTTATAACCGATATAAATCCTTTAACAATCGAAACGATGATGTTCTTTATGGATGTCCAGATTGTTTGCGCGGATTTTTTGATATTGTTCCATATTTGTGAGAGATGGCTTTTGAACCCATTCAGGTCTCCAGTAATTAAGTCAATTAAAAGTAAAATCGGCCCAAGAATGACGTTTTTAATCATAGTCCAATATGCTTGCGCAGCCGTTTTGATGTTTGACCATATCGATGTGAAAAATGCTACAATCGGTGCAAAAATAGTTTGAATGGTTGTAACGATTGTCGTCCATACCGCGACAATTGAATTCCAAAGATTTATGAACATCTGAGCGACTGCATTCCATGTTGCTTTAATTGGTTCCCATACGGCAATTGCAACGCTCTTGATTCCTTCCCAAAGACTCAAAAAGAATGCTTTTATCGGCGTCCAGTATTGAATAATAATTAAAACTGCCGCAAGCGCCGCGGATAAAATAAAAATAAACGGATTAGCTTTTAATGCTAAATTCACCGCATTTATGCCGATTTTCAATGCGTTAAAGGCATTTTTTACAGAATTTATAACACCAATAGTTGCATTAAATGCAATGATTCCCGCAACAATTGAACCGATGAGAGGTAACCATGGCTTTAAAGTGTTATAGACTGCCATGATCTGATTTACTATTACCGGAATTTTTTGAGCTATGGCATTCAGAACCTGTTCAAACTTTTTCCCAACATCCGAAATCAGCGTTTGTAGGTTGGGTAACCCATTGGACGTAAGCATTTTATCAATGCTTGCGATAATATTGGTCACACCACGGACAACGGCCGTTTTCATGTTCGTGAAGGCCGTTCCAATACCGCCGCTGCTTTTTCTCGCCAGTTCCGCAAAACCGCCTACACCGCCATCCAGTTCAATCAATTTGCTATTAAACTGATCAAACGTGATTTTCCCTTTTTTGAGTGCGTTGTATAAGTCATTCTGCGCTGACTTTCCTGTATATCCAAACGCTTCGGCAACTTTGTTCAGAGCAATCGGCATAGTTTCTTGCAATGTACGCCATGACTCTAAATCAACGGTGCCAGTTGATAGCATCTGAACATACTGTTCTAGTCCACGCTCGGCGTCAGCTGCGCTTGCACCTGATGCTAAAAAAGCGTCGTTCAATGCGAGAGTGGTTTTTGTCGCACCTTTTAAATCGCCTGTCATCAAAGCTATTCGTTGCGTAGTTTTGGCGACGCTATCCAAAGTGGTCGGAAGGCCTTGAATGCCTTTTGATAGCTCGTTGATAGATTTTTTTGATTCTTTGGCATCAAAGCCCATTAATTGAAGTACTCGCGGGAAATTGTTCAATGTATCATATCGGGATATGGCACCATCGAGCGAGCTTTTCACCATATCGATGCCTTTTGAGACCAACGCCGTGATTCCGATAGCAGAGAGCAAATTTTTCAAGCCAAGCGCTGCTGTTTTCCCGGCATCGCCGATTCCTCTTAGTTTACTATCAATATCTGCAACGCCCTTGACGACTCGTCCATCATCAAGCGTTACATCGATGACGACTTTTCCATCAGCCATTTATTCCACCTGCCTTTCAAAGGCAATAAAAAAGAACCCCAAAAGGGATTCTGGTAATTTATGTTTATTCGTCCAATCCGATCTCCTTCGGATTAGCCGGTCTAAAATCAGAAATACTATTCGGACTGAATTTAGGCTTAGGTTTTACTTGCACCGAGAATTCTTGCTTTGTTTCGTAATCGGCGAAATCAATCCAAAATAAAGATGTATCCTTTTTCCTTCCGCCTATAGCTGCTCCTATTACTGCCCCTACTCCTCCGGTCAAAGCTCCGCCAATTATGGCACCTGCTGCGGCTTTTCCAGCGCTTCGAGAATATGATTGTTCCTTATGTGCGCCGAGGAAGTAGTAAAGTTTTTTATTGATGCTAACTACTCCTTCACCATGTTCTTTTTCTTCCGAAATCATAAGATATACATTTCCAGATGATTTTGGTAAGTAATTTGTCCCGCCTATAACTTCAAACATTGTTTGTTTTTTAAATGCATTGCCAAATAACTTCTTCATTACACCCAACATTTTTACCCCCAACAAAAGATTTATTGAATATTATATCATTTTTTTCTTTTGCCGAGGTATTTTTGCGCTCTTTCTTCAATGGCTCCAAGTGCGCTTAATTCATCGGACAAACCATTTACCAATTGGATAAAATAGTTTAAAAGATACGGAATACTTGGTGTCATCTGATAGACTTTTTCAAATGCGCCTTCGCCGAGAATCACATCGAACCCTTTGCCAAGAATGGCCTTAGCATTTTCCATATTTTCTTCTTCATCGTTGATCGAATCGAGTTCTTGCTGTATTTTAACTACGTTTTCCCGGAATTTTTGTATTGACTCATCGGTCACATCAAAAGCAAACTTCAAATCACCAATTTCAATAGGAATTTCCGTTTGTTTTTTCTCGATTTTAATGGCCATTTATTTCCCTCCTGCCAGCATATTGAACATCTCGTCCAATTCGGCTTCTTTTGTTTTTTGGTCTTTTTTAAGTGCGTAAATCCGTTTCAATTTACGTAGCCGTTTCCTTTCTTCTTCCATACCCTTACCACGCGGCAATTCGGCTGCACGAATCCCGACTATCTCTTTGAATCTTGTGTTATCCCGCAGACCACCAAGCAACGCAAGAAACTTCTCCCAACGGAGTTTACCTTGCTGTTCAATCAAGTCGATTCCATACTCCTGAAGGAAAGACGCATAAATATACTCCGCATCTTGTTTTAAGTCGTATAATTGCTTGCTTGTTCCACCGTTACCAGAATCCGATTCATTGGCATCATCGCGAATAATAAACGTTTCAACGATGGTTTTAACGGCTTTGTATTTGATGTCAAAGTCGAATTCATCGTCCGTATCGATGAACATTTTAAAAGCGATATTGATTTTTTCATGGTCGAAAAATGTTTCATCATCCATTAAGTCAAAGAATCTTAGAACGGTATCAAAAGCAAGATCGAGGGGATAAATTTTCCCCTCGATTTCGATTTCATCTTCCAACGGATCAGTCAATGTGAACATTATTCACCAGTTCCACTCCCAGAACCGGCATCGGTGACTTCCGGCTTGCCGTTGAACGTCACCGTAAATTCAAAATCACTTTTTGCGTTGGCATCGCCGCCGGTGATTTTTATTCCAGAAATGGTCACATCCCCAGTAATTTGTTTCCCGTCAGGCTGAGTCCAGCGAAACTTTGTTTTTCTCATTTCACCGACTTCAAAAGCCAACCCAGCGATATAATCTTGAGCCGGATCGCCATATTTACGATGACCAGTGAATTGAAGAGATGCCGTAATTCCGGTGACGTCCTGACTACTAAAGCCCTGACCATCATAATAGACCGTATCGTCTGTTTCGTCGTCAAAAGACGGATCAACCGTGCTAATACCGGCCGCAAGTGGTGCCCATTCGGGCGTTTCACTTCCGCCTGTTGTGTCGATTTCGTATTGATTTCTAAAATTCAAGACAAAATCATCAGCCATTTAAATCACTCCTTTGCTGGAATAAATAAAGCCGCACTAAATTGCGCGGCGAAAATGTAATATTGTTCATCTCGCGAAATAATATTCGGGTCGGTTGTAATTTCGATGCCATTCTCGAATTTATAGGACCCATTAACACTCGGAATATCATCGATGTCTTTCAACAACCGAGCAATATCTAAAAGCGTATGGTAGGCGGTGAGTTGCTGTTCGTGCTTGGTCAAGACCTGAAAAGCATAGTTTTGGCGATAAGAACCATCGTAATAATACTCATAGTCGCTTGCCGGCATGGGCATGACTGCTATACTATTTCCGCTTGCTAACATTGGGCTGACAACCGTCGCATAATAGCCTTGTTTGTCCAGCACATCTATAACCAAGCGCTCTAAAAAGTCGATTTCATCGTTTAGATTGCTCATAGCTTATTCTTCACCGCCTTTTCGGCTATCTTGGACCATTGTTTTTTGTGGACTGATTTAGCCTTCTCAAACCAAAGCCCTTGCGCTCTCGGGTTGACATCTTTCGAAAAATGGAATTGCGGATTGTAATAGAGCCGGCGAGCATACGGCGTATCCCATACCACTTTTCCGTCACCAAAACGTGAAGCACGCAAACTGCTTTGCATCAGATTGCCAGTATCCATAGGCACGTAAAGGTTGCTGTCCTTCACCACTTGCTGGGTGAGAGCGAACAATCCAAGATGCGATGCTTTTTTTATTTTTGGAGCGATTTTCTTTGTATCTACTTTAACCCCTACCCCATTAGACCACTTCCACTTCGTAGTGGTGGACTTGGTTAAACCCATAATAGGGATGGCAAGCATGAACCCTCATTTCGATACCATTAAAAGTCACCTTAGATTTAACTTTTAGAGGTTTACAATTGGGCGTATTGACGGTGTCCATAAAGATAATCCCTTGCGTTTCGATTTCTTCCCCATTGGCATCCATGCGGATTGCCGTTTTGGGTTCAAAGCGGACACAATCGATCGTTTCCGGATCGCCCCACGACTCCCCAAAATTGCCTTGGCCTAGATATTCTTGGTATTCAATCGAATGGCAAAGCAGTCGCTTGGGTATCGGCTTAATAATAGACATTCTGCACCACGCCTATACCGCTATATAGCAATCCAGTTGCTGATAAATAATTCATAGCGTTTGGACTTATAAAGCTTCGTTTAGATGATTGATCATTGCCATAACTAAAACTCCCAATCTGCACACTGCCAATATTCGACTGTCCGGCATTTACCTCGGCATCTCCACCCATGACCACGTAATATTCAACCTGCGCCGCAACGGCTTTTTTTATTTGTTCTTGCAAAAACTGAGCCAATTGCTCAAATTCCACGCCTCTTAGCACATAGTTAGTGGCCATATCAATAGCGTCACTGGCACGCTCGATGTATTTCTCGAGTTGATCGCCCGCATCTTGGCCCATATACTCATTTTTGTAATAGTCGGGAGTAATGTATCCCATCTTCAAATTCACCCCTTAAAAGGGAAAGAGAGCGTTATTTGCTCTCTTTTTTCTCTTTTTTCTCTTTTTTCGGCTTCAAATCATCCTCTGTGACTTCTTCATAGCCCAAAGCTTTGATCTCTTTAATTTTTGAAGGGTCTTCCTCACGCAAAATAGCATTTTCCTTGCGCAAAATAGCCAACTCAATCACTCCTTACGCTTTAGCAACGGTGCCATAAGAAGCTACGACACCATCAGCTTGGTTTTTGAGTACGAACAAGTCGTGATATAGACGATTTTGATAGAGATAGCCGTCACCTTCTGTATGTTCTCCTGGAGCAAAGAGATAAATAGAGTTCAATTTTGCTTTGGCCACAACGGCACCGCGGTAAACAATGATCCAGTTCAAGCTGTAGGATCCGGTTGCCGGAACAAAACCATCGGTGAAGTCGAACGATGTATGGAAACGATCCACATCGAAGACTTCAATCAAACGTACCCCATCCAACATTGTGACGCGTGTTTCGATAGACGTGCCTTGATTGTCGAGATTGATTTGTCCTTTCCCTTCCTTGTACGCTTCGATAAGATCCATGACATCTGAAGATACATATGCCACAAGATTAGACGTGCCATACTTCCGCACTTTTTTGATGTCACGTTTGAGATTAACAATCACATCATCGACCGTAATATCTTCACTTGTCGCATTCCCGAAGCTGATCGCTTTTGTTGCTAATTTACTAAACCGATATGCGTCGATTTCCGGTCCAGCATGTTCATTCAAGAAAACCCGAGTCAAGTTGGCTGCGCTTGCCGCTTGATTGGATTCGTCAACATCCATTTGATCCACGAAGAATTCGACATCGCGGTCAAAAGAGAGCGTATACGGTTCGTGTGTAACGGTTACCGTTCCGCGATTGTACCCACCGTTACGGCTGTGGTTTTTGTAACCACTAACAGCGAGCGACGGGACATGGAATGTGCGAGCGCCCATCCATTGGACATTTGGTGTTTCCAAAACATTTGTAAGTGTAGCTTGTTTAATGACTTGATCCAACGCTTGTTGGTATTGTTCAGCATAGTTGATTGCCATATAAAATCATCCTCCTATTCTTGTTTACCGAGTAATGCAGCGATGAAAGCATCGCTATTCCCACTCGACTGATGCTGACCTGTCGTGAACGTCGGCTTTTGTTGTTGGCCGCCATTATCCTCAGCATCGAAAAGATATGGATCGCTTTCTTTCAGCGATTTAAGTTGCTCCTCCAAGCCAAGCAGTTTGTCACCGTCCAGTTTGATAGCTTCTTTGTTTAAAAGAGCCTCAACAGCTTTCGGATTCTTTGCTTTGGCGCCTGTAAGGGCTTCTTTCAAAGCAAAATTAAACTGCTGTTCTTGGATTTTCTTTTCGTAGTCCTGCTTAATTTGGTTATTTTGGTCTTGCAATTGCTGAATCTGCTTTTGCAAATCCTCATTTCCGGCCGCTTTGGCCTTTAAATCTTCCAATTGCTTGTCGCGGTCGGCCAATTGCTTTTTGTACTCTTTGACTTGGCTGTTCACCTCGTCAAACTTTTCTTTCGGAAACCAGTTTCCATCAGAAACAACTGCAATTTTGTGTTCGCCGGCTTTTGCCGTCACCTGATTAAACAGTTCCTCGCCTAACAATTCTTTTAAATCCATCTATTTCGACTCCTTTATTGATGTTTTTTGGCGTGTCACACCTCACGCTGAAAGGATACGTTCAGTTTTACGCCGAACCTTTAAAGAGCGCAATACAAAGCGCCGAGAAACTCTCATTCCCGGCGCGATTTATACGATTTGCTCGCGGTCATATCGCCGCGTTCTTTCAGTTCGTCTGATAAATTCCCTCATCACCGCTTGCCGTTCTCTTACTTTTGCCGCGGCCTTCCTAGCACCTTCCTCATCTCCCATCGCTTCAAACATTGCTTTTTCCCGTTTTGCTTGACGGATGCGGCGCTCCAAGTACCTTTGCTTTTGACTTTCGGCATAGCGCTTTTTGGTTTCCACTTCGTCATAATGGGGAAATCTTTTTATTGATAGCCCTTCAATATACGGATAAAGGACATGCCGACAGTTAATACCCCCGATACCTTCGATGGTGCCGTATCCCGTTTCGCTCAACGGTGGATATTTGATGCTTTGACCGCTGATGGAATAAATGTTTCCTTGGAACGGAATGTGTGATGGCCTCGAGTCCGCATGGCTCGATATTTCGACAAGATCCACGCCATATTCTTGGAAGCGTGCTGTCTGCATCTCATTAGAAACCTTTGAAACCATTGACCTTGTGACCATATTGATATAGGCCTCTGTTGACCATTTTCGTCCAGCTTTATCAACAAGTGCCGGTATGCCTTTCTCTGCCCACCTCTCAGCCGCTTCTCTGAGGGCCTCCTGCGGCGTTGAAACGCCTGTCAATACCTTCCCTACTGTTTGGTTGACGACGTCAATATATGCCTGTTCTGCTTGTCCTAGCATGGTTGTATTAACTAGGTTGAATATATCCTGTGCCTGTGCTTGATAAGCGGCAAGTATGCCGCTTAATACTGTGCTGTCAGCAATAGCCGGCGGTGGGTTGATTAACGCACCTTGCCGGACGGCTTCTTGTAAATCATTCTCAAACTCTTCGACTGTTGAGTAACCAGCCTTTTGGAGCATCTTCGATATGGCATCGATGGCCAAGCCTGAATGTTTAGCGATAGTGATGATATTAGATTGGGTCAATGAGCCGAGTTCCGCGAGTTTGAGAGATTCCCATGAGTGGATGTCATCTTCGGTTAGCAACGATTTGTGTTCTTTAAGCCGCTTGGCAATGTTTAGCAAAATTTGTTCTTCAATCGCCAAATAAACTTGTACGACTGGGATGGTGAGCTGTTGCTGTTTTTGGTAGTCCATTATTCATTCCCACCGTCGCCAAGTCCAAACATATCCACTTGTGCCGCGGTGGCCGTCGCGTTTTCTTCATTGATCTCTTGCAGCCATTTTCTGGCCTCTTCCTCCGGAATATCATGGATTCGCATGATGGCGCGAACTTTTGGCATCAATCCTTGCGAGACCAACTTCGAATAATAATTGGCGTTGGCATCCCGGTCCTGTGCCACCGAGTCATCAAAGTCAATTGCCACCTCATAATCATCCGGGGCATCGAAAAAGCCGTATAGTTCGGCCACTTCGCAAATCGTTGTGATGAGCTCTTTCAAGCATTCCTCGATGATGACCTCATGGCTGTTTTTCGTCCGGAACGTTTTGGAGTTCTCGCTCACTACCTCTGTGGCTGTTTTTACCCCTTGCCCGTCAAAAGTGAACGTTCCGGGGCTAAAACCGATTTGCATCGCTAGGATATTCAACAATGCATTAATGGCATCGATATGTTCTTGGACGCGAATCTCGACTGACACATCTTTAATCGTGTCACTGTCCATTTCCATATTAAGGCCTTGGTATACTTCGTCATTAGCATCAAAGTATCTTCGCATCTGCCCGGTTTCCGGATCGACGACTGTTTTCACCGCAGTTGCCGGGACTATGATGCGTTTTTTCCCTAAGCGAAATTCACGCTCAAAGCTGTCAAACGCTGTATCAAGTTCTTTTAAAGTATCCAGCGCATTGGCATAGAGAGAGATGCCAAGCGGTGACTGCGTGTCGATGTTATTAGCGATATTTGGCTTAAAATAAACGAAAAGCGGACGAGATAAACCATCAATCCGCGTTTCTTCTTCTAGTTCCGGGTATAGCGTGGACAGTGGCACCTTTACGCCTAATTCGGCTTTGGTGGACGATTGATAAAGTTCATTTCGGACTACATAAGTCGGTCCATCCCAAGTATGCCACTCAAGTAACGTGAAATACTTGTCGCCTTTGCGGGTCTCGTTGACGAAAACGCCCTCGGTGATTTCATCTGCCGTTTGAGATACCGGAATAAAGCAGTTTGCTGTGACATATGATAGCCGGATACCTTTCTCATCGCCGTATACCTTGATGGACATGCCGCCCATGGCAAACATATATTCTAGGTAACGCTGAAACTGCTTATAAAAACGATTCCGTTTGAACGCATCAATCACGTTCTCGGACAGCTGTTCATCGGATATATTGATGACGCATTTTTCGTTGAACACTAGCGACGCCATTTCTTGAGCGACAACCTTTGGCATTCTCATGCTGTTCATACGGCGCGTCTTTTTCCCTTGAAGCGTGAAATATTCGATATCATGCCAACCCGGATAATAGCCTTTATAAAGTGCGTGCCACATATCTATGTGGTTGTAAAAGTCCTCAGATGCGATGACATCCTTTGAATCTAGTACACTTTTAACTCCTTTTATCAAGCCCAATCTATACATCACCTGCCTTATCTTGGCGATTATGTTTTTGAACATAAGCTCACCGCCTAACTCTTGAGTCCTAGCTTTTGAAGGTTATCATTCACGTAATATTGGAAGGCGTCACACGTGTGATCATCTTCTTTTATTACTTTGGGATCGTCACTCTTTAATGTGTCGGCATCCCATTGATATTTCTTGTGCTCCTCATAAAAAATTTGGTTATTTGGATTATTGAGCATAAAAAAACGACCTTGTGCAAGAAGGTCTTGGACGTTTTCAATCATGGTCACTTTTTTCTTTTTTGCTATCGGATGAAGACGGATACCATAATCCTTAAAATATTGGTTCCTTAATGCTCCCTCAGCACTATCTATTGTCTGTTGATCAAAGTATTTATTGTAGGTTGCAGTTATCTTCTGAGTGAATTCATGCAAGTCTTTGCTAAATTCACTAGGTGCCTTTTTAACGACTTTATTTTCTGGCGAATAGTAATAGGTATCCAATAGATAAACATTCAGCTTCTTTGTTAAACCAAACGCCAAATAAGTGGTAGCTGATACTTGGTGGCCTGTATCAATCGCAAGGTCGATTAATAATAAATCATCATCGCTTGGGATGCTATCAACCCAATGAAAATGATTCATATTATAGACCATATCGCCAAGGCCGATAACTTCGCCCTTATACATCCAACGCCAATAATCATAGTCGTTTTCCTTATATTGTTCGATCTTCCTTAAAAGCTGATTAGATAAAAATCCCTTTTCGTCATCGAGATACGTGGAATGATGGATAAAATAATCTGGGGCATTCTGTTTGCTGTCTACCCACTCATTTACCCAATCGTATGGGTTTCTTGGCGGGTTATAAGAATAATAGATTTTAACCTCTTTATCTCCCAAATCTTGACGTATAAACGTATCGGAGACAATGTCAATATCTTCGACTCCAGCGAATTCGGCTAGTTCCTCGAACCAAAGCGCCATGACATAGCCTTTTGCTATTTTGGCTGACTTGATTTTCATCGGATCATCGACGCCATAAAAATAAAATGCCGTATTTGTCCGTTTATGACGAATGATCAATGGTGATTTCCCGAAATAAAATTCATTTTCAACTTTGAGCATATATATAGCCCATTTAATCTGTTCATATACGGACGTTGATAAATATTTCCCGACTTTACGGAGTACAACAACATTTCCCTGATCATCATTTAAAAAATCAACGACAAGCTTTAAGGATATGACTGACGATTTCATGGATGAACGGCCACCTTTAAGAATACTATTGGGCTTTTCGTTCAACCAAAAATCATAAAAAACCGGATTGATAAGGTCAGTTATCTTTATGACGTTCATTGAGAACCGCCCTCATTTCATCCGTGTCATTTACGATAATCGTCTTTTCTTCTGTATTTTCGTTAGTGATTTCTTTAATTTCCGCTTTGGTTTTGTCAATGCTAAGCTGCATTTGCTCCAGCTTCAATCTGCGCTCATCGTCTTCATGAGCAAGCTCATTAAACTGCTTTATAAGGCTCCTGAGCTCTGACATCGCCCGCGATTGAGCATTCAAAAAAGTCGCTTGGCGATCCCATGCAAATTGGAATTCCCATTCAGTTTCTGAACTACTCGATTTTTCTCCCCAGCTCTCTTTTTCTCTCTTAACTTCTTTAATCATTTCATCCTTCGATTCAACAAACATAATTTGTTGTGCCCGGATGATAGCTGCATACTGGATCATGATTTGGTCCCAAATGAGATCGGCTGGACTCTTTTCGTTGAGCATATCCATGATTTCTAATGTTGCTTGGGGGATATACTTAGAAAAAAGACCGTGCTTTTTGGCATTTTGGTTATTTTTCGGAGCCCCATGGCCTTTTGCGTTTTGATTCCCTGGTTGGCCGCCTTTCTTTTTTGTGTGCACACCTTTTGATTTTGTATGCACACCATCACGGGACCACTTATAACGGGTTTTCCATGATTTTACGGTATTCAGGGTGACGCCATATTTTTCTGCGATGTCTTTATATTTCATGCCAGACAAATAATCTTGGTAGGCCAGGTCTTTTTGGTCGGCCATCTACATCATCACCCACCTCCAACAGCCGTTCGTTTGTTTTGGAGCAAAAGAAAAAGCACCGCGATGGGTGCCTTATTGTTTATTGTCTAAATGTTTTTCAAACGATTCTAAAAGAATGTTTATATTTTTTATTTCATCCTCATATTTGGATTCAATTTCTTTAATATTAGTCTTTATAATTTGTATAGCTTCTCTTGTTTTTTCTAGATAATCACGATAATTATTATAGGTTTCACCATTAGGATTATCGGTGGACTCAATTACAGAATATATCTCTTCGACTTTCGTAAGAAAATCTAATTCATCAAGAAGGTGGATCTTCTTATCAGTTTGTCCAATGCTATATCCTTCGGGCGGATCCACTGTATAAATATCATTTAATTTATTTTTTAATTTTTCAATATGATACTTTTTGAAATTCTCCAATCTATTCATTTTCACACCCCCTTCCCATCGATTATTTCGACAGGAAAGAGGAAATTCCTGCAAAAAAATCTTAAAAGCGCCCGTCGGATCCACGCAGGCGCTTTCGTCGAGCAGCAGGTTCGACATATTATACTGGCTTTTCGGAATAGCAGGTTGGCGTTTGCCGCTCCGACCTACCTCCCATGATACCATTGTAAACTAAAATTAGACCCCAAAACTATACGATTACTATATGATTCATATCCAGCCAAGTTTTTCCGCTATTGCATGGACGATCAATCTTCGGTATTTATATGCCGTTTGAACGTGAATGTGGCACTCGTCAGCGATGGCTTCCCAGCTTTTTTTCTTTGAAAAATACCTTAGTTGAATAAGCTTTACTTGAACATCGTCTAATTGATAAAGTACACTCTCGATCGCTTCGACAATTTCTTCAAGATTCCTTAAACGCTTGTTTGTCAATAGTCGTGTAGCAATTCTCTCCGTAGGTCTACCCGGAATATTTGCTCGTCCTCCACCGACATTCTCATCATCTGTTGTCGTGCCATGGAGAATTTGCTCTCTCAAACGAATGATTTCTTTTTTGGTTTCATGATAGGCATAAAGTTCCGCTTCAACATGTTTAAAGACTGCTGGTCTGAGATTTACTGCTACGTTCATTCTTAACACCATCCCTCTCCGCCAAAAATCCGCTCCAGCGCACGCATCTAACGAAAGTGCATAGGTTATCCCGTGTTAGCCATACACACCCTCTACAATGCCATTCTGGGCGTTTTAACTTCATGTACCTCTCCTCCAATCCCAAAAAAGAAAAGGACGCAACAAAGAGTTTTTGCTCTTCATCACGTCCGTCGGTTCTTCCGTTAGGACTTTTTATCTAGTTAAGCTAATACCGTTCTTACAAATTCAATTGTTTCTGGCTGGCCATATTCATTGTTTTTCAATACCTGTAAAACCTCTTCCAAGTTTTTTTCTTTAGTTACAACAAAAACATCAGTAATTTGAAACGGCTTCCATACTTTCCACAAATACAATTAAATCACCTCCTGCCCCTGTATCCTCAATCGTTGACTACGATCTATGTCCAGTACCTTGCCATTCTTCCAGATGATGATGTCTTGCCCAAACTCTTTGGCCGTCACTTTAGTGAGCTGGCCATCCTTAACGATATATACAGCATTTTCAAGTAAGTTTATAGTCGCTTTCATATCTTCCATCCCGGCCACCCCTTATGATATGATTAAATTAATTGATAGCTTGGACGGCACGGGGTTGCCGGGCTTTTTTTCATTTCCCGCTTTTTTCGCGATTCTTGATTTCTTCCCTTGCCTCCTCGCGAATGACCATCCGCTGCCATTCGACGGATCCGGGCTTGGGTTTTTCGGTAAAAACACGTTTCCTTCTCAATCCGTTCACCTCTTTTCAGAAGATATTTAACGATTTACTAGCTATATAGCCTTTGGCAAACGACTGTTTTCTTTGCTGAAATTTATCCGGCAATTCCCTTTGCAAATACAATTCATAATGATGTGGGCACAACCCATGGTCTCTTGAAATTTCCTTGGTGCAATCCATACACATAGGCAAATCGCATGTTTCGTATTGTTCACCCCGGCGATTTGCTCTATTAAATGTTTCCCTATCGCGAAAAAACATGATATTGTTGTGATATTCGATAATGTAATCACAAAATTGAGTGGCTGGCTTCTTACCACAAACGGCACATAATCCTAACCTAAAGTCCGGTTCAATGACGTCGTTCATACAATCACCCCCTAATCTTAGGAATCTTTGAACCGCCTTTATGTCTGCAATCAGCCCCGAATCGTGAAGCACACCTGCGAAAGAGTGGACAGCGCATACATAACGCTTGTCCATCTTCCCGGCGCATCCAGTCAGGTCTTGTGTCGATGATGGTCACTTGCATCAAATCACCTTCTTTTTGGCCTGTTTCCGCAACTCTTTGAGACGGTCAAGCTCAATCCATCCCCCATATTTCTTCACGTATGTAACCAAGCTGAGTTTATGGGGATAGATTTTGTTAAAAAGCTTTTTCTTAATTTTGAAGGCTTCGGTCTCATAACCTTTCACATCCACGACTTCAATGGTGCCGTCCGTATGATGTACTTCAAAGTCAGCGATATATTCAATTTTCCGGTATGTCTTTCCGTCCTTCTTGAACGCCGGCTGTAGCAAGTATCTTGGTTGTAACCGGAAAAAGAGGATCTCGCCAGCTTTTTCTAATCGCTTAAGGTGTTCATAGTATCGCGCTTCAATTTTGCTGTCGAAAATATGGCCATCTACTTCTATTTTCTTGGAGTTATATTTCATTGTTTTTAAATTGCTTTTCTTTACGCGTATTTCCATATATATCCTCCGGCAGTTTTTATTCTACCCGTCACACAATGTTTGATTGTGGAAATACCAAGTTCTTTTTCGGCAACTATAATTCCAGGGAATACTTTAATAACCTCATCGGTGTTTGGATCAATTTGACAAACTTTCT
>Ga0325354_100058_pt1 | contig 23430 bp, 33 predicted proteins | sample SM_ome_19_FD_205725 | JGI IMG/M metagenome (GOLD analysis project Ga0325354, IMG submission 205725) | Metatranscriptome of lab enriched sorghum-adapted microbial communities from California, United States - SM_Day2_9 (Metagenome... ... | reverse complement strand
GCTACAAGGGCGTCGTCTGCGACCGCTGCGGCGTCGAAGTCACCCGCCAGAAAGTTCGCCGCGAGCGCATGGGCCATATTGAACTGGCCGCCCCCGTTTCGCACATCTGGTATTTCAAAGGCATTCCGAGCCGGATGGGGCTGGCGCTCGACATGTCGCCGCGCTCTCTGGAGGAGATCATCTATTTCGCATCGTACGTCGTGACCGATCCCGGCGATACGCCTCTGGAGAAAAAGCAGCTGCTTTCGGAGAAAGAATACCGGAGCTACCGCGAGAAATACGGGTACGCCTTCCAGGCGGGCATGGGCGCGGAAGCGGTCAAGAAGCTGTTGCAGGATATCGACATCGACCGGGAAGTGGAGATGCTGAAGGAGGAGCTCCGCACCGCCCAGGGGCAGCGCCGCAACCGCGCGATCAAGCGCCTGGAAGTGATGGAAGCGTTCCGCAACTCGAAAAACAAACCGGAGTGGATGGTGCTCGACGTGCTGCCGGTCATTCCGCCGGAGCTGCGCCCGATGGTCCAGCTGGACGGCGGCCGCTTCGCCACCTCCGACCTGAATGACCTGTACCGCCGGGTCATCAACCGCAACAACCGCTTGAAGCGGCTCCTCGACCTCGGGGCGCCGGACATCATCGTGCAGAACGAAAAGCGCATGCTGCAGGAGGCCGTCGATGCGCTGATTGACAACGGCCGCCGCGGCCGTCCGGTGACCGGTCCCGGCAACCGGCCCTTGAAGTCGCTCAGCCACATGCTGAAAGGCAAGCAGGGGCGGTTTCGGCAAAACCTGCTCGGCAAGCGCGTCGACTATTCCGGCCGCTCGGTGATCGTCGTTGGACCGGGACTGAAAATGTACCAGTGCGGTCTGCCGAAAGAGATGGCTTTGGAGCTGTTCAAGCCGTTCGTCATGAAAGAACTCGTCAACAAGGGGCTTGCGCACAACATCAAGAGCGCCAAGCGGAAAGTCGAGCGCGTCAGCCCCGAAGTGTGGGACGTGCTCGAGGAAGTGATCAAGGAACATCCCGTCTTGCTCAACCGTGCTCCCACGTTGCACCGTCTCGGCATCCAGGCGTTTGAGCCGGTGCTGGTCGAGGGGCGCGCGATCAAGCTGCATCCGCTCGTCTGCACGGCGTACAACGCCGACTTCGACGGCGACCAGATGGCCGTGCACGTGCCGCTCTCCGCGGAGGCGCAGGCGGAGGCGCGCATTCTGATGCTCGCTTCCGGCAACATTCTGAACCCGAAAGACGGCAAACCGGTCGTCACGCCGTCGCAGGACATGGTGTTGGGCAGCTTCTATTTGACGATGGACGATCCCAACGCCAAAGGCACGGGCATGGTGCTCGCTTCCGTCAGCGAAGCCGTGTCCGCCTATCACCGCGGCCTGGCGTCGCTGCACGCCAGGGTGGCCATTCCGGCCAAAGCGCTGGGCAAGACGAGTTTCACCGAGCGCCAGCAAAGCGCGATGCTGTTGACCACGATCGGCAAAATTATTTTCAACGAAATTTTCCCCGCCGATTTCCCGTACATCAACGAGCCGACCAAAGCCAACCTGCTCACCGGCACGCCGGATGAATATTTCGTGTTTGAGAAAGGCGTCGACCTGCGCGCGAAAATCGCGGAGATGCCGAGCAAAATCGCGATCGGCAAAGAATATTTGGGCGCGATCATCGCCGAATGCTTCCGCAGATACCAGACGACCCAGACTTCGATCATCCTCGACCGCATCAAGGAGCTCGGCTTCACGTATTCGACGAAGGCGGGCATCACGATCGCCGTCGACGATGTGACCGTCCCGAAAGAAAAAGAGCAGATTTTGCGCGAATCGGACGAGAAAGTGCGCACGGTCACCAACCAGTACCGCCGCGGCCTGATCACCGACGAGGAACGCTACGAGCGGGTGATCGACATCTGGAGCGAGACGAAGGACCGGATCACCGACATCCTGATGAAGTCGCTGGACAAATTCAATTCCATCAACATGATGGTGGAGTCGAAAGCGCGCGGCAACAAGTCGCAGATCACGCAGCTCGGCGGCATGCGCGGCCTGATGGCCAACCCGTCCGGCCACATTCACGAGCTGCCGATCAAGTCGAACTTCCGCGAAGGGCTGACCGTTCTCGAATACTTCATCTCCACGCACGGCGCGCGCAAAGGGCTCGCGGACACCGCGCTCCGGACGGCGGACTCCGGTTACTTGACCCGCCGCCTTGTCGACGTGGCGCAGGACGTCATCGTGCGCGAGGAAGATTGCGGCACCGACAAAGGGTTTACGGTGACGAAAATCCAGGACGGCAACGAAGTGATCGAGGATCTGTACGACCGGATCGAGGGCAGATACTCCTTTGAAACGATCCGCCATCCGGAAACGGGCGAAATCATCGTCCGCCGCAACGAGCTGATCGACTCGGCCATCGCGGACGCGATCATCGCCGCAGGCATCGACAAGGTGCAGATTCGCTCCGTCTTAAGCTGCCGCACGCGCCATGGCGTCTGCAAAATGTGCTACGGCCGCAACCTGGCGACCGGGCAGCACGTGGAAATCGGCGAAGCGGTCGGCATCATCGCCGCCCAGTCGATCGGCGAGCCGGGAACACAGCTCACGATGCGGACGTTCCATACCGGCGGCGTGGCGGGAGACGACATCACGCAAGGTTTGCCGCGGATCCAGGAACTGTTCGAGGCGCGCAATCCGAAAGGCCAGGCGATCATCTCCGAGATCGACGGCGTCATCAAGGACATTCGCGAGGCGAAAGACCGCCGGGAAATCGAGGTGCAGGGCGAGGCAGAGTCGAAAGTGTACGCCGTCTCCTACGGTTCCCGCATCAAAGTGTCGGTGAACCAGGTCGTCGAAGCCGGAGACGAACTGACCGAAGGATCGATCGACCCGAAAGACATGCTTAGGATCAAAGGGATTCGCGGCGTGCAAAACTACATCCTTCAGGAAGTGCAGCGCGTATACCGCAACCAGGGCGTGGAAATCAACGACAAGCACATCGAGGTCATGATCCGGCAGATGCTGCGCAAAATTCGCATCGTCGACGCCGGGGATACGAAGCTATTGCCCGGCTCGTTCGTCGACATGCACGAATATGAGGAAGCGAACAAGGAAGCGTTGTTCTCCGGCAAAGAGCCGGCCGTCGCCAAACCGGTTTTGCTCGGGATCACCAAGGCATCGCTCGAAACCGATTCGTTCCTGTCCGCGGCCTCGTTCCAGGAAACGACGCGCGTGCTGACGGACGCGGCGATCAAGGGCAAGGTCGACCAACTGCTCGGCCTGAAGGAGAACGTGATCATCGGCAAGTTGATCCCGGCCGGGACGGGAATGGCGCGATACCGCAACATCCGGGTCACGAGCCTGGCGGACGCCGAGGAAGCGGCCGAAAGCGATCTGGAAAAAGAGACGGTGGCGGTCGAATAACCCCTTTCGGCCTGCGGCCGCCCCGCACGAACGCATCGCCAAATCGCCGGATGCGCCGCGAGAACCGGAACATCGTTCGCCGGCGCCCGGCGATTCCGCTTCTTGACACCCATTTTTTGAAATGCTAATATATCAAAGTGTGCCTGGAGAGGCATGACCTGTATGTACACTTTGGAGGACGTTTAAAAGTGTCTTATGAAAAAGTAAAGCAGGCAAAGCGTCTTAGCGTGGGCACCAAACAAACGACGAAACTGATCGAGCAGGGCAAGGCGAGCGAAGTGTTCGTCGCCCGCGATGCCGACCCGCGGATTACGAGCAAAGTCGTCAACCTTTGCAAGAAGATGGGCGTTCAGGTGACGTATGTCGATTCCATGAAGCAGCTCGGCAAAGCTTGCGGCATCGAGGTCGGCGCAGCGGTCGCCGCCGTGGCCAACGAATAACGAATGTTTTTGTCGGGGGGACATTGCACCGGGAGGCGCACGGTTCCCGCGGCAAAAACATTTCTGTTTGCCCGTTTTGCGACTCGCCTGGACCTGTGGGCTTGAAGGTGTCGGATGGACGGTTCAAATGCACGACATGGGAAGGAGGTGGCGACATGCCGACAATCAATCAACTCGTACGCAAAGGGCGCCAGGCGAAAGTGGTCAAATCGAAATCGCCGGCGCTGCAAAAAGGGTACAACGCCTTGAAGCGCGAAGAAACCGACATCAGCGCGCCGCAAAAGCGCGGCGTCTGCACCCGCGTGGGAACGATGACTCCGAAGAAGCCGAACTCCGCGCTGCGCAAATACGCGCGCGTCCGCCTGAGCAACCGCGTGGAAGTGACGGCCTACATCCCGGGCATCGGGCACAACCTGCAGGAGCACAGCGTCGTTCTCGTGCGCGGCGGCAGAGTGAAGGACCTTCCGGGGGTGCGTTATCATATCGTGCGCGGCGCGCTGGATACCGCCGGCGTGAACAACCGCCAGCAAGGGCGTTCCAAGTACGGAACGAAGCGCCCGAAGGACAAGAAATAATTTTGTCCGGTCGGATGAATTTTCCTAGAAAGGGGGATAACTATGCCACGTAAAGGTCCTGTACCGCGCAGAGACGTGCTGCCCGATCCGATTTACAACAGCAAGCTGGTCACGCGCCTGATCAACCGCATCATGATCGACGGCAAGAAAGGCATCGCCCAATCGATCCTCTACAATGCTTTCAACATCGTGCGCGAACGCACGGGCAAAGACCCGATGGAAGTGTTCGAGCAGGCGCTGAAGAACGTGATGCCGGTTCTGGAAGTCAAGGCGCGCCGCGTCGGCGGTTCCAACTATCAGGTGCCGGTGGAAGTCAAGCCCGACCGCCGCGTTTCGCTGGGGCTGAGATGGCTGGTGAACTACGCCCGGTTGCGCGGCGAGAAGACGATGGAAGAACGGTTGGCGGCGGAAATCATCGATGCCAGCAACAATACGGGCGCAGCGGTGAAGAAACGCGAAGACACGCACAAGATGGCGGAGGCGAACAAGGCGTTTGCCCATTACCGCTGGTAGAATTCTGCAGAGAAAGGAGACATGCGCATGCCAAGAGAGTTCTCCTTGAAAGATACGCGGAACATTGGGATTATGGCGCATATTGATGCGGGCAAAACGACCACGACCGAGCGGATTCTGTTCTACACGGGCCGCACGCACAAAATCGGCGAGGTCCATGAAGGCGCCGCCACCATGGACTGGATGGAACAGGAGCAGGAGCGCGGCATTACGATCACTTCCGCCGCGACAACCGCTCAGTGGAAAGGCCACCGCATCAACATCATCGATACGCCCGGCCACGTCGACTTCACGGTCGAAGTGGAGCGTTCCCTGCGCGTATTGGACGGAGCGGTAGGCGTCTTCAGCGCGAAAGAAGGCGTCGAACCCCAGTCGGAGACCGTTTGGAGACAGGCTGATCGCTACGGCGTTCCCCGAATCGCTTACGTCAACAAAATGGACATTATCGGGGCGGATTTTCTGGGCGCCGTCCAGTCGATGCGCGACCGCCTTCAGGCGAACGCGGTGCCGATTCAACTGCCGATCGGCGCGGAGAACGATTTCGTGGGGATCATCGACCTGATCGAGCAAATCGCCTACATCTATAAAGACGACCTCGGCAAGGAAATCGAGAAAACGGACATTCCCGAGGAGTACAAAGAAAAAGCGGAACAGATGCGAAGCGAGCTGGTGGAAAAAATCGCCGAGCTCGACGAAGATTTGACGATGAAGTATCTGGAAGGCGAGGAAATCACCGTTCCGGAACTGAAAGCCGCGCTCCGCAAGGGCACGTGCGAAGTGAAAATTTTCCCGGTCGTCTGCGGTTCTTCCTATCGCAACAAAGGCGTTCAGCTCATGCTGGATGCGGTCATCGATTACTTGCCGGCGCCGACGGACGTGCCGGATATTAAAGGCACGCTGCCGGACGGCACCGAAGTGACCCGCAAATCCGCCGACAACGAACCGTTCGCGGCGCTGGCGTTCAAAATCATGTCCGACCCGTTCGTCGGCAAACTGACGTATTTCCGCGTTTATTCCGGCGTGTTGCAGTCGGGATCGTACGTGCTGAACTCGACGAAAGGAAAGCGCGAACGCATCGGGCGCATTTTGCAGATGCACGCGAACCATCGCCAGGAAATTACCGAAGTGTACGCCGGCGATATTGCGGCGGCGGTCGGGCTGAAAGAGACGACGACCGGAGACACGCTCTGCGACGAGAAACATCCGGTCATTCTCGAGTCGATGAATTTCCCGGATCCGGTCATCAGCGTGGCGGTCGAGCCGAAGACGAAAGCGGACCAGGACAAAATGGGCGTCGCCCTGTCGAAGCTGGCCGAAGAAGACCCGACCTTCCGATATTATACGGACGAAGAGACCGGACAGACGATTATTCAAGGTATGGGCGAACTCCACCTGGAAATTATCGTCGACCGGATGCAGCGCGAGTTCAAAGTGGAAACGAACGTGGGCAAACCGCAGGTCGCGTACCGGGAAACGTTCCGCAAATCGGCGCAGATCGAAGGCAAATTCATCCGGCAATCCGGCGGACGCGGTCAGTACGGCCACGTCTGGATCGAGTTCGAACCGCGCGAACCCGGTTCGGGTTTTCTGTTCGAGAACAAAATCGTCGGCGGCGTCGTTCCGAAGGAATACATTCCCGCGGTTCAGGCCGGTATCGAGGAAGCGATGCGCAACGGCGTGCTGGCCGGCTATCCGATCGTCGACATCAAGGCGACCATTTTCGATGGTTCCTATCACGATGTCGACTCCAGCGAAATGGCGTTCAAAATCGCCGCATCGATGGCGCTCAAGGCGGCCAAGGACAAGTGCGATCCGGTGCTGCTTGAGCCGATCATGAAAGTGGAAGTGACCGTTCCCGAAGAGTACATGGGCGACGTGATGGGCGACCTGAACTCCCGCCGCGGCCGCATCGAAGGCATGGATACGCGCGGAGGCGCGCAGGTCATCCGGGCGAAAGTGCCGCTCGCCGAAATGTTCGGTTACTCCACGACACTGCGTTCCCGCACTCAGGGCCGCGGCGTGTATTCCATGGAAATTTCCCACTATGAAGAAGTGCCCAAGTCGATTGCAGAAGAAATTATTGCAAAAAACAAGGGTGCATAACATAATTAATTAAAAAAAGTGTACCATTAAGGAGGCAAGTAACCCATGGCAAAAGCGAAATTCGAACGTACGAAGCCGCACGTCAACATCGGCACCATCGGCCACGTTGACCACGGCAAAACGACCTTAACCGCAGCGATCACCACTGTGCTTGCAAAAAAATACGGCGGCCAGGCCATAGCTTACGATCAAATCGACAAAGCTCCGGAAGAACGCGAACGCGGAATTACGATTTCGACGACTCACGTTGAATACGAAACGGACAAACGCCACTATGCGCACGTGGACTGCCCGGGCCACGCCGACTACGTCAAGAACATGATCACCGGCGCGGCGCAAATGGACGGCGCGATTCTCGTCGTATCGGCAGCGGACGGCCCGATGCCGCAAACCCGCGAACACATCCTGCTGTCCCGTCAGGTCGGCGTTCCGTACATCGTCGTCTTCCTGAACAAATGCGACATGGTGGAAGACGAAGAACTGCTGGAACTCGTGGAAATGGAAGTTCGCGACCTGCTGAACGAATACGAATTCCCGGGCGACGATACGCCGATCATCCGCGGTTCCGCGCGTGAAGCGCTGAACGATCCGGACGGCCCGTGGGGTCAAAAAATCATCGAGCTGTTCGAGCAAATCGACAGCTACATTCCGACTCCCGAACGCGATGTCGACAAGCCGTTCCTCATGCCCGTCGAAGACGTGTTCACCATCACCGGCCGCGGTACGGTCGCCACGGGCCGCGTCGAGCGCGGAACGGTGAAAGCCGGCGACGAAGTGGAAATCATCGGCCTTTCCGCGGAACGCAAAAAGACCGTCGTCACCGGCGTCGAAATGTTCCGCAAACTGCTCGATTCCGCGCAAGCCGGCGACAACATCGGCGCGCTGTTGCGCGGCGTGGAACGCAAAGAAATCGAGCGCGGCCAAGTGTTGGCCAAGCCGGGATCGGTGAACCCGCATACGAGCTTTACCGCTCAAGTGTACGTGCTGACCAAGGAAGAAGGCGGACGCCACAAACCGTTCTTCTCCGGCTATCGTCCGCAGTTCTATTTCCGGACGACGGACGTCACCGGCGTCATCACCCTGCCGGAAGGCACGGAAATGGTTATGCCCGGCGACAACGTCACGGTGAGCGTGGAGCTGATTTCGCCGATCGCCATCGAAGAAGGAACCCGCTTCGCGATCCGCGAAGGCGGCCGCACGGTCGGCGCCGGCGCGGTGGCGTCGATCACGAAATAAGCGACGCCGGCTTAAAACGCAACAACTGAAAACGATGACGTGAGCGGAGCCTCCAACTTCACCCATCCGGTGGGGTTGGAGGTTCATGTTTGAATATGCCGGGCATTCTGCACATTTTTCTTGCTTTTGCCTGGGAATTTTAATATAATATTGATCGTTGGTCTGCGACGGTGCGATGATGTGAGAGGTTGCTGACACACCCGGCCCCTTTGCCATGGGAGGGCAGTCAGGAGATTTTCACGGAGTATGTCCGATTCCAAAATTGGGCGATAGAAGGAGGGACTTATATGGCAAAGCAAAAAATTCGAATTCGTCTGAAAGCGTACGATCACCGCATTCTCGATCAGTCCGCGGAGAAAATTGTGGAGACGGCCAAGCGTTCCGGCGCCGGCGTGTCCGGTCCGATTCCGCTGCCGACGGAAAAACAGGTCATCACCATTCTCCGGGCGGTTCACAAGTACAAGGACTCCCGCGAACAGTTCGAAATGCGCACCCATAAGCGTCTGATCGATATCGTCAATCCGACGCCGCAAACGGTCGATGCGCTGATGCGGCTGGATTTGCCGTCAGGAGTGGATATAGAGATCAAATTGTGAGCGGCCGGCCTTCGACCATGCGCGACAAACCGCGATAAGCCGAAGAGCGGGCCAATGAAGAACATACCAATGCGGAAATGAAGGAAAGAAAAGAGGTGTCAGCAATGACCAAAGGTATCTTAGGGAAAAAATTGGGGATGACCCAGGTGTTCACGCCGGAAGGAGCGGTTGTTCCGGTGACGGTCATCCAGGCCGGTCCGTGCGTCGTTCTTCAAAAGAAAGACAAGGAGAACGACGGCTATGAGGCGATCCAGATCGGCTTTGACGACAAGAAGGAGAAAAACGCCAACAAACCGGAGTTGGGCCACGCGAAAAAGGCGGGCACCACACCTAAGCGCTACGTAAAAGAAATTCGCGGGGTCAATCTGGCGGATTACGAAGTCGGCCAGGAACTGAAAGCCGACCTGTTCTCCGAAGGTGAATTCGTGGACGTGACCGGCATCTCGAAAGGGAAAGGATTCCAGGGCGTCATCAAACGGCATGGACAAGCGCGAGGCCCGATGGCGCACGGTTCGGGTTATCACCGCGGCCCCGGTTCGATGGGCTCGATTGCGGCGAACCGCGTATTTAAAGGAAAAAACTTGCCCGGCCGCATGGGGCACGAAACGGTGACCATTCAAAATTTGCAAATCATCAAAGTGGACGCCGAACGCAATGTGCTGTTGGTCAAAGGATCGATTCCGGGGCCGAAAAACAGCTATGTGAGCGTCAAATCGGCGGTTAAGCACGGTTGAGGAAAGGAGGACGAACGTAATGCCGAAAGTAGCTTTATATAATGTAAGCGGAGCGCAGGTCGGCGAGGTGGAACTGTCCGATGCCGTCTTCGGCATCGAGCCGCATACGCACGTTCTGCACGAAGCGGTTCTGATGCAGCAGGCTTCCGAGCGTCAGGGCACGCATAAAGTCAAAGGGCGTTCCGAGGTGAGCGGCGGCGGCCGCAAACCGTGGAGACAAAAAGGAACCGGCCGCGCGCGCCACGGCAGCATCCGCGCGCCGCAATGGAAAGGCGGCGGCACCGTGTTCGGTCCGACGCCGCGCAGCTACGCGTACTCGCTTCCCAAGAAAGTGCGCCGGCTGGCGATCAAATCCGCACTGTCTTCCAAGGTGATCGACAACGACATCATCGTGCTGGATCAACTTTCCATGAGCCAGCCGAAGACGAAAGAATTCGTCGCCATTTTGAAAAACTTGAATGTGAACCGCAAGGCGCTCGTCGTCGCCAGCGAATACGACGAGAACGTGGCTCTCTCCGCGCGCAACATCCCCGGCGTCAAATTCGTCGCCGCCGACGGCATCAACGTGCTGGACGTGCTGGCGCACGACAAGCTGATCATCACCAAGCAAGCGGCGGAGAAAGTGGAGGAGGTGCTTGCGCAATGAAAGATCCGCGCGACATTATCAAGCGCCCCATCATCACGGAACATACGAGCAGCCTGATGGCCAACAAAAAATATGTGTTCGAGGTCGACCCCCGCGCCAACAAGACGGAAATCAAGCAGGCGGTCGAGAAAATTTTCAAAGTGAAAGTCGTGGGCGTCAACACGATGCGCGTGCCGGGCAAACTGAAACGTTACGGCCGCTATTCCGGTTACACGTCCGAATGGAAAAAGGCGATTGTCTCTTTGAGCGCAGACAGCAAGGAACTCGAGTTTTTTGAAACGGTGTAAGGAGGGAATTCGAGGTGCCGATCAAATCATATAAGCCCACTTCTCCGGCCCGACGCCAGATGACCGTCTCCACCTTCGAGGAGATCACGACCACGAAGCCGGAAAAGTCGCTTCTGGCTCCGCTCTCCAAGACGGCGGGCCGCAACAACCAGGGAAAAATCACCGTACGCCACCGCGGCGGCGGACATAAACGCAAATACCGGATCATCGATTTCAAGCGCAACAAGGACGGAATTCCCGGGCGCGTCGCGACGATCGAATACGATCCGAACCGGACCGCGAACATTGCGCTGATTCATTATGTGGACGGGGAAAAACGCTACATCATCGCGCCCAAGGGGCTGAAGGTGGGCGACGAAATTCAATCCGGCCCTAACGCCGATATCAAGCCGGGCAACGCGCTGCCGCTCGAAAACATTCCGGTGGGTACGATCATCCACAACATTGAGCTGAAACCGGGCAAAGGCGGGCAACTCGTCCGTGCGGCGGGCACCGAGGCCCAACTGCTCGGCAAAGAGGATGACTATGTGACCGTCCGGCTGTCGTCGGGCGAAGTACGCAAAATTTTGAAAACATGCCGTGCGACCGTCGGCTCCGTCGGCAACGAGGACCACGAGCTGATTCACATCGGCAAAGCCGGCCGTTCCCGCTGGCTCGGCAAGCGTCCTGCCGTTCGCGGCGTTGTCATGAACCCGAACGACCACCCGCACGGCGGCGGTGAAGGTCGCGCGCCGATCGGCCGCAAATCGCCGATGTCCCCGTGGGGCAAGCCGACTCTGGGATACAAAACACGCAAAAAAGGCAAAGCTTCCGACAAATATATCGTTCGCGCCCGCACGAAATAACCGGTATCATCCATCGGGTGACGGAACATTCAGGCGAAGGGAGGATTACGCATGGGACGCAGTTTGAAAAAAGGACCGTTTTGCGATGCATATTTGCTGAAAAAAGTGGCCGAAATCGACAATACCAAGAAAAAAGTCGTCATCAAGACGTGGTCTCGTCGGTCCACCATTTTCCCTCAGTTCGTAGGGCATACGTTTGCGGTGTACGACGGAAGAAAACACGTGCCCGTATATATTACCGAGGACATGGTCGGCCATAAGCTCGGCGAATTTGCGCCGACGCGCACGTATCGCGGCCATTCCGACGATGACAAAAAGACCGGCAAGAAATAACAGCGAGCGCTGATCGTCCGAGAGGAGGGAATGCAATGGAAGCCAAAGCGATTGCGAGATATATCCGGATTGCTCCCCGCAAGGTGCAACTCGTCGTTGACCTGATTCGCGGCAAACAGGTCGGCGAAGCGATTGCCATTCTTCGCCACACGCCCAAGGCGGCCGCTCCGGTCGTGGAAAAGCTGCTGAATTCGGCGATCGCGAACGCGGAGCACAATTATTCCATGGATGTGAACAAGCTTGTCATCACCAAAGCCTACGTCGACCAAGGTCCGACGATGAAAAGATTTCGTCCGCGCGCCCAGGGTCGCGCCAGCCGCATCAATAAACGGACCAGTCACATCACCTTGGTGGTAGCCGAGAAATAAGGAGGGATAACGTGTGGGTCAGAAAGTAAGCCCTGTGGGGTTGAGAATCGGGATTATCCGGGATTGGGAATCCAAATGGTATGCGGATAAAAATTTCGGAACCCTGTTGATGGAAGACGTAAAAATTCGCGATTTTCTGAAGAAAAAACTGAAAGATGCCGCGGTTTCCCATATCGAAATCGAGCGTGCGGCCAACCGCGTGAACGTGACCATTCATACGGCGAAACCGGGGATGGTCATCGGCAAGGGCGGATCCGAAGTGGACGCGCTGCGCGCGCAAATCGCCGCTCTCACCAACAACAAGAAAGTGCACATCAACATCGCGGAAATTAAAAACCCCGAACTGGACGCCATTCTCGTCGCGGAAAGCATCGCGCAGCAACTGGAGCGCCGCGTCGCCTTCCGCCGCGCGATGAAGCAGGCGATTCAAAGAACGATGAGGGCCGGCGCGAAAGGCATCAAGACGTCCGTGAGCGGACGGCTGGGCGGAGCGGAAATCGCCCGGACCGAAGGGTACACCGAAGGCACCGTGCCTTTGCACACGCTCCGCGCGGACATCGACTACGGAACGGCCGAAGCGCATACGACGTACGGGCGCATCGGCGTGAAAGTATGGATTTATCGCGGTGAAGTTCTTCCGGCTGCAAAGAAAAAAGCTGACAAGGAAGGAGGAAACTGATCATGTTAATGCCCAAGCGCGTGAAACACCGCAAAGAGCATCGCGGCAGAATGAAAGGCAACGCGAAGGGCGGCACGGAAGTGCAGTTCGGCGAGTACGGCCTGCAGGCGCTCGAACCGTCCTGGATCACCAACCGCCAAATCGAGGCGGCGCGGATCGCGATGACCCGCTACATCAAGCGGGGCGGTAAAGTGTGGATCAAAATTTTTCCTTCCAAGCCGGTCACGCAAAAACCGCTGGAAGTACGGATGGGCAGCGGGAAAGGCAACGTCGAAAAATGGGTCGCTGTCGTCAAGCCGGGGAAAATTTTGTTCGAACTGGCGGGCGTCAGCGAAGAAGTGGCCCGCGAAGCGATGCGTCTTGCCTCCCACAAACTTCCCATCAAGACGAAGTTTGTAAAACGCGACGAACTGGGTGGTGAAGCCAATGAAAGCTAGCGAATTTCGCAACTTGACCACTGCGGAGATCGAACAAAAAATCGCCGGTTTCAAGGAGGAACTGTTCAACCTCCGCTTTCAGATGGCGACCGGACAATTGGACAATCCGATGCAAATTCATAAAGTGCGCAAAAACATCGCGCGCGCAAAAACCGTTTTGCGGGAAAGAGAGCTCGGCATCAGCTGAGGCGCTGATCGCCCCGAGTTGACGAACGGCTGAAGAGAGGAGGGTATCCCATGAGCGAGCGCAACGAACGGAAAGAGCAAATCGGCAAAGTCGTCAGCGACAAAATGGACAAAACGATCGTCGTCGCTGTGGAAACGTACAAAAAGCACGACCTTTACCACAAGCGCATCAAGTATACGAAGAAATTCAAGGCGCACGACGAAAACAACGAGGCCAAAATCGGCGATGTCGTGCGGATCATGGAAACCAGACCGCTGTCCAAGGACAAGCGCTGGCGGCTGGTTGAAATCGTCGAGAGAGCCGTCACCGTCTGATCTGTCACGAATTTCGAAAGGAGGGAATCCGAATGATTCAACCGATGTCCCGTCTGAATGTTGCCGATAATTCGGGAGCCAAGCAACTGATGTGCATTCGGGTGCTGGGCGGCACCGGCCGCAGCCGTGTGGGCCGGATCGGCGATTTAATCATTTGTTCCGTGAAAGAAGCAACACCCGGCGGCGTTGTCAAGAAGGGCGATGTGGTGACTGCGGTCATCGTGCGGACGAAGCGCCCGGTTCGCCGCAAGGACGGATCGTATATCGCGTTCGACGAAAATGCGGCGGTCATCGTCAGAGAAGACAAAAGCCCCCGTGGGACCCGTATATTCGGACCGGTCGCCCGCGAGCTGCGCGATAAAGACTTCATGAAAATCGTGTCCCTGGCCCCGGAAGTCATTTGACGGGCTTCATCGCCATCCGGCGTCCCCGGCGTGCTCCCGATGGGCGAAACGGACGGCGGATTTGTTTGCGAAAGGCGTTGCCGCGAGGCTCCGCTTGCGTCAGAGAGCCGCATAACAGGAGGTGTACCGGAACATGCCGAAAATGAAAAAGAAGCTTGAGTCCTATAACAATAAACTGCACGTCAAAAAAGAAGACACGGTGATCGTCATCACCGGCAAAGACAAGGGCAAAAAAGGGCGGGTCATCGTCGCCTATCCGCGCGAAAACCGCGTGCTGGTCGAAGGGGTCAACATGGTTAAAAAACATACGAAACCTTCGCCGAAAAATCCGCAGGGCGGCATCATCGAACAGGAAGCGCCGATTCACGTATCGAACGTCATGCTCGTCGATCCGAAGAGCGGATTGCCCACGCGGGTCGGATACAAAGTGCTGGACAACGGAAAAAAAGTGCGCGTAGCCAAAAGATCCGGCGAAGTGATCGATTGAGGCCTATTGCGGAAAGGAGGTAAAGGGACATGCCAGCAAGACTGAAGGATCGTTATCTGAACGAAATTACGCCGGCGTTGATTCAAAAATTCAACTATACATCGGTCATGCAAGTTCCGAAAGTGGAAAAAGTCGTCATCAACATGGGGGTGGGGGAAGCCGTCTCCAATGCCAAGGCCATTGATTCCGCTTTGGAAGATTTGCAGGCCATCTCGGGACAGAAACCGGTGGTGACCCGCGCGAAAAAGTCGATCGCCGGTTTCAAGCTGCGTGCGAACATGCCGATCGGCGTGAAAGTGACGTTGCGCGGTGAACGGATGTACCATTTTCTCGATAAACTGTTCAACGTGGCGTTGCCTCGCGTCCGCGACTTTCGCGGTGTGTCGTCCAAATCGTTCGACGGCCGCGGCAACTATACGCTCGGCTTGAGAGAACAGCTGATTTTCCCGGAAATTGACTACGACAAGGTGGATAAAGTGCGCGGCATGGACGTCGTCATCGTCACGACGGCGAAAACCGACGAAGAGGCGCGCGAACTTCTGACCCAGTTGGGAATGCCCTTCGCCAAATAATGGATAAACTGTGGATGCCTATTTGTGGAAGTGTTCGGATCAATCCAGCCATCATTCGGGCCCATAGGAGGTGTGATAATCAAGTGGCGAAAACGTCGATGATCGTGAAGCAAAAGCGCAAACCAAAATTCCGCGTGCGGGCTTATACCCGGTGTGAGCGTTGCGGACGGCCGCATGCTGTGCTGCGCAAGTTTAAGATATGCAGAATTTGTTTCCGCGAGTTAGCCTATAAAGGCCAGATTCCTGGCGTGAAAAAAGCAAGCTGGTAAACGCCCCAGTTCGGGAAGGAGGTTCGCAATATGACAATGTCAGATCCTATTGCAGATATGCTTACACGCATACGTAATGCCAATATCGTGCGCCACGAGACGGTGGAAATTCCGGCCTCCAAGATCAAGCGGGAAATCGCCGAAATTTTGAAACGGGAAGGCTTCATCCGTGACGCCGAATACGTGGAGGACAACAAACAAGGCATTATCCGCCTGTTTCTGAAATACGGTCCGAACAACGAGAGAGTCATTACGGGATTGAAACGCATCAGCAAACCCGGATTGCGGGTATATACGAAAAGCCATGAAATTCCCCGCGTGCTGGGCGGACTGGGCGTGGCGATCATCTCCACCTCCAAGGGTGTGATGACGGATAAGGAAGCGCGCCAGGCCAAAGCCGGGGGCGAAGTGATTTGCTACGTATGGTAATCGTGAAATGCGATCGGAGGTGTCAACATGTCTCGAATTGGCCGTAAGCCCATCGCGGTGCCGAGCGGAGTAAGCGTGACTTTGGAGAATTCGCGGATCACGGTGAAAGGCCCGAAAGGCACTTTATCCCGTGAACTCCATAAAGATATGAAAGTGACCGTGCAAGACAACGTCATTACGATCGAGCGCCCGTCGGACAACAAGCTGCACCGTTCCCTGCACGGCACAACGCGCACCATCGTCGCCAACATGGTCAACGGGGTGACGCAGGGATACGAAAAGTCGCTGGAACTGGTCGGCGTCGGATACCGCGCGAACAAGAGCGGAAACAAGCTCGTGCTGAACGTCGGTTACTCGCACCCGGTGGAAATTGTGCCGGCGCCCGGCATCGAATTTGAGGTTCCTTCCAATACGAAAATCGTCGTCAAGGGGATCGACAAGGAACTGGTCGGCGCGACCGCCGCGAAAATCCGCGCCGTGCGCGAACCGGAACCGTACAAGGGCAAAGGCATCAAATATGAAGGCGAACGCATCCTGCGCAAGGAAGGCAAGGCCGGCAAGAAGAAATAGATGCGGCTGAGGGGTGCGCGAGCCTCTCAGGATGATGAAGGGAGTGAACGTCTCGATGATTACGAAAGGCGATAAAAATAAAGCGCGCTTGAGAAGACATCTGCGCGTCCGCAAAAAAATCAAGGGTTCGCCCGAGCGTCCGCGCTTGAACGTGTTTCGCTCTTCCAAGCACATGTACGCGCAAATTATCGATGATCTGAGCGGAACGACGCTGTGCGCCGCCTCCACGCTCGACAAAAGCCTGCGGGAAGAAATCACCAACGGCGGCAACGTGGACGCCGCACGCAAAGTCGGCCAACTGATCGCCCAGCGCGCGAAGGAAAAAGGCATCACCAAAGTCGTCTTCGATCGCGGCGGATATTTGTACCACGGACGTGTGCAGGCGCTGGCGGATGCCGCCCGCGAAGCCGGACTCGAATTTTAGATCGCGAAACAAGGAGGTAAACGACTTGCGTGTAGATCCGAATACTTTAGAGCTCACAGAGAAAGTGGTTCACATCAACCGCGTGGCCAAAGTGGTCAAAGGTGGACGGCGCTTCAGCTTCAGCGCTTTGGTCGTAGTGGGCGACGGCAACGGATGGGTCGGCGCGGGGCTCGGCAAAGCTTCCGAAGTGCCGGATGCGATTCGCAAAGGCATCGAGGACGCCAAGAAAAACTTGATCCACGTCCCGCTCGTCGGAACGACGATCCCCCACATGGTCATCGGCAAATTCGGGGCGGGCAGAGTGCTGCTCAAACCGGCATCGCAAGGTACGGGCGTCATCGCCGGCGGACCGGTACGCGCCGTGTTGGAACTGGCCGGCGTGGGCGACATTCTCACCAAATCGCTCGGCTCGTCCAATTCGATCAACATGGTTCACGCCACGCTGGAAGGCCTGAGCCGTCTGAAGAAAGCCGAAGAAGTGGCGAAGCTGCGCGGCAAAAGTGTGGAAGAATTGTTAGGTTAGGAGGGGTCCGTTGTGTCCAAACAAATTCAGATCACCCTCAAACGCAGCACGATCGGCCGTCCGGAGATCCAGCGGCGCACGGTGCAATCGCTCGGACTGCGCAGGCTCCATCAAACCGTCGTCAAAGAAGACAACCCGGCGATCCGGGGGATGATCAACCAGGTCAAGCATCTGGTGGAAGTGAAAGAGGTTTAAACTGCTGTATTAAATAGGAAACTGATTTAGAGGAGGTGCGACGATGAAATTGCACGAACTTACTTCAGCTCCGGGATCCAGACATCCGCGCAAGCGTCTGGGCCGCGGAATCGGCAGCGGCACGGGCAAAACGGCGGGCCGCGGGCACAAAGGCCAAAACGCCCGTTCCGGCGGCGGCGTGCGCCCTGGTTTCGAAGGAGGACAAAATCCGTTGTATCGTCGGTTGCCGAAGCGCGGGTTTACGAACCGCTCGCGCAAGGAATACGCGATCGTCAATCTGGACGCGCTCAACCGGTTTGCCGCAGGAACCGAAGTGACTCCCGAGCTTTTGCTGGAATCGGGGATTGTGAAAAATCCGAAAGACGGAATTAAAATTTTGGGCAACGGTGAACTCGCCGTGCAACTTTCGGTCAAGGCGAACAAGTTCTCCCAATCTGCCGTGGAAAAAATTCAAGCGGCCGGCGGTAAAACCGAGGTGATTTAATGTTTAACACCATATCCAACATCTTCAAGGTAGTCGATCTGCGCAAAAAAATCATATTCACCCTGCTGATGTTGATCGTCTACAGAATTGGTGCTTTCATCCCGGTGCCGAACATTGACACGGAAATCATCAAGATGCAGGATCGGGCCAATTCCGGAGACCTGTTCGGACTTCTGAACACCTTCTCCGGAGGGGCTCTGTTCCAATTCTCCATCTTTGCGATGGGCATCATGCCGTACATTACGGCATCCATCATTGTGCAGCTTCTGTCCATGGATGTCATTCCGAAGTTTGCGCAATGGGCCAAAGAAGGAGAGATGGGCCGGAAAAAGCTCACCCAGATCACCCGGTACGGCACGGTCGTGCTGGGGTTGATTCAGGCGTTCGGCACCGCGATCGGATTTAATCGCCTCTACAGCCTGCAGCTTGTGCTCGATCCTTCCTTCGCCACATACGCGCTGATCGCGATCGTGCTGACCGCGGGCACGGCGTTTCTCATGTGGCTTGGGGAGCAAATTACGGAAAAGGGCATCGGCAACGGGATTTCGATCATTATTTTCGCCGGGATCGTCGCCCAGTTTCCGATCTACGCGCAGCAAATATACCAGACCGAATTCCGCGATGCCGGAGATGCGCTGTTTTTGAATATCGTGAAAATGGTGGTCATCCTGATCGTCATTCTGGCGATTATTGCGGGCGTCATCTTCGTCCAGCAAGGCGTCAGAAAAATACCGGTGCAATACGCCAAGCGGGTCGTCGGCCGCAAAATGTACGGCGGGCAATCGACGCACATTCCGTTGAAAGTGAATGCGGCGGGGGTCATTCCCGTCATCTTCGCGATGTCGCTTCTGATTTTTCCGCCGACGATCGCCAGCTTTTGGAGCGGCCATCCGGTCGCCGACTGGATCATGCACCACTTCAACTACGCCAACGGCGCCGCGCTCGGCATGGTGCTGTACGTGCTTTTGATCATCGGATTCACCTATTTCTATACGTTCGTGCAGATCAATCCGATGCAGATGGCGGACCAGATGAAGAAAAACGGCGGCTACATTCCCGGCATTCGCCCGGGAAAAACGACGCAAATTTATCTGACCCGCGTGATGAACCGCATCACGTTGACCGGTGCGCTTTTCCTGGCTGCGGTTTCGATCCTTCCCATGATTTTCGCCGCGGTTGCCGGGCTGCCCAATTCGGTGCGGATCGGCGGCACGTCGTTGCTCATCGTGGTCGGCGTCGCCCTGGAGACGATGAAGCAAGTCGAAAGCCAGCTGATCAAACGCCATTACAAAGGGTTCATCAACAAATAGAGGAGAGAAGCCGCGGCAATCCATCGGCGCTCCGTGCGGGGATCACCGCGTGAGTGGGGAGGAAGCGAAAAGTGAACATCGTATTTATGGGTCCTCCTGGGGCCGGAAAAGGTACGCAGGCGGAGAAAATCGTCAGCGCGTTTCAAATCCCGCACATCTCGACGGGGGACGCGTTCCGGTTGGCCGTCAGGGAGAAAACTCCGCTCGGCATGAAAGCCAAGGAGTATATGGATCAAGGGCTGTTGGTGCCGGACGAGATCACGATCGGCATTGTGGAGGAACGGCTTCAGATGCCGGATTGCGAGCAAGGTTTTCTGCTTGACGGCTTCCCGCGGACGATCGCGCAGGCCGAGGCGCTCGACCGGATACTGGCATCGAGACAAAAGCAGATCGACCACGTCATCAATCTGGTGGTCGACCGCGAATTGCTTCTGGCCCGTCTGACCGGAAGGAGAGTTTGCCGCTCCTGCGGGGCGACCTACCATGTCGTCTTCCATCCTCCCGGCAAAGAGAACGTATGCGACAAGTGCTCGGGGGAACTGTATCAGCGGCCGGACGATTCGGAAGAGAAGGTCGGCACGCGGCTCGACGAATATTTGAACAAAACCGCGCCGCTGCTGGAGTACTACGCGAAGCGAAACCTGCTTCGCCAGGTGGATGGAGAACAGGAAATCGAAGCTGTTGCCGAACAGATCCGATCGATCTTGCGGGGATGAACAGTCGGGCCGGAAACCGTCCGCAGCTCAGGCGAAACCGTTAAGTTCGGCAGCAGGAGGTCCACACTCCGAGACGGCATTCGCAGTCAAGGAGCCGTTCCATCTTCTCTTGGCGGTTCTTACTGATTTCGTGCTTCAGTCAATGAGGATTGGTACACTGTAATGGATCCTGACTAGGCAAGGGTGTACAGGCGGTGGTTCGATGAATGTGGAAAACAAACCGCAACTCGGGCAAATTGTCAAGGTGCTCCGCGGGAGAGATCAGGGCAAGTTTGCGATTATCGTCGGGATTGTGGATTCGAGATTTGTTCTCATTGCGGACGGCGACAAACGAAAGTTCGACCAGCCGAAAAAGAAAAATCTCATTCATCTTCAGTTGCTCGACGCCAAAAGCCGAGAGGTCGCGGACAGCTTGCACGAAAGCGGGCGTGTTACCAATGGGAAATTGAGATATGCGTTGAGCAAGTTTGTCGATGCTCAAGCTGCTGAAGCACAGGAGAAAGGAGAATGACCTTTGGCCAAAGAAGATGTGATTGAAGTGGAAGGCACCGTGATCGAACCTCTGCCCAACGCCATGTTCCGGGTGGAATTGGAAAACGGACATAAGGTGTTGGCCCATGTATCCGGAAAAATCCGCATGCATTTTATCCGAATCTTGCCAGGCGACAAAGTGACGGTGGAATTATCGCCGTACGATCTGACAAGAGGGCGGATCACCTATCGTTTCAAATAGACATCGGGACAACGCTTGGGGCATAGGTGTTAGGCATAGCGCCCGGCGGACCCCGAACAGGAGGGTGTACAATGAAGGTAAGACCTTCGGTCAAGCCGATTTGTGAAAAATGCAAAGTGATCCGGCGTAAAGGGAACGTCATGATCATTTGTGAAAATCCGAAGCATAAGCAAAAACAAGGTTAACAAGGAGGAATGGCGATTCCATGGCACGTATTGCTGGTGTTGACTTGCCGCGCGACAAGCGCGTCGAAATTGCGCTGACTTACATTTTCGGGATCGGCAAGGCGACTTCGCAAAAAATTTTGCAAAAAACCGGCGTCAATCCTGATACACGCGTACGCGATTTGACGGAAGACGAAGTGAGCAGACTTCGCGATGAAATCGACAAAAACGTGAAAGTCGAAGGCGACCTGCGCCGGGAAATCGCACTGAACATCAAGCGCCTGATCGAAATCGGCTGCTATCGCGGAATCCGGCATCGCCGCGGCCTTCCCGTTCGCGGCCAACGCACGAAAACGAACGCCCGCACGCGCAAAGGACCGCGCCGCACCGTGGCGAACAAGAAGAAGTAATCGTAAGGGGGGATAACGAATTATGGCCAAAGCTAAAAAATCCGTCCGCACCAAACGTCGTGACCGGAAAAACATCGAGACGGGCGTCGCCCACATCCGTTCCACGTTCAACAATACGATCGTCACTATCACGGACCCGCACGGCAATGCGATTGCGTGGGCCAGCGCCGGGAACCTGGGCTACAAGGGTTCGCGCAAAAGCACGCCGTATGCCGCCCAGATGGCGGCGGAATCCGCTGCGAAAGCGGCGATGGAGCACGGCATGAAATCGGTCGAAGTGATGGTGAAGGGGCCGGGCGCCGGCCGCGAAGCGGCGATCCGTTCGCTGCAGGCGGCGGGTCTGGAAGTGAACCTGATCAAGGACGTCACCCCGATTCCCCACAACGGTTGCCGTCCGCCAAAGCGTCGTCGTGTCTGATCTGAAGGCAAATTGTGGTATAAATATCCGAAACATGTGAATAATGAGGTGCTAGGATAGGCATACTACAAATTTTCGGCTTATGGTGAATCCGGAGGGAAACGACGTTTTGAAGGAGGGTTCGATTCATGATCGAAATCGAAAAACCGAAAATCGAGACCGTTCAACTGAGCGAGGACGGGACTTATGGAAAATTCGTGGTTGAGCCCCTGGAACGGGGCTATGGTACGACATTGGGGAATTCGCTTCGCCGCATCCTGTTGTCCTCCCTGCCCGGCGCTGCCGTCAACTCCGTGCAGATTGACGGCGTGCTGCACGAGTTTTCCACGATTCCCGGCGTCGTCGAGGATGTGACGGAAATCATCCTTAACCTTAAGGGGCTTTCGTTGAAGATTCATTCCGACGAAGAAAAAATCCTCGAGATCGATGCCGAAGGCGAAGGCGTCGTTTTGGCCGGAGACATTCGCGCAGACAGCGATGTGGAAATTTTGAACCCGGATCTTCATATCGCCACGCTTTCCTCCGATGCGCGGCTTCATATGAGAATCCATGCGAACCGGGGGCGCGGCTATGTCCCCGCCGACAAAAACAAGCGGGAAGACCAGCCGATCGGCGTCATTCCCGTCGATTCCATCTACAGTCCGATTACTCGCGTAAATTACAGCGTCGAGAATACCCGTGTCGGCCAGGTCACGAACTATGACAAACTAACCCTCGAAGTGTGGACCGACGGAAGTATTCGTCCGGAAGAAGCCGTAAGCCTGGGCGCCAAAATATTGACCGAGCATTTGATGCTGTTTGTCGGATTGACCGACGAAGCCAGAGATGCGGAAATCATGGTGGAGAAAGAGGAGGACAAGAAAGAGAAAGTTCTGGAGATGACGATCGAGGAACTGGATCTTTCCGTCAGGTCCTACAACTGTCTCAAGCGGGCGGGAATCAACACCGTTCAGGAGTTGATCACCAAGACGGAAGAAGACATGATGAAAGTCCGCAACCTGGGACGGAAATCTCTGGAGGAAGTTCAGGAGAAGCTCGAAGAACTGGGACTCAGCCTCCGTCAGGAAGACTGACGCCCGCCCGGCTCTTTGGGGCAACCCCTGACCAAGCAAACAAGCCCGACAGGAGGGGAAGACAATGGCATATCAGAAATTGGGCAGGGATTCCAGCGCGCGCAAAGCGCTGTTTCGCGATCTTGTGACCGATCTGTTTATTCACGAACGCATCCAGACGACCGAGGCGAAGGCGAAAGAAGTTCGTTCCATCGCGGAAAAGCTCATCACGCTGGCGAAGCGCGGCGATCTTCACGCCCGCAGGCAAGCGGCCGCTTTCGTTCGGCGCGAGCAAGCCAACGAAAAGCAGGACGCCATCCAGAAGCTGTTTTCGGAACTGGCGCCTCGCTATGCGGAACGTTCGGGCGGCTACACCCGCATTCTCAAGCTCGGACCGCGCCGTGGCGATGCCGCTCCGATGGTCTATCTGGAACTGGTCGACCGCTCGTAGTCTGGGAAGGAATATGCTCCATCTGAAAGGGCGGACAGAGTCTTCACGATTCTGATGCGGCCCTTTTTTTGCAGCCCATGAAGCGGAGAGCACGGTCATGAGGAACG
>Ga0325354_100046_pt1 | contig 28531 bp, 27 predicted proteins | sample SM_ome_19_FD_205725 | JGI IMG/M metagenome (GOLD analysis project Ga0325354, IMG submission 205725) | Metatranscriptome of lab enriched sorghum-adapted microbial communities from California, United States - SM_Day2_9 (Metagenome... ... | reverse complement strand
GAATAACCGCACTCATACATTCCATTATAAACAGAAATACGCCCGCAAGCGCAACCGGCGCCGCCCCCGACCAGGCTGCCCACACACAGTCAGACGGCCAGACCCTCATTCGCACGCGAAACCGGGTGGGAGGTTGCCCTGCCACACCCGGCCTCCTGTGCCATATGCCGTGAAGCGAGATTACTGCTGCCTGCTCTGTTCGACGCCGCTGGACACCTTCAGACGAAGCGCGTTCAGACGGATGAATCCGGTCGCATCGTTCTGGTTGTATGCTTGCGTCGGGTCCGCCTCCATCGTGGCTATGTTCGGATTGTACAGGCTGACCGGACTCTTCACGCCTGCCCCGATCACATTGCCCTTGTACAGCTTGAGCCGCACCGTGCCGGTGACGTTCTTCTGGCTCTCCGTGATCAGCGCCTGCAGCGCGGAACGCTCCGGCGAGAACCAGAAGCCGTTGTACACCAGCTCCGCATAGCGAGGGATGAGCGAGTCGCGCAGGTGCATCACCTCGCGGTCCATCGTCAGCGACTCCATCTTGCGATGCGCGACGAACAGGATCGTGCCGCCCGGCGTCTCATAGACGCCGCGGCTCTTCATGCCGACGAAGCGGTTCTCCACCATGTCGACGCGGCCGATGCCGTGCTTGCCGCCCAGCTCGTTCAGCTTCTCCATCACGCCCAGCGGGCTGAGGCTTTCGCCGTTCACCGCCACGCAGTTGCCCTGCTCAAATTCCAGCTCCACATATTCCGGCTGATCCGGGGCATCCTCCGGCGATACGGTGAGCAGATACATGTCCTTGTTCTCCTCCGCGCTGGCATCGAACCAGGGATCCTCGAGAACGCCGGACTCATAGCTGATGTGCAGCAGGTTGCGGTCCATCGAATACGGCTTGGAAGCCGTGGCCACCACATTGATCCCGTGCTTCTCCGCGTATGCGATCATCTCCGCCCGTCCCGGGAACTGCTCGCGGAACTCCTCCAGACGCCACGGAGCGATCACCTCGAGCTCCGGCGCGAGAGCGGCCGCCGTGAGCTCGAAGCGCACCTGGTCGTTGCCTTTGCCGGTTGCGCCATGCGCGATGGCGAAGGCGCCTTCCGCGCGCGCGATCTCCACCATGCGCTTGGCGATCAGCGGGCGCGCGATGCTCGTGCCGAGCAGGTACTGCCCCTCATAGATCGCGCCGGCCTGAAACATCGGATAGATGAAATCTCTTGCGAATTCCTCGCGCAGATCGTCGATATAGACCTTGGATGCGCCGGTGCGCAGCGCCTTCTCCTCGAGTCCTTCCAGCTCTTCCTTCTGGCCGATGTCAGCCGTGAAGGTGATGATCTCCGCGTCAAATTTCTCCTTCAGCCAGGCCAGGATCACCGATGTATCCAGGCCGCCGGAATAAGCCAATACAATCTTCTTCGACATACCCATATCTCCCTTACTTGTGCACTTGTCCCTAAGTATATCATGTGCGAGGCCCATTCGTCGCGATCATCACGATCATCAGGACATGATCGCTGCCATGATCGCCTTCTGCGCATGCAGCCGGTTCTCCGCCTGATCGAAGATGACCGAGTTCGGGCCGTCGATCACCGACTCCGCCACTTCCTCGCCGCGATGCGCCGGCAGGCAGTGCATGAACAGATAGTCCCGCTTCGCATAGCGCACGACATCGTCGTTCACCTGGAAGTCGCGGAACGCCTTCTCCCGCTCCTGCTGCTCCTGCTCGAAGCCCATGCTCGCCCACACATCCGTATAGATGACATCCGCATCCGCAGCGGCTTCCTTCGGATCCCGGTGCAGCGTGATCTTGCCGCCGGTCAGCTCCGCCTGCTCGCGCGCCATCTCGACGATCTCCGGATCCGGATCATAGCCCTCCGGAGAAGCGACGGCCACATGCACGCCGAGCTTGCTGCCGCCCATCATCAGCGAATGGGCCATATTGTTGCCGTCGCCGATGTAGGCCAGCTTGATGCCTTCCAGCTTGCCCTTCTTCTCATAGATCGTCTGATAGTCCGCCAGCGCCTGGCAGGGATGCATCTTGTCCGTCAGCCCGTTGATGACCGGGATCGTCGCGGCGCGCGCCAGCTCGATCACCGTCTTGTGCGCATAGGTGCGGATCATGATGCCGTTCAGATAGCGCGACAGCGTCTGCGCGGTGTCCGAGATCGTCTCGCCGCGGCCGATCTGCAGGTCATGGCCGCTCAGGAACAGCGCATAGCCGCCGAGCTGGTACATGCCCACCTCGAAGGAGACGCGCGTGCGCGTGGAATTTTTCTCGAAGATCATGCCCAGGGTCTTGCCCTTGAGCGGTTGATAGACCTCTCCCGTCTTCTGCTTGCGTTTCAGATCGATCGCCTGCTGGATGAGATAGCGAAGCTCTTCCGGCGTATAGTCGATGAGCGCGATAAAATCGCGGCCCTTCAGTCCCAGTGCCAATTCTTCCTTCTGACGTTCCGTCATGATCTGATTCATGCTGTTCCCTCCCTGGAAAGCTGGCTTTCAAATACCTCGGTCAGAATGTTCAGCCCGCGCTCCGCATCCTCACGGGTAAGGAGCAGATTCGGAAGCAGCCTGACGACATTCGGTCCCGCGGGCACCACGAGCAGATGGCGCCTGTGCGCCTCCGCGATCAGCTCGGCAGCCGGTCCCTTGCAGACGATGCCGATCAGCAGGCCCTTCCCGCGGACCTGTTCCACATACGGATGGTCCTTCAGCCGCTCGCGCAGGCCATTCATCAGGAACTCGCCCATCTCCGCCGCGCGCTCCGGCACCCGATGCTCGACCATATAGGTCACCACGGCCTTCGCTGCGGCTGTGGCGATCGGCGTGCCGCCGAACGTTGTCGCATGGCTGCCAGGTCCGAACGCATCCCGCAGCTTCGCCTTGCCGAACATGGCGCCGATCGGGAAGCCGTTGCCGAGGCCCTTGGCCACCGTGAAGATGTCCGGCTCAACGCCATATTGCTCATAGGCGAACAGCGTGCCGGTGCGTCCCATGCCGGTCTGCACCTCATCGAAGATGAGCAGGAGGCCGCGCTCGTCGCACAGCTGGCGCAGCTGCTTCACAAACGTCGGATCCGCCGGGATCACTCCGCCTTCCGCCTGCACCAGCTCCAGCATCACGGCGCAGGTGCGCTCATTCACCGCCGCCTTCACGGACTCGATGTCGTTGTAGATCGCTTCGTTGTAGAAGCCTTCAGGAAGCGGCGCGAAGCCGTCCTTGACCTTGTCCTGGCCGGTTGCGGTCAGGGTGGCGATCGTCCGCCCATGGAACGATTGCTTGAAGGTGATCACTTCGTATTTGTTCTGTCCCAGCACCTTCTGGTAATAGCGGCGAGCCAGCTTGATCGCCGCCTCGTTCGCTTCCGCGCCGCTGTTGCAGAAGAAGACCAGATCCGCGCAGGTATGCCTGGTGAGCAGCTCCGCCAGCTCCCGCTGCGGCACGGTGTGGAACAGATTCGAGACATGCCACAGCTCATCGAGCTGCTTCTTCAGCGCTTCCTTGACGGGCGCGAAGGCGTGGCCGAGATTCGTCACCGCCAGGCCGCTGGCGAAGTCGAGGTATTCCTCGCCCTTGTCATCCCACAGCTTGCTGCCTTCCCCTCTCACGATCGTGATCGGGTAGCGAGCATAGGTTGGGAACATATCATGGGTCATATTGCCGTTCTCCAACGCACTCACTCCTAACTGATCATTTATCAGATCGATCCTTATTGCTGATGCCCGCGCGACTGAATCTGCAGTTCGCAGGCCATTACTGCTTCACGATTCGCGTCCCCAGCGGCTCGCCCCGGATGACCCGGCTCAGCACGCGAGGCTCGGCGCCATCGACGATGACGATCTCCTGCACGCGCCCCTGGATGCACTGCACCGCTGCGCGCACCTTCGGGATCATGCCGCCATAGATCTCGCCGCTGGCGATCATCTCGTCGATCTCCTGCACCGTGACGGAGGGCAGCACCCGCTTCTCTCCGTCCACCGTACGCATGATGCCCGGCACGTCAGTCACGACGATCATCCGCTCGACGCCCAGATGCGAGGCTACCGCTCCGGCGGCCGTATCCGCATTGATGTTGTAATGCTGTCCCGCTTCATCGATGCCGAGCGGCGCGATGACCGGCATGTAACCCATGCCGATGATCCCCTCCAGGATCGAGGCGTCCACGCGCGTCACCTCGCCCACCAGGCCGACCTCATGGCTGTTCGGCACCGGGGCGGCGGTCATCAGCCCGCCGTCGATGCCGGATATGCCGATGGCCCTGCCTCCCGCCCGGGCGATGCGCCGAACGATCTGCTTGTTGATCTGGCCGCACAGCACCATCTCCACCACATCCAGCACGCGTTCATCCGTCTTGCGCAGACCGTTCACAAACTCCGACTCGATATTCAGGGCCGTCAGCACCTGATTGATCGCCGGGCCGCCGCCGTGCACGATCACCGGCACCGTGCCGCTCTCCTGCATCGCGCGCAGGTCCTCGAAGAACAGCTCCGGCAACGCCGCGAGCGTGCTGCCGCCGCATTTCATAACAAAACAGTTCTGAGCCATTCCCGCACCACTCCGTTCGATCTATGTCCGATAAGCCGCGTTGATCCGCACGTATTCATACGTCAGGTCGCAGCCCCAGGCGGTTGCCCGGCCTTCTCCCTGATTCAGGTTCACGTGGATCTGCACGAGCTCACCCTTCAGATATTCGGTCGCCAGATCATCATCGAACGGCACCGGACGCGACTGCTGCAGCGTCACGATGTCGCCGATGCGGATATCGACCGTATCCACGTTGACCGGCTGTCCGGAGCGGCCGATCGCCGCGATGATCCGTCCCCAGTTGGCATCGGCACCGAACGCCGCCGACTTCACCAGACTGGAGCCGACCACGGTCTTGGCGATGGCGCGCGCCGCTTCATCGGAGACGGCGCCTGAGACATTCACCTCGATCAGCTTCGTGGCGCCCTCGCCGTCTCGCGCGATCATCTTCGCCAGCTCGCGGCACACGTAGAGGAATCCGTCCGCGAAGTTGGCCCAGTCGGCGTGCTCCGGCGTCAGAGGCCGGTTGCCAGCCAGCCCGTTGGCGAGAACGACGACCATGTCATTGGTGCTCGTATCCCCGTCCACCGTGATCATGTTGAAGCTCTCGTCCGTCGCCTGGCGGAGCAGGCTCTGCAGCTGATCGGAATCGATATTCGCATCCGTCGTGATGAAGCCGAGCATCGTCGCCATATTCGGATGGATCATCCCGGACCCCTTGGCCGCACCGGCGATGTGAACCTCCACGCCATCGATGATGACCCGCACGCAGGCTTCCTTCTTCACCAGATCGGTGGTCAGGATCGCCTGACAGAACTGCTCGCTTCCGGCCGGTGCGCTGCTCACCGCGTCCGGCAGGCGGCTGATGCCGCTGAGCACCTTGTCCATCGGCAGCAGTTCGCCGATGACGCCGGTCGATGTGACGCCCACGAGATGCGGCTCAAGGCCGAATGCACGCGCCGCGGCATCGCGCATGCTGCGCGCGTCCTCCAGGCCTTGCTTGCCCGTGCAGGCGTTGGCGTTGCCGCTGTTGACGACCATCGCCTGCAGCTTGCCCTCGCGGCTGATGCTCTCGCGCGTCACATGCAGCGGCGCTGCCTGAAACGCGTTGGTCGTATATACGCCGGCTGCTGCCGCCGGCACTTCGCTGATGATGACCCCAAGGTCGTTGCGCCCGGTCTTCTTCAGCCCGCAATGCAACCCGCCCGCCCGGAAACCGCGGGGCGTCGTCACAGAGCCGTTCGGCACTACCGTAAAGATCCCATTCGCCATTCTTACGTCTCCTCTGCCTTCCCTATGAAATGAATGCATACACGGAATCATAACCAACTGCAACATATTCTCCAACAACCGGCCGTCTCCTGCTGCTTATGTACCATCCTCGCAAGAGTTTTCCGGATCGGCCTCCGAGGACCGACCCGATCCGGCGCCACAGTGCCGCATGTCGTCGCTCGACCGCGACCTCCACGCGCCGGGTGCCTCTTCGCCTGACCGGCTGTCGCCAGCCTGCCCGAGCCTTTACGGATAGACCGGAGCCAGCCTTAGCCCTAGCGTCTCGTCCCAACCCATCATCAGGTTCAGATTCTGAATCGCCTGGCCAGCAGCCCCCTTGACCACATTGTCCGTGACGGAGATGATCGTCACGCGGCCGGTGCGGGCATCGACAGCGAAGCCGATGTCGCAGTAGTTCGAACCGTAGACTTCCTTCGTCGCCGGCAGCTTGCCCGCATCGCGGACGCGGACGAACGGCCTGCCCTTGTAAAATTCCCTGTACAGCTCGATAAAATCCTGCTCGGTGCGCGAGCCGTTGATCTCCCCGTACATCGTGCTCATGATGCCGCGCGTCATCGGCACCAGATGGGTGGTGAAGGTGACCACCACATCCCGCCCCGCCTCCCGGCTGAGCACCTGCTCGATCTCCGGGATATGCTGGTGCTTGTTCACCTTGTACGCCTTGAAGTTCTCATTGACCTCGGAGTAATGGACGCCGAGATTGACGCCGCGCCCCGCTCCCGATACGCCTGACTTGGCGTCGATGATGATCGTGTCCGGGTCGATCCAGCCCGCCTTCACTGCCGGGATCAGGCCAAGCAGAGAAGTGGTCGTATAGCAGCCCGGATTGGAGATGAAATCGGCGCCCGCGACCTCCTCTGCATAAACTTCCGCCAGACCGTATACCGCTCTCTGCAGATAGGCGTCATCGGCCGCCTTCTTCTTGTACCACTGCTCATACACAGCGCCCGACTTCAACCGGAAATCTCCCGACAGGTCGATGACCTTGAGACCCGCGTCCAGCAGCTTCGGAGCCAGCTCCGTGCTGACGCCCGAAGGCGTCGCCGTGAATACGACATCGCATTTCGACCGGATCAGCTCGACATCGACCGCATCCAGCGGCGCCGTGATGATCTCCGTCATGTGCGGATACCCTTCGGAGAACAGCTCTCCCGCACTGGAGGAGGAGATGACGGATGTTATATCCACAAGCGGATGGGTGAGCAGCAGCCGGACCAGTTCCACGCCGCCGTAGCCGGTTGAGCCCACGATCCCCACCCTGAGCTTCTGATGGTTCTCAGACATACACGAACGACCTCCATGCTAACAATATGCATTATTATACATTTTATAGAATAATAATTCAATCGATATTTGTCGTCCCTCAGACCCAATTGCATCCAGTGCGGCTGCCGTCGATCCAAGGTGGCAGCCTGAAGGCGATGATGTCATGTACGGGCGATGCTCGCCAAAGCCGCCTGGCTTGTTGACGGCCAGGGAAGCGATAATCTAACGAAGAAAAGGGCGTCCTTCCGTCAGTCCCGACTGACGGAAGACCACCCCACTTCCCCTTAATCCAGGTCATTGCCCTGGTCTTTATTGATCTGCCCGCGCAAGTAGGCATCGATGAACATATCGATCTCGCCGTCCATCACCGCTTGCACGTTGCCGGTCTCCACGCCTGTGCGGTGATCCTTCACCATGCTGTACGGGTGGAACACATAGGAGCGAATCTGGTTGCCCCAGGCGATATCGGTCTGTTCGCCGCGAAGCTCCGCCAGCTCCGCCTCCTGCTCCTTGATCTTGCGCTCATAGAGCTTGGATCTGAGCATATTCATCGCCCGTTCCCGGTTCTGGATCTGCGAGCGCTCCGTCTGGCACGCCACCACGATCCCCGTCGGGATATGGGTGATGCGCACGGCCGAATCGGTCTTGTTGATGTGCTGACCGCCAGCGCCGCTGGAACGGTATGTGTCGATCTTCAGATCCTCCGGCCTGATCTCGATCTCGATCGTCTCATCGATCTCCGGCACGACATCGCAGGACACGAAGGACGTATGCCTGCGTCCGGAAGCATCGAACGGAGAGATGCGGACGAGCCGGTGCACGCCTTTCTCCGCCTTCAGATAGCCATAGGCATTGTGCCCCTTGATGAGCAGGGTGACGCTCTTCACGCCCGCTTCATCGCCGGGCAGATAGTCCAGCACCTCTACCTTGAAGCCCTTGTCCTCCGCCCAACGCCGGTACATGCGCAGCAGCATGTCGGCCCAGTCCTGGGATTCCGTGCCACCGGCGCCAGGATGAAGCTCCAGTATGGCGTTGTATCTGTCGTACGGATTGCTGAGCAGGAGCGTCAGCTCGAAATTCTCCAGCTTGCCCGTCAGCGACTGGATACCGTTCTTCAGATCCTCGATCATGCTGTCGTCGTTTTCTTCCTCGATGAGCTCGGCCATGAGCTGCAGATCTTCATATTGGCTGTTCAGCTCCTCGAAATCGGTGACGACCGACTTGATCGCGTTCATCTCGCTGATCAGCTTCTGCGCGCGCTCATTGTCATCCCAGAAATCGGGGGCGGACATCTTCACTTCATAGTCTGCGATCTGTTCTTTCTTCAGATCTAAGTCAAAGAGACCCCCTGAGTTGCTGTAATCGAACACCCGCATCCTGCAGGCTGCGTCTCAAATCTGCTTCCAATACCATGTTCATCCACCTCTTGAATTAATGTCTTGTCTGCTCATGTCTTCGACGAAGCAACAGCACTCATGCGGTCGTCGTCGCGCCGTGACAATGCTTGTATTTCTTGCCGCTGCCGCATGGGCAGGGGTCATTGCGGCCCACTTTCACTTCTGCGCGGCGAATCGGCGCCCTCGGCTTCGACTTGCCGCGATCGGCATTGGTCGAGACCGTCTGGGCTTCGGCCACCGCTTCCCGCTTCACGTTCGCCTCAACATGCGCCTTCATGATGTACGTCGCCACTTGCTCCTGGATCTTCGCGATCATCTCCTGGAACATCTCATAGCCCTCGAACTGATACTCGCGAAGCGGATCGGTGCCGCCGTAAGCGCGGAGGTGAATGCCCTGACGCAGCTGGTCCATCTGGTCAATGTGGTCCATCCACTTGCTGTCGACCGCGCGCAGCACGACGACCTTCTCGAATTCGCGCATCAGCTCCTCGCCCAGCTGCTTCCTGCGCTCCTCGTACAGGCGATGGGCCAGATCCTTCATCAGGCTGACCATCTCTTCCTTTTCCTTGCCCCACAGGTCGTCCTTGGTCAGCTGGCCTTCGTGCAGGAACGTGCTGTTGCAGTAGTCGACGATGCCCTGCAGATCCCAATCCTCCGGAACGTCCTTGTCCGAACAATGGATGTCGACCGTGCGCTCGATCAGCTCGTCGATCATGTTCAGCACGATGTCGTGGATCTCTTCGAGCTCCAGGATATCGCGGCGCTGCTTGTAGATGATCGTGCGCTGCTGATTGATCACGTCGTCATACTGCAGGACGACCTTCCGCACATCGAAGTTATGGCCTTCCACGCGCTTCTGCGCGCTTTCGATCGCCCTGGTCACCAGCTTGCTCTCGATCGGCACATCCTCTTCGAAGCCGAGACGCTCCATGATGTTCTGCATGTTCTCCATGCCGAAGCGGCGCATCAGATCATCCTCGAGCGAAAGGAAGAACTGGCTCGAGCCCGGGTCGCCCTGACGTCCCGCACGACCGCGCAGCTGGTTGTCGATGCGGCGGCTCTCATGGCGCTCCGTACCTATGATATGCAGACCGCCAAGCTCCGCCACTCCTTCGCCCAGGATGATGTCGGTACCGCGGCCGGCCATGTTGGTGGCGATGGTGACCGCCCCGGCCTGACCCGCCTTGGCGACGATCTCCGCCTCCTGGGCGTGGTGCTTCGCGTTCAGCACCTGGTGCTTGATGCCCTTGCGCTTCAGCATCTCGGACAGCATCTCCGAGGTTTCGATCGAAGTCGTGCCGACCAGCACCGGCTGTCCCTTCTCATGGCGCTTGGCGATCTCCTCGACGACCATCTTGAACTTGCTCTTCTGCGTCTTGTAGATGACGTCCGGCAAGTCGATGCGGATCATCGGCTTGTTCGTCGGAATGACGACAACGTTCAGGCCGTAGATCTTCTGGAATTCCTCTTCCTCGGTCTTCGCCGTACCGGTCATGCCCGCCAGCTTGCGATACATGCGGAAGTAGTTCTGATAGGTGATCGAGGCGAGCGTCATGCTCTCGTTCTGCACCTGCAGGCCTTCCTTGGCTTCGATCGCCTGGTGCAGCCCGTCACTGTAACGGCGCCCGGTCATGATGCGGCCCGTGAACTCGTCGACGATCATCACTTCATTGTCCTGCACCACATAGTCCACATCGCGCTTCATGATCACGTGCGCCTTCAGCGCTTGCTGGATATGATGATTGATCATCGTATGCTCGTAGTCGAACAGGTTGTCGATGCCGAAGGCTTGCTCCGCCTTGGCCACGCCGGCATCGGTCAGCATGGCGTTGCGGCCCTTGAGATCGACCGTATAGTCCTCCTCCGCGCGCAGTCTGCGCACGAACCGGTCTGCCGCATAATACAGCTCCGTGGACTTGGCGGCTTGTCCAGATATGATGAGCGGGGTCCGGGCCTCGTCGATCAGGATCGAGTCCACTTCGTCGATGATCGCATAGTGCAGCGGACGTTGCACCATCTGCTCCTTGTACTGTACCATATTGTCACGCAGGTAGTCGAAGCCGAATTCGTTGTTCGTCCCGTACGTGATGTCGCAGTTGTAGGCGGCTCTTTTCTCCTCCTGCGACATGTTGTGCAGGTTCACGCCGACGGTCATGCCGAGGAACTCATACAGCGGCCCCATCAGCTTGCGACCAACCTCCGCCAGGTAATCGTTCACGGTGACCAGATGCGCGCCCTTGCCCTCAAGGGCGTTCAGGTAGAGCGGCAGGGTAGCGACGAGCGTCTTGCCCTCACCGGTCTTCATCTCCGCGATATTGCCCTCATGCAGCACGATGCCGCCCATCAGCTGCACATCGAAATGTCTCATATTCAAAACACGCTTGCCCGCCTCACGAACGACGGCAAACGCCTCTGGCAACAAATCATCCAACGTCTCGCCCTGTTTCAGGCGGTTACGAAACTCTTCTGTCTTGCCGCGAAGCTCCGAATCGGACAACCTGGCCATCTCCGGCTCCAGCGCGTTGATCGGCTCGATGCGCTTCCACAGCCGCTTCACTTCGCGTTCGTTGGCATCTCCGAATATCTTGCTCAACAAACCCATGGTCTTCAAGACCCCTTTCCCATATCAGTTCCGCATTTTTAAATTGTAACAATAGTATGAAAGCAGAGCAAGCATATTACATCATGCACCAGTTGCACCAGCCGTTCTATGGAAAAAGGAGCCCCGATCAGGAGGCTCCTTCGATATCTTAGATATCCATGTCAGGTTCAGAACCTTAATCACCAGTCCGATTATCTTGCCGGCTCGATCAGGCCGTACTTCCCGTCTTCGCGAACATACACGACGTTCACATCGTCGGTTTCCGCATTGGCGAATACGAAGAAATTATGACCCAGGAGGTTCATCTGCAAGATCGCTTCCTCAACATCCATCGGCTTGAGATTGAACTTCTTCCTCTTCACCAGCTCGAGCTCTTCCTCGTTATCCTCGACAGCCTGGGCAGCAGCTTCAGGTTCGGGATTTTCCTTGAACAGATCGCGGACGCCAGCCCGGCGCATGCGACGATTCACCTTCGTCTTATGTTTGCGGATCTGTCTTTCCAGTTTCTCTACAACAAGGTCGATCGATGCATACATATCCGAGCTCTTCTCTTCTGCGCGGAGCATGACGCCCGGCAGCGGGATGGTCACCTCGACGATATGCAGGCCGCGATTGACACTCAAGGTTACACTTACATCATTGTTAAGGGGAGATTCAAAATAGCGCTGAAGCTTGCCGATCTTCTTCTCGGCATATTCCTTGAGAGCATCAGTCACCATGAGTTGATCGCCGCGAACTTGAATCTTCATATCAATCCCTCCTTATACTGTACAATCATGATACCACACTATTCGTCCCACATCAAAAGCGGCGGAGCGCTTCTCAATAAATTTTCTCACAATTCTGATAATGTTGTGACATGGAAGAACATCCCCTTGACAAAATGAAAACACCCCGGTTAACCCGGGGTGTTGGATCGCGATTTGGTAGTTATTCCATCTATACCAGCAGCCTGTGCAGGCTGGGGTGAATTAGAGTTTTACTACGTTAGCCGCTTGTGGTCCGCGAGCGCCTTCGACGATGTCGAATTCAACTGCCTGACCTTCTTCAAGAGTCTTGAAGCCTTCAGCCTGGATCGCCGAGTAGTGAACGAATACGTCGCCGCCTTCATCGGATTCGATGAATCCGTAGCCCTTCTCTGCGTTAAACCATTTAACTTTACCTTGCATGTAACACATTCCCTTCGTAATCAAGTGCGTGAAGCTTTAGCTCACAAGTTGACTATAACATTCGCCATACATAAAGTCAATTGCAGGAAGCACGAGCTGATGCAAATTTTGTATGCGTTTACTTGCCCTCCGCGCGGCGGCATTCTTATCATTCTCCACAGCCGATGTTTTTATACACAGGTTCCGCATAGGTTCTGAACAGAATGAAAGCTTATTTTCATTGTTATTCACAGATTTATACACATTGTCCACAGCTTTGTGGATAGGATAATGTTGATAAAGTGGCGAAAACAACAGTTGTGAATTGAGGCGGCTGTGGATAATGAAGGACTGCAAAAATGTTATCCACAACCAGCCGCCGCGAAGCAAAACGGAACCCGGTCTGAACTACTGGATTGGCTGATCCGTCCGCGATACGCAAAACGGGCTGTCCGCCAGTCAGCATGAGCCGACAGTCGGACAGCCCTGTTGGGATACACCGCGACCGGACTGCGGTATGCTCTATACAGACTGCCTTATTCTTTCTTGGACAGCATGGATTCCGCATGACAATGATGGTTGCGCCTAACGGAATCGGCCATGCAAGGCCATCATATGCTGAATCATGCCTTGTTTCGCCTCATTCAGCAGGGGAAGCTGCTTCACGACACCCGTCTTGATACCCAGCTTGTCACAGACAGGTCGAAGCAGATGCATCAGGCTCGGCCTCTGGATATAGATGACCTCAGGCATGGCCTGGACGCTCGTGAAACATGCGAGCAAGCTCCTCTGCAGCTCCTCCTGGATGGACGAAGGATGAGCCATGAGGGGCGGCAGCATGACCCCATGGTCGATATCCATGCACAGGCCCACGATCGGATAATATGGTCTCTTCGGGTCATCGACCGGAACGGGCAGATGGAAGACATCAAATTCCCATTTCATCCCGGGCACCCTGGGAATGCGCTTGCGTGCGGCCGCCATCTCCAGCTCGGATACGGCGAGCCGCTGATCCACCTCTTCCTCGCCAGGATCAACCGGCAGATCACCGTCCCGCCAGAGGATCTGACCTTGATGGAGCTCGGAGATCCGTGCGAATATCCTGCCCGTCTCCAGTGCCGGCAGCTCCCTCTGACCGAGCGCGACCTCCTGGCAGACATGGATCGCTTGCTGCAGGATTCGGATCATCATCGGCACATCCCGCTCGTCCAGGAGAGCCGCCACATAGTGAGGCGCCCGATCGTGGAAGACGGGCCATGCCTTGTGGCCGCGGAAGCCCACACCGGAGGATGCGACCAGCCGATATTCAGCCCCGTCGAGGTCTGCCCGATCTTCATAAGACAGCAGGATGGCATCCTGCATATACATCGCAGCTTCGGAACCGAACAGGCTTCCTTCTTCGTGTAACAGATTCAACAGGCTGCGCAGTCCGCGATCCCCGCGATACACGACGAGCCCGTACAATCTCCCGCTGCTGCCGATCACGCTGCAATAGCCTGTCTGCCCGCTTGCCGCATCGTGGACGGCGAAGATATCCGCTTGGGACATCCAGTTCCACGGCGCGAGCAGACGGTAATCCTTCGCCAGTTGGAAGAGTTCTCTCCAGCCGGCGCTCGCAGGCTCCTGGACCGTCCTGGATCGACGAGATGCCGCTGAGGAAGGGACACGTGAACCGGAGGCCCTCTTCGGAACCAGGCGGGAACGGGCCGCCTGCAATTGCTGATTGAGCTCCTCCATCAGCCGGGCCTCCTCAGCCTTGTCCGACGCCTGCCAGCCTTCATCCATGATCTCGAACTTGCTGTCCTCATCAGGAGAAGCGCCCTTCAGCTTGATGCAGATCGGACTGTCCATGTCCGGCGACTCCTCCAGGATCTTCTCCAGCTCGACCCGGTGCCGCCAGTCATCGCCAAAGTCATAGATATAGACGAGATGGTCCTTCTCGTGACGCAGCCACTCGGACAATTTCTCCCTCCGCTCATGCAGGCAGGGCGGTCCCCAGCCATCCCGATCCGGGATGCCGATGAAGATCTCCGGCTTGCCATAGACCGGCACCATCATTCGCCGATGTTTCACCGCCTTGTCTTGCGGGATCTTGCGCACGACAAACTGATGCAGGTGAATATCCTCCCATTGGAAGGCGATCTGCAAGATCTCATGCAGCTGGGCGAACGTGATATCGGCATGAACGAGCAGCCTTCTCCAGACCGGCGGGCTGATGTCCTGCAAGGTAACTTTTAATTGGTAGATCATATTGGCTCCCCCTGATCGCAGCTTGCATGTTCGATTTGCTCCGATTATACCACTTCCTGAAACGCAGATGATCATCCTGACACCATATTGCGGAAATTTCTGTACAAAAAAAGAACCCTCGACGGGTCCTTTTCATTACTTCCGCTTGTCGATATATACACCGTCCGTGATATAAGTCGGCGAGTAAGCGTTATGCTGAATGCGGTTCTCTCTCAATCTGCGCAGCCTTCCGGCGGCTTCCGACTTGAGCTGCATCATCCGCCCCTCGATGATCCTGTCCCACGCCAGCACCTGCCTGATCATCTCCTGGTGCCGATCCTGGGGCTGATGTTGCGAGCGCAGTTCCTTCAGCTCCTGCAACAGACGCTCACGCTCATCGACGAAACGCTCGAGCTCTTCATATTCCGCCGTTTCCAGCTGTTCGACCATCTCTCTGGTCATGTCGTACAAACGGTGAATGAGATTATCCATGGGTTACACCGCTGGCATGCTTGTTGACGCTGGCGGCTGCCTGGGCCCAGGTCTGCTTGAGCTCCACGAGGTAGCCGAGCACTTCCTCCGCAGGTTCCACATCCTTCTTCAGATTGGCTTCCGTCAGTCGATGGATAAAGTAATCATAGAGGCTAAGCAGGCTGTCGCTGATGGGAATGCTGCGATCCAGGCTGGCGATCAGCTCATAGACAATGTTCTGTGCCTTGGTCAGATTGACGTGCTTCTTCTGGATGTCGTTTTCCTTGATGCCCTCAATCCCCAGCTTGCAGAAGCGGATCGCCCCATCATAGAGCATCAGCAACAATTGAGCTGGTGTTGCAGTCTGGACAGTCATCTCCAGATACTTGTTCTGTTGCATCTGCAGCACTTGATTCATATAAGGTGCCTCCCCTTGGATTGTCCTATCTCTTCTCGTCTATGAGAATGCCTGCCATTTCCCACATCTTCGCCACCAGGTCGAGAATCTTCTCAGGCGGGATCTCACGGATCATCTCGCCCGTATCGCGATCCAGCACCTTCACCATGATCTGCTTCGTCTGCTCGTGAATCGAGAATTCGAAGGTGGTGTACGTGCCGACCATGGCTTTGTTCGCTTTCTCGATCGCCTCGATCAATGTCTTCTCGCCGATGGAGATGTTTCTTCCCTCGAGCTCAGCATGCTTGAGTTGCTCCGTATTCTTGATCTTGAGCGCCTGATCCGTGGCAGATCTGTTCATATCGAATGTGCTGTCCGTCATGCTCCAGCTGTTTCCGCCAGTCACCGCATTCAATTGCATCCCATATCACCTCTATACGATCGTCGATGATCTCCATGAAATGAATGTTTAACCATGGTTCGATGTTAACCGAAGTTCAGCAGGTTCTGCTGCATCCACAAGCTCTGTTGATTCATCTTGTTCAGGGCTTCTTCCATCGCCGTGAATTGGGACCAGTAACGGGATTCGATCTTGGCCAGCCGAACCTCCCAGTCCGAGATCTGGTCATTGAGCGTGTAGATCGATTTGCCGAGGAGGCTCTGATCCCCCGATGTATAGCCCGGCGAACCCGCCTTGTCGCGAAGGTCGGACAGCGTGGTGTTCAGCGTGGCGTAGATCCGTTCGCCGATGCCCATCTGCGCGGTATTGCCGTTCTTCTCGGCAGACTTGGTGAAGAGCTTCATGACGCCGTCGGGATCCTCCAGGACGGCCGCTCTTAATTTGTCCTCGTCGATCTCCAGCTTGCCGCCGCTCAGGTAGTTCCCGGTTGTAATCCCGATCTTCGAGATCTGATGCAGTTCATTGGCCGGGATGCCCTCGATCGGATCATAGATCGCGCGGCGCATCTGATTCAGGAAGTTGGTGATGATCGGATCATTGCGAAGCAGACCGCTCTTGGCCTTCTTCTCCCAGAGCTCGATCTCCTTCTCTTTCATCTCTTCCTTCTGCTCTTCCGTCAGAGGCGGGTAGTCGCGGTACTTCGGCTCCTTGATCAGGTTGGACAGCTGATCGACCAGCTCATTGTACTTCTCCACGAAGTCCTTGATCGTGTTGATGATCCCTTCGGGGTCACTTGCAACCTTCACGTACATCGGCTCCGAAGATACAGTGTGAAGGTTGAACTCCACGCCATTGATGGTGAACGTGTTCGACTTGAGATTGTCAACGACAATCATGTTACCGGAAGGAGGCGTATAATTGACTTTGGCGTTTTGCCCTTCAAATTTCAGACTCGAAGCCGAAGGATCCCCAAGGATCCTTTCCTTGATGAATTGTTGAACAAACTCCTCATCCGAGGTATCTTCATCACCATCATCGATCACTTTAAACTGGAACCAGCTGTCGTCGCCCGGCTCCTTGGCAGAGATGAAGAATCGGGAGGTCGTGTTGTCGAAATTCGCTCTTAACCCGAGTGACTCCTTGTCGCTGTTGGTAGCGTTCTGGATCTTCTGGGCAAGCGTCGCAAAGGTATCGCTCCTGGTCACCGTGATCGTTGCCGTACCCTTGGCTGTCTCAATCTGAAAGGAAAATTCCGGGTCGTTCTCCGACAACACCTTGTCATTCGCCTTGGCGTTCTCATTGCTGGCATTTTTCAAGGCATTGGCGGATGTGACCGAAGCCGCCTTGGCGAGCTGTACCACCTCGATCTTGTATGTGCCAGGAATCGCTGACATGGTTGCCTTGGCGCTGACCACATTGGCATTGGAAGAGGTGGCGCTGTAGCCGCTGAACGTGCTCTGCAGTCTCAGCTTGGCATAGGCATCCCGAAACTTGGACAAGGACAGGTTGACTTCTCTGTAGGCGTCCCGCTGCCACTCCAATGTCTGACGTTTCTGATACAGTTTGTTCAGCGGCGCCCGCTCTGCCTGCATCAGCTGCTTCACCAGCATATCAATGTCCATACCCGAGGCGAGACCGCCAATTCGCATGCTCATAACCATATCCTCCTATATGACCGCATCTTGTAATATCTATCTAGTATATCGGTCAGACGAGCCCGGATTTTAAGACAGGATGCGAAGTTTGTAGCAGCGGGCAGGCAAGTTTCTCCGGACGGCAGGGCTCATCTCCATGTCCCGGCGCATCGCATCGTTGTTCCCTGCAAAGAAAACGGGGAGCTCCTCCTGCCATCACAGGAGTTCTCCCCGTTCTTTCGCTCTTTCCTTCCTGTCCCCGTCACGGCCAGAGCCTTGTTGCATCGGCCAACCTGCGATGCTACAGAACCGCTGTCTGCCCGACCGGAGCTTCCCGCTCCGCCGCTCCCGCATCCGTCAGGTAAGCGATCATCCTGCTATACATCTGCTCCAGGTTATACTTCGGCTTCCAGCCCAGACTGCGCAGCTTGCCGGCCGACAGCCGCATGCGGCTCTTCGGGGCATAACCGTACACATTGGTTTCGGGAATGTCGAAGGTGACCGAGATCGCACCGCCGGATACGCGCTCCGCCACGAGCATCGCCATGTCACGAATGGTCATGCTGGCCTGTTCATTCACGATGTTGTAGGCCTGTCCATCTTCACCCTTCAACAACAGATAGAACAGCCCCAGCACCGCATCGGCCGAATAGCAGTAGTTGCCCATCGAGGTGCCGTCCGTGTGCAGCACGATGTTCTCGCCTTCCATCACGCTTCTGGCGAACTGGGCGAACACCCGCCGTTCCGTGTCGAGCACGCCGGCGCCGAAGGTCTGCGCGAGTCTCGCCGCCTTCACCGGAACGCCGTATTCCGTCCAGTAATTGAAACAGATATGTTCCGCCATCCGCTTGCCCATCTGGTAGGAGCTGCGCGCATTGTACAGATCCACGTACCCCTGATCGCTCTCCACCGTCTCGCGGTCCTCAGCGCCGATCTGACCGTACACCTCCATCGAGGACAGATACACCATGCTGCTCACCTTCTTGAGCCTGGCCAGCTTCATGATCTCATACGTGCCGAGGACCATCCCTTCGGTCACCTCCACCGGCTGCTCGATCATCAGCTTCGAATTCGTCACCGCTGCGCAATGGAAGATGTAATCGATCTCCATCGGCAGAGGAGGAAGCGCGCACATATCGCCTTGCACCAGCACGACGTCCGCGTCCCCAAGAATGGCACGCGCCTTGCCCGGATCGCGGACAAGCGCCACGATGCGAATCCCGCGCCTGCGAGTCTCATTCAGATAATGAAGGAAACGGATGAGCAGCGAACCGAGGAAGCCAGTTCCCCCGGTGATGAACACGGTGCGATGATCGAGCCTGTCCCAGTCCAGCCCGGCTGAGGCGATGTATTCGAAATCTTCCCTCAATATCGCGTTCATCGAATCACTCCTGATGGTTCTTAAAGGCCGAATATCTGGGAATTCTCCTCCACTTCCAGCAGAGCGCGGAAGATATAATAGTCCGAAGGAGTCGTGATCTTGACGTTATAGGAGGAACCTGCCACAGAATGGAGCTTGTGCCCGTAATGCTGCATGAGCGAGGCGGAATCGATCATCCAGTCGATCCCTTCTTCTCTCGCCTTGAGATGCGCCTCCATCAGCTTGTCCAGATAGAAGCACTGGGGCGCCTTGGCGATCCTGGCCCTGGAACGATCGGCAATATGCTCGATGACCCCCTGATCATTCACCGAACAGACCGTCTCCGTCGCATAGCTGACGGTGATCGACGAGCCATATTTCTTCACCGTCTCGATGTTCTCGGTGATCAATTGCTCATGGATGAGCGGGCGCACCCCGTCATGCATGATGACGATCGTCTCCTCCGGATTCGGGCAATCCTCATACACCGCCTTGAGGCCGTTGTACGCCGATTTCTGCACGGTCTCGCCGCCGGTCACCAGCCATTTGACCTTGTGGATATAATGTCTCTCAATCTCGTGCTCCAGCTGTTTCTCCCAGCCGGGCACACAGACCACCGAGATGCAATCGACCAGCGGATGTTGTTCGAAATGCTCCAGGGTATAGATGATGATCGGTTTCCCATGGACCTCCAGAAATTGCTTCGGTTTCGTCCGGGTGTTCATGCGCACACCCGTCCCCCCGGCAAACACGACTGCCGCTATCATACGTATCCTCACCGTTTCTGTAAATGTTAAGTGATACCCGCCTGTGTTCCCTGGCTTGTCACTCTCAATATATCAAAATATTCGACAAGATTCCGCATATTCCCGTTGCTAATGTCTGTTATATCGAACGAATATAGGAAGAGTCCGGGAAGCGAGCCTTGGCCAGATCCGCCATTCTCCTCAGCAGGAACGGCTCCTCCATCTGCCGCGCAGCCTCGATCCCCAGCTCGTAATAGCGGAAATAATCCGGATCGGCCTGAAGGAAATCCTGCACGACCTGGATCAGGGTACTGCTGTTCTTCGCCCTGTACAGGGCTTCCGCATACTGTCGCCGCGCGGTCGTAAGCCTTTCGGCGGGAATCTCCCGGGCATTCATCAGATAATCCCGGTAAGTGCGGCCGGCCGCTGCATATTCGCCTTGCTGATAGCATCGATCCGCGATCGCGCCCCATCTGTTCACCGGCAGGAGATGCAGATAGGCCTCGAGTTGGTCGATCCGTCCCAGGAAGGCATACTCGCTGAGGAGCCTCTCCAGTTGCTTCACTTCCTCATCCGTCATCTCTTCTGCCGCCGGCTCATCCAGATAGAGCTGATGAATCACCCGTCCCAAGGCCGGGGCGCATCGTTCAGCGAGCGCCTGCAGGATGTCCCTTCGCCCCGCCAGATCCGCGCTGATCGCGGCGAACAGCGCCGATTCCTCATCAGCCGTTGCTGCGTGGATCTGATAGAGCAGGGCCGCTCCATTCTCGTAATAACCATGATAGAGCAGGATGAAGGCATGCTCCTTCGCCAACCTCTGCCGCTGCGCATCGTTGAAACATCCGAAGACAGCAGCCGTGAGATCCTTGTCTTTCGTCTTCAGGGAAGACTGGAGCAACACGACCAGATCCTTCATGTCCTGGAATTGATAGAGTTTGCCAAGGAAGCCCATGATCGCCTGGGCCGTTTCATTGCGTACCAGGATCTTGAGCAGTTCAGCCAGACTGTTCAGGTCATGGCGGTCGAACTTGAGCAGCTCCACATAATATTCCACGCTCTTGTGCAATTGGCCTGAGTGTTCGTACAGCTTCGCCAACTTCCGATAGAGCGGGACAATGTATGTCAACACAGAGGATTGATACTTCGGCGCCTGGGCCGCATGTTTCAATGTCTGTTCATAGCATTCGATCGTATCATACACCCGCCCCTGATCCTGATAGAGATTGCCAAGAAACATGTGCATATCGGAGTAGTCCGGATACTGCTGGATGATCCGGCGGGTATCCTCGATGATCTCCTGGGCGGGATAATTCAGTTTCAGCTTGTACCAGACGCTGTTTTTGAGATTCTTGCTTCGGATGACGTCCGGCAAATTCTTGCTTATTGCAGCTTTCTGAGCATATCGTAACGCCTCGTTGTATTGCTTCTCGAGCGCATGGGATTCTGCGATATAATAAAGCAACATGCCATCATTGGGCTTCTTCTGCAGCTCCTTGAACAGAAGCTGGAGATTGCGTTCGCCCTTTTTCTTCTTCGCCTTGTCCTCCTGCGAATACCCCGTGTGGATCACCTTGATCTGTTCAGAGGCATCCGCATACTGCAGCTTGCGGTTCTGTCTGGGGGCGATATATTCATGTACCGCTCCCACGTACGCCAGATCCGGATGTTTGCGGAAGATGCGAATCGTCTTGTGGGAGTCCATCACCTTCGAGTTTTGCTTCTCGATGTTCATGAGATAGCTGAGGATCGCGTCGACATTCGTTCCATGATATTGTTGAATGACCGGCCTCAGGTTCTGCACCGTGTCTTCCGAGATATATTCATCCGCATCCAGGAAGAGAATCCAGTCACCGGTGGCCTTGGACAGCACGAAATTGCGGGCTTTGGCGAAATCATCCACCCATTTGAAATGATAGACCCTGGCGCCAAGGCTTTCCGCAATGGCCACCGTGTCATCTTCAGAGCCGGTATCGCCCACGATGATCTCATCGACGACCGCTTTGGCGCTGTTGATGCAACGGGCTATATTTTCGGACTCATTTCTGGCAATGATACACAAGGATATTTTCATCACACAGCTACCTTTCAATTGGTTGGATGATACTAAAAAAGAGAGCAACCAAGCTGCTCTCTTTTTTAGTAAAGATCTTGAAATTAGCGCAACAGTTGCAGTACGCCTTGCGGCTGTTGGTTGGCTTGCGCCAGCATAGCCTGAGCTGCCTGGGTCAGGATGTTGTTCTTCGTGAAGTTCATCATTTCCTTCGCCATGTCTACGTCGCGGATGCGGGATTCTGCAGCTGTCAGGTTTTCCTCGGTTGCGCCAAGGTTGTTGATCGTGTGCTCCAGACGGTTCTGCACAGCACCGAGTGCGGAACGTTGTTCGGATACCTTCTCGAGCGCATTGTTGATCGTGGTGATGGTCTTGTTGGCAGCGGTTTGCGTCGAGATGTTGGCAGCCAGGGCATAAGTCGAACCGCCATCTACTGTTGTCTTGAGAGCTTGTGCGCCTTCCTTCGCCTTGAATGTCGAATTGGCTTCGTCGTATACAACGTCGCTGACCTTGTAGAAGGACGATCCAATCTCGATAGCAGCGATCTCATTGTTGGTGTCTAAGATAACGTTGGTGCCAGCATCTACAGTTTGACCATGCAGCGTTGCGTCAGCAGCCAGCGTGGACGATGTTGCCTCGAAGGATACGCCCAGGGACTTCGACGACATATCAGTGATGGAGATGCTGATGTTCTGATCAGCGTTCGCGCCGATGTGGAACGTGCCGGTGAACTTGCCGTCGAGCAGCGTTCTGGTGTTGAACTCGGTCGTCGAGGAGATACGAGTCAATTCCGCAGCCAGCTGATCCACTTCAGCTTGCAGCTTCGCACGGTCATCAGCCGTGTAAGTGTCGTTGGACGCCTGAACAGCCAGCTCACGCATACGTTGCAGGATAGCATGAGTTTCGTTCAGCGCGCCTTCAGCTGTCTGGATCAGGGAGATGCCGTCTTGCGCGTTGCGTTGAGCTTGCGCCAGACCGCGGATCTGACCGCGCATCTTCTCGGAGATGGCGAGACCTGCTGCGTCGTCAGCCGCGCGGTTGATGCGGTAGCCGGACGACAGCTTTTCCAGCGACTTGCTGGATGCGCTGGTGTTGCCAGTCAGCTGGCGATACGTGTTGAGCGCAGAGATGTTGTGATTGATAATCATGTGATCTTCCTCCTTGAGATTACTGATTCCACATCCATGTGGTTCAGAATGCCGATCCGGCGGTCGTACGCCCCGCTGAATCAGCCTCTACCATCTATATCGACAATTCATCGATTCTATTTAATAGGTATTGCGAAATTTTTTGTTCCGATTTTATGTCTGATTATGCTGCTGATCTCCCTTGATCCTGGTCGCGAACCATTCCTTGATCACCTGTTCATCCACCACGCTCTGGACAGCTTCTTCATTGGTTCGCTTGATCGCCAGATACACTTCCTTGCGATAGATATCGACCTGCTTCGGCGCCTTGATCCCCAGCCGGACGGTATCGCCCTCGACACCGATGACCACCAGTTCAACATCGTCGCCGATCATGATGGACTCATTGATCTTGCGTGACAATACGAGCATCAGATTACCCCCTATCGGCCGCGGATGATGGGCTGGTTGCAAACAGAGGATGCTTCGTGACATAAGGATAGTCATGCAGGATGACCTGTTTCGCGATTCGCAGCTGCGTATTGATGACGAGCGGCGCCTTCAGGTTGATCGTGGCATTCCGGATATCGTCCTTGATCGTGACGATCGCAAGGATCGATACCTCCTCCGGACCGGTCAGCTCCAGTTCCTGCTTCACCGCATCGGACAGCTCAAATTCGTAAGATGGCAACACCAGGAAAGGATCCATCACCACGAAGGAGATGTAGCCATCATCGACGGACTGCAGATAGGAGATCGGCAGCTCCGGATCCGGGTGCAGTAACACGAACGCATGATGTTGCTCGAAGCCAGGCAAGCCCTGCGGGAACTTGATGACCTTATTATCTTCAATTTCCAGCAATCCAAATCTCAACGTTTCCAGTTGCATAGCCCTATTCCTCCGTTACATACTTGGTCAAACCTGCATCCTGATGCCTGATCCCGAGATGGACAGCAGGTCGTGTCCTGCTTGCGGCAGAACCGCGCGCCGTCAGGCGCCGCGCCTTCCGACGATGCGCAACAACCGGCCAGACACAGTCAAAAAAGAAAAGCAATAGATGCAACATCTATCGCTGTCAGATAACACGGTCAATCAATGGCGGCGGGATGATCTCCACCTTCGGATATTGCTGCACATACACCGTCAGCGAACCCCTCGTGAACTCCAGCTCCGGCTGGCGCACGGTATATCGATGTACGGGAGGCCGGATCTTCACGTCAATCTCCGGCGTATGCGCGATGTAGGTGATGTCCACATTGTCATAGCCCGGCGTGCCCAATAGCGATCTCGGCGTCTCGACCAGGGAATCCTCCACGGCGATATCCTCGATCCTCGTACCCTGATGAAGCGCGGCCAGTCGGTCCCCTTGCTCGGCGGTTCGCGCGATGCTCTCGAGCAGGATGCGCCTGCCCTCGGAAGCGATGCGATCCGACAGGACCGACAGCTGCACGTAACCCAGGGCGTCCTTCGCCCGTGTCTGATCGATATACAGTTCTCCCTGGGGCTGCCGGATCGAGAGCTCCGGACGTTGCTGCTCGATCTCCTGGATGCCTCGCGGTTGACGGATCTCGAATCTGTGCGGAGTCGTCTCCATGCCGAGCACCATATCCTGCGTACGGATCTGGATCTGTGGGATGGTCGTCATAGGAACCCCTCACCGATTACCGGAGGTAATCAACCAGGCTCGGCTGGATGATCCTCGCGCCTGCCGACAGGGAGGCCTGATACGCATTCTCCGCCGTCTTCATGTTGACGATCAGCTCGGCCATATCCACATCCTCGGTCTTGGACAGCAAGGTCTGCAAGTTGATGTCAATGTCGCCGAGCCGTTCGGCAGCGAGATCCAGCCGGTTCGCCTTGGCGCCAACCTGGGACCTGACCTCCAGCAGCTTGTCGAATCTGGAGTCCAGACGGGTCAACGCATGGTTCAGCGCGTCGGTATCGCTGTTCGCCAGCGCCTGGATGATATTCTCCACCACGTAGAAGAGGTTGTCACTTTCCGGATCGGTCACTTCACCGTTCTCGTCGAGCGTGATCCCTTCGCCGAATACGTCCTTTCCGGTTACGTTCACGCCGATGTAGATGCCCTGACCGATCTCGTACCTGATCGCGCCCGTATCGATGGCTGTCACGTACTCGGGAGCGATGTCGTCGCCGTATGGCTTGACATTGGTCAACTGGCCGTTGAAGACGTACTTGCCGTTGAACGAGCTGTTGGCGATTTGCTTCAACTGATCCTTGAGCTGAATGATCTCATTCTTGATGGAATCCAGCGAGACGTCAGGGTTCGTGCCGTTGGCGCCCTGGACCGTCAACTCGCGGATGCGATGGATGACATCCGTCACCTGGCCCAGCATCGTATCCGTGTAATCCAGGAACGATTGGGCGGAATCGAGGTTGGATTTGTATTGCGAATTCGCCGCCATATCGCTTCGATAGCGCAGCGAATAGCTGATCCCGACCGGATCGTCGCTTGGCCTGTTGATCTTGCGCAACGAGGACATCTGCTCGCTGTATCTGTTCAGCTTGCTCAGGTTGCTGTTCAGATTCTTCAACAGGTTCATGCCAAACATATTCTGCGTGACTCTTCCCACCATATGCACACACCTGCCTCATCCATTATCGTTAACGCCCAACTATGCCTGTGCCGTTGATCAGCTTGTCCAGCAGCTCATCCACCGTCGTCAGCGCTCTGGCTGCGGCGTTATACGCATGCTGGAACCGGATCATATCGGTCATCTCCTCGTCCAGCGATACGCCGCTGACGGCTTGCCTGCGCTCGTCGACCTGGATCACGAGCACTGTCTGATTGTCTGCCTGACGCTTCGCATCCTGCGTCTCCACGCCGATCTTGGAGATGATCGAACGGAAATACTCATCGAGCGAGCCCCTGCTCAAGGAAGGCTCGAAGCCGTCCACACCGGAGAACTCGATCTGGACATTTCTGGCGCCGGCGATTAACAGGGCGATGTCGCTGTTGCCGGGAACGACCGTCTCTCTTCCTGATCCATCCTTGACGACGCGGGAGGATGAAGCCACCTGCTTCGGATCATTGGCGATGTCCGGGTTGAGGGTGATGCTCTCCGCTGTCAGCTCGCCATAGCCCGGTCTGATCGTGAAGAACGGCAGGCCGCTCGGCACACGGCCCGTTGCCGGATCAGGATCCGCATAGGTATAGCCGAGCTGATGCAGGCCGTTGATCCCTCTGACCGTCACCGTAAGGTCCGCTTGCAATTCACGATTGCCGTTGGCGTCAGAGTAGGTGACGCCATTCAGCTCCGTGCCCTCCGGCAATACCGTTCCCTTCGGCAATGTGATCGTGAATTCGCCTTCCGCGAGCGCTCTGACCATCGAGTCGAGCTGGGCGCGATATTCCTGCACATAATGCTCCAGGGAATAAAACATGCCATAGACTTCGCCGCTGTTCAGATCCCCGGAAGTATACGCGCTCTCCAGGACATCATAGTCGACTGGATTCAGAACATTCGATCCATCGACCAGGACCTGATTGCCCATGCTGATCGTATAGCCATTGGGCATCTCGGTAACGGAGATGTTCACGATCTTCGACAGCTTGTCGACCAGGAGATCCCTCTGGTCCCGCAGGTCATTGGCGAAGTCGCCGAATCCCTCGATCCGCTTGATGTCTTCGTTGAGAGAGGCGATCTGATTCAGATAGGTATTGATCTCGATCGCCTTGATCGAGATGTTCTGGGAGATGTCGGATTCCAGATCCTTGATCTGGCTGGCGATGTGGTTAAAGGCATCGGTCATCGCCAGCGTCTGTTCGATGAGGGCGGCCCTTGCTTCCATGCTTCCCTTCTCGTTGCTGACGTTCTGCCATGCATTCCAGAAGTTCTCGATGACGCTGCGAAGCCCCGTCTTGGATGGCTCGTTAAAGATCGCTTCCAGCTTCTCGAGGGTATCTTTCTTCACTTCCCATTCGCCCAGATACTTGTTCTCGTTGCGAAACTGGTCATCCAGGAACGACTCCCGCACCCGTCTGACGGAAGTGACCTCGACGCCCATCCCGTATTGGCCGAGCAGGGTGCTCTTCGTGAACCCGGGCGCCTCGATCGGCGCCGCGGCCGCCGTGTTGACGACCTGTCGGGAATAACCCGCCGTATTCGCATTGGCGATGTTGTGCCCGGTCGTCTGCAGCTGGTATTGGCTGGTGAGCAACGCGCGCTTCGCAATCTCTATATTCGTAAAGGTGGAACGCACTCCATCCACTTCCCCTCGTCAGTTTGTTCATATCCGTCTCATGCGTTCAGACAGCCTGCCTTCATGCCTTGCGGTCGAACAGCCCCGTCCGCTTCTTCACCTGCTGTTCGTCGGTGGGCTTCTGATACATCATGTCCTGTTCCGGCGCATCCGTCAGGATGTCGATCTGGAATGAGATATAATCAAGCGATTGCTGGATCAATTGACGATTCAGCTCATTGTTCTCCCGCAGCCTGCTGATCGTCTCCACCAGCTTCTGACGCTCCTTCGCGATCCGGTTCCGCTCAGCTTCATAGCGATCAGGCATGGCCTGCATCAGGTCGCTGATCGTATGGGATTCACCCAGTTCGACGCCGAACGCTGCTGCAGCCTGCACCACAGACTGCCTCATGAGGATCTCCAGTCTCGTGATCTCCTTCACCAGGGCGTTCTCCTCCGCGGTGATCTTCATCAGATCGTCCACCCGGTCGTGAATCACGACGTCCCGTTTCACTTCAGACAGCGCCAGCAGCCTCTCATGCCGCTCAGTCAATTGTTCAAGTATCTCCATCAGCTGCGTGATCGCCATGATCTGTGGTCACCTTTCCATCTCAGGCATGTCTGTCTCTGGACGACGAAGAGTCGGAAGCCCCGTCCAGGATGGCTTCACTTGCGATCATTCCGGTTTGTTCGTCAGATAGCGCAGCAGCTTCTCCGCGATCAGACCGGACGGGACATGATAAGTCCCCTCCTGCACAGCCTTCTTCAGCTCCGCGATGCGCTCCGCCCGTTCCGGATCGTGGCTGGCCTGAGCCTCCAGAAGCTCCTTCGCCTGCGAGGAGATCTGCACCTGATCTTTCATGGATTGCCTGTTCTTCACCATGCTGCCAGGCGTTGTTTCGTTCGTTTTGCGATATGGATTGACGGATCCGACTCGATTGAATTCATTGATCTTCATAAACTGCTCTCACCTCACGATTCCGAAAAAAAGAAAAACCGATAATCCTATACTCATTATCGGTTGACATAGATGGATTGTTTATAGTTTTCACTTTTCCGGATAGAAATATTAACCGGTTTCAGGATTGTTTGTCATCGTGACCGGATTGGTCGATGGGCGCTTCTCCCCCTGCATCGATGACATGCATCCGCTTCCGGCAGGATGAATGTTCATGACCGCAAGATCATAACTTGGGGTCTTTGTCTGTCTTGATCCTGTACGCCGGTCCTGACCATTGCGGACGAGGTTGCTCCTTCTCCCGACGCGATTCCAGCTGCTGCTGGATCTTCCGGGCTTCCCTTGCAAACTTCTTCCGGCATTCCTCGCACAGGTTGCCAGACTGGATCGGATTTCCGCAAGATTCGCATGGATAGCCGAGATTCGGCGCATTGATCAGCGCGAATCGGCCCTCACGGATGAACTTCGTGATCTGGCGAATGGATACCCCCGTTGCCTCACTCAGTTCATGGATGCTTGCGCCCCGATTGTCTCGCAGATATTCCACGCAGCGAAGGTATTCCTCCTCAACCTCTCGCTTGCAGGTAGCGCAGACGTCGCTGATTCCCCTCGCGAAGATCTTGCCGCAACGCGGACAATTGGCGATGTTCAGATTCATTGGCCCCGCCCTCCACAAGTAAGACCAGTCCACAAATGCCCGATTCTGCATCTTGCCTGGCCATCACAGCTTG
>Ga0325354_100039_pt1 | contig 33874 bp, 34 predicted proteins | sample SM_ome_19_FD_205725 | JGI IMG/M metagenome (GOLD analysis project Ga0325354, IMG submission 205725) | Metatranscriptome of lab enriched sorghum-adapted microbial communities from California, United States - SM_Day2_9 (Metagenome... ... | reverse complement strand
GACTTGTTGCCCCCGCTTATTTTGTATAGAATAAATGATAGATAAGTTCGCCCGTCGACGGGTAGAAGGATCTGTCTGCCATCGGACGAAAGGCAAATCCGATGATTAAAATGCATAACGGGTTTCCGGTTGGTACACCTCGCTTTCGGCGTTGGCGTTTTTCGCGTATTGGATTTTCCATTGGGGGTTGGGGAATATGGTAAAATTAATTAATATCGGGTTCGGAAACATCGCTTCGGCGGACCGCATTATATCGATTGTCAGTCCGGAATCACAACCGATTAAGCGGTTGATTAAAATCGCCCGCGATGAGAATAAATTGATTGATGCAACATATGGCCGGAGAACCCGTGCGGTCATCGTGATGGATAGCGATCACATTATTTTATCGTCGGTTCAACCGGAGACCGTTTCACAACGACTCATTCAACAGGATGAGATTAATGATGACGGTAATTAGCGGAGGCATGACATGACATATAAAGAAAAAGGTTTATTATTTATATTATCTGGTCCTTCAGGTGTTGGTAAAGGGACGGTATGTAAAGCGCTGAAAAAACGAAAAACAAATCTTGCTTTTTCCGTTTCCGCGACAACGCGCAAACCTCGAGAAGGGGAAAGAGAAGGCGTTGAATATTTTTTTAAAACGCGTGAGCAATTCGAACAAATGATTAAAGACAACTTATTGTTGGAATGGGCGGAGTACGTAGGCAATTATTACGGAACGCCCCTTGATTTTGTTGAGAAGACATTAGATTCCGGAAAAGATGTGCTGCTTGAAATTGAAGTGCAAGGCGCGATGAAAGTTAAAAAGAACTACCCCAATGGCATATTCATCTTTTTAGCGCCGCCAAGTTTGGGTGAATTGCGCCGGCGCATCACTGGACGTGGCACGGAGTCCGAAGATATCATAAACGGCCGAATGACTGTGGCCAAAGCGGAAATTGAAATGATGAAACACTATGATTATGTTATTGAAAATGATGAAGTAGAGCGCGCTTGTGACCGCATTGAAGCCGTTGTGATGGCCGAGCATTTGCGCAGAGCGCGCGTGATGGAAAAATATCTTCAATTAATGGAGGGTGAAGGAATATGATGTTATATCCATCCATTGACAGATTACTGGACAAAATTGATTCCAAATATACGCTTGTGACGCTTGCTGCCATTCGAGCAAGAGAAATTCAGCACGGCGCTGATCTGTTTATCGAAAAAGCAAAGTCCCATAAAGAGGTCGGCAAAGCTTTGGAAGAAATCAGTGAAGGTGTCATCAGTTACGAGTATTAAACGAGTCTTGCAACAACCGAAGGGTTGTTGCTTTTTCACATGAGGACTACATTGATACTAAAACGTGCGAGTGCGGCGTTTTTTCATAGAGGATTGGAGTGGGTGAGGTTGACAGCGATTCAAGGTAAACGGATTCTTATAGGTGTAACCGGCGGCATCGCTGCTTATAAGGCTTGTGTGTTAACCAGTCGATTGACGAAAGCTGGTTGCGATGTCCATGTCATGATGACGAAAGAGGCGAAGCAATTTGTTTCTCCTCAGACTTTTCAGGCGCTTTCCAGGAATCCCGTCCATGATGACATTTTCACAGAAAAAAATGAACATCAAATTGCACATATTGATCTTGCCGACCAGGCGGATCTCATCATTATCGCACCAGCTACGGCTCATACGATCGCAAAGCTCGCACACGGATTGGCCGATGACATGGTTACCGCCGCGGTTTTAGCAACAAAAGCGCCGGTTTGGGTGGCACCGGCGATGAACGTCAATATGTACCATCATCCAGCTGTCCAAAAAAATCTCGAGATCATTCAATCCTATGGATACCGGGTGTTGAAACCGGATAGCGGCATGCTTGCCTGCGGATGGGTCGGTGAGGGCCGTCTCATGGAGCCGGATGCCATTTATGAGGAGATCGAAGACTATTTTGGACAAGCCCATCAAAAAGATTTACAAGGGTACCGGATCCTTGTCACAGCTGGTCCTACGCGGGAAAAGATTGATCCTGTCCGCTTTCTGACGAATCACTCTTCGGGAAAAATGGGCTATGCCATTGCTGCTTGCGCGCAAAAAAGAGGAGCAGATGTTTTATTGATCACCGGTCCGACGGAGCTCGATCCTCCCGCAGGCGTGGAAGTGATTCGTGTCGAATCGGCATTGGAAATGTATGAGGCTGTCATGAAACATTTTGATGAAATGGATGCCGTCATCAAGACGGCGGCTGTCTCAGACTATCGGCCAAAAGCGGTTTCCGATCGGAAAATTAAAAAGACTGAAGATCACCCGAAAATTGAGCTCGTCCGTAATCCGGATATTTTGGAAGAGTTGGGACGAAGAAAAACAACACAAATTTTAATTGGTTTTGCGGCAGAAACCCATGATCTTGACCATTATGCCAAAGGAAAACTTGAAAAAAAGAATTTAGATATGGTCGTGGCTAACGATGTCGCACGAACCGATACGGGTTTTCGCTCTAACGATAATGAAGTGACGTTTTATTTTCGAAATGGCGATATCCGTCACTTACATAAAATGCCGAAAGCCGAGGTGGCGCAAGAGCTTTGTAATCTTTTGGCTGAGATGCTTGACAAAAAGAAGGGGTCGGTATGATTGCGGAAATTATTGTTGATTTAGCAAATAGCCAAGTCGACCGACCTTTTGACTATCAAGTACCGAAAGAGATGGAGACCATCATCGAAACCGGCTCACGGGTCATCGTGCCTTTCGGGTCGCAAAAACGCTTGGGTTATGTCATTGGCCTAAAAGAAATGTCCAATTATAGCAACTTAAAACCTATTGCGTCACTCATCGATGAGACCCCTGTTTTAACCCCTGAATTATTGGAACTGGGTCACTGGCTTGCTCGCGAAACCCTCTGCTTTCAAGTGACGGCCTATCAGGCGATGCTGCCAGCTGCACTTAAAGCAGATTACAAAAAATGGCTTCACCCTCGAAACATGCAGGAGCTGGAAACGGAATATCCGGACTTGCTTGCACTTTTTGAGGGAGGTTCACGTGTTGAATGGTCCGTATTGCAAAGAAACCATCCGGACCTTTTACCTCAAGTCACTCAAGCCATTCGAAAAAGGGTGCTTGAGATAAAAAGTGCCGTCGAAGATCGCGCGAAAGTTATCACGCAAAAAGCAGTTCGTTCCGCCATCCCTAAGCCAGAATTAGCGAAACATCTTGAACATACCGGACGCGCCCCAAAGCAGCAGGCTGTGATCCGTTATTTCATGGAGCTTTCCGATGGAGAGGAAAGATGGTTGCACGAAGTGATGGACGCTCTTCAAGTGGGACGGGCGGTGATCCGCGCCTTAGTGGAAAAAGGCATTCTTCTAGAGTACGAAAAAGAAGTCTACCGCGATCCCTATGAAGGGCAAGCCGGTGCTACCTCACCCTTACCTTTAACAGAGGAACAAGCGCGCGCCATCGCACCAATCCTTGAAGATATCGATGCGAAAAGGCACCGTGTTCATCTTTGTCACGGCGTGACCGGCAGCGGAAAAACGGAAATTTATTTGCAAGCGATTGAAAAAGTCATCAAGAAGGGCATGGAGGCCATCGTCCTTGTCCCGGAAATTTCTCTAACCCCGCAAATGGTGAAGCGCTTTAAGAATCGTTTCGGTTCCCAAGTGGCTGTGCTTCACAGCGGTTTAAGCCAAGGGGAAAAATACGACGAATGGCGCAAAATTCATCGCGGGGAAGTTTCCGTTGCTGTCGGTGCCCGTTCGGCCGTCTTTGCTCCATTTACCCGTCTTGGATTGATCATCATCGACGAGGAACATGAATCGAGTTATAAACAAGAGGAAGCACCTCGCTATCACGCCCGGGATGTGGCGATTTTTCGCGGGCGTTACCATCAGGCGCCGATTATTCTAGGAAGTGCGACACCTTCATTAGAGTCCTATGCTAGAGCTCGAAAAGGCGTTTATGTTCTCGCAACGCTCAAAGAGAGGGTAAACAAGCAGGGACTGCCAGAGGCGGAAATCGTCGATATGCGAGAAGAGCTGCGGAACGGCAATCGTTCCATGTTTTCTGTTTCGCTTCTTGAAAAATTGCGGGAACGCCTAAAAAACGGTGAACAAAGCGTTTTATTTCTTAACCGGAGGGGTTATTCGACTTTTGTCCTGTGCCGCGATTGCGGATATGCCCTGACGTGCCCGCATTGCGATATAACATTGACTTATCATAGAAAAACGCATCAGATGAAATGCCATTATTGCGGTTATATCGAAGCGGTGCCAGCGAACTGTCCAAAATGCCAGAGTCCGTATATCCGCTTTTTCGGGGCAGGAACGCAGAAAGTCGAAGAAGCATTGACAAAATTACTGCCGGAAGCTAAAGTCATACGCATGGATGTCGATACGACCCAGCGAAAAGGCGCTCATGAAAAGATGCTAAAAGCCTTTGGCGATGGGAAAGCGGATATCCTTCTAGGCACGCAAATGATTGCTAAAGGATTGGATTTTCCGAAAGTGACACTGGTCGGGGTGCTTTCAGCCGACACGATGCTCCGTTTACCCGATTTTCGGGCTGCAGAGCGGACGTTCCAATTGTTAACACAGGTTTCCGGACGGGCGGGTCGCCATGATTTGAAGGGCGAAGTCGTTATACAGACTTATGCTCCCGAACATTATTCCATACAGCTTTCAGCCGTTCAAGATTATCTCGCTTTTTATGATCAGGAAATGGTTAACCGCAAGCGACGGGGGTATCCACCGTTTTATTACATTACCTTAATTAGTGTGACACATCCTTCACTTGCTCGCGCCCAAGCCGTTACCGACCAGGTTGCCCGTTATTTGCGCAAACGTCTCTCCAATCAAGCGGTTATTCTTGGGCCCGTCGCTCCAGCCATTGCCAAGATTAAAGATAGATATCGCTCTCAGTGCATGATAAAATATAAAAACGAACCTGAACTCGCAACGGCTCTCAGAAACATTGTTGAACACTATCAACAGGCTTATGTTAAAGAAGGATTAACTTTGTCTGTTGATATTAATCCCAATGCTATTATGTAAGCTTGAAAAGGAGATTTTCATGAACATTGTATTTATGGGGACACCCGATTTTGCCGTTCCGGTTTTAGAACAATTGATCGCAAGTCCTTATCAAGTAGCTCTGGTCGTCACTCAACCCGACCGACCGGTTGGCCGAAAGAAAATTTTAACACCGCCACCGGTGAAAGTGATCGCAGAACAAGCCCACATCCCTGTGCTGCAACCTGAGAAAGTCAGAAAGCCAGAGGCTGTCGAAGCCATTTTGGCCTATAAGCCGGACTTAATCATTACTTGTGCTTTCGGTCAAATTTTACCCGAAGCCTTACTCAACGCTCCGAAATATGGTGCGATTAACGTGCATGCCTCGCTTTTACCTGAATACAGGGGAGCGGCTCCGATTCACAAAGCGATTATGGACGGAAAAAAGGAAACAGGCGTTACGATCATGTATATGGTTAAAGCGCTTGATGCCGGCGACATCTTAACGCAAAAGAAGGTACCTATCGAAGAGACCGATACCGTTGGGTCGCTACACGATAAATTATCGAAGGCCGGCGCCGAACTTCTGATGTCCACCCTGCCCGACTTGATTGAAGGGCGCATCACCCCAATTCCGCAAGATGAAAGCCGGGCGACTTACGTTTCAACATTATCGCGCGAAGATGAGCGCATCGATTGGCATCAAAGCGGCGAAGCGATCTATAATCACGTGCGCGGCATGGATCCGTTTCCCGGGGCATTTACGATGTATAAAAACAAGCCTTTAAAAATCTGGAAAACGAAAAAGGTTGAGGGAAAGATGGACTTACCTCCAGGCACGATCCTTGCGAAGGATGCCGAAGGGTTTACCGTTCAAACCGGAAACCAAACGGCCATCAAAGTGTTGGAATGTCAACCAGCAGGCAAAAAGCGCATGGCAGCAGCTGATTTTTTAAGAGGAGCTACACTTAGCGAAGGAGATGTCATCGGTGAATGACGACCACGGGGTAGCCGTCAGGAGCGCTGCATTGGACGTGTTATTAAAAGTCAGTCGTGAAGGCGCATACAGTCAACTTGCTTTGCATCATGCCATAGAGAAATCCGGGTTCCATTCACAAGATACGGCCTTGTTGACACAAATGGTGTATGGGACGATTCAATGGCGTTTGACTTTAGACTATCATTTAAAACCTTTTCTAAAAAAAGGCGCTCGGACTAAACCTTGGGTCAAGGAGCTTTTGCGCTTATCGGTTTATCAGCTGGCTTTTCTTGATAAAATCCCGCATCATGCTGTTGTCAATGTTGCTGTGGAAATTGCCAAAAAACGCGGCGGTCAAAGAGTTTCAGGCTTTGTTAACGGCGTCTTAAGAGCGTACATCCGAACAGGGGGACCGGATGTTCAAACCATCCAAGACGCATGGGAAAGAAAAGAAATTCTACATAGTCATCCTCGATGGCTCTTGAAGCGGTGGACGTCGCAATATGGGGAAGAAGCGACCGTTGCCATTTGTAAAGCTAATCATACACCGCCTGATGTCACCATCAGGGTCAATCGGTTAAAATGGGATCGGAAGGCTTGCCTTTCGACGCTACGGGAAGCGCATTTTGATGTTAAAGAAGGAAACTTATCACCCGATGCGATCGTCCTTAAAAAGGGGAAAATCATTGACCATCCTATATATAAAGAAGGAAAAGTGACGATCCAAGACGAAAGTTCCATGTTGGTTGCTAGAGCTTTAGACGCCAAGCCCGGCCAACGGGTATTGGATGCTTGTAGTGGACCAGGAGGAAAAACGACGCACATCGCCGAATTAATGGATGATACGGGAGAAATTCTCGCCCTTGATATCTATGAACATAAAATCGGCTTGGTACGGTCACAAGCGGCTCGTCTCGGCCTTTCATCTATTAAAACTATGGTAGCGGATGCGCGACGAACGGGTGAAATCTTTCCGAAAGAGTCGTTTGACCGCATTTTAATCGATGCGCCATGTTCCGGATTCGGCGTGATCCGCCGGAAACCGGAAATTAAATATGAGAAAACAGCCGAGGATGTGGCCTCCATCTCACGACTCCAACGTGAAATATTGGATGCCAATGCCCCACTGCTTAAAAAAAGCGGCGTCCTTGTCTATAGCACCTGTACGATCGATAAGGAAGAAAATGTTTTTGCTGTTCAAGATTTTTTAAAAACCCATCCCGACTTTACGATTGATACATCACTTGTCGAAAGACTCCCAGAAGTGGTGCGCGAGAAAAGCCTATGGTTTGCGGACGGTATGTGTCAAATCTTGCCGCAACATTTTGGGACAGACGGATTTTTTATCGCCGCTTTTTTAAAGAGATGAACTTTGGGATTAAAAGGGGTGGACCTAATGAAAGCCATATATAAAACGGATTGTGGGAAAGTCCGTGCGAATAACGAAGACCATGTCGATGTCTTCCAAAACGATGCGATTCTCCTTGCGGTCGTCGCTGACGGTATGGGTGGTGAAAAAGCCGGTGAAGTGGCGAGCGGCCTTGCCCTACGACAATTTTCGGAGGCTTGGGCGACTGCAGACAACGGATCGCATATCGAGCGTCCAGAGGACTGGTTGCGGCAATGCATTATCGATGCGAACCAATCGATTTATAACTTTGCAAAAGCGAATCCCGAATGCCAAGGGATGGGGACGACGATTGTCGCAGCAATATGCACCAAAGAATCCGTTATCGTCGCACATGTTGGGGATAGCCGCGCCTACTATGTCAACCGAAATGGAGAGCTCAGGCAAGTCACCGAAGATCATTCGCTTGTTAATCAGTTAGTTAAAGCCGGCCAGTTATCCGAGGCAGATGCCCACGACCATCCGATGAAGCACGTCATTGTTCGAGCATGTGGAACGGATGAGAACATTTCCGTTGATGTCTCGAGCATTGAATGGTCGAAAGGTGAGCAATTGCTGCTTTGTTCGGACGGTTTAAGCGATATGTTGAATGATGGGGAAATCGCTTCCCTTCTTAATCGTGATGAGACCATTGAGGAAAAAGCTCGTCTACTCATCGATAAAGCCAACACCGCCGGTGGTCATGATAATATCACACTAATAATTGTTTTAAATGATGATGGTGAGGAATTATGATCGGTAAAAGACTCAACGGCCGCTATGAAATTTTGTCCCGCATTGGCGATGGGGGAATGGCCGTCGTTTATAAAGCCAGAGATCTCATACTTGAACGATATTGCGCGGTAAAAATGCTTCGGCACGAATTTGTGAATGATGAGGCGTTCATCCGCCGTTTTCGCCGCGAAGCCGAGTCCGTTGCCAGCTTATCGCATGAAAATATCGTAAATATTTATGATATCGGCGAAGAAGATGATTTATATTACATCGTCATGGAATATGTCGACGGTATCACTTTAAAATCTTTTATTAAACAATATGCGCCCATTGCCCCCCGAGAAGCAGTATATATTTTAAAGCAAATCGCAGCAGCGATTGAACATGCTCATCAATACGGCATTGTGCATCGGGATATCAAACCGCAAAATATTTTAATTGATGAACATGAGCATGTAAAAGTGACGGATTTCGGTATTGCTCAACCCTTAACATCAGCAACGATTACTTACACATCGTCCATTATTGGCAGCGCCCATTATTTATCACCGGAGCAAGCAAAAGGCGGAAAAGCCACAGTAAAATCGGATATTTACGCCTTTGGCATCGTGATGTATGAGATGTTGACCGGTCAGCTTCCTTTTCCGGGAGATTCCCCAGTCACGGTGGCTTTAAAACATTTAAACGAAATGTACACCATGCCGACGGAACTCAACCCGGCGATCCCACAAAGCTTGGAAAACATTATCATAAGGGCATTAGCCAAAGATCCGGCGAAGCGCTATGATACGATCGGTGATGTGTATGATGATTTAGTAACAGCATTAAATCCTGAACGTATCAATGAACCAAGAATTTCTCTGATGGATGAACCGGATGATGAAGAAACGACGCGCGTCATCCCGGCTCTCGGACTCAAAGAAAAACCACCTCTAACCGAAACATCGAGCACGCCACCGCCGCCTAAAAAACCGAAAGGGGATGCGACCTCTGGGGATGCGAAAAAGAAACGCAAGAAAAAGCGCTGGCTCATCACTACCATTGCCGTTTTAAGCGCCGCAATCCTTGCGATTGTCATCTATTTGCTCATTCCCATTTTTGCATCGGGTGGCCATGTCAACGTCCCGGATGTGACAGGTAAAACGTATGATCAGGCCGTGGATAAATTGCGCGCGAAACAGCTTTATGCCGAGCAAAAGAGCATTGAAGTCGATGACAAACCGACTGGGATTGTCATCAAACAAAATCCGGGGGAAGGTACTTCTGTCAAAAAAGGGACAACCATCACCCTTTATGTGAATAAAGGCCCGAAAAAAGAGGCTGTGCAAAATTACGTTGGCTATTCGAGAGATACCGTCGAACAACTGTTGGCAGAAAATAATCCATATAAAGATGTCAAATGGATTGCCCAGCCTTCATCGGATGTACCGGAAGGTCAAATTATGTCCCAAAACCCGGAACCGAATACAAAAATTATTCCGTCTGAGACGGTTTTAGAATTAACGTATAGTACCGGCCCGCCGACGGCCAAAGTACCAGATGTCATCGGTAAAAATCAAAATGACGCCATTTCTACCCTGGAAAATGCCGGTTTTCAAGTCAAAACGGAAAACGGTGACTACTCGGATGAAATCCCAAAAGGTCATGTCATGCGAACAGACCCTGAGGTCGGTCAAACGTTGGAACAAGGTCAAACCGTGACCATTTATTTATCCAAAGGACCTGAGAAAAAACCGGAGACGGTCGTTCAATCCATTACGATTACAGTTGACGGTAACGATCAGGAAAAGGGTCCGAATGATAAAGGCGTTCATGTTCAAATTTACATTACGGATATGAATAACCAACATAAGTTATATGTCAATGAGTCGATTACTCAAACAAAAACATATAATGTTCCTTTGACGATTCCGGTTGATGGAAATGCCAGCTATCAAGTCTACGCGGATGGCGCACTGGTGAAGGAAGATACGATCAAATACAGTGATGTTTATTCCGGTGGATCAAGCGGGGAGGATTAAATGCCGATCGGTAGAATTGTAAAAGCCTTAAGCGGGTTTTACTATGTCAGTGACCGTGACAAAATCTATCAATGCCGGGCAAGGGGGAATTTCCGTAAAAAAAAGATCACGCCCCTTGTCGGTGACATCGTCGAATATGAGCTAATCGGTGCGACGGACGGGTATGTGACGGCGATTCAAGAAAGGAAAAACGCGCTTGTGCGGCCGCCTGTGGCCAATATTGATCAAGCTATTCTTGTTTTTTCTGCGAAACACCCGGATTTTGATGATATTTTATTGGATCGCTTGCTCGTCCACGTTGAGTCCAATGATATGAATGTGGTCATCTGCATCACCAAGATGGATCTCGCACAGCAAGATGCGTCTGACCTAGAAGCTGTCAACCGTTATGCGGAGCGATATCGCACCATTGGTTACCCGGTTTTAATGGTTTCAGGCCTATTCTCTCACGGAATCGAACAACTTTATCCTTTTATTAACGGAAAAACAAGTGTTTTTGCTGGACAATCGGGTGTCGGGAAATCCACATTGCTCAACGCCTTAAACCCGTCGCTCGCTTTACAAACCGGTGATATTTCCCGCGCTCTCGGCCGGGGAAAACATACAACGCGGCATGTGGAATTGCTACCCGTCGGTGACGGTTACGTGGCAGACACACCTGGGTTCAGCTCCTTGGAGTTCCAAAACATCGAAGCAGAAGATTTAGATCTTTACTTTCGAGAAATGAAAGAAAGAAAAAGCGATTGCAAATTCAGAGGGTGTACGCATCTTTCAGAGCCGGGGTGTGCGGTTAAAATGGCTCTAGAGGCTGGACAAATCGCACAAGAGCGATATGCCCATTATGTTTCGTTTTATCAGGAAATTTCAAACAGAAAGAAGCGGTATTGAACGATGATCACGATCCTTCCGTCCATACTGGCAGCTGATTTTTCAAAACTAGGCGATGAAGTCCGCTCTGTCGAAGAAGCAGGGGTTGAGATGCTACACATCGACGTCATGGATGGCCATTTTGTTCCGAACATTTCAATGGGACCCCTTGTTGTGCAAGCGTTAAAGCCGATCACGCGTTGCGCCATGGACGTCCATCTAATGATTGAAGATCCCGACCGCTATATTTCCGACTTTGCACGAGCTGGATGTGACAGGATTTCCGTTCATGCGGAAGCGTGTCCGCATCTTCATCGCACCATCCAATTGATCAAGCAGTTTGGATTAAAAGCTGGGGTTGCTTTAAATCCCGCAACGCCTATTGATGCCATCCGCCACGTCGTTTCTGATATTGATTTTGTGTTGATTATGACGGTTAATCCGGGTTTCGGAGGGCAAGCGTTTATTCCTCAGATGGTTGATAAAATTGCAGAAACATCGGCGTTCTTGGCCAAGCATGCCCCACACCTCGTCATACAGGTGGACGGCGGCATCAATAAAGAGACAATTAAGGCATGCTATCAAGCTGGCGCGCGAGAATTTGTCGCTGGTTCGGCGGTGTTTAATCAACCCGACAGGACGCTTGCCATTAAGGAATTGCAAGCGTTATAATGAAAAACGGCAAATGAATATCGGTGGGACCACTTGGGGAGTCTTTGAAAAAGGCTGAGAGGGAAGTGTTCACTTCCGACCCATAGAACCTGGATCTGGATCATGCCTGCGTAGGGATTGTGGTTGCTGTTGAGCGTTTATTTATAAGATGGCTCAACGAATGACCTTTGGACGTACAAAGGGAATGTCCTTTTGGCGGCCGCATGCATTGGGCATGCGGCTGTTTTTAATGATACTGGTAAAAAATAGATCCTGTTTTCGTCCAGTAAAAGGGAAATGAAGGCTCTGTGATAAAAGCCGAGTTTTCTTTATTTACCATTAAGGGGGAGAAACGCATGTCGCGAACGCAAAGAGAAAAGACAATGGTTTTAGTGGAAGGTGCCATCGTGATTGCCATATCAGCGATCTTAAATCTCATTCAGTTTAAAGGTCCATGGGCAGCTGGTGGGGGCATTTCGCTTGAGATGGTGCCACTGATCGTGTATGCCTTGCGTCGAGGCTTTGTTTGGGGGATTTTTGCTGGCTTTATTTATGGTTTTGTCAATTTTATCGAAGGGCCATATTATTTAAATCCCATTCAGTATTTATTGGATTATGGTTTGGCTTTTCTTCTGGTCGGTTTTGCTGGGCTCATCGTTATTAAAGATAGCGATTCCCGCTCGATCATGTTTTGGAAAGCAGGGTTGGCAACGGTCATCAGCATGGTATTGAAATTCTTAAGTCATTATGTTTCCGGTATTGTCTTTTATGGGTCAAACGCACCGGCTGGTCAACCTGTAGCGCTCTACTCACTGATCTATAATGGATCATATGTGGGCCCGAGCATGATTTTTGATTTAATCGTGATGATTTTGCTGGCAAGTGCGATTCCGAAATATTTAGTAAGGCGGTAATATTGTGGAATATGCGATTCTCGCGGGGGGTCCTCCCGCTCATTTGCCGAATTTACATGATGAGCTTTTTCGAAATGTCCGTTGGATCGGCTGTGACCGCGGGACAATAACGCTATTGGAAAATAGCCTCAAACCGTATAAAGCATTTGGCGATTTTGATTCCATCAATAAAGACGAGCGGGCTTTGCTTGAAGCGCAAGGAACAGAGCTCGTGTTATACCCTTCGGAAAAGGATGAAACTGATTTGGAAATAGCCCTTGATTGGGTATTGACCGAAAAACCCGATCGATGTTGGATTTTGGGAGCCACCGGTGGTCGGCTGGATCACGGGCTAGCCAATATCCAATTGCTATTAAAAGGCATTGGTATCAAAACGGAAATTCTACTCATCGATCAACAAAATATCGTCACCCTTTTACCTCCTGGTGTTTATGATATATTAAAAGCCCAAAATTATCCTTATGTTTCGTTTATCGCGTTTACACCAAAAACCGAAGGGATCACACTGGAAGGATTTAAATATCCGCTTGACAATCATGATCTCCGTTGGGGATCCACCCTTTGCATCAGTAATGAATTGCAAGCGGAAAAAGGGAGATTAGCCTTTAAAGAAGGGCTCTTGCTTTGCATCCGCAGCCGTGACCTTTAAAAGTCGGCATTTTCTTAGGGAAACAATAAACTTTTGTGAAATTGATGCATGGTGTGGTACTATTTCGGATTTCATGAATATACTAGTAACATGCATCATCTTATTTATAGGTTTATAGATAAAGAAACGGGGCCAAGCAAGGAGGAGAATTATGAAGTTTTATACCATTAAATTGCCGAGATTTTTGGGTGGTTTCATCCGAGCGATCTTGGGATCGTTTAAAAAAGGGTAAACAAAAAGCACCAATCATCGGTGCTTTTTTGTTTACCTTTATATCCGTTCCACTTTACCAGCCTTTAACGCTTTGGTGGAAACGTAGACGCGTTTAGGTTTACCGTCGACAAGGATCCGTACTTTTTGAAGATTTGCTTTAAATTTACGTTTTGTCTTATTTTCAGCAAACGAACGGTTTTGACCGAATTTCGTCGTTTTACCGGTAACATAGCATTTTTTTCCCATTCCATTCAACCTCCTTAAAACCCCAGACGAAGCTTCGGGGTCAAAGTAACGAAAACAAACACGCTAATATGATACCACTATATCCCTTTCCACGCAAGAAAATGTTCTAAGGATGGGGGTATTGGGTTTTCTCCTTTCCCGCTTTTATTGCCTTTTGCGATAGTGTACAATAAAAAATAGGAAAAGCCTAGAGTTATTGCAAAGGAGGCCTCCTCATGTCTATTGAAATGAGAACGGATTACGGAATGATTGAGATAACCGATCAAGTCATTGCAACGATTGCTGGTGGGACAGCCGTCGATTGTTATGGTATTATCGGCATGGCTTCACAACGGCAGATCAAGGACGGGCTTACCGAGTTGATTGGCCGGGACAATCCGAGTCGCGGTGTGATCGTCCGTCATGAAGATGGAGATGTCGTGATTGATATGTACATCATTGTCAGTTACGGAACGAAAATCTCAGAGGTCGCCCATAACGTGCAAACAAAAGTAAAACACACGCTGGATCAAATGCTTGGCATTGCTGTCGGTGCGATTAACATTTTTGTTCAAGGTGTCCGCTTGGAAAACGATTGACGTGGAACCTTCAATTTGATTTATGCTATAAGTGTGAACAGCGATGGAGTGGAGACGTTGGCCAATTCGCTTCTAGAACATTATAATATAGAGGTTGAGATTTTGAAGGCGCCCAGCCTGTTGTGATGACGTGATCGCCGTCAATTAAAGGGCGTTGGGGAGGAATGCAACGTGAAATATCGAAGCGTTTTTGATATTATAGGTCCGGTCATGGTGGGCCCTTCTAGTTCACATACCGCGGGGGCGGCACGGATTGGACGGGTAGCCCGCCATCTTTTTGGCACATTGCCCGACAAAGTGACGATTTATTTATACGGCTCATTTGCTAAAACCTATAAAGGTCATGGCACGGATATTGCCTTGGTCGGAGGGTTGCTCGATTTTGACACCTTTGACGACCGCATCGTGAAAGCGCTGACATTGGCTGAAGAAATGGGGATGGAAGTGACGTTTCACGAAGAAGCCGTGGAGATGGAGCATCCGAATACCGCCCGCCTCGTCTTGGAAAAAGGCGATGAAAAATTAGAAGTCGTCGGCGTTTCAATCGGCGGTGGCAAAATTGAAATTACCGAACTGAATGGCTATACCCTTCGCTTATCCGGGAATCAGCCAGCCATTTTTGTTGTTCATCGTGACCAATACGGAGCGATTGCCAAAGTTGCAGACGTGTTGGCCAAGCATGAAATCAATATTTCGTATATGGAAGTGTCTCGACGTGCCAAAGGGCGCACGGCTTTGATGGTGATCGAAACCGATCAAACGGTGAGTCAAAGCATCTGTGAGGAGATTAAACATTTGCCGGGCATGTTGAATGTCGTTACCCTCGACTGACACTTTACATCATCTTACTTAAGGAGGACTTCAACATGTTTCGAACTGTCGCAGAACTTTTGCAGATTGCCGAAACCGAAAAGATTCCGATCTCCGAAGTGATGATTCGGATGGAAATAGAAGAATCCGGCCGAAGCCGGGAAGACATCATGGAACAAATGGGTCGGAATTTAGAGGTCATGGAAAAAGCCGTCGAACGCGGCATTAATGAAAACATTCGTTCACGCTCCGGATTGACCGGTGGCGATGCGAAACTGATTCAAAAATACATGGAGTCAGGAAAAACTTTATCCGGAGATACATTGCTCGATGCTGTCAGTAAGGCCGTGTCGACCAATGAAGTCAATGCGGCGATGGGGAAAATTTGTGCTACACCGACCGCTGGCTCAGCCGGTGTTGTTCCAGGGGTTTTATTCGGCTTAAAGCCGAAATTGAACCCGAGCCGTGAAGCGATGATCCGCTTCCTCTTTACGGCAGGGGCGTTCGGATTTGTCGTCGCGAATAATGCGTCCATTTCTGGAGCCGCTGGAGGTTGTCAGGCCGAAGTCGGCTCGGCAACAGGGATGGCGGCGGCCGCTGCTGTCGAAATGGCGGGTGGAACACCTGAACAAAGCGCCCATGCTATGGCTATTGCTTTAAAAAACATGCTCGGTTTGATTTGTGATCCAGTGGCCGGTCTTGTCGAAGTGCCATGTGTCATGCGCAATGCTATGGGAGCGGCTCAAGCCATCGTTGCTGCCGATATCGCCTTGGCTGGGGTTAAAAGCGTGATTCCATGTGATGAAGTAATTGAAGCGATGCATGTCGTTGGGCGCCGGATGCCTACCATTTATAAAGAAACGGCAGAAGGAGGCTTGGCGGCGACGCCGACCGGCCGAAGGCTCGCAGAGAAAATCTTCGGATCGCAAACCAGCTCGGGGAGATAACTTGGGATGTTGGAAACGTTACCGGTTAGTGTCATTAAAGGCGTCGGACCCGAAACCGTCCGCGATTTAGAAAGTTTAAACATTATAACTGTCGGTGATTTGCTCGAACATTTTCCCTATCGCTATGATAATTATCAACCTAAAGATTTAGCTCAAGCCGCCCACGGCGAAAAAATAACAATCATCGGGAAGGTTCATAGTGAGCCTTCTCTCCGTTTTTATTCGAAAAAAAAATCGCGATTAAGTTTTCGCGTGTTCTCAGGTAATTACTTAATAACGGCGGTCGTTTTTAATCGGGGCTTTCTGAAAAAAAGGTTATCCGAAGGCACCCAAGTTTTGCTTGTGGGAAAATGGGATGCCTATAACGCGACACTTACCGCTTCTGAGATCCAATTAAATCCGAGCGAAAAGCGAACGGTTGAACCCGTCTACTCCGTCAGGGGAGATTTGACGGTTAAAGGTTTAAGGAAAATCATCCGCAATGCCCTTGACTATGTCAGTGAAAATCCTACGAATGATTTACTCCCTGAATCGCTCAGGAGGAAATACAAAATCCCAGAACGATTGCAGGCTTTGCGGCAATTGCATTTTCCAACAGACCGCCAATCGTTGAAGCACGCGAGACGCCGCATGGTGTATGAAGAACTTTTGTTGTTTCAATTGAAACTGCAAATACTTAAAACCCGTCATCGGCAGTTAGGCTCGGGGGTCGCCAAAAACTTTGATCCCAAAATAATGGAGCGTTTCATCAACGCTTTGCCATTTTCATTAACGAAGGCACAAGAGCGGGTAGTGGATGAGATTTTGACCGATTTAAAATCGCCATTCCGCATGAATCGCCTGTTGCAGGGGGATGTCGGCTCTGGTAAGACAGTGGTTTGTGCGATCGGTTTATTCGCGGCGGTTCAAGCAGGTTTTCAAGGAGCTCTCATGGCTCCGACGGAAATCTTAGCTGAACAGCATGCCGAACAGCTGTCCAAGTTGTTTCAGCCTTTTGATGTAAAGGTCGCTTTACTCACTGGTGCGGTGAAAGGAAAGGAACGGAGAAAGCGACTTCAAGATCTAGAAAATGGTGACATTGATGTGGTCATCGGCACCCACGCTCTCATTCAAGAGGTGGTCCGTTTTTCCAACTTGGGGCTCGTGGTGACCGATGAACAGCATCGTTTCGGAGTCGAACAGAGACGAGCCCTCCGTTCTAAAGGAGAACAAACCGACGTGCTTTTTATGACGGCGACACCCATCCCGCGGACGCTGGCGATTGCGGCATTTGGGGATATGGATGTCTCCACCATTGACGAGATGCCTTCCGGGCGTAAGAAAATTAAGACAGCCTGGGTCAAACACGACCGATTAGAGGCGGTTTTGACCTTTATAAGAAAAGAATTAAAAGCAGGCCGGCAAGCCTACGTGATCTGCCCGCTTATTGAAGAGTCGGAACAATTGGATGTGCAAAACGCCATTGATGTACACAATTACTTAACGCAATTTTTTAAAGAATTTCATGTTGGCCTTTTACACGGGCGTATGTCCGGGGAAGAAAAAGAGGCTGTCATGACAGCTTTTAAAAGCGGCGACATCCATGTCCTCGTCTCAACGACAGTTGTTGAAGTCGGCGTCAACGTTCCCAATGCGACTGTGATGGTCATTTATGATGCCGAACGCTTTGGCCTTGCGCAATTGCACCAATTGCGCGGCCGAGTCGGGCGCGGGGATGCCCAATCATACTGTATCTTGATCGCTGATGGCAAATCGGAAACCGCTCGTGAACGGATGAGAATCATGACGGAAACGACGGACGGCTTCAAGCTTTCAGAATATGATTTAAAACTTAGGGGGCCGGGTGATTTTTTCGGGTATAAACAAAGCGGTCTTCCCGATTTTAAAATAGCGGACCTCATTCACGATTATCGCGCATTGGAAGTTGCCCGCCGCGATGCGGGCGAAATGGTTGCCTCAAAAGCGTTCTGGGAGGCGCCTGAATACGAAGGATTACGGGAGCGTTTAGAGCGTGACGGCCTTTTGGAAAGCGAACGATTTGATTGAGTCAACAAACAAAGCGCGGAGGAGAAGGCGAAAAAGGATGACCTTCATCAAATAAAGGTTTTTCATCTTGTCATTGCCTTCTTTCTTGATTCCTCCCCGCTTTCTTTATATACTTAGTTTAGTACCTAGTCATAAAAATTGGTGTAAAATTTGGCTGCATTTCGGCTGATGCTCACGGTTTGAACCGTGTGACATCGATTTCGGTGGTGGCAAAATGAAAAAAAGAAAGAAAGAACGACAAGAATTACTCCAAGCGGCCATTCAACAAAATCCATTTGTAACAGACGAGGAACTGGCCAACCTTTTTCAGGTGAGCGTGCAAACGATTCGACTTGACCGCTTGGAATTGGCGATCCCTGAACTGCGCGAACGCATTAAAACAATGGCAGCCGCAAATTTGGATAAATTTCGAGCGCTTAATCCTGATGAAGTCATTGGCGATGTGGTCGATCTTAAACTCGACCAATCCGCCATCTCCATTTTAGATATTCGCAAAGAACATGTTTTTTCCCGAACGGGTATTGCTCGCGGTCATCATCTTTTTGCTCAAGCGAATTCCCTTGCAGTGGCTGTCATCGATGATGAACTGGCCCTAACCGCAAAATGTGAAGTCGTTTTTAAACGGCAAGTCAAAGAAGGCGAACGGGTCGTTGCCAAAGCTAAAGTGATCCGAGCAGAACGTGAATTTACGATCGTTGAAGTGAAAAGCTATGTTGAGGGAGAAGTCGTCTTCCTCGGTACGTTCACGATGTATCGATCACAAAAGAAATGAGGAGGAAAACAACGCGTGAGATTAGCCATTGATGCCATGGGAGGGGACAATGCCCCAGAGGAAATCGTCAAGGGTTCCCTTGCCGCTCTTAAGGCAAATCCTCAAATGCATATTACGCTGGTGGGTGATGAGGCGAAAATCAAACCGCTTGTCGGAAGCGAGCCACGCCTTTCCATCTTACATACACCGGAAAAAATCGAGGCGACCGACCAACCCGTCAAAGCGGTTCGCACCAAAAAGAACGCGTCCATGGTCTTAGCCATTCAGGAAGTGAAAGAAGGGCGCGCCGACGCCGTGATTTCCGCGGGAAATACTGGGGCGCTGATGGCTGCTGGGTTGTTCGGAGTCGGACGAATCAAAGGAATCGATCGACCAGCCTTAGCCCCAACACTACCGACGATCAAGAAGGGTAAAGGTTTCCTCTTACTGGATGCGGGTTCCAACATGGATGCTAAACCTGAACATTTACTTCAATATGCGATTATGGGTTCGATTTATGCTAATAAGGTGTTGGAAATTGAAACGCCAAAAGTTGGCTTGCTGAATATCGGTGAAGAACCGGGCAAAGGTAATGAATTAAGCAAGCAAGCTTATGAATTGCTGCGGGAAGCACCGATTCATTTTACTGGTAATATCGAATCGCGTGATCTTATGAACGGAGATGTCGACGTCGTCGTCTGCGACGGCTTTGCTGGAAATCTTGTTTTAAAAAGCATTGAAGGTAATGCCTTAGCCTTTTATTCCATCATTAAAACCGAGCTTTTGAGCTCCTTTTATTCAAAAATAGCTGCAGCACTTTTATATCCAAAATTTAAAAGCATTAAAAAAATGATGGATTACTCGAGCTACGGGGGAGCATGCTTGTTTGGTTTAGCAGCACCGGTGATTAAAGCCCACGGCTCTTCCAATGCCAAGGCGATTTTTACGACGATTCAACAAGCCTGTCGCATTGTCGAAAAAAATGTCGTCGGCACGATCTACGAAACCGTGTTAAAAACGAAAGACAAATGGGATGTGACGAATTAGTCACGGAGGAGGTTGTTTTAGATGGGGAAAATTGCTTTTATTTTTCCGGGACAAGGCTCCCAAGCTGTCGGGATGACTGAGAGCCTCGTCGCTCATGATCCTGATGGTAGTCAATGGCTTGACCGAGCCGACGCACGACTAGGTTATGCTTTATCCGATATTATTAAGAATGGGCCAGAAGAACGTCTGACGTTGACGGAAAACGCCCAACCGGCGATTTTGACAGCAAGCATGGTTGCTTTATCTTTATTGCAAAAAGCCGGGATCACCCCTGATTACGTTGCCGGCCATAGCCTTGGCGAGTATAGCGCCTTGGTGGCTGCTTCCGCTCTGTCGTTTGAAGACGCCGTATATGCGGTCAGGCAGCGCGGGCTGTTTATGGAAGAAGCCGTTCCAGCTGGGGTAGGAGCCATGGCGGCCATCCTTGGATTAGCCGCCGAAGATCTCGAAGCGATTTGCGCCGAAGTGTCCCAACAAGGCGATACGGTGGAAATTGCCAATCTAAATTGCCCTGGACAAATCGCGATCTCCGGAACGAAGGAAGGGGTGGAAAAGGCGTCCGCACTTGCCAAAGAAAAAGGGGCCAAACGCGCCATTCCATTGAATGTCAGCGGTCCGTTCCACTCTTCGCTTATGAAACCGGCGGCCGAAAAGATGAAGGCGGTATTGGCGGAAATCACCGTTAAAGATGCTGAAATTCCTGTCGTTGCCAACGTCACGGCTGATTTTGTCACTGAAAAAGACGACATTAAACGTCTGCTTATTGAACAGCTTTATTCACCGGTTCGCTGGATTGAAACGATTCAAAAACTGCGATCGCTTGGTGTGGATACGTTTGTTGAAGTCGGTCCCGGCAAGGTGTTATCGGGCCTGGTCAAAAAAATCGATAAAACCGCTACAATGTATGCGACTTATGACCAGGATCAATTGATCAAGACGATCGAAGCGTTAAAAGGAGGAGAATAAGACGTGGGAAAAACCGCCTTAGTGACTGGTGCTTCACGCGGCATTGGCCGCGCCGTGGCACTCGAGCTCGGCCGCATGGGGTATCGCGTGGCCGTAAACTATGCCGGCAATGCCGAAAAAGCGAATCTTGTCGTTGAAGAAATCAAAGCGTTAGGAACCGAAGCTTTTGCGCTTCAAGGTGATGTGAGCTCTGCGGAAACCGCGCAAGAGATGGTAAAAACCGTCACGGAAACCTTTGGTTCTTTGGATGTCCTCGTCAATAACGCCGGGATCACGCGGGATAATTTATTGATGCGCATGAAAGAAGAGGACTGGGATGCCGTCATCAATACCAATCTAAAAGGCGTCTTTAATATGACTAAAGCTGTATCGCGGGTCATGATGAAACAAAAACATGGTAAAATTATTAATATGGCGTCAGTTGTCGGTATCATCGGCAATCCCGGCCAAGCGAATTATGTCGCGGCCAAAGCCGGAGTGATCGGCTTGACGAAGTCTTCCGCGAGAGAATTGGCGGCGAGAAACATCACGGTAAATGCCGTTGCCCCGGGTTTTATCACTACGGACATGACGGAAGCTCTGCCGGAAGACGTTAAGAAAGCGATGCTCGCCCAAATTCCGCTCGCGCGTTTCGGGCAGCCTGAGGATGTCGCCAAAGTTGTCGGCTTTCTTGCCTCAGAAGCGAGTGACTATATGACGGGACAAGTCTTGTGTGTTGACGGCGGCATGGTCATGTAAGTGATTGACTCAATGGACAATCCGCGGTTACAATATTGGAGACAGGTTATTGCCATTTTCAATTTTAATTGATAGAATCCCTGAGGGGAGGTGACAAGCGTGGCCGAAGACATTTTTGAACGCGTCAAAAAAATTGTTGCAGATCGATTAGATGTCGACGAAGCCGATGTCAAACTCGAATCTTCCTTCAAAGAAGATTTGGAAGCTGATTCTCTCGATGTTGTTGAACTCGTTATGGAATTGGAAGACGAATTCGATCTCGAAATTTCCGATGAGGATGCTGAAAAAATCCTGACTGTTGGCGATGTAGTGGAATACATAAAAAACCATCAGTAATTTCAGGAATGAATGAAGTCCCGGATGTTGTCCGGGACTTTTCCAATAAAATGAAGCATGTTATGTTCACAAGACGGTACGTCAATAATAAAACGTAAGCTTGTGTGCGAGGTGTTAGATTTGACTAAAAACAGGGGCGGCCTACAACAATCCGATCGAAAACAGCTTGACAAGATACATACCTTTTTAAACGACTACCAATTGACCTTTGAGAACGAAGCGTTGCTAAAACAAGCTTTTACCCACTCATCCTATGTCAATGAACACCGATTAACAGTCAGGTCGGATAACGAACGGCTCGAATTTTTAGGGGATGCCGTATTGGAACTGTTGGTGTCCCGTTTTTTATTTAAAAACTTCCCGGACATGAAAGAAGGACAATTAACGAAGCTAAGAGCTGCGATCGTTTGTGAACCCTCTCTCGTGATCTTGGCCAATGCGTGTGGTTTCGGTGAAATGATTTTTCTTGGTAGAGGAGAAGAAGCGACAGGAGGGAGAACGCGTCCGGCGCTTTTAGCGGATGTGTTTGAAGCTTTTATCGGGGCATTGTATCTCGATCAAGGCATTGATGTCGTCGACCGTTTTCTCGAGACCGTGATGTATCCTAAAATTTCCGCAGGTGTTTTTTCACAAATGGCCGACTATAAAAGTCAGTTACAAGAAATGGTGCAGCGTCAAAACTTAGGTGTGTTGGACTATGAGGTCGTCTCGGAAAAAGGACCCGCCCATCACAAAGAATTTGTCTCAAATGTCTGCTTAAATGGAAAGGTATTGGGAACTGGTAAAGGAAGAACGAAAAAAGAATCCGAACAGATGGCGGCACATGTTGCGATTCAAAGCCTTAAAAAAGAAAACAGTTGACTCAAATGAACGGGGTCCCGTCAAAAAGATTTTTGATCATCATTGATGGGATAAACCGTTTGAGTCAACTTTTTTTATTCTTTACGAATTGAATTTATCACATGAACTATAGGTCAAAGTATTCAACCGTCAAGTGGCATTTATTTTCTTAACGCTCTGAGTTCATCTAAAATGCCTTCCCTCTCAAGGACGCTGAATGACGGTTTTTTCATGATCATTTGATATAAGGCGTAAAGATCCTCATAACGGTCAAACGAAATGGCTTCCGCCTTAAGAACATCGCGATTGACGAGTTGCAGTTTATCTTTGATACCTTCCAGCATCGTTTGTATATTGGCCAGGTTAGCCGTTTTTAAATCCATGATCGTTCCTCCAATTTCCGTGATTAATAAAAGCGTGCCACATATCAAGTGATTTGTAAAATAATATATGTTTTACAACCAAACCACATGTGTCCATTGTATCTCGTCTTTATTTCCTCCTTCTGTTAGTATAAAATAAAGGGGCTAGTGTGCACGGGAGGATTTTTCATGTTCCTGAAACAATTAGAAATCATCGGTTTTAAATCGTTCGCCAACAAAATCACGATCGATTTTTCACAGGGGGTTACGGCGGTTGTTGGCCCGAACGGCAGCGGAAAAAGCAATATTACGGATGCCATCCGATGGGTCTTGGGCGAGCAATCGGTCAAATCGTTGCGCGGGTCAAAGATGGAAGACATCATTTTTAGCGGTAGTGAAGAAAAGCGGCCGCTCAATATGGCGGAAGTCACCCTCGTTCTCGATAACAATGACCACTACCTGTCTTATGATTATAGTGAGATCAGCGTCACACGCCGTGTGTTTCGCTCTGGTGAAAGTGAATTTTTGCTGAATGGGCAAAAATGCCGGTTAAAAGATATTGTGGATTTGTTCATGGACTCAGGGCTCGGCCGAGAAGCCTATTCCATCATTGGACAAGGCCGTATTGATGATATTTTAAACAGCAAGGCTGAAGAAAAACGGAAAATTTTTGAAGAAGCCGCTGGTGTTTTAAAATATAAGCTCCGAAAGCAAAGCGCCGAGCGAAAGCTGGAAGAGTCCCAAGAAAACTTAAACCGCGTAGAAGACATCATCTATGAACTTGATTCACAAATCGAACCACTCGAAGAGCAAGCGTCCGTGGCCAAGGATTATTTGGATAAAAAGGAACGCCTCGAGGCTATCGAAGTGGCGCTTCTCGCCCATGACATCGGCGCGACCCATGAGAAATGGGAACAGCGCGCCCAATCCGTTGAATCTTTAAAACAAAAGGCGCTTGATGAGTCTTCCGCTATTTCTAAACAGGAAGCAGAAGCCGAGCGCCTCAGGACGTATATCCAAGCCCTCGATGAATCGATTGATGAATTGCAGGAAGCGCTGCTTTTGGCGAGTGAACTCCAAGAAAAATATGAAGGTGAAAAAAAGGTCCTGGAAGAGCGGCGCAAACATGCGAGAGAAAATGCCGAGCGGTTTAAGTGCCAAATCGAAGACCTTGAGGCAAGAAAGCAACGGGAAGAAGAAGCGTTGATTAAGGAAAAAAAGGCGCTCGAAGCACAAAAAGCGCAGCTTGCCCAACTGGAAGCGGCTCTACGGGAGAAAACCGAGGCGCTGGATCATTTTGAAAGAGATTTGGAGCAACGTCTTGAAAAGCTGAAAAATGATTATTTTGAACAACTCAATCAGGCTGCTGCCATGCGCAATGAAAAACGCTATCTTGAAGAACAACTGGCGCAAATTGAAAAGAAAGCTTCTCAGCTTGAAAATGAACAAGCAGGTATTCGCGAACAAGCTTCATCAGTGGCAACGGAGAAGAAAACCGTTGAAACGGAACTTCGCGCCAAATCGTCTGAATGGCAAGCCATTAAAGAGGAATTGACCCGACTTTTAGCGGAGCTTGATCAAAAGCGAGCCGACTGGGAAAGGCGGCGCACAGCTTTACAGAAGGCCGATCAATTGATCGACCAAGCGGAAGCGCGCCGCGGGATGCTTATAGAAATGGAAGAGGCTTACGCCGGCTTTTTCGGTGGCGTTAAGGCGGTTCTAAAAGCAAAAGGCAAGCCGTTAAAAGGAATAAAAGGCGCGGTCGCTGAGCTTATTAAAGCGAACCGTGCTTATGAAGTGGCGATTGAAACCGCTTTGGGAAGCGCGATGCAGCATATCGTTGTCGACCGCGAAGAACATGCGCGCGAGGCGATTCAGTTTTTAAAAGCAAAGAAAGCGGGTCGAGCCACCTTTCTGCCGCTCTCTGTAATCAAACCGCGCTGGATTCCAGACCGCGAGCTTCAAGCCGTGCAAGATCATCCCGCGTTTGTCGGAACAGGGGCCGCGCTTGTTGAATACGATCACGCCTATCATGCGGTGATTGGGCATTTGCTCGGATCGATTGTCGTTGCCAAAGATTTGAAAGGCGCAAATGAACTTGCGCGATTGCTTGGTTATAAGTATCGCATCGTCACTTTAGATGGCGATGTCGTCAGCCCCGGTGGCGCCATGTCCGGCGGCAGCCGAAAAACGACTGGCGTCAATCTTCTCGGTCGCGGCCGTGAAATCGAAAGCCTTACAAAACAATTAGCGGAAATGAAAGAAAAGCGCACCGTACTGGCTCAGGAAATACAGACGCTGAAGGAAGCGCTGCAAGCCGATGATAAACGTCGGCAAACATTGGAAAAACAAGAAGCTCTGTTAGCTGATGAGGTGCGAACGCTTGAAGCAAAAGCCAAAGAAATGGGATTCGTCGAAAAAAGCGTGAATGAACGCATCGCCCTCTACAATCGGGACCAAGAGCGCTTTGAACAGGAAAAAGCGGAACTTACCGCGCGCCTTGATGCCCTCACTAAGGCGTTAGCTGAAAGCGCAAAGCAGGAAGAAGCCGTCAATCGGGATATTGAAAAGTTATCCCATCAAAAACAACATCAAGAAGAAGCGAAAGTTGAGCTTCAAAATGAAATCACCGAATTAAAAGTGGCTTATGCCCGCCAAAAAGAAGTGGTGGCCACCCAATCCGAACGCACGGTCCAACGTTCAGAGCAGCTCAAGATGATTGCCAAGGAGCTTGACCAAGCCAAATCGGCGGTCGCCTCACTGGATTCTTCACTTCAAGACCAAATTCGCAATCAAGAAATACTGGTCCAAAGCATTGAAGAAGGGCGAAAAGACAAAGAGCGGCTGAATGCTTGGATTGCCGAAAGGCGGAAGATGCGCTTAGAATTATCCGAGACATTGCGCATTGGAGAAGAAGAACTCAAGGAATTAAAACGGATATATAAAGGGACAGAAGAAGCGCTACGCCGCGATGAAATAGCCTTAGAGCGGCTCGATGTCGAACTCGATAATTTGCTTGACCGTTTGCGGGAAGAATACCACATCGGTTATGAGATAGCAAAAGAGCGCCATCCGCTGACCATGGAACCCGATGAAGCTCGTAAACAAGTGAAATTGTTAAAGCGGGCGATCGATGAACTCGGTCATGTCAACCTCGGCGCCATCGAAGAATTCGAACGGGTCTCGACAAGACTACGCTTTCTGAAGGATCAGCGCGAAGATCTCCTTCAGGCCAAGCAAACGCTGTTAAACGTCATCAATGAAATGGATGAAGAAGTTCGGAAGCGCTTTGGGGATGTGTTCGAACGCGTCCGCGAACAATTTCAAATCGTCTTTAAACAATTGTTTGGAGGCGGTCATGCCGATTTGCAGTTAACAGACCCAAATGACCTTTTATATAGCGGCGTTGATATTTTAGCCCAGCCGCCCGGAAAGAAATTGCAACAACTTTCATTATTATCCGGCGGCGAGCGGGCGCTCACGGCCATCGCCCTTTTATTTGCGATTTTAAAAGTTCGTCCAGTCCCGTTTTGCGTATTGGACGAAGTCGAAGCGGCGCTTGATGATGCCAATGTCGACCGCTATGCGGATTTTCTACGAAATTTTAGCCGTGAAACCCAATTTATCGTCGTCACCCACCGAAAGGGAACGATGGAACAAGCCGATGTATTGTATGGCGTGACCATGCAGGAATCCGGTGTATCCAAACTTGTCTCGGTACGCTTGGAGGATACAGAAAAATTGGTCGGCTAATCACGGGAGGAGTTTACATGAGCTTTTTTAAAAAATTGAAAGAGAAACTCGCCGGGCAAAAAGAGAGCGTGACATCAAAATTTAAGGACGGCTTGTCTAAAACCCGCCATTCCGTCGCGCAAAAAGTGAATAACCTCGTGAAACGCTACAGAAAAGTCGACGAGGAATTTTTTGAAGAACTGGAAGAGATTTTAATAACCGCCGATGTCGGTGTTCATACCGTTATGGATTTGATTGATGAATTAAAAGATCAAGCCCGATCGCGAAACATTAAAGAGACGAGCGAACTTCAAGATGTAATCGTCGAAGTGTTAGCCAAAATGTTAACAAAAGACGAGGAAGAAACAAAACTTCGCCTGAACCCGGATGGAACGACGGTGATTTTAATGGTTGGTGTCAATGGCGTCGGCAAGACGACGACGATTGGCAAGCTCGCTAACCGTTTTAAACAGGAAGGAAAAAGCGTGCTTTTGGCAGCGGGCGATACTTTCCGCGCTGGAGCGATCGATCAATTGGAAGTCTGGGGCAAGCGCGCAGGGGTTGATGTCATTAAACATCAAGAAGGTTCCGATCCCGCAGCTGTCATTTATGATGCGCTGCAAGCGGCTAAATCCCGGAAAGTCGATGTGTTAATTTGCGATACAGCTGGGCGCTTGCAAAATAAAGTCAATTTAATGAAGGAATTGGAAAAAGTCAAGCGCGTCATCAGCCGTGAATTTCCAGGAGCACCGCACGAAGTCCTTTTGGCGCTCGATGCGACCACCGGCCAAAACGCCCTCTCTCAAGCTAAAGAATTTGGCAAAGCAACAGACGTCACCGGCATCGTGTTAACAAAGCTGGATGGTACAGCCAAAGGAGGCATTGTCTTTGCCATCCGACATGAATTGGATTTACCTGTTAAATTTGTCACACTTGGTGAAGGTATTGATGACATCCAGCCTTTCGATGCCGATGCCTTTGTTTACGGTCTATTTTCCGAAATGATGACAGAAGCGGGTGGCGATGCCTAATAGGGTCGCCACCGTTACGTTTCCGATGGACGAACACTGCGATCGACGTGCGAACAGGCCCTTATAAACTCATGTGAAAAAGCTGTTAAGAAAAAAGACTTGACACACATGATAATTGCCGATATGATAGGGATGTAAAGTGTCAGTACTTTACGGGAAGTGGTATCATGCTGCTGGAGAAAACGATGCGCCTTAACGCCCTGTATGACTTTTATCAACCGCTTTTGACACCGAAACAGAGGGAATATATGGATCTTTATTATGCCGATGACTATTCCCTCGGTGAAATCGCTGAAATGTTTGGGGTCAGTCGCCAAGCGGTATACGATAATCTCAAGCGGACGGAAAGCGCATTGGAAGCCTTCGAAAAAAAGCTTGGCCTGTATGAGAAATACAACCGCCGCACGAAGCTGCTTCAGGAATTGAAAGAGGCGCTTCTAGCCAAGGCGCCCGATATCAAAAGAAGTGTTGAGATCATTCGCTTACTTGAGAACCTGGATTAGGAGGCGGTTAACATGGCATTCGAAAGTTTAGCCGACCGACTTCAAGAAACGTTTAAGAAAATCAGGGGTAAAGGCAAGGTTTCCGAAGCCGACGTCAAAGAAATGACGCGGGAAGTGCGCTTGGCACTGCTCGAAGCCGACGTTAACTTTAAAGTCGTTAAAGACTTTATTAACAAAGTGAAAGAACGGGCCGTCGGTCAAGAAGTTTTAAAAAGCTTGACACCGGGGCAACAAGTGATTAAAGTTGTTCAGGATGAGCTTACAGAACTGATGGGCTCAGAAGTCAGTAAGCTGAAGATCGCCCAAAAACCGCCGACCGTCATCATGCTGGTTGGCTTGCAAGGCGCCGGTAAAACGACGACGACCGGAAAACTTGCCAATTATGTGCGCAAGCAGCTGAATAAAAACCCGCTTCTCGTAGCCGCCGACGTTTATCGACCGGCAGCGATTAAGCAATTGGAGACGCTTGGAAAACAATTAAATATGCCGGTGTTCTCCCTCGGCGACCAAGCCAATCCTGTGGATATTGCCAAGCAAGGCTTGGAAAAAGCAAAAGCTGACCATCACGACATCGTTTTCATCGATACCGCTGGACGCTTGCATATTGATGAGACGATGATGGAGGAATTGCGGCAAATTAAAGCCGCCGTTAACCCTGACGAAGTCATCCTTGTGGTCGATGCGATGACCGGTCAAGACGCGGTGAATGTCGCGGAAAGCTTCAATGAAAGCCTCGATATTACAGGGGTGATTTTAACGAAGCTGGATGCCGATACGCGCGGTGGGGCTGCCCTGTCGGTAAAGGCCGTTACCGGTAAGCCGATCAAGTTTGCCGCAACGGGCGAAAAACTCGATGCTCTTGAACCATTTTATCCTGATCGCATGGCCAGCCGCATCCTCGGCATGGGCGATGTGCTGTCCTTGATTGAAAAAGCCCAAGCGAGTGTGGATGAAGAAAAAGCTAAAGAAATGGAAAAGAAGCTGCGCGATTTAAGCTTTACCTTGGATGACTTTTTGGACCAACTCGCGCAAATTCGGAAAATGGGGCCACTCGAAGATTTGTTGGCGATGATGCCAGGTATGAATAAGGTCAAGGGCTTAAAAAACGTCAAAATTGACGAAAAGCAACTGAGTCATATCGAGGCCATCATTCGCTCGATGACCCCACAAGAAAAAGCCGACCCTGATATCATTAACGCCAGCCGCAAAAAACGGATTGCCAATGGCAGCGGCACATCGATTCAGGATGTCAATCGCTTGCTGAAGCAATTTAAAGACATGAAGAAAATGATGAAGCAAATGATGGGCATGACAAAAGGCAAGAAGAAAAAAGGCTTGTTTAATCTGCCCTTTATGTAATGGATGTAACGATGAAGCCATCGTTCACATAAACAACTAAAACACTAAGAAACATATTAGGAAGGTGTCACACAATGGCAGTAAAAATTCGTCTAAAACGCATGGGGGCTAAAAAACGCCCGTTCTATCGCGTTGTTGTTGCAGATTCTCGTTCACCGCGCGACGGCCGGATTATTGACCAAATCGGGACTTACAATCCGGTAGCTCAACCGGCTGAAGTCTCTATCAATGAAGAAAAAGCTTTAAAATGGCTCTCCGACGGTGCTCAGCCTTCGGATACCGTCCGCAATTTGTTCTCCAAACAAGGCATTTTAGAGAAGTTTCATAACCAAAGACACTCTAAATAAGGAAACGGCAAGTTTCTCGGCGGATTTCAGCATCCGGTCGAATTATTATTTGAGGTGATGTTGGATGGATGAGCTCATTAAAGGGATCGTCGCGCCATTTGTCGACCATCCCGATGATGTCCGAGTTGTACGAGAACAAAATAACGATGAAGTGACATATATTTTAACTGTCAACAAAGCGGATATGGGTAAGGTCATCGGTAAGAAAGGCCGCATGGCAAGCGCGATCCGCACCGTCGTCCACGCGGCGGGACTGGCTCATCACGAAAAGGCAACATTGACCATCAGAGAATAAAACGGGGGAAGGAGGCATCCTTCCCTTGTTATTTTACTGGGTAGAAAGTCGAGCATTTTTTCGGCTAGCATCATGTTAATGAACGAGCTAGCTTTGCCTAAAAAGGTTTTAAATGCTGACTACTCAACATGATCACATACATAAAAGGCGCGCGGCTTTTCATCGCACACATGTATAGAAAAGAGGTGTCTGCAGTGAAGGAATGGTATCTTGTCGGAAAAATCGTCAATACGCATGGGATTCGCGGTGAAGTACGCGTGATCAGCCATACGGACTTTCCCGAAGAGCGCTATGCGACGGGCAGCCATTTATACGTCGGGAAGAATCGTACATCGGAAAAGTTAGAAGTGGTTGTCGAAGGCCATCGCCGGCATAAAAATTTTGATCTCCTCAAATTTGAAGGTTTTAACAATATCAATGATGTCGAACGGTTTAAAGGGCAATCCTTATACGTGAGTGAGGACCAACTATCGGAATTGGGAGAGAACGAATTTTATTACCACGAAATCATCGGCTGTGAGGTTTTTGATGAAAAAGGCGAGCGGCTTGGCACCATATCCGAGATTCTCTCACCTGGCGCAAATGATGTCTGGGTCGTTAAAAGAAAAGGCAAAAAGGATCTTTTGCTGCCTTATATTGCTGATGTCGTGAAATCGGTGGATCCGACGACCAAGCGTGTGGACGTCGAACTCATGCCGGGGTTGGTCGATGATGAAGATTGATATTTTAACCTTGTTTCCGGACATGTTTACCGGTGTTTTTCAAGAATCCATTTTAAAAAAGGCGTCTGAACGTGGGCTTGTTTCATTCCGCGTCACGAATTTCCGCGACTTTGCGGATAACAAACATCGAAAAGTTGATGATTATCCTTACGGCGGTGGGGCCGGCATGGTCCTTATGCCACAACCGCTTTTTGATGCGGTTGATCATGTTAAAGCGCAAACGGCGTCGGATGCACGCGTCATCCTTATGACGCCGCAAGGAGAACGATTCACGCAAAAAAAGGCGGAGGAGCTGGCTAAAGAAGAGCACTTAATTTTTATCTGTGGTCATTACGAAGGCTATGATGAACGAATCCGCGAGCATTTAGCGACCGATGAAATTTCGATCGGTGATTTTGTGTTAACCGGCGGGGAGCTCGCGGCTATGGTCATAGTTGACAGCGTCGTCCGGCTTTTACCAGGGGTTCTGGGAAATGAAGCATCACCCGTCACCGATTCCTTTTCAACGGGACTCCTCGAGCATCCGCAATATACGCGACCGGCTGATTTTCGCGGCATGAAGGTGCCGGATGTGTTATTATCAGGAAACCATGCACGCATAGAAACATGGCGAAAAAAAGAGTCATTGCGCCGCACTTTGGAGCGCCGGCCGGACCTCCTCGAAAACTACGCGTTGAATGAAGTGGAAAAGGCATTGCTTGAGGAAATCAAGAACGAAAAATAAGAGAGAGGCTCGGACAAAACCATCTCAACGCTTTTGTCCCGGCCTCTTTTTTCATGATGTTTTTTCATCTTATTCAACAACAGAAATTTTATATTCAGTAAACCATACATGAAATTGCCCTAAGAAGGCCAAAAGTTGCGGTCCAGTCATCAGTTGACCAAACCACGGGATTTGATAGACGGCTCCACCAGTCCTTAATAACTCCCGCAATTTTTCCCCTTTAAAAAACTCGTGAAGCGGAGAACTTTTGTCTTCTAGAATTTTTCCCAACCAAACAGTAACGCCTTTTGTGTATGCAGGATGATGCGTTTTTGGGTAAGGACTTTTCTTTCGATAGAGTATCTCTTTAGGTAAAAGGTCTTCTAAAGCCTTTCGTAAAATACCCTTTTCCCTTCCATCCGCCGTTTTCATTTCCCACGGGATATTCCAGACATATTCAACGATGCGATGATCAGCAAATGGAACCCGTACTTCAAGCGATGCGCCCATGCTCATACGGTCTTTTCGATCCAGCAAAGTGGTCATAAACCAAATCATGTTCAAGTAAAAAAGTTTCCGCCGATCGGAGGCTTCCTCGCTTTCTGCATCCAATAACGGTGTTTCCCGAACCGTTTCCTTATACCGATTTTCGATATATTCATCCATATTTAGCTTACTCAACCAATGATCCGCTAGTAAATCTTTTCTTGCTTCTAATGAGCGAATCCACGGGAAACCCTGCACGGATTGGGCATGCTGTTTATAAAACCACGGGTAACCGCCAAAAATCTCATCGGCACATTCCCCGGAAAGACTGACGACAAAATCTTTTTTGATTTCCCGACAAAACCAAAGAAGGGACGAATCGATATCGGCCATCCCGGGGGTATCCCGAACAAAAACCGCTTCTGTTAAATACTGAATCAAATCCTCGTTGGAAATGACACAATGGTGATGGATAGTGTTAAATTTTCGGGCAATGACATCGATAAAAGCACGATCTGAATGAGGTTGGAACTCCGAACTTTGAAAAAAGCGGTCATTATCTTCATAATCAATGGAAAAAGTATGGAGTTCTCCTTTCCCTGTTTCCGCAAAATGGTTGGCGGCAATGGCTGTAATTGCACTAGAATCCAAACCACCAGATAAAAAGGTACAGACCGGTACATCCGAAACGAGCTGTCTTTCAACCGCATCTTTAACTAAAAATCGTACCTTCTCAATCGTTTCTTCCAAAGAGTCGGTATGTGCTTCACTTTTGACTTGCCAATAACGCCAAACTTTCAAACCATCCCGGGAAAAGGTTAAGGAATGAGCAGGCCGCAATTCAACGATCTCTTGAAAAATGCCATGGCCAGGGGTGCGAGAAGGACCCAAGGCTAAAACTTCTGCCAGCCCATCAAGACCAATTTTTGTTTCGACCTCTGGATGGGCGAGGATCGCTTTAATTTCCGACCCAATTAATAAAGTACCGTTTTTTTCCCGATAAAAGAGCGGTTTTACCCCTAAACGGTCTCGAGAGGCAAAGACTTTTTGTGCGGCTTGATCCCAAACGACGAAGGCAAAAATTCCATTAAGATAATGGACGCACTCCTCCTTCCATTCCATATAAGCGGAAAGCAGAACTTCGGTATCGCTGTGGCCTTTAAAGGTATGACCGCGTTTTAATAACTCTTTTCGAATGTCTTCGGTATTATAAAGTTCGCCATTATAGATGATGGTGCAAGTATTTCCCTTAAACGCTTTTGTCATAGGCTGTTTTCCACCAACAAGATCCACCACTGCCAACCGTTTATGGCCAAAGGCTACCGACTGATCAAAAAAATAATTGGTGTCATCCGGCCCACGCTTCGATAATGTTTCCGTCATTTGTTTGATCGTCTCACGTTCACCACTTACATTTCTTCGGAAGTCAACCAAAGCCGCAATTCCACACATACGATTCATCCTTTCTTTTCATATGTAAAAGATAAAATAGTATATTTTTTTTAGGCTTGTTCGGTGATTCCTTCTTAAAAAATGAGGTTGGGACAAAACCAGCTTATATGATGGAAAAACAATCTGGTAAGTTGGCTGTTTTCCACTTTATGGAGCGTCTGCTCATTTTC